>Ga0182016_10003919_pt1 | contig 16728 bp, 15 predicted proteins | sample 712S2MmetaG_FD_120491 | JGI IMG/M metagenome (GOLD analysis project Ga0182016, IMG submission 120491) | Permafrost microbial communities from Stordalen Mire, Sweden - 712S2M metaG | ecosystem: Environmental > Terrestrial > Soil > Wetlands > Permafrost | place: Sweden: Stordalen | collected...
CCTGCCCTCCGCCACCAGTGCATGTTTCCTATTGACAATCACTTAGAGAATCTGAGAGATTTCGCTCGCGCCTTTTGCTGGAGAGTACAGGTGCATCATCGAAACGCGATCATGGACTGTTAATCGAAAAGTGATTTCCGAATTCGCGACGATACGCTCGGATCCTGAAATAGGGCCATCGAAACGCTTCGCCTGAAGTGGTGCAACACTTTCGAAATATTGCGAGCATCCCCGTGAGGAGGCGTGCGAGGCTAGGACAGCAGCAGATCGCTCGGCTTTTCTCCTGCAAACGCCGGCTTCTTCGTGGCAAACGTCCTTTTGGCCTCGTGACCTGCCTCAGGAAACGATACAATTTCTGGGACCGGTGCAGAAAAAACGAGATTCCGGCTTGCAAAGGATCTCAGCCGGAAGCCACGCCTCAGAATGCGGCCAAGGGGCAAGTGCGTGAATAGCGGTCAACTTCCATCTTGCTGGCCTGCCGGGAGTGATTCACATGTTCCCCTTTTCCCTGAATCTGCGAGGATCACTGGGCATTGCATGCGCCGTTCTCACGGCGTGTGCCGCCGCTGTTCAATTGCCTGCTCAGACCGCAACAAGTACTGTCATCGCTTTTGCCTACGGCGTGGGCATGCTTCAGGCGGGTGACCAGAATTTCTACGGGATTTCTACGTCCATTGAAATCCCGTGCGTCCCGAACGTAGGAGAGTGCGACAAAATCTATCAGGTCACCCCTGGCGGAGTGGCGACCATCTTCTACCTGTTTGATCAAGCCAACAACAACCTCGCCAATACCGCCTACAGCTGTCAACTGACAGATCTGATCGTCGACACGGATGGAGGCCTCTATGGCACCTGCATTTATGGCGGCACAGGGGGAAATGGATCGATCTTCAAAATCCCGCTCGACGGCTCGCCGCCGAACCCAACAATCCTGGCCAGCTTCGGCACAAATGCGAAGGGAATTCCCGACACCGGCTACCAACCGCAGTCGCTGGTTGAGGGCAATGACGGCGATATCTACTTCACCAACGCGGTGGGAGTGTATAAGCTCGACTCTTCGAACGGCGATGTAACAACCGTCTACACCTTTCCGGTTGGCCCCGCGAACATCTGTACAAATGGCTGTTACCCGACCTCGATCATGCAGGGAAGCGACGGGAATTTCTACCTGACGCTCGCCGTCGCTCCTGGAGCGGTCGCAAGCTACGTTGCATCTGCCGGCATTGGCGAACAGCCCGGCGCCATCGTCCAGGTGAGTCCTACCGGGCAGTTTCAACTGATCCACACGCTGGCCGCCGACGGAAGCGAAGGCGACACTCCCAGTGGCCCCCTGGTGCAGGATAGCGCTGGCGCCTTTTATGGAATGACGGCGTCGAGCAACAACAACTACAACCAGACCGCCGCCGGAGTGGCTTTCAAGGTGACAACGGCCGGCAAATATACGATTTTGCACTCCTTCACAGGCGGGGCCGACGGCATGGTTGACGCGGAAGCTTTCATCCCAGTCCTCATTCTGGGAAGCGACGGAAATCTCTACGGCACAACCATTGCGGGCGGCAATACTACCTCTGAAAATTGCGCCCCGTTTGGATGCGGAACGGTGTTCCAACTGACGACTGCTGGAGCCCTGACGACTCTTTATACCTTTACAGGCGGCGTGCCCAACGAAGATACGACGACGGTCCAGCAGAACCCGCAAGTCAATGGAGCGGGTCCACGGGCGCCACTGGTGCAGACTTCAGACGGCTCTTTCTACGGCATCCAGACCACCGCAATCGGCTTTCCAGTTGTCTTCAAGATCTCGCTGACGGATCCGCTTCCCGCGCCGATTCAAATCACCTTCGACCCCGCAACGGTGGCGCCCGGCGATACGACGACCCTCAACTGGTCGGTTGTCAATGCCTTTTCGCTGACCGCGCAGCAGTGCTCCGCATCGATTGTCGGGAATCCCGCCGGCGCCGACGCCGCAGATTGGACCGGTGTGCAGTCGGGCTTGATGAACGGCGTCGTGTATAGCGGGAGCGCAGACATCACACCGACCGCGGAAGGCAATTTTACCTATGCGCTCACCTGTGGCGGGCAGGAAAGCGGATTCGCCACGCTGGCTGTGAATAACAACTCGTCGTTGCAGATCGCGCCGCCCAGCATGGCCGCGCTGCAGGCTACCGTCTCACAGGATTACAACCTGGCTCTGACGGCATTCGGCGGAACGGAACCGTACACGTGGTCGATCGAACCAGGCGGCACCGTGCCCCCAGGGCTCACGTTCGAGAACGGCACCTTCGAAGGTACGCCGCAGCAATTCGGCAAATACTCGCTCGTTGTCGAAGTGGAGGATTCCTCCAAGCCGAATCCTTTGCCGCCGCAGTTCCTATCCATCACCTTGAATGTCGTGTCTGGACTCAATCTTCTGAACAGCCTGCCGAATGGTGTCGTTGGGACAAACTATCCGGGCTCTCTTGCGCCACTTACAACGGGCGGATTACCTCCCTACACCTGGACGCTCACGAAAGGGACTCTGCCCCCGGGACTTCAATTGATTCAAACCACTGGGGCGATCACAGGAACTCCTACGACGCAAGGCAGCTACCCGTTTACGATTACAGTCTCGGATTCCGAAGACCCGCAAGCCACATTCCAGCAATCCTTCAACCTCGTCGTCGGCGGAACACTTGAGCTTACGACCCCGTCTCCATTGACGCCGAATGCCGCAGTGGGACAGCCTTACTCGGTTCAACTCGCGGCATCCGGAGGGACAGCGCCGTATTTCTATAGCTTTGTTACGAACGCAGGCAGCGTGCCGCCCGGGTTGACCCTCTCGAGCAGTGGGCTCCTCTCTGGAACGCCAACCCAATACACGACTGCCGCCGGCGGTTACAACAACTTCTTCGTGATGGTGTCCGACTCATCCAATCCTCCATTGTCGTCATCCTTTGGACTGGCAATCCAGGTCCAATCCACATTGCAGATCGTGCCTCCTACTCTGGGGGACGGCGACCCGGGTCTGCCGGACGGCACCGTGGGAGTTTTGACGAGCGTTCCACTGATGGCAACCGGAGGTGTTCCGCCCTATAAGTGGTCTGTCAGCTCCACACCGAGCGCAAACCTCGGGCTCACGATTGTGGACGGAAATGTGCTCCAGTACTTCCCGACAGTTGCTCTTTACTACATGGTCACATTGACCGTTGCGGATTCGGAGCAATTCCCGCCTACCCCCCAGTTGAATGTTCCGCTGATGACCCTGCCTTTAGCGCTGCCGACAACGACAACGCTCACGTCGTCCAACACCACCGCGGGAACCGGCGAAAGCGTGACGCTTACCGCCAACGTGACCCAATCCGCCGGCAGCATCCCAACCGGACAAGTGCTCTTCGCTTACGGAACAACCACGCTGGGAACTGTGATGTTGGATGCAAACGGAAATGCCACCCTCCAGACATCGTTTTCTGCAACAGGCGTGTACAACATCACCGCCTCATACAGCGGCAACGGGACCGACGCGCCCAGCGTATCAAACTCGCTGACTGAGACGGTGGTCACTCCCGGAATCACAGCAGCGGTGAACCCCACAAGTTTGAGCATTCAGCCGGGAAGTTCGGGGCAATTAGTTATCACGATTACGCCGATCGGCGGGTACACAGGGACCATTGATTTCTCCTGCGGCACGTTGCCGGCCCACGTATCGTGCGCATTCGCCCCGCCGACTTTGACATTGAGTGGCGCCGGGCCGTTTACCGACACCCTGACCGTCAGCACAAATGCTACGGCGACGGCCCAACTCCGCTTTCCGGGCGAGGGCGGGAAGCTCAACAGCGTGCTCCTCGCTGCCCTCCTCTGGCTGCCGGGATCATTGGCGGCCATGTTCGGACTTAAACGCCGTAAGGGCAAGCACTCAACTTCGCGCCAGGTTTTCTGGATGATTGCGATCCTCCTGTGGATCGGCGCCGGCGCATTGAGTAGCTGCGGGGGGAAGTCGAGTTTTGCAGCGCCAGGTACCTATACGATTCCGATCACGCTCACGGTGAGCGGAGAATCGACTCAGAATATCAATGCCACTGTGATCGTCGAGTGACGCCGATGTTTCTTTGAAGGGGTCACCGAAACAAGAACGAGTCAAGAAAACAAGGGGAGGCTCTTAACCATGCAAAGATGCGATGCCATCAAGTTTCTGCGGATCGCCGCCGTACCGGTGATCTCGCTCATCATCGGGCTTCCAGCTTTTGTCTCCGCTCAAGCGCAGGCCACACCCTCTACTGCCCCCGCCGCACCTGCTCTCCCCCCGGTCCAGTTGCAGACCTATACTGCGCCGGACCAAAGTGCCTCGGTCGGCGTGCCTGCCGGATGGAAAGTCGCAGGAGCCTCGCAAACAAATATCGAATTGACAGGGCCACAAGGCGAGGTGATCAACCTTGGACAAGGGATTATCGCGCACAACGGTACTTTTCAATTGGGACAGACGGGACCCGACGGCTCGAATATGTCGATGCCGTACTCGGCAAAGCTTACTGACAAGCTCACGATGGTTTTACAGCAGCGTGCCGCGCTCAACGGAAACCCGGTTCCTCAGGTTAAGTTCCTTTACGCGGCGCCTCTTCAATCGCTACCGGCTGGGTTCCAATGCGGAGTGTTTGTGATCGCCGTCTCCGGGACCGCCACGCCGGGCAATGCTCTGGGCATATTCTGCTCGCTGCCCGAAGACCGCCTCCAGTTTTTCAAAAACTTTTTGACGGTTGGATCGGCCCCGACCGCCATAGCGGCCAAGGATGCGCCCACCGTTGTAGCCGTCATTAAGAGCTTCAAGATACCTCCTGCCTGGCTGCAGAAAAAGTTCGCTCTCTTCACAGCCCCCGCATCGGCCTCGCCCAGTGCGGGAGGCGGCAGTCCCGCCGAGGTCCAAATGTATCTACAGGCGATGCAGAAGCAACAACAAGTCATCGATCACGGCGCCACTTGTGTAGGCGCTGGCATCGTCGGCCCCTCGAGCTGGGGGCAAGCGGCCCAGTGCGGTTATTTGTCGCCGGCCTTCTAGAGCCGATATGGATCGGATTTCGGAGAGTGAGCTTCAAAGCTTTGAGCGTTGCAATACGACGTCCTAAGAAAAGCCCCAGTGATGAGCCGGGGCCTTCTGGTGAATAATGAAGAGTGAGAAATGAAAAAGGTCGTGTACCTCCGGCGTACTTCAAAACCGCGTATCGGTATGGTGTAGCGTTTTGAGCGTCGGCGATTTTTTCATAACTTGTCTGCTTTCAACGTGCTAAAGCAGTTCGATCCTGCCCTCCGCCACCAGAAAAGCTACTGCTTAAAGAAGCCCTCCACTACATTTATCGCGTTTCCACATATCGGTCCCGTGTCAATGCCGATTCCGCAGGCCGAACCAAGATTTCCTTTCGGCCAGGCAACCGTGGCCCTTATCTCTGTAATGACCGCCTTGCGTTGTTTGCAGCAATCTACCGCCAACAGCCGCCACACAGGTCCCTCCTCCATTCGACCCCTCCCTGACTCTCGGTTATCGCAGGACGGACTCTGCTGGATGAGGCGATTGCATCAGGCATCCACCGCTTTTTCAGAGCTGGAACTTCAATGTCGCATATCATTTTGTCCACGTCAGAAGGACGACTTGAATTTCTCGCTTCGTCACCCCCGCGCATCACGGCGCTGTTGCGACGCGCGGGCCAGCGAGTTGGCAAGGATCGAGTCGAGCGCATCTGGCGTCGCGAAGGGCCGAACTTAGCCGGTGATACTCCCTAAATCCAAAATCTGGGAGCATCCTCGCAGGTAATCTTTCCCTGACGGGTGATGAGAAGCGTCTTATTCACGCGTGATTTGGATCACAGAGAGCTGTGAGTTCTCAAGAACATAATCCCGTCAGATTCACGGATTGTCATTTACTTCATTAAAAACACGCGTATAGGAAGATCGGCCACCACCGCGAAGGAAGGGAAAGGAAATTCGATGGCGCGAGTCGCACTTGTAACGGGGGGAACACGAGGTATTGGAGCAGAAATAAGCCGGGCTTTGAAGGAGGCGGGCCGCACTGTGGTTGCCACCTATTTCGGCAACGCGGATGCCGCGGAGGCGTTTTCAAACGAGACCGGAATCAAGACCTACAAATTTGATGTGTGCAGTTTTGAGGAGTGCAAAGCAGGCCTGGCAAGAATCCGGGAGGAAGTGGGTCCCATCGAAATCTTGGTAAATAATGCCGGAATCACCCGGGATGGGACCCTGCAGAAGATGGACCGCGACATGTGGGATGCGGTGATCGACACCAACCTGGGTTCCTGCTTCAACATGAGCAAGCTGACATTTCCAGAGATGCGCGAGAGGAACTTCGGCCGGATCGTGAACATCGGCAGCGTGAACGGGCAAGCCGGCCAGTACGGTCAGGTGAACTATGCCGCGGCAAAGTCCGGCATTCACGGTTTCACCAAGGCGCTGGCGCAAGAAGGCGCGCGCTACGGCATAACAGTCAATGCGATCGCGCCCGGCTATGTAGACACCGAAATGGTCCGCGCCGTACCACCCGATGTGTTGCAGAAGATCATTGCGAGGATACCTGTGGGCCGGCTTGGCACGCCCAAGGATATTGCCCGAGGAGTGGTCTTTCTCACCAGCGATGAAAGCGACTTCGTTACCGGGTCTACTCTGTCGATCAACGGCGGCCAGCACATGTACTAACCAGTCCGCCTTTCTTGCACGTTTCCGATGCGGCGCTCGGGTGCTGAATCGGCGGGAGTAGAGCATTGCTGCGTGGCACTTCCCGCCTGCCGGCTCAAGGCGACTGGCAAACTCAACTTCTAAGTTCCAATCACGATTCCGCCGTCGACCGAGAGGACTGCACCATGCACAAAGCTGGCTTGGTTTGAAGCCAGCCAGAAATAGGCGTTGGCGACGTCCTCAGGGGTTCCAACGCGGCCTACGGGTGTATGAGAAACCATGTTGTCCAGAATGTCTGGCGGCATAGCTTTCAACATATCCGTTGCGATGAATCCGGGAGCAACTGCGTTGACGCGAATGTTGTATTTGCCCAATTCCCGGGCCCAGGTGCGGGTCATGCCAATGACGCCCGCCTTCGAGGCTACGTAGTTTGTCTGGCCAAAATTCCCATTCAACGCCACCACGGAAGCAGCATTGAGGATCACACCACCTCCGCGACGGATCATGTGCGGAACCACGGCGCGCGTTACCAGGAATACGCCCTTAAGATTAACGTCGATGACGGCGTCCCACGACTCTTCGAGCATGATCTTCACGGTTCCGGTGCCGTTCTTCTTTACCAGTTGCGCGTCGCGCACAATTCCTGCATTGTTGACGAGCACATCGATCCCTCCCCACTCCTCGACGACTCTGTTCAGGGCCGCATCCACAGCCTCCGGATCGGTCACATCCACCACCTGAAAAAGCGCCTGCCCGCCCGCCGCCAATACGTCAGCATCGAATGCGGCGGCGGCCTTATCTGAAACGTCCCACCCCGCAATCTTTGCTCCACTTGTTGCAAAGCGAAGTGCCGTGGCCCGGCCGATTCCTGCGGCCGCACCCGTGATGACGACGATCTTGCCCGTCAAATTCTGATCTTCCATCCCTCTAAGCTCCTTTGCCTAACACCGAATGTGCTGCACTTTGACGCGTACCTGACTCTTAGGGTCGAATCGGTTTTTCATTCTCCGAGATACGGCTCCTCTAAGAGTAGACCAAATGCTGCAACGCGTCATATTCTGCAGCAAAAATTATCTGACTCCCGTGCCGACTTATCAAATTCTGCACACCTGTGCCAATTTAGGCTTTTGGCAAACAGCCGATTGCCCATCCTTGAATTTCCGGATCCGCTTTCGGTCCAGTGTGGCCCTGAAACTCGACTTTGACTTCGTCGGTTCTCTAGACGCTCCGAGCCGTGTGAGCTGGATCACAGTTGTTTGTGTTCGACCCTAATTTCGCTTGCCTGTTGCGGCTCCGGAAGGCTAGGTTTAAGTCGCTCACCGATCACGGTTCGGCTGCGAATCCCTCGCGACTGGAAGTATCGGTCCTCGAAAGGAATTCGCATGCAGACGATTGTAATCACAGCAGCAAAGCGCACCGCGATCGGCGCCTTCATGGGCAGCATCAAGGACGTGTCGGCGGTAGATCTGGGTGTGGCGGCGCTCAGGCCGTCGTTGGCTGGCCTCAACACCGACGACATCGCAGACGTGATCTTGGGAAATGTTCTTCAGGCCGGACAGGGCATGAACCCGGCCCGCCAGGTCGCGTTGAGAGCCGGACTCCCGGAAAAGACTCCAGGGCAGACGATCAACCGCGTCTGCGGCAGCGGACTGCAAGCGGTAGTCAGTGCTGTTCAGGGGCTAAAGTCCGGCGATGGCAGGCTCTATATTGCCGGGGGGATCGAAAGCATGTCGCGCGCGCCATTTTTAATTCCCCAGGCGCGAGCCGGCAATCGATTCGGCCACGCAGAGATGATGGACAGCATTCTCAGCGAAGGGCTCACCGACCCACAGCTCGAATACGCCATGGGCATCACGGCCGAGAATGTCGCCGCCCGCTGGAAGATCACCCGCGAAGAGCAGGATGCTTTTGCCCTCGAAAGCCAACGTCGCGCAGCGGCAGCAAAGGCGGAGGGCGCCTTCGACGAGGAGATCGTCCCCGTGAGTGTACCCAGCCGGAAAGGAGCCATTACCTTCTCGAACGATGAGCATGTGCGAGCAGATACGACCGCGGAAGCTCTTGCCAAACTCCGACCGGCATTCAAACCGGACGGCGGAACCGTCACTGCGGGGAATTCAAGCGGCTTGAATGACGGAGCTGCCATGCTCGTAGTCACGACTGAGGACTACGCCAGGGTGCATGGTCTTCCCGTCCTCGCTAGGATCCTCAGCTATGCCACCGTTGGTGTTGAGCCGCAGGTTATGGGGATTGGCCCCGCTGCCGCAGTACCTGTCGCACTCAGCCGCGCCGGACTTGGGTTGAAAGATATTGACCTGTTCGAGCTGAATGAAGCCTTCGCGGCCCAGGCGATTGCCGTAACGCGCGAACTTGATGTTGACAGTTCGAAGGTGAATATAACCGGCGGCGCGATCGCCCTGGGGCACCCAATCGGCGCCTCGGGCGCGAGAGTCCTGGTCACTTTGATTCATGCACTGAGGAGAAAAGGAAAAACGCACGGTGTTGCCAGCCTGTGTATCGGCGGGGGAATGGGGATTGCTATCGTGATCTCCGCGGGCGCGTGACCGTTGTTTTTCTCGGCTGATTCCTTTTCCCGCGGACGGTCGTTTCAGGTGCCATTTGGGATACGAGTGTCTCCAATTCCGCCAATCTCTGTTTGAGTTTATCGACTTCATTCACTTCGTCATTGTCGTCTAAACGGCTGTTGGTCTCGCTTGCAGACGCTTCGTCAGAGCGAACCGCGCCTGCGGCCGGTGGGCCCTCTTTTCGCTGAGCGAATTCAAAGGGGTTGAAAGGAGGCGCCATTACCCGGTATGTGTTCTGTGCGATGTCCAGCATAGCCTTCATATATTGCAGAGCGCTTTCCTGGCTTGCCTTTCCGGAGAGAACAACCATCTGGCGCAGCACGTCGAGAGGAAACGTGGAATCAGGCCCCTTGGCGTCCTCGACAATGATCTGGGTGAGTATGAGCCGAGTGATATCTTCACCCGTGGTAGCGTCGACAACCTGAACGCTATCACCGTTCTGTAGCATCTTGGCCACCTCGTCGAGGTTCACATATCGACTATTGGTGGCGTCGTAGAGCCGCCGATTTTCGTATTTCTTGATAAGGATCGACTTTGGTTTCATACGGTCTTCATAATACCCTCTTGACAATCTCCGGGGAGGGAGTAGGATTAAGTTATGCTGCAATGCAGCATAAATCGCAACATAAATCGGACCCTAGGAGGACGATATGAGCACAACCAAGAAGCCGGTCGATGAGACGGTCTCGGCCGCCGCGGCTGAGAAAACTGAAGTGGTGGATACGATCGCTACGTTGTACACCAAGGGCGTTGAACGCCTCGCAGAAGTGCAGAAAAAGGGCATTGAACTGGCTGTGAAGCAGAATACGGAAGTGCTTGATGCCTGGAAGAAGATGGCTCAGGTTGTTCCTGGAGCCCCTGGCGTGGTGCTGATGGATTTGGCCTCGAACGCTTTCGAGCGCTATGTCGATACTCAGAAGGGCGCAATTGACCTGGTTCTTGAGCAGAGTCACGCCCTGGCCAGCTTGGTGAAGGATCGCGCCGGCTCGGCCGCTGACGTAACCAAGGGTGCGACGCAAGCAGTTAAGCAGACAGTGGATCAGGCCGTAGCAGCGCAGAAGGATGCGCTGGACCAGTCTGTTGCTCAGAGCAAGGCAGCTTTCGCGGCCGCCAAGCAGCAATTCAACCTGGCGGGAACGCCGGCCGAAGCCGCTGCGGAGTCATTCCAGCGCGGCGTCGACAGCCTGATTAGAACCCAGAAAGAGCTGCTCGACATTGCAGCCAAGCCCTTCACGCATGTGCAGTAAACAAGCAGAATCAGCAGGATGCGGACAGGTCTAAGAGAGCCGGGTAGCCCCCGGCCCTCTTCGGGTATAAGCTTCTTTTCATTGGAAAGATCGGAGCAAGTATGAGCGCAGATCAAGACGGGGGTTCGAAGCCCTTCGACCCTCTTGGGCCGTTTCGAGGTATGAGGGACGCCTACATGGACGCCGTATCGAAGGCCATGGTCGAAGCAGTAAACACCGAAGGTTACGCACGTGCAACCGGCGCCATGCTCGACAACACTCTTGCGGTGTCAGCTCCCTTGCGCGAAGCCATGGAAAAGTCCATGTTGCAGGTACTCGAGCGGCTCTCCCTGCCATCATCGCAAGACTTTGCCACATTAGCCGACAGGTTTACCAACCTGGAAATGCGCCTCGATGACATGGACGCCAAGCTGGATCGCATCGAGAAGCAGACCCACGCTGCGTCGCCGGCGACCGATGAACAGCCAGCGAAGTCGCCGGTTCAGGATCCTAAGGCAGAGGCCGAGCCGCCCGCGCGAAAAAAGTCCGCGGCAGCCTCGAAACCGTCGACCCAAAAGACTTCGCCACGCAAACGGACTTCAGGAAGAAAGGCGATCTAGCCATGACACAAACTCCAGTGATGACAGACGAGATTGCGCTTCTGGAGCACAGGCTCCGGACGGTTAGCAAGGTCATGACCACCAAGGCGGCGATCGCCCAGACTCCCAAAGAGCTCGTATGGGCGGTCAACAAGGCCAAGCTGTATCGCTACATTCCGGTCGTTCCACCTCAACTGCGGCATCGTACCCCGTTGCTATTGGTCTTCGCTTTGATGAACCGGCCCTACATTCTCGATCTTCGTCCAGGTCACAGTTTTGTCGAGTTTATGGTGAACCAGGGTTATGACGTATTTCTTCTGGACTGGGGGGTTCCCGGGCCTGAAGACAAGAATCTGAAGTTCGACGATTACACCCTGGAATATATGCCGCGAGCCATCCGCAAGCTCAAAGCCATCACTGGCGCTGAGGAATTCAGCCTGCTGGGTTGGTGCATCGGCGCCATTCTCACCACGATCTACGCTGCGATGCTGCCCGATGATGGGCTTCGCAACTTGTTGCTCCTCACTGCACCTTTGGATTTCTCCGATAAGCAGAAGCTCACTTTTGCACGGTGGACCGACGAGAAGTATTTCGACGTCGAAAAAGTCCTGGCGACATTCGGAAACATGCCCGGTGAAATGATCGACTATGGCGCAAAGGCGCTCAAGCCGGTAGAGAACTACATCCTCAACTACCAGAAGCTTTGGGACAATCTGGACAATCCGCAGGTAGTCGAAGCATGGCACTCCATGAACACCTGGGTTACTGATAACATTCCGATTGCGGGCGGCGCGTTTCGACAACTCATCGTAGATTTGTATCGCAACGATCGACTGATGAAGGGTGAATTGCTGATCCGCGGCCAGAGGGTTGACTTGAGCCGGCTGCGCGCCAATCTGCTAACGGTCATCGCCTCGGACGATCACATCACTCCACCCTGTCAGTCTGAAGCTGTTCTCACCAAGGTAGGCAGCAGGGACAAGGAAGTCTTCCGCATACCGGGTGGGCACATCGGAATCATGGCGGGGAGTGGCGCCCGCAAGCTAACCTGGCCGCACATTGACGAGTGGCTCGCCAAGCGTTCGAATTAACGTAGTTTTTGAGCTTGGCATGTTTCCCCGGATGGCTTTGGGAACTTGCCGGCACGATTCAGCAAGGGTGATCGATACGACGGCATTTTGATGCTTCTCCGGCGAGAAGTTCGCCGGAGGAGCATCCGCCACTCTTCACTTTGTGCGACTGGTAAGGGTGTTCCCCGTTTTCGTTGGAGCTCTCGCGTAATCATTCGCATTAGTATATTGGGGGAGGCGTTTATGAAAAGTGTGTTGACCGGAGTCCTCGCCCCTGGCTTTCCTGGCGATTGGAACGGCATTTGGCCAGCAAGTCGCCACGCCTCCACATCAAACGCCCAACTCACTGCAAGCCGCACCGGCCGACCCAACCTTGCCGTAACCATGAAACCGGCGAAGACCGGTGTACTTAATACGTACTAAGAAACCGAGTTTTTGGCGTTCGGTGCGTTTTGAGTGGCAAGCTTTTTCTGTAAGTTGTTTTTTAAAATGTGATAGAGCGGGTCGATCCTGCACTCCGCCACCAGACGCCGCCGCAATCCGCCGCCCAGTCAACACACCGTTGCTCGCTCCCCGAGACCCAATCGATGCCAAACGAACAAAAGTCCTACCCTCACGAAATGTTGCGCGAAATCTATGAGCAGCCCGCCGCTCTCCGCCGCACCCTCGCCCTCTACGTCCAAAATGGCGAGCTTGACCCCGAGGTCGCCGCCGCCCTCGCCAGTTGGGCCAACAAAGCCGGCGAAGTCCTAATCGCCGCCTCCGGCTCCAGCCGCCACAGCGGTCTCGCCGCCGAAATTCTTCTCGAAGATCTCTGCGGCCTCGCCGTCGATGTCGAATACGCCAGCGAATACTCGACTCGCGGCGGTGTAGCTCTTCGCAGCCCAGCAGTCATCGTCATCTCCCAGTCCGGCGAAACATCCGACACACTCGCCGCTCTCCGCGAAGCTAAAGCCCGCGGCGAGAAGGTCCTCGCCATCACCAATGCAGCATCCTCCACCATGGCTCGCGAGGCCGACGTCTCCATGCCCCTCGCCGCCGGCGTAGAAAAAGCCATCCCCGCCACCAAGAGCTTCACCTGCCAACTCGAAGTCCTCTTCCTCGTCGGCCTCTTTGAGGCACAGCGCCTCGGCCGCATGGACGCCGCTGAAATCGGCGCCAACATTGCCCGCCTCACCGCCCTGCCCAACGCAATCGAATCTCAACTCGACGGCTGGCGCTCTCAGATCGAGACCCTCGCCCACAAATACAGCGACGCAAAGACATTTCTATTCCTCGGCCGCGGCATTCACTATGCCATCGCGCGCGAAGGTGCCCTCAAGCTCAAAGAAGCTTCCTACGTCCATGCCGAAGGCTATCCCGTCGGCGAGCTCAAGCACGGGCCCAACGCCCTGGTAAGCGACAGCACACCCCTCGTAGTTATCGCCACCGTCGACCGCACTCTGCCCGACTCAATCCTGCGCTACGAAAAAACCCTGCAACTCCTCACCGACATGAGGGCCCAGGGCGCACGCGTAATCGCCATAGCAAATCAAGGTGACACGCAGGTTGCTGCGATTGTCACCGATTGCGTCGAGGTCCATCCCGCCTCGGAATATCTCCTCCCCATCGCCGAGGTGGTCCCCCTCCAGCTCTTCGCCTACTACATGGCCCTCGAACACGGCGTCGACGTCGACCGCCCCCGCAACCTCTCCAAAGCCGTCGTCGAAAAGTAACCGAGCCGTCTGGCGCATAGGCTCTCCCTCTGGACGACGCTATTGAGGGCTATGTAACGCCCTATCAATCATCCTCAACAACGTCCCCGACGGATCCCCCGAGTACTCCCAAAACATCACCCCAGCCAGCTTGTTCCTCAATATGTAGTCGCATTTCAACGCCAGCGACTCCTCATCCTCATACGACACAAATATCTGCTTCTGAGTGTCGTAAAGATAAGGCGCCTTCGCAGCATCATCCCAATACCGCACATACCCGTTTTTCAAAAGATCGCTCGTAATCGACTCGTATGACGCCCAATCCCCTTTCACCGCCTTCCCCCGCTGAAACAGCCCGTGATTCGTTGCCCCAACATCGCCCCATACATGCCCATAGAACGGGACCCCCAACACAATCTTCCCCGAGGGAACTCCCACCGCTTCCATAGCCTTCACCGACGCATCCGCCGACTCTTTCTTTGGACTTGCAGGATTTACAAACAGCGGCGCATGATGATTCGCAATCCGGTCCGACCCCGCCTCGCTGTAGTCGTACGCCATCAAGTTCACCGTATCCACAAACTCCTGCGCCTTCGCCATCTCCGTGTGCTCCAGATACTCGCTCGAAGCTCCCGCCGCAATCGACAGATACAGCCTCCTATGCGTCGAGCCAGTCTCCCGGTCAAATCGCCCACGCAACTCCTTCAGCAGCGTCGTAAAATTCGCCCCATCTTCCGCTCTGAATCTGTTCCCCGCCCCCGCCATCCCCGGATACTCCCAATCCACATCCAGGCCATTAAGGTCATACGCCTTTATGAAAGCCATCACGCTATCAATAAACACCTGCCTGCTCTGTTCCGTCAGCGCAACATCTGAGAATCCTCCCGACCAGTCCCATCCCCCCACACTCACCAGCACCGTCAGCGCCGGATTCTCCTTGCGCAGCGCCGTCAGCGTCGCGAAGTTCTGCCCATCAAAATCCGACCCCGTCACCATCCGCCCATCCTTGATATTCGCGAAGGCATAATTAATCCGCGTAATCAAATGCGCATCGATCTGTCCCACCTTCAACGCACCATCCCGCGGGAAAACATACGCCACCACGACCGGCTCGGTACTTCCCTGCTGTGCCGCGCCCGCCATGGCCATCGAAAGCACAGTGGAAATTCCCACCCCCACGCCCCAGTGAACAAACCCCTTAGTAAACATGCACCCCAGAATAACCTCTACCACTTCGGCCCCGCCAAATCTCCCCGATGCCTCCCAACCTTCACACCCTATACCCCCGACCCCAGACCCCATAACCCCTCCATTGGTCCCCTTTGCGCTATCATTACGTCTATACATAGAGAGCCCGGTTCCCCCCTAAATGGGCCTCTTACGGCGGTGTCCTTGTCCAGAGTCTTTCAGCGTAGTGTCCTCGTTTTTTCCCTCGCCATTGGTCTTGCTCTTGTCGCAGGCTTCGTGCTCCCCGCGCGGCTTTCGCTTTTTGGCGTTCACGCCAGCGGCCAGTCAGATGGCGCATACCGTCAGATGAAGGTCTACGCCGACGTCCTCAAAAAGGTCCAGACCGACTACGTCACCGACCCCAACATGGCTGATGTCACCACCGGCGCGCTGCACGGCCTCCTCGAGTCCCTCGACGCAGACTCAAGCTACCTCACAGCCACCGAGTACAAGATCTACAAAGATCGCCCCGCCACCGGTGTAGCCCAAATCGGCATTACCGTCTCCAAGCGTTTCGGTTACGCCACCATCGTCAACATAGTGCCCGGCTCTCCGGCCGACAAGGAGCATCTCTCCGACGGCGATGTCATCGAATCCATCGGCGAGCAGTCAACCCGTGAGCTCTCACTCGCCGTTATTCAATTGCTGCTTGAGGGCAAGCCTGGCACCCCCATCACCATCTCCGTCGTCCGCCCCCGCAAGGCCGACCCTGACAAGTTAACCCTCACCCGCACCGTCGCCACTCCATCCCCACTAGCCGTGCAGGACTACGAACACTCCACCATCCTCTACCTCAAGGCCGGCACGCTTACCTCCGCGCGCGTTGACGAGATCGCCTCCAAAATCAAGGCAGCCAAGGGTCATCGCATCCTACTCGACCTGCGCGACTCGACTGGCGACGACGCAGCCCAGGGTGTTCGCCTCGCCAATTTCTTCCTCAAGCAGGGAACGATCGCCACCCTCGAGGGCCAGAAGTTTCCCGCCCAGACCTTCACCGCGGACCCCTCGCACTTCCTCACCGACGCCCCGCTCGCTGTCCTCGTCAATCGCGGAACCTACGGCGCAGCCGAACTCGCAGCCAACGCAATTCTCGATGCCAAGCGCGGTGACCTCGTCGGCGAACGCACATTCGGCGAAGGCTCAGTCCAGAAAACCATCGAACTCCCCGATGGCGCAGCACTCTTGCTGACCGTGGCCAAGTACGAAAGCCCCAGCGGCAACAAGATTCAGGACAACGCCGTCACACCCAACGTCGCCGTCACACCAACCTCCGACGATGACGACGAAGACGCCCCACCATCCAAGGTCGACGACATCCTCACAAAAGGTCTCAACGTCCTCAAAGCCAAAGCCTAGCGGAGGGAGCAGGGGCCTTCAGGCCCCTGAATCCCGACCCATCAATAGAACTGGCTTTAGCCGCGGGCTCCTTAGGTGGGATAGTGTTCGTTCAAAGCAAGTCCAATCGTGATACTCAGCCTGCCTCGGCCCCAACGCCGCAGGTCCAGACCCAAGACCTGGGGCTTCCTCATTTCCTGCACCAACAAGCTTCACAGGACCCGCCATGAGAATCGGCTTCCTCGGCCTCGGCAACATGGGAACACCGATGGCCTTGCGCCTCCTCGCTGCCGGTCACGAATTATCCGTCTGGAACCGCACCGAAGAGCGCACCAAGCCGC
>Ga0182016_10003922_pt1 | contig 16726 bp, 14 predicted proteins | sample 712S2MmetaG_FD_120491 | JGI IMG/M metagenome (GOLD analysis project Ga0182016, IMG submission 120491) | Permafrost microbial communities from Stordalen Mire, Sweden - 712S2M metaG | ecosystem: Environmental > Terrestrial > Soil > Wetlands > Permafrost | place: Sweden: Stordalen | collected...
ATGGCGATCAGTTCGTCGCCGCCAGAGCGGCCGCGCACTGCGCCGGCGATCGAGCGTCCTGCGCCCGCCGCGAGGGGTCGAACCGCTGCGATTGATTCGCCGCTCGCAGCATCGCCACGAGCAGGGCGAGCTGGCGATCGGTCATCGAGCCGACGGGCTTGTTCTCCGACAGCGGAATCGACACCAGCAGCCGCGCGCAGCGGGCATGACCCCAGCTGCGCTGGCTCATCATCAGCTCGATCAGCGGCATGCTCGCTAGCTCCGCGCCGCCGCCGAGGATCGCCTCGGCAACGCTCGTTTCACCCGTCGCGATGCGCCGCTTCAACGCGGCCCGGGCGCCGCGAACCTCGTTGGCGCGCTGCAGCGCTCGCATGCGCTGGACGCTCCCGTCCTCCTGCGTGGCGGCGGTCATGGCCGGCCTCCCGAACGTGCCAGGAACGCCCTCGCCTGGCAGCCCCCGCGCCGTCGAGGGACGGCGGTTGCTGCGAGTTGTGGACGCGCCCGCCGGCGACCGCTGCGCCGGCACGAGTGCAAAAGAGTGAGAACCGGCGACCGTGACATGTTGACCTCCGAAGCGGGATTTACGCTTGAAAGTCAGCTGATGTTGCCGAGCCCCATGCGGGCCAACCTCACCATCACGCCCTCCGGCCGCCACGCTACCGCTTGGCGGCCTTCGCGCGGGCGGGCCGCCAACAAAGTTTGCCCGCGATTTGCGTGATCGGCGCTCAGCTCTGCAGTCGCTCGCGCAGCGCGGCGAGGAAACGGGCGGCGACGACGCCGTCGAGGGCGCGGTGGTCCCAGGAGAGGCCGAGCACGCAGATCGGGCGGATCGCGATCGTCTCGGCGCCGTCCTGCGTCACGACGACGGGGCGGCGGACGATCGCCTCGGTGTCGAGGATCGCGACCTGCGGCTGGTTGATCACCGGCGTCGCCATGAAGGTGCCGAACTGGCCGGGGTTGGTGAGCGTGAAGGTGCCGTCGCGGACCTCGTCGGGCGACAGCGTGCCGGCGCGGGCGCGGGCCGCGAGATCGGCGATCCGCTGCGCGAGCTCCGCCACGCCGAGCGTCTGGGCCGCTCGCACGACCGGCACGATCAGCCCCTCCGCCCCGAGCGACACGGCAATACCGAGATTCACGTCGGTGTGGCGCGTGTAGCGCTCGCCTTCCAGCCAGGCGTTCAGCTCGCCGAACTGGGCGAGCGTCTCGACCGTCGCCGCCGCCACGACCGGCAGCGCCGTCACGCCGAGCTCGCGGCGGCGGGCCTCGACGGCGGAGAAGTCCACCTCGATCCATGAGGTGACCGTGGCCGCCGTGCTCAAGGAGCGCTTCATGTGCTCGCCGATCGAGCGGCGCATCCGCGACAGCACGCCGGGCGGCGGTGGGGTGTACACCGACAACTCAGACGACGCCGGCGCCGCCGGCTGCGCCGCCGCTGCCAGCACGTCCTCGCGGCGCACGCGACCGTCGCGTCCGCTGCCCACCACGCGCTCGAGCGCGACGCCAAGCTCGGCGGCGAGGCGCACGACCACCGGCGAATGGCGCTCCGCGGCGCCACGGCCCGCCGCGTCACGCGCCGGCGGAATCGCCGGCTCGCGCTCGCCGGCCGGCGCGACCGCCACCGGGGAGGGAGCCCCCTGGGCGGACTCCTGATCGGCTTCCATCATCGCGATCACCGTGCCGACCTCCACCGTCTCACCGACCGCGACGATCAGCTCGGTGATGCGCCCCGCGGCCGGGGCGGGGACCTCGGAGTCGACCTTGTCGCTCGATACGTCGCAGATCGCCTCGTCGGGCTCGACGCGGTCGCCCGGCTGCTTGTGCCAGCCCACGAGCGTCCCCTCGGTGACGGTGATGCCGAGCTGGGGCATCACGATCTCCAGCAGGCGCTCGCCGCCGGCCATCTCAGTAGGCGAGGAGCTCACGGCAGGCGTCCCGGATGCGCGCCACGCCCGGCAGGGCGGCGCTCTCGAGCGCCGGCGCGAACGGGATCGGGGCGTCAGGCGTGGCGACGCGCACGACCGGCCCGTCGAGGTCGCCGTAGCCGTACTGCGCGATCAGCGAGGCCACCTGGGCACCGGGCGCGCACGTGTAGTTGGCCTCGTCGACGACGACCACCTTGGCGCAGTCGCGGACGGCGTCGAGGATCGCCCGCTCGTCGAGCGGCACGAGCGTTCGCAGGTCGAGCACGCGGACGCTCGCCTCCTCGATCTCGGCCGCGGCCGCCAGCGCCGCGTGGACCATCGCGCCGTAGGCGATGACCACGAGGTCGTCGCCGTCGCGCACCGTGGTAGCGGTCTGCGGCGTCTCGTAGGCGCCCTCCGGCACCTCGCCGCGCACGCGCCGGTAGAGGTACTTGTGCTCGAGGAAGACGACCGGGTTGGGGTCGGCGATCGCCGCCAGCAGCAGCCCCTTGGCGTCGTGCGCGCTCGAGGGCGCGAACACCTTCAGCCCCGGCGCGTGCATGAACCAGGCCTCGGGGCTCTGGGAGTGAAACGGCCCGCCGGAGACGCCGCCGCCGCTCGGCAGGCGCACGACGATCGGCGCCGCCAGCCCGAGGCGCCAGTGCAGCTTGCCCGCGACGTTGACGAGCTGGTCGAAGCCGCAGGCGACGAAATCGGCGAACTGCATCTCGCAGACCGGGCGCATGCCGACGATCGCCGCGCCGACGGCGCCGCCGATGATCGCCTCCTCCGAGATCGGCGTGTCGATCACACGCTGCGCGCCGAACTCCTGCTGCAGGCCGGCGGTGACCTTGAAGGCGCCGCCGAAGGCGCCGATGTCCTCCCCGAGCAGCAGGACGCGCTCGTCGGCCGCCAGCGCCACGCGCAGCGCGTCGGAGATCGCTTCGAGGTAGGTCAGCTCCGTCACGATCCAGGGAAACGGCTCCAGGGCGCCGCGCCGCGTCCCACCACCTGCGGCTCGCCCTCGCAGAAGACATCCTCAAGCGGTGACTGCGGCTGCGCCGGATCCATCGCCAGCGCCTCCGCCGTCGCGACATCGATCTCGGCGCGGACCGCGGCGTCGATCGCTTCGACGTCGACGCCGAGCGAGCGCAGCCGCTCGCGCTGGAGCACCAGCGGGTCGCGCGCCGCCCAGTGCTCGAACACCTCCGCCGGCACATAGGAGGCGTCGTCGTGCGCGCCGTGACCGTGCATGCGCATCGTCTGCGCCGCGATCAGCGTCGGGCCCTCGCCGGCGAGGGCGCGCTCGCGCGCCTGGCGGGTGACCTCGAAGACCGCCTCGACGTCGTTGCCGTCCACGCTTGCGCCCGTCATCCCGTAGACCGCGGCGCGCTCGAGCGGATCGACGGCGAACTGGCGCGCGCTTGGCGTCGAGTAGGAGTAGCCGTTCTGCTCGAGCACGAAGATCGCGGGCACTTGCCAGAGGCCGGCCAGGTTCATCGCCTCGTGCCAGTCGCCGACCGAGGTGGCGCCCTCGCCGAAGAAGCTCAGCGCGCAGCGCTGCTCGCCGCGCAGCTTGAAGGCCCAAGCCATGCCGACGGCCACCACCATCATGTCGGGCAGCATCGAGACCATGCCGACGACGCCGCGCTGCGCGTCGCCGAAGTGAACGTTGCCGTCGCGGCCGCGCCCGACGCCGCCGGTGCGCCCGAGGTAGTGGCCGAGGATCGCGGCCGCCGGTGTGCCCTTGACGACGTGCGCGCCAAGGTCGCGGATCAGCGGGCAGACCGGGTCGTCGGGGCCGAGCGCGAAGGTCGCGCCGACCGCGGTCGCCTCCTGGCCGCGGCCGTCATAGAAAGACCCGGGCACCTTGCCCTGCTTGTAGAGGCTGAGTCCGCGCTCCTCGATCGCGCGCGCCCGCGCCATCAGCGCAAAAAGCGCGATGCGGTCGTCCCCGTCCAGATGGGTTGCGCTGTCGTGGCCGGCGCCCGGCGCCGCAGCGGCGTGGTCCTCCACTCCGGCGTCGGCACTGCGGGTGTCAACGGTGCTCAGAGCGCTCTGACCTCGTCAAGTCGCGGATCGATCCAACAGCGGGATCCTAGCGACCACGGCCGCCGCGACCGCGGGGCAAACGGCTCCTCAGGCGAGTGCGGCGGAATCGGCGCGGTCGCCTGAGCCTTCGCCGGCGAGCTCGTAGCGGCGCAGGATGCGGTAGAGCGTCGAGCGCTCGGCCGCCGGCCGGCCGGCCGCGTGGGCAGCGCCGACGAGCTGCTCCGGCTCGAGCTTGACGCCGTGGTAGGAGCCCGCCATGCGGCTGATCGACTCCTCCATCAGCGTTCCGCCGAGGTCGTTGACCCCCCAGCGCAGCGACTCGGTGGCCGCGTCGAGTCCCATCTTGACCCACGAGCTCTGCAGGTTCGCGATCGAGTGGCCCAGCGCGAGGCGAAACACGGCGGTGTGCTTGAGCTTCTCCGCTGTGGAGATCTCCTCGACGCCGTGCGTGCGGCCGAGCAGCGTCTGGTAGGGGATGAAGGAGAGCGGCACGAATTCGGTGAAGCCGCCGGTGCGCTCTGCCAGGCCGCGCACGACACGCATGTGCTCGGCCAGCTCCCAGGGCTCCTCGATGTGGCCGAACATCACTGTCGCGGTCGAGCGCAGGCCGGCGGCGTGGGACGCCTCGATGATCTCCACCCAGCGCGCCACCGGCAGCTTGTTCGGCGAGATCCGCTCGCGCACGCCGTCGTGGAGCACCTCGGCGGCGGTCCCCGGCGTGGAGTCGAGCCCCGCCTCGCGCAGCCGCTCGAACACGGCGGCCGGCCCCAGACCCGAGATGTCGCACATGTGCGCGATCTCCATCGGCGAGTATGCGTGCAGGTGCAGCTGGGGCGCCGCCTGCTTGATCACGCGCAGCCAGTGCTCGTAATCCTCGAGCGTCCAGTCGGGATGGATGCCCGACTGCATGCAGATCTCGGTGGCGCCGAACTGCACGGCCTCGGCCACCTTCGCCTCGAGCGCCGGGCGGTCGTACTCGTAGGCGTCGGGCGAGCGCTTGCCCTGCCCAAAGCCGCAGAACGCGCAGCCGACGATGCAGATGTTCGACACGTTGATGTTGCGGCAGACGACGAACGTGACGGTGTCGCCGGCCAGCTGCGCGCGAAGCTCATCGGCCGCGACGCGGATCTCCTCGATCGCCTGCGGGCGCGTTTCCGCAAACAGCGCGGTCAGCTCCTCCTCGCGCAGCGCGACGCCGTCGCGCCCCTTCGCGATCGCCCCGGCGACCAGGTCGCGGCGGATCACGCGCTCGGTCCGCCGTCCCGATCCGCGCCGCGGGATGAACGACCAGTAGCGCGATGTGATCACGTCGAGAACCGTCTGGGAGAGCCATTTGGGGTCGATGTAGCGGCCGTAGACGCACAGGCGCTCGGTCAGCGCGACGCCGTCCTGCGCGAGCCGGCGGCGCACCTGAAGCGGCGAGGGGAACGGATGCTCGGGGGAGATGTGATCGCCGTTGGCCGAGAGCCCGCCGAGGTCGCTCGCGCCGGCGGCGACCAGCTCCGGCCAGGCGTCCGAGAGGTTCGGCGGCACCTGGATCCCGACGTCGGGCAGGAGCTCGCGGGCGTAGGCGACCAGCTCGCGCAGATCGTCGAGTCCCACCTCGCAGGCCCAGTCGGGCAGCGCCAGGCTCGGATGGCGGCCGAGACCGGTGCGCCAGTACTCCGCCGCCGCGGCGGTCGCCACCTCCGCCGGCTCCTCGTCGTAGTAGCGCCGGTGGGGAACGAAGTTCTGCAGGATCAGCTCCTGGATGTGCCCGTATTCGCGGTGGCACTCCGCGAGCGCCTCGAGCGCCTCGATGCGGTCCGCCGGCCGCTCGCCGATGCCGACGAGGATGCCGCTCGTGAACGGGATCGCCAGCTCGCCCGCCGCGCGGATCGTCTCCATCCGAAGCGCCGGATCCTTCGTCGGGGAGCCCTGGTGGGCGACGAGGTCGCCGCGCAGCGATTCGAGCATCAGTCCCTGGGATGCGGTCACCTCGCGCAGCCGACCGAGCTCCTCGCGCGAGACCGCGCCGAGATTGGTGTGCGGCAACAGGCCTCGCTCCAGCGCCTCGCGGCAGCACCAGACGACGTAGTCGACGAAGTCCGCGAAGCCGAGCGCCTCGAGGCGCTCGCGGACCCCCGGATGGTGGCCGGGGTCATCGCCGGTCAGGATCAGCAGCTCCTTGACGTTGCGCCGCGCCGCGTGATCGAGCAGCCGGCGAACCTCCGCCGGCTCGTGCAGGTGAGGCTGGTGCGTCGCGAAAGCGCAGTACTTGCAGTGCGACACGCACGTGCGCGACAGCGAAAGGGTCAGGTTGCGCGAGAAGGTGACCCTCCGGCGCGTGACTGCGTCCACGGGGCTCACGTGACCGCCAAGCATAGAGATCGCTGCCTGGCGGCCGCCGCGGTGGCGCTCAGTCGTTGGACGCGAACGAGCCGTAGCGCCCGCGGAAGAAGACCAGCGGGTCGGCGTCGCCCTCGCGCACGTCGAGCTGGTCCACGGCGCCGACGACGATCAGATGATCGCCCGCCTCGTGCTCGGCGTCGATCGTGCACTCGATCCAGGCGACGGCGTCATCGAGCGCCGGCCCGGCCGGCCGCGAGTGCCAGGCCACGCCCGCGAAGCGGTCGACGCCCTGCGCCGCGAAGCGCCGCGAGATCTCCTCGTGGTGGGCGGCGAAGACGTTGACGCAGAAGCGCCCGCTCTCGTGGATCCGCGGCCAGCTCGTCGAGCTCTTCGCCGGGCAGAACAGGATCAGCGGCGGCTCGAGCGACACCGACGTCACGGAGTTCGCCGACATCGCGACCGGCCCGCTCGGGTGGTGGGCGGTGACGACGGTGACACCGGTCGGCAGGTGCCCGAGAACGTGGCGGAAGCGATCGCCGTCGATCTTGGGATCGATGTTGGTTTCCAAATGCGTTCTCCTTGTCCGGGTTTTCGGGGGGGCGCATGCGCCCCCCCGCGGGAGGGTGCATGCACCCTCCCGCGGAACGGCGCATGCGCCGTTCCGCCGAACGGCGCACCCCATTTGGGGCACAGGCATGCGCCGTTCGGACCAGATCCTACGGCTGCGCGCGATCGTTCGCGCGCGTTCGCGCGTGGCGCGCAAGGATTCAGCGGATGCGATTCTCAACGCGCGGCGCGCTCATCGCACTCCTCGTGGCCGCCACGGCGGCGGGTTGCGGCGGCGGCTCGCCGGCGCAGCGGGCGCCGAGCGCGCCCGCGGAGTTCATCGACGTCGTCGCGGCGCTGCCGCGCAGCCTCGACCCGGCCGCCGCGCAGGGCACCGCCACCGACAGCGTCGAGACCTCGCTCGCGGGCACGCTCGTGCGCCCCGCCGGGCGCCCGCCGGGCGCCGCCACGCTCGCGCCGGCCGGCGAGGTGACCCCCTTCCTCGCAAGCTCGTGGCGCCGGCTCGCCGGCGGCGACTACCTCTTCACGCTGCGCCCGGGCGTCAGGAGCGCCTACGGCCACACGCTGAGCGGCGCCGACGTGAGCTTCAGCTTCCGGCGCGAACTGTCGCTCAGCGCCCCCGCGCGCGCGCTCGCGGCACTCGCGCGGATCTCGCTGCGCGACCCGACGACCGTGCTCGGCCCCCGCAGTGTCCGGCTGAACGTGACCGCGCCCAGCCCGTTCGCGCTGGCGGTGCTCGGCGACTTTCGCTTCGGCGTGCTCGACGCTCGCGAGGTCGCTGCACACGAAAGCGCGGCCGATCGCAGCGCGCGCGGCTGGCTCGCGGTCCATCTCGCGTTCTACGGCGCCTGGGACCTGTTGGGGTTCGACCCCGGCAGCAAGCTTCTGCTGGGAGCGAACCCGAGCTTCTGGCGCCCGCTGCACTTCCGCCTCGTCGCGATCGAGGCCCAGGCCGCGCCGGCGCTGGCGCTCGGCGACGTCGCCGCCGGGGAGGCCTCCCACACCGCGGGCCTTGACTGGCCGGACTTCGCGGTCGCGGCGCACACGAGCGGGCTGCGCGCGCTGGCGCTGCCGTCGACCGCGGTCAGCACGCTCGTGCCCGACGAGCGGGGCGCGGCGTTCGCGAACGTGCTCGTCCGCCGCGCGCTGTCGCTGGCGATCGACCGCACGGCGATCGCGCGAACCGCCTTCGGCGGTTTCGCGCGGCCGGCTCTAGCGCCGCTCGCGAGCACGTTCGCAGCGGTGCCCGGCGTGCGCGAGCCGGCCTACGGACACAGCATCTCGCTCGCGCGGCGCCTGCTCGCGCGCGCCGGCCACCCGCACGGCTTCCGCGTGGTGCTCGCGACGTGCGCGCCCGAGGACCCGCCGGGTGAGCTGCCCGCGATCGCCGCGCAGCTGCGGGCGATCGAGGTGAGCGTGCGTGTGCGCCGGGTCGCGAGCTGCGCCGAGCTGGCCGGGCTTGCGCGAAGTGGCGCCGTCGCGGGCGTGCTCGAGACGGCGGTCGCGCCGCTCGCCTCGGCCGCCTTCACGATCGCCGCCGACTACCTGCGCGGCTCGCCCGCCAACATCGAGGACTACGACTCGCCGGCGCTCGAGCGGCTCGCGGGCGCGCTCACGCGCAGCGCGCCCGCGGCGGCGAGCGCGGGCGTGCTGGCGCGGGCGCTCGCGATCGTGGCGGGCACCTTCCCGGTCATCCCTCTCGTCGAGGTTCCCGGGCAGCTGGTGACCCGCGCGGGAATCACCGGCTACGCGGCCTACCCCGCCGGCGCGGTCTACTACGACGAGCTGAGCGGCTGAGCGGCGCCGATAGACTGGCGCCGTGACTGGGGCGGCGCGATCTCGATACCCCCGCCCCACCGCTTGAGGCGCCGCGGCAGCGCCAGGCGCAGGCTCCTCGCCACGGCGGCACTGCTCGCGGCGGGCGCCGTCGCGGGCTGCGGCGGCGGCGCGAGCGCGACCACCGCCGGCGCCCACACCTTCATCGACCTGGTTGCGGAGCTCCCGACGAGCCTGGACGAGACCGCGACCCCCTCCACGACCGCGGCCTCGACCCTGCCGACCTGGTCGAGCGAGCTCGTGCGCCCGGCGCCTGCCGCCCCTGGGCCGAACGCCCGGCTGCCGCCCGATGGGGCCGTCGTGCCCTATCTCGCGACCTCCTGGCAGCGTTCGAGCGACGGCAGCTACACGTTCGAGCTGCGTCGTGGCGTGCGGGGCGCGACGGGCAACCCGTTCACGGCAGCCGATGTCAAATGGAGCCTTGACCGCGCGATCGCCCGCTCGCCTGTGGCTCCGTTCCTCTTCCGCCTCGCCCACATCGACGTCGCCGACCCGGTCACGATCATCGACAGCCACCGCGTGCGCGTCAATGTCACCGCGCCGAGCCCGTTCACGCTTTCGGTGCTCGCCTCATACGACGCGGGCATCTACGACAGCGCGCTCTACCGCGCCAACGCCAAGGCGGGCGACCCCTGGGCCCAGCAGTGGGGCGCGACCCACTCCGCGAGCTTCGGCGCCTACTCGGTGGCGCTGTTCGTGCCGCGGCGCGAGATCGAGCTAGCGGCCAACCCCGGGTTCTGGCGGCGGCCGTACTACACCCACGTGATCATCCGCCTGGACGCAAGTTCCGCGGGGCGCGTCGCCGCCGTGCTGGACGGCAGCGCGACCCACACCGGCGGGCTGAACTGGGGCGACTTCGAGACCGCCGTCGCCAACGGCCCCGCCGAGGGTACCGCCGCGACGATCCTGCAGACCGGGCCCGCGGTCGTCGCCTGGCATCTCGATTTGGCCGGCGGCGCGCTTGCGAACCCCGCCGTGCGCCAGGCGATCAATCTCGGCGTCAACCGCAGCGAGCTTGTGCCGACGATCGACGCCGGCTATGCCAAACCGTCGGTGCTGACGATACCGGGCGCCTTCGGTGCGGCGCAGCCGACAAGCTTTGACCCGGTGCAGTCGCGCAGCCTCCTGCGCGCCGCCGGCTACCTCCCCGCCGGGCTCACCGTGAAGCTGTACACCAACGGCGCCGAGCTCGGGGGCGGCGGCGGCGGCGTGATCAGCGCGCTGATGGACGACATGGACCAGATCGGCGTGACCCTGCAGGTCACCTACGTCGACGACAGCGACCAGCTGCTGGCGCTCGAGCAGTCGCCGGGCGTCGAGTCGAGCATCGACGCCGACACGCCGCTGCTCGGCGGCGCGGGCTTCCTGCTCGAACAGGACGCCAACGCGGCGCTCGACCCGGTCTCAGACGCCGCCGAGCAGCACTACGGCAGCGCGACGCTGCAGGCGCTGGCGGACCAGCTGTCCGACAGCCCGGGCGGCTCGGCCACGGCGGCGCTGATCACACAGGCCGCCGCGGCGATCGACACGCTGACGCCGACGATCAACCTGTTCGCGATCCCGGTGCAGAACGTCACCCGGGCCGACGTGACCGGCTACGCCGCCTACACCCAGCCGGTGACCTACTACGAGAACCTCCACCCGACCGGCTGAGACCTCGGCGGAAGATCGTGTGATCATCAACCGCAACGCAACCGTCGTGCTCGCCCAGCGGGCCATCGGGCGGGGCGGCGCGAGCGGCGGGGGACGTGATGAGCGAGTCAGACACTGACGATCCAGGCAAGGAGGGGCTCGCGGAGCCTGGCGGCGAGGGGCGCGCGCCCGGGACGGCGCCGGTCACGGCGCTCGCCGACGTGGCCGACTTCCTGCGCCGCCACCCGCCCTTCGACGCGCTGGCCGCCGCCGATGTGGAGCTCGCGGCGGCGTCCGCGGAGATCGAGTTTCACCTCGCCGGGACAACGATCTTCGCCGCGGGAGCGGAGCCCGTCGCGCATGTCCGGGTCGTGCGCAGCGGCGCGGTCGAGATCATCCACACAGGCGCGGTGCTCGACCTGCTCGGCCCCGGCGAGCTGTTCGGGCACGGCTCGATGCTGTCGGGCCTGCCGGCCGGCTTCACCGCCCGGGCCCACGAGGACACGCTCTGCTACCGGCTCGCCGCCGACGTGGCGCTGCGCCTGCTCGCGCGACCCGAGAGCGTCGGCTTCGTCGCCCGCTCGCTGCTCACCTCGCGCGGCGACGCGATCGCTGTCCCGCCGGCGCCGGGTGACGCGGCGGCCGCCGGCGGCCGCGAACCCGCGCACCAGCCGGTCGCCGCGCTGATCCGCTCCGCGCCGGTGATCGTCGAGCCCGACACCACGATCCGCGAGGCCGCGCGGCTGATGACCGCCGCCGGCGCGACCGCGGTGTGCGTGAGGCTCCCCGCGTCGCTCGGGATCATGACCGACCGCGACCTGCGCTCGCGCGTCGTCGCGGCGGGGGTGTCCGGGGAGGAGCCCGTCAGCGCCGTGATGACCGCGCCGGCCTACACCGTGGCGCCGGACCGTCTCGGCGGCGGCGTGCTGCTCGAGATGCTCGACCGCGGCATCCGCCACTTCCCCGTGATCTCGGCGCGCGGTGAGCTGGTCGGCGTCGTCGCCGACATCGACCTGATCGCCGTCGAGACGCGCAGCTCGTTCTACGTCCGGCGCAAGATCAGCGCCGCCACGAGCGTCGACGAGCTCGCCGCGGGCTCGGCCGAGCTGGCGGCGATGTTCCTGGCGCTGCACGAGACGCGCCTTGCGCCGCCGAGCATCTCGGCGATCTACTCGGTCGTGCTCGACGCCCTGACGCGCCGGCTGGTGGAGCTGACGGTCGCCGAGATCGGCGCGCCGCAGGCGGCGTTCGCCTGGCTGGCGCTCGGCAGCCAGGCACGCCGCGAGGCGCTCCCGAGCTCGGACGTCGACTCGGCGATCGTCTGGTACGGCGACGGCGACGAGCACGCGATCCGCCCGCACCTGCACGAGCTCGGCAAGCGTGTCGTCGCGGGCATGGCGGCGTGCGGCCTGCACGCCGACGCCTACGGGGCGACCGCCTCCGATCTGCTGTTCGTGCGCTCGGAGGAGTCCTGGCGCCACGTCGCCCGCAGCTGGCTCGAGGACCCGAGCCAGGAGAAGGCGCTGATCCTGACCTCGGTGCTGGTGGACAGCCGGCCGGTGTGGGGCATCCACGCGGGAACGCCGGTTGCCGAGGAGTTCTGCCTGGCGCCCGAGCATCCGGCGCTCCTGCGCCTGCTCGCGCGCTTCGCGCTGTCCTACCGCCCGCCGACGGGATTCCTGCGCGGCCTGGTCGTGGAGCACAGCGGCGAGCGTCGCGGCCAGCTGGATCTCAAGCACGGCGGCGTTGTCCCGATCGTCGATCTCGCGCGCTGGGCCGCGATGGCGGCGGGCGTCAGCTGCACCTCGACGGCCGAGCGCCTGCGCGTCGCAGGCGAGGCCGGGACGCTGCCGGCCAGCGACGCCCACACGCTGGCGGAAGCCCACGAGCTGATCGTCGGCCTGCGCATCGATCACCAGGTCGAGCAGCTGCGAGCCGGTGAGACGCCGGACAACTACATCGACCCGGCGGCGCTCAGTCCGCTCACCCGCAGCTACCTGCGCGAGGCCTTCCGCGCTGTCGCCGCGGTGCAGAAGCGGGTTGCCGCCGAGCTGCAGGCGCCCGTCTGGTGAGGGCGCTGCGGCGCCGTGGCGCGCAAGGCGCTGGGGCGCGCGCCTACCTCGCCTCGCGCCCGCCCCCGGCGCGCACGCCGTGGCGGCAGGCCGGCTACTGCGTCGTCGACGTCGAGCTCAGCCGGCTCGAGCGCCGTGGAGGCGAGATCATCTCGTTCGGCGCGCTGCCGATCGACGACGGACGCGTGCGGCTTGAGGGCGCCGCGGTCGGGCTCGTGCGCCCGACCGCGCCGCTGGCCGAGTCGGCGATCCGCGTGCACGGCCTGCGCGCCCTCGACCTCGCCCATGCCCCACCGGCGCGGGAGGGACTGGATCCGCTGCTTGCGGCGATGGCGGGCCGCGTGCTCGTCGCCCACCACGCCCCGGTCGAGCGCGCGTTCCTCGGCGATGCGCTCAGAGCGCTGCGGCTGCGGCTGCGCGGCCCGGTGCTCGACACCGCGGTGCTGGCCCGCGTGTGGCTGGCCGAGCGCGACGGCGAGCTGCCGGGGTTCCTGGACCTCGGTGCGCTGGCGCGCGAGTGCGGGCTGCCGGTGCACTCGCCGCACACGGCGATCGGCGACGCGCTGACGACCGCCCAGCTGTTTGTCGTCGTCGCCTCCCAGCTCGACGCCCGGGCGCCCGAGACGGTCGGCCGCCTCGCCCGCGGCCCGGCCCGCCTGGCCGACCTCGAGGCCTACTGGCCGCGACGCGCGCAGGGTGGCGGCGGGCGCGGGTGAGGAGCCGCCCGATCCGGCGCTCGCCGCCCCCACCTCGCGGATGAGCTCGCGGCTGAGCTCTCAGTCGAGGAAGGTGGCGATCTCCTCGACCGCCGCGCGCGCCGGCACCCGCTGGTCCGCGAGGGGGCGCCCGAGGTGCAGCAGCCCGATCGGCTGCTCGCCGGCGTCGATCGAGAGCGCGGCGCGCACAGCCGGCGTATCGAGCAGCGCCAGCGTGCGCCAGTAGCCGGCGAGCCCTCGCGCATGCGCGCCCAGCAGGACGAGGTAGGCGGCGATCGCCGCCGCGAGCAGATCCTCGCGCTGCGCCACCGCATCGCCCGCGGGCTTCGCGGTGGCGACCACGAGTGTCGGTGCGCGATCGAGCTTCTTGGCGCCGCCGGGAGCGGCAAGCTCGGCCTCGCGGGCCAGTTCGGCGCGGCTTCGCTCGCCGAGCACGTGAAAGCGCCATGGATTGGTGAGGCGGTGGTTGGGCGCCCAGCGCGCCAGCTCGAACAGCTCGAGCAGCGTCTCGCGGTCGACCGGCTCGGGCCCGAACGCCTTGTGCGTGCGGCGTGTGCGGATCGCCGTGTCGACATCGATCATGGGGTCACGCTACATGAGCGTGCCGTGGCCGCGGCCGGACCGCCCTGACCGCGCCGCGCGAGCGGCGGCGGATCAGGGGATCAGCACGATCTTGCCGTGCGTCTTGCGCAGAGCGAGCTCGTCGAAAGCGTCGCGTACCTGCACGAGCGGGAAGGTCCGTGCGATCGGGACCTCGACGCTGCCGTCGGCGGCCAGGGCGGCGAGCTGTGCCAGCAGCTCGCTGGTCCCGACCGCGTGGGTCCCCTCGCCGTGGACACCGAGACGCTCGATCGCTTCGAAGTCCGCGATCGTGTTGATCCGCTCGACGGGGACGCCGAGTGAGACCGCGAGGTCGACGTAGCCGCCGCCGAAGGTGTCGATGAACGCGTCGATGTGGCCGCCTGAGGCCGCCCCGATCCGCTCGGCCTGCCCGTCGCCGTAGGTGACCGCGATCACGCCGTGGTCGCGCAGCCAGGCATGGTTGCCCTCGCTCGCGAGGCCGATCACGGTGGCCCCGCTGCGCACGGCCAGCTGCACGGCGATCGAACCGACGCCGCCGGCCGCGCCGGAGACGACGACCACCTCGCCGGGCGCCGGGGCCACGGCCTGGACGCCCGCGTAGGCGGCCATGCCCGCCACGAAGAGCGAGCCGGCGACCTCCCACGCGAGGCCGTCCGGCTTTGCGGTGAGTTGCTCGGCGGGTACCGCGACGAACTCCGCATGGCTCGAGCGCCGCTCGCTCCAGCCGATCACCGAGTGCCCGGCCGCGACGGACTCGACGCCCGCGCCGACTTCCTCGACGACGCCGGCAAAGTCCGTGCCCTCCCCGGATGGGAAGGTCGCCGGGAAGCGCGCGTCCAGATACCCCTCGCGGATCGCGATCTCGCCCGGGTTGATCGCGGCGGCCTTCACCGCGACCAGCACCTCGCCGGGCGCGGGCACCGGCTGCTCGACCTCGCGGACCTCCAACACCTCGACGCCGCCGTAATGGTCAAATCTGACTGCCTTCATGGACGCCTCGCTATCTCGACGCAGGGGGTGTCGCGGTTCACCGCCCCTCAGAGGTTAGCCGTGGGCGAGCGCCGGCCTCGCAGGGCCCCAAAGGCGCGCCGTTGCGTGTGCGGCCGGCACGCACGGTTGCGCGTGCGGCCGGCACGCACGGTTGCGCGTGCGGCCGGCACGCACGGTTGCGCGTGCGGCCGGCGCGGACCGCCGCTTCAGCGATCGCCCGCCGCCGCCGATATCACGCAGATGGCACCCGAAGGAACCGCCTCGGGCAGCGATCCGGGGGGAGTGGGCGTCGAACCGACGTTCGCGTCGCTCGGCGATCCGCCGCCCATCGACCTTGCCGCGCTGCGGTTCGACGTAGCCCCGTCGCCGCCGTATGTCGTGCCGACGCGACGCTACGTGGGCCTGATCATGGTGTTGCTGGCCGTCGTCGTCGTTGGCGCGATAGCGGCGATCACGGTGCACGGGCCGAAGGGCGCGCAGACGAGCGCCCAGACGCTGAGCGCCGCCGCATTCACGACGTCCTACCCGTCCGGCTGGACGCTGGCGGTGCGCCACGTAAACGGGATCACCGCCTACCAGCTCAGCTCCGGCGCGGATCCGGCGAGCGCGCTCGAGATCCCGCCCCCCGGGACGATCTCGATCACGATCTCCGAGGTCTCCGCCGCGACGGTGGCGCTGCACCCGCTGGACGGCGCCCTCCCCGACGTGGACGCCGCGACACAGACGGCGCTTGAGCTTCTGCCCAACGTCGTCGGCGCCCCGCCGGGAGCGCTGGCGGTCACCGTCACCGCCGCCGCGCACGAAGCGACCCTTGGCGGCAGCGATGCCGCGCAGACCGCCTATGCCTACACCTACGCCGGGCTGGCGAACGCCCAGAGCGACATCGTGGCGCGCCGCGGCGATCAGATCTTCGACGCCGAGCTGGACAGCGAGCCGAGCCTGCAGTCGCAGGGCAACGCCGCGCTCGCGACGCTCATCGCCGCCTGGCGCTGGCGGGCCTAGCTCAGTCGCTCCGGCGCGCCTCGTCGAGCAGCCGCTCGAACTCCGGGCTCTCGAACTCGGCGACGGCGCGGGCGTACTTCTCGAGCCCCCAGGACCAGAAGTCGAACTCGATCGTCGACACGCCGGCCTGGATCGACGCCCACAGCGTCCAGCCGTACTTCGACATCAGGCCCCAGAGTCGCGCACGGGCCACCTTGTGGCGCGCCGGGCGACCGTAGTAGGCGCCGACAAGCGCCTGCAGCTGCACGAGCGAGAGGTTTGATTCGCTCCAGATGTTGCCGAGCTCGAAGCACGCGTCGTTGTTGCCCGAGTACTCATAGTCGATCAGGCGAAGACCGGCGGGGGTGAGCATGAAGTTCTCAGCCAGCAGGTCGTTGTTGCACGGCACCGTTCCCTCGTCGCGCGGGACGAACGCCTCGCGGATCGCGGCCACGTGGGGCTCGAACTCGGTGTAGCCCTCCGGCAGCGCAAAGCCGCGGCTGCGCACGATCTCCAGGTATCGCGGCTGGATCTCGAACATGTCGAAGTCGTCGCGGAAGCGCTCGGCGCCGTGCAGCGCCCGGCAGGCCGCGGCGACGTCGCGCAGGAGCTTGCCGCCGCGGCGCAACCGCCCCGCGCTGAGCGTCGTGCCCTCCAGCCACTCCATCACCATCGTGTTGTGCTCGGGCAGGTAGGCGAGGACGCCGGCGCCGACGCCCGCGGCGGCGGCGCGCACAGAGTTGAGGTACTCGTTGTCGCGGTCGATCGCCAAAAGGCCCGTGTCGTCGCTCCAGCGGCGCACGTGGTAGCGCCGGCCGGCTGCCACGACCCTGTAGTTGGAGTTGGTCAGGCCGCCCGAGAGCCGGCTGATCTCCCTCCCGGGGCCGGCCAGCTGCGGGATTTCGTCAAGGACCTCGTCGAGTTCGAGCATGTCGCCGGCGGCTCCTCGCCTACAACCCGGCCGGCTCGAACTCCGCCGACGCCGGCACATCGACCGCGCCGCGCTCGCGCCGCACCGGCGCCACCGAGGCCCGCGTGACACCGCCGCCGCCGGTCAGGCGAGCGG
>Ga0182016_10003924_pt1 | contig 16716 bp, 21 predicted proteins | sample 712S2MmetaG_FD_120491 | JGI IMG/M metagenome (GOLD analysis project Ga0182016, IMG submission 120491) | Permafrost microbial communities from Stordalen Mire, Sweden - 712S2M metaG | ecosystem: Environmental > Terrestrial > Soil > Wetlands > Permafrost | place: Sweden: Stordalen | collected...
AAAAACTCGGGGAAGATCGTCAACACATGGAAAATCACGATCGGTTCAGATCCTTCAATCCCTCGGGCAATTCCACGGCGATGCGCCTGGCCGCCGGATCGATCTCCACGCAAATGGAGCGCGCGAAGGGAATCAGCAAGCCGCCCTCCACCACCAGCAGGCCGGAGCCGCCGCCATCTTCCCAACCGGAAACCTTGCCTAGCGACTGGCCGGTGCGCCGGTCCACCACCTGGCAGCCCAGCAGATCGTCCTGGAAGAATTCTCCCTGTTCCAGCGGCGTGCGCTGTTCCAGGGGCACGCGAACTTCAGCGCCCACCAGCAGCTCGGCTTCGGAAATGGTGTCCACGCCGCGGAACTTGAAAACCAGGGTTCCGTTGTGAAACCAGGTGGACTCCACTTCGTACCGGGCGCCGGAGCCGAACAGAAACACTTCCTCCAGCGCCTGATAGCGTTCGGGTTTTCCACTCAGGGGGAACGCCGTGAGCTCGCCGCGATTGCCCCGGGTCTTGCCCAGGACGGCGATCGCGATCCATCCATCCGGCGACGAAGTCACTCCAGGATTTCCAACGTAAAGCGGCGATTCAGCTTCATTCCAGCGGCCCCCAGGATGGTGCGGATGGATCGCGCGGTGCGGCCCTGCTTACCGATGACTTTTCCGAGATCGCTGGGCGCCACCTTCAATTCCAATACGGTAACTTGCTCCCCCAGCACTTCACGGACCGAGACCTCTTCCGGGATATCAACCAGAGCCTTCGCTATATCTTCAATCAGTTGTTTCATTCGCCCGGCCTCCTAAAGTTCATGGTAACGCGAACAGAGCGCCGGGCACGAGCCTCCCGCACATGCACCACATGGCCCGGCCGTTCTATTTATTACACATACGCCGCTATATGGCGGGCACAGGCACGGGAGCGGGGTTTTTCTCCACCAGCCGCTTCACGGTGTCGGACAGGCACGCGCCGTGCTTGGCCCAATGCTCGATGCGGTCGTGTTTCAAGACCACCTGAGCGGGATGGGAAAGCGGATTATAGTGGCCCACCACCTCCAGACTGCGGCCGTTGCGGGCGCGCTCCTTCTCGATCACGACGATGCGATAAAACGGCTTCTTTTTGGCGCCAAACCGCGCCAGACGAATCATTAACATCTGTACTCCCAAAAGTATTTGAGTGAAGCAGACCCGGCTTTTGGCGGTCTGCCTGGCTGGGGCGCCACACTACCCCCCAAATGGAAACCCGGGCGGCATCTTCATCTTACCCAATTTCCGTCCCAGGAAGCCGCCCGATAGAGACTTCATCAATTTCCTGGCCTGCGCGTACTGCTTTAACAACTGGTTCACTTCCTGCACGGACGTGCCGCTGCCCTTGGCGATGCGCCGGCGGCGGCTGCCGTTGATGATCATGTGATTGTCGCGCTCTTTGTGGGTCATCGAATCGATGATGGCCACCACGCGATTGATTTCCCCTTCGTCGACCTTGACGTCTTTCAGGTCTTTCAGCATGCCCACTTTGGGCATCATATCGAGCAGGCCGCTGAGCGGACCGAGCTTGCGGATCTGCCGCAACTGGTCGCGGAAATCCTCCAGCGTGAACTCATTTTCGATGAGTTTGCGCTGCATCTCGACGGCTTTCTTCTGGTCGAGTTCCACGCTGGCCTTCTCGATAAACGAGAGCATGTCGCCCATCCCGAGGATGCGGTCGGCGGCGCGATCCGGGTGGAACGGCTCCAGCGCGTCGAATTTTTCGCCCGTGCCCACGAATTTCAGGGGCTGGCCGGTGACGTTGCGGATGGAAAGCGCCGCGCCCCCGCGGGCATCGCCATCCATTTTGGTGAGGATTACGCCGGTGATGCCGAGCTGCTTGTGGAACTCGTCGGCCGATTTGACGGCGTCCTGGCCGGTCATGGCGTCGGCCACGAAAAGGATCTCCACCGGGTTGAGCTGCTCCTTGAGCTGCTTCAACTCGGTCATGAGATCGTCATCGATATGCAGGCGGCCGGCGGTATCCACCAGGAGCACGTCGCGGCCGCTCTGGACGGCCTCGCGGCGCGCCGATTTGGCCAGTTCGAGCGGCAACTTCTCTTCCGGGGCGCCTTCGTAGATGGACTGCCCCACTTCGCGGGCGATGACGCGCAGTTGCTCGCGCGCCGCCGGGCGGTACACGTCCACCGAGACCAGCATGGGACGGTGGCCGTTGCGTGAAAGCCAGCGCGCCAGCTTGCCGCTGGAAGTGGTTTTGCCGGAGCCCTGCAGGCCCACGATGAGGAAGACGCTGGGCGGCTCATTGGCAAAACGGAGTTTGGATTCGTGGCTGCCGAGGATCTTGATGAGTTCCTCGTGCACGATCTTGATGACCTGCTGGGAGGGCGAAAGCGCGGCCAGGACTTCCTCGCCCATGGCCTTGGCCTTGATGTTGTCGATGAGCTGCTTGACCACCCGGAAATGGACGTCGGCCTCGAGCAGCGCCACGCGGATTTCACGCAGGGCGGTCTCCATGTTTTCGGCCGAGAGCCGACCTTCGCCGCGCAGGTTCTTGAAAACCCGCTGGAGTTTATCCGAGAGGTTGTCGAACATGGCTATGCCGGAGGAGTGGCGGCAGGAGCGATGCGGATGCTGCTCGCGGCCATTTTGCCGGTACGGTCCATGCCCAATTCGTAGAGGACGCGCGTACCCGGGCGCAGGTCGGTAGCCAGGCCTTCCACCAGGCGCGACACATGGAAGAAGATGTCCCGTCCGCCGTCATCCGGACGGAGGAAGCCGAAACCCTTGGCTTCGAAGTAGGTGACCACGGCCCCCGGCTGTTCGCCGGTAGGCACTTCTCCGGCGGACTCGCCCGATTCGGACGAAGCCGAAGCGGGGCGGCTGCTTTTGTCTCCTACGCCCTGTTTGATCAGGGCGAGATCGTCTTCGGTCAATTCCGTCGCGGGTTTGGAGTCGGACGGCATTTTGAGGTTCGGATTACGTTTCCGGGCCTCTTCAAACAATCGCTTTTGGCTGGCGTTCAACGAAAATATCCTCGAGTTTTGTTACGACGGTCAAACCGCTACCGGCGCGGCCTTTTTCTTGCGTGCGCCCTTCTTTTCAGTCGGGGGTTGCCGATCGCTCTTTTTCAAACTGCCCATCACCATGGCGGTGACGAACTTCTTTTCACCGTGATCGTCGAATTTGATCACGATGCGTTCCTCGCTGCTGGACAGGACTTGTCCCAGACCGAATTTCAGGTGTTCGACCTGGGCGCCCTGATTAAAGGTATTGGAAGCCATAGAGTTTCTACGCTTTACTCCTCGGGTAGATTACTGGGGGTATAGATCGCCGACGGGATGGGGCGGGAAATATCGAGCGGTAGCACCACAGTGGATCTACAATATGATAGCAGATTGAAAGTACTGGGTGGGAAGAGGCATCAATGGCGGGGTGGTAGGGCTCGCCCCAGTCCATGAGATTCAAGCAGTCCGCGCCAGCCGCGACATTTCCACGCCGCGGTCGGTTAACCTGACGATTTCCGAGAGAGAGTCGCCGTCAACCGCGATATAACCGGCATCGCGCAAACTCCGGAGCGACTCCCGATACCGGCTGGACTCCATCCCGCTGAGCTTCTGGAGATCATCCATAGGGAGAGCCAGTTGCACTTGCCGGCTCAGGATTTCGAGCAAGGCGCGGATTGGGTTGGGGACTTCTCCCGTTGCGTGGCTTCCAGGAATGGCAGAAAAGTCCCAGGTCTCGGCTTAAAGTCCGACATCGGCGTGATCTTATCACAGGAGGCTGGCGGGAATGTTGCTTCCCCATTGAATCAGCGTTTCACAATCAGATCAAACGGCTGTATTGGGCGTGACTGCCAATCCAGTACCAGACGACGCGATCTTTCCTCATGACCGCCAGCGCACTGTAATCGAGGCCAATACGAGTCGAGTAGATGTCATCTTCGCCTTCCAGTTTCTTGAATTGCAGGCCGGGATGCGCTGGATTAGCACGGAACAGCCGATAGGCGCGCTTAGAGCCCGCGAAACAATAAGCTGACCAAATGTCTCGAACGTGCGCAATCGCTCCCTAACGGTCGCGGCTCGGTCAAATGCGCATTCCGAGCCGCGCGCGTGAGCAAGCGGTTGGGTCTGAAATGCACAGGATATTCTTGCGCGGCTATCTTAGCGTCGCGTTGCGCGTCCAAGGGAAGATCGGAAAACAAACGCCAGAACTGCCGGGTGGTTCGAGACGCGATCAAAGCAGATCGTCCAGCGGCAGCGTCTCGCCCCTCTCGTCTTCCTCGATGGCTTCCCGAGCCATGCGACGAATCACGTCCCGTTTCTCGGCAAAGCTCTTCTTCCAAGCCGCCTCGTCGGCCAGCGACGCCAGGATCTGGGACGTGATCGCGTCCTGCTCATCGTCAGGCAGGGCGACAACTCTTGCGAGAGCTCTCTCCATTAGCGTCGACGTACCGCGCGTTCCCCCCTCATGATTCCACCCACGGATTCAGCGTGGGAACGCCGATGCCCGCGACATCGGAACCGTTCCGCGTGACCAGTGTGAGATTGTGGTGTAAGGCCGTCGCGGCCAGAAGCCCGTCAACCACCGGGACGGGCCGCCCTTGAGCTGCCGCGAGTGCCGCAATCGTACCCCACCGGTCGGCAATCTCTTCATCGAGCGGCAAAATCCGGTCTCGAAACCGGGAACGCAAATCCACTTGCAGCCAGGATTCCAACTGCGCGCGGCGACGGCCCGCTTGCAGGCGTTCAATCCCCTTGCGGATTTCACCCAAGCTGAGGACGCTCAAAAATACCAGCGATTCGTCCGTCACCGCCGTCCACTTGACCACGCGGCCGTCCGGCTTTGGCTTGGCAAATTCGGACACCACATTGGTATCGAGCAGGAAGCCGCTCACAATTCGATCTCGCGTCCAAAATCGCGGGGCCGATCGAGATCAATTCCCGAGCCAGCCAATGGCGATTCCAAAAAGAATTGAGCCAGGCTGCCCTTACGCGCCTGAGTCCCCGCCAAGCGTTCGTATTCCTCAGCTTGCAGTACTACAACCGCCGTCCGGCCATGCTTGGTCACTCGTTGTGGGCCGCTTTCCCGTGCCAACCGAAACACTTCGCTGAACCGGGCTTTGGCTTCTTGCAGTTGCCACTCCTTAGGAACTCGTGTCTTATTCATGGCGTGCCGTTCTGACCAATCTAGTCAGAATTAGGCTAGCACAGTTCGTGCAGGCCCCCGAACATTTCGGAGCGTTTCGTGTCAGAATGGTGAGTTCCGGACGCAGCGTGCGTTTCAGACCCGGCGTGCGCCGTGGGGCTGGTTTGTCGGTTCAGTTGCGAAAACTGCCCGAAGGTCGCTAAAATCAACGCGTTCGTAAAAGATCCCAGGAGGATTCATGGCTGTTGAGCAGAAGGTGAAGCAGATCATTGTCGAGCAGCTCGGCGTCGATGAGAGCCAGGTGGACAGCAACGCGTCGTTCGTTGACGACTTGGGCGCCGATTCGCTGGATATCGTGGAACTCGTAATGGCGTTTGAAGAGGCGTTCGAATTGGAGATTCCCGACGAAGACGCCGAAAAGATCACCACCGTGAAGGACGCCGTCGAATACATCGAGAATAAGACCACTAAGAAATAGCCCGCTTTTCTCATCAAGGGGATACAGTTTTGACGCGAAGAGTGGTAGTGACGGGCGTCGGTCTGCTGACGCCGCTTGGCATTGGAACCGATGCGACCTGGGAGGCGATCCGCGCGGGGAAGTCCGGCATTGGCCCCATCACGCAGTTCGATGCGACTGCCTTCTCCTGCCGGATTGCCGGAGAGGTGAAGGGCTTCGACCCCTCGAACTATATCGAAAAGAAAGAAATCAAGAAGATGGGGCGATTCATCCACTTCGCCGTCGCGGCGGCGGATTTCGCTCTTCAGGGTTCCGGCTTGCAGGTTACTCCCGACATCGCCGAGCAGGTGGGGGTGTACATCGGCAGCGGAATCGGCGGGTTCGAGATTATCGAACGGGAGCACAAGAACCTGCTGGAACACGGTCCCCGGCGGATCTCGCCCTTCTTTATTACGGCTACGATCATCAATCTGGCGTCCGGTTATGTGTCCATCCGGACCGGCGCCAAGGGGCCGAATTCGGCCACTGCCACGGCTTGCACTACCAGCGCCCATTCCATCGGAGATTCGTACCGCATGATTCAGCGGGGCGACGCCGTTGCCATGATCTGCGGCGGCACGGAGGCTGCCGTCACCCCTATGGGGATCGGCGGGTTCGCCGCCATGCGCGCGCTTTCCACGCGCAATGACGAACCGGAACGGGCATCGCGGCCATGGGACAAGGACCGCGACGGTTTCGTAGTGGGCGAAGGGGCCGGCATTCTGGTGTTGGAAGAACTGGAAATGGCGCGCGCCCGCGGGGCCACGATCCTGGCGGAAGTGGTGGGGTATGGCATGAGCGCCGACGGCTACCACGTCACCGCGCCGCCGGACGATGGCGATGGGGCGTTCCGCGTGATGCGCACGGCCATGCGCGACGCCAAAATCGAGCCGCACCAGGTGGACTATATCAACGCGCACGGCACTTCCACGGAAGTGGGCGACCGTGCCGAAACCATGGCCATCAAGCGCGCGTTCGGCGACCACGCCTACAAGGTGGCGGTGAGCTCCACCAAGTCGATGACCGGCCACCTTCTGGGCGGCGCGGGTGGCTTGGAAGCGGGCATCAGCGTGATGGCCATTCGCGATCAGATTGCGCCCCCTACGATCAACCACGAGAACCCCGACACGGCGTGCGATTTGGATTACGTGCCGCTCCACGCCCGTCCTATGAAGATCGAATATGTGCTCTCCAACAGCTTTGGCTTTGGAGGGACTAACGGATGTCTGATTTTCAAGAAATATTCGGAATAAGAGAGCCGACTTTCGGCTTTTGGCGGTTAGCTCTTGGTTATTGGCTTTCCCCGGAGCGCGGCTGGCAGCGACGCTTCGAGATGGCCGCAAGAGGCCAATGGGGTGCGGATTCTCTGTCTAGTCTGTGTTCTCGGAATGTTTTGCCAGCCCAGAGAGTCTCTCCACCGGCCGTGCTCCGGGAAACTGCCCGCACGAAAAAAGAAAACTGCATTCACCACAGAGACACAGAGGCACAGAGAAGAACAATAGAGCACTGCGGCGACGCTCCGAAATGGCCGCAAGAAGCCGATGGGTTTCGGATTCTCTGTGGCCTCTGTCTCCTCTGTGTTCTCGGAATTTTCATTCGCCCGTGCGCGAGTCCCGCGTCCGCCCCCTGCCAGCCCGGAGAGTCTCTCCGATGCTCCATTGTTTTTCTCTGTGCCTCTGTGTCTCCGTGGTGAATGCGTTTTCCGCGTTCGTGCGGGCAATGCCAGGTTAGGTGACCTATGAAAATCGTTGTCGCCATCAAGCAGGTTCCCGCGCGCGATTCGCAATTGCGCATCGCGCCGGCGGCGAAGTGGATCGATGAAGCCGATCTCTCCTACGAGATCAATGAGCCGGATGCGTACGCCCTGGAGGCCGGACTGCAACTCAAGGAGCGCAACGGCGGCGAAGTGGTGGCGCTGTCCGCCGGGCCGGCGCGTTCCGCCACGACTATCCGCGAAGCGCTCGCCAAGGGCGCCGACCGCGCCATCCACATCGATGAAGACCTGGCGGCCTTCGATCCGCTGGCCGTGGCGCAGATGCTGGCCGCCGCGGTGAAGGGCGAAGGCGCGGACCTGATCCTCACGGGTCTGCAATCCGACGATTTGGGCTACGGACAGACCGGCGTTATTCTGGCGGAACTGCTCGGCATGCCGCACGCCACCATCATCATGCAGGTGGAAAAAAGCGCGGGCGGCATCCGCGTGAAGCGCGAGTTGGAGGACGGCTGGTACCAGCACGTGGAAATGCCGCTGCCGGCGCTGCTCACCATCCAGTCGGGCTTCAGCAAGCTGCGCTATGCCACGTTAATGGGCATCAAGAAGGCCAAGAGCAAGGAAGTGCGGCGCGTCACCGCGGAAAGCCTGGGTGTTGCCGCCGGGACGCCCAGCGTAGTGTTGGAGCGAATCTATCTGCCGGAGCGCACCAAGCACACGCAGCTTTTTGAAGGCAGCCCCAAGGAAGCGGCCGCGCAACTGGTGGAGAAACTGAAATTCGAGGCGCGCGTAATATGAGCATTCTGGCAGTTCTGGAACAGCGGTCGGGCCAGTGGAACCGCATGTCGTTCGAGACCCTGGCGGCGGCCCAGCAACTGGCGAAAGAACTCGGCGACACCGCCAGCGCGGCGGTGCTGGGCGACGGCGTCGAAGCGCTGGCCGGCGAACTGGCGTCGAAGCAACTCGAAAAAGTTTACGCCGTCGAGCACGAATTGCTGAAGGACTACACCCCGGACGCCTATTGCGCGGCGCTGGGGCAGCTCATCGACCGGTTCCATCCCGCGGTCCTCGTGTTCCCCCACACTTACCAGGTACGCGATTTTCTGCCTAAACTGGCGACCTCGCGGAACCGCGTGGCCGTCAGCGATGTGATTGCGCATCGCGTGGAGAACGGGCACGCGATCGTGGTGCGGCAGCTCTTCCAGGGCAAAGTAAATGCCGATGTCCGCTTCGGCGGCGAGTTCCCGCACTTCGCTTCGCTGCAAGCGGGTGCGTACCGCGCCGACCAGGTGGCGGAGGGCACGGCGGCGGTCGAGGTCTTCCATCCGTCGATCTTGCCGGGGCAGATTCGCACCGCGCCGCAGGAGTTGTTCCGCGAATCGCAGCGCGCCGTGGATCTGGGCGCGGCCGATATCATCGTGTCGGTGGGGCGCGGAATCAAAGAGGCTGACAACATCGCGTTGGTGCAGGAACTGGCCGACGCGTTGGGCGGCGAACTGGCCGCATCGCGGCCCATCTGCGATGCCGGCTGGCTTCCCATGGAGCGCCAGGTGGGCAGTTCGGGCCAGACGGTAGCGCCCAAGTTATACCTCGCAGTCGGCATTTCGGGCGCCATCCAGCACCTGGTGGGCATGAAGGGATCGCGCACCGTGGTGGCCATCAATAAAGACGCCGACGCTCCGATATTCGAGGTTGCCGATTATGGCATCGTGGGCGATTTGTTCCAGGTAGTGCCGGAACTGATCGCGGCGGTGAAGAAGGCGAAGTAGCGATCGATTGCAAACCGGGTTGGCGCGTCGTGGCAAGGACCGCTTGCTGGCGCGCGCGGCTCGGAATGCTCTGCGACGAACGTTGAAGACGACGGCCGGGGGAGCAGTCAGCGGCGAGCATTCTGCTTTTGAATCCTTCACGGAATCGTCCGCAAGTTCGCGCATGCCCGCCGCAATCATGTTGGCGCCCGCAAAGAAAGGCGGCAGGAGAAATTGTCGCGCCATGGGAGGCCGGAGAAATAGTTAGCAAGCCCTAACAAAGCTTAACTCCAGAACTCCCGATGTCGTGGAATTTGCAGTGAGCCCGCGGGTGGGGCAGGCGGTGCACGCCTGCCCCACCTGCGAAGCTCTGGCCATCGAAAGGAATGGCTGAGCCCATTTTCCCCGCCACGCAGAAATTGCGGGGCGATATCAGGAGTTCTGAACTCCGCCTGCCGGCCTGTTCCGTAAACTTCTGTAAAGACAAGACTGCGATTTGACTTTCGAAATGGCATCCAGCTATACTCTTTTGGCCGCGCCGCTTCGATCCCTTATCGGTTCCTGCAACTTTTGGCGCCGCATCCGCGTCTTACTCTCTGACCCTCGCGGTCGGCAATTTTATATAAGAGAAATGAATACGATTATGAAAAACGGACAGAAACTTAAACCCGCAAACTACCGCAAAATATTGGAGAGCAAAGCGGAGGAAGTCCGTCACAGCATGTCCGCCCAGAAGGCGGCCCAGGTGGTAGCCCGGCTGGATGTCCCTTCCGACGAAGGCGATCTCAGCCAGCAGCATCACGAAGAGTGGATCTTCCTGAACCGCAACACCATCGACATGAAACTGTTGCGCGAGATTTCCGATGCCTTGCACCGCATCGACCAGGACACCTACGGCATCTGCATGGAGTGCGAAGAGCCTATCTCCACGAAGCGCCTGGATGCCGTGCCGTGGGCCCGCTTCTGCGTGACCTGCCAGGAAGCGATCGCCAATCGGATCGCCGACGGTGAAATGGTGGAATACCAGGAAGCCGAGCGATGAAACTCGGCGACCTGCGCAAGTTCGCCATCCGCCAGCAAACCCGCATTCGCTTTTCCCTTGCCAATGGGCTCGAGTGTGTGGTGAATGAGCATGGAATCGCGCAGGTGCCGGCGCTCCAGAGCATCCCGGATTTCAACCTGGAACAGGAACTGGCCGCGGCGCAGCAATTCCATCTCGACGCGCTGACCGCCGATCCGAAGACCCCCATCAAGACCCGCGCTCTGCGCCGCGAGGATCTGGCGGCATTGACGGGCGGCGCCGCGACTGTCGAAGTCCACGATCGCGACGACGAGTAGGCTCTGCACTCTTTACCATCAAGTGCTCCTTCATCCCCGAGGGCGCCAACGCGGGCGGGCAGGCGAGCACCACCTGCCCCACCTCCGGCCGGGCACGAGTGCTTGCACCCAACCACCCAGTGCCTCCCCCCTCCCCACTGCGATGGTTGAATCGGGGTACAATACTAGGGCAATTCGTAACACTGTTTTACTTCCCGAAAGGGTTGGGGACGACCATGGATAAGCCAGCGCAGAATATCCAAGATAGCTTCTTGAACAACGCCCGCAAGGATAAAGTTATCCTCACGATTTACCTGATGAGCGGCGTAAAGCTCTCCGGCCGCATCAAGAGTTTCGACAAGTACTCTCTGGTGCTCGAGACCAACAATCAGGAACAGCTTATTTTTAAACACGCCGTGTCCACGGTGGTTACGCAGAAATCGTCCCATTCGTACAGTGCCACCGCGCAACCGGTGGCGACGGGCGTGTCCGGCGGATCCGCGGCCGTTGCCCCGGCTCCCGCGGACTCCTCGGAGATTTAGGCCACGCATCCACAAACTCCCGTCCGGGAACGTGCCATTCTGGTCGGCGTGGAATGGAAGTCGCGAAGAGCTTCCCGCCGCGCCAACGCCATCGGCATGGAGGAGTCTCTGGAGGAGTTGGCCGAGTTGGCGGCGAGCGCCGGCGCCGAAATTGTCGGCCGCGCGATGCAGACCCGCCCGGGCCCCGAAGCGGCTACCCTCATCGGCCAGGGCAAAGTGGAAGAGTTGCGCGCGCAGGTGAAGTCGGATGGCGCCGATGTCCTCATCTTCGACCACGACCTCACCCCCACGCAGCAGCGCAACCTGGAGAAAGCGGCCGACTGCAAAGTCATCGACCGCACGCAGCTCATCCTCGACATTTTCGCCTCGCGGGCGCGCACCAGGGAAGGCCGTATGCAAGTGGAACTGGCGCAGCTCAGCTATATTCTGCCGCGCCTGTCGGGCCACGGCGTGGAGATGTCGCGGCTGGGAGGCGGTATCGGAACCCGCGGGCCCGGCGAAACGAAACTTGAGACCGATCGCCGCCGCATCGCGCAGCGCATCAAGAAGATCAAGGACGACCTGGAAGGTGTACGCGCCGGACGGGCCTTGCACCGGCAGCGCCGCAGCGCCGTTCCGCTGGCCACCCTGGCGCTGGCGGGATACACCAACGCCGGCAAATCGACGCTCTTCAATCGCCTCACGCGCGCCAGCGTGCTGACCGACGCGCGCATGTTCGCCACCCTCGACCCCACCGTAAGACCGTTAGCCCTGCCGTCGCGCCGCCGGGTGCTGCTGAGCGACACCGTGGGTTTCATCCGCAGCCTGCCCACCACTCTGGTCGAGGCCTTTCGCGCCACCCTGGAAGAGGTGAAAGAGGCCGCGCTGGTGCTGCACGTGGTGGATCTTTCCGCGCCGAACGCCTCCGAAAACACGGCCCACGTGCTGCAGGTGCTGGCGGAAATCGACGCCGCGCAAATTCCGCAGATCCTGGTAATGAACAAAGTGGACCGGGCGCTGGACGGCGCGGCGGCGGATACCGAGGCGATCAAGCGCCGGCTGCTGAGCGGATCTTCGGGACACGGAGATGCGCGCGCCGTGGCCATTTCCGCCCTCACCGGCGAAGGCATGGACCGGTTGCTCCAGACCATCGACGAAGTGTTGCCGCTCGATCCCATTGTGCGCGCCACCTTCCACCTGCCGGCAGGCGACGGCGCAACCGTGGCGATGCTGCATGAATTCGGCAGAGTGCTGTCCACGAATTACAGCGGGGAAGAGTGCGAAATCGAGGCGGAAATTCCAGAGTCTTTGGCACGCCGCCTGGCGGAAAAAGATTGAATTAGGAATCCACGATGCTGTGGAAAACTCTGTTGGAAAATGGCCGTAACGGGGTATTAAAGTGCCGCAAAAAAGGCACTTACGACAAATTGAACCAGCCGGCAGCATTGTACCTTAATTGCTTGTAAGTAAAGCAATTAGAGACGAGACACAAGCGGCATTAATGGCTGCCCGGAATATTGCGGCAAAATTCGTCGCACTGCTGCGTTTTCCACATATTCAATAGGGGATATCCTGTGGTTTTGGAGGCCCGGACTTGTCTGCTACACTGGACTTCGACGGCGGTGTAGCTCAGCTGGCTAGAGCGACGGTCTCATAATCCGTAGGTCGGGAGTTCAAGTCTCCCCGCCGCCACCAAATCTAAAGAAGCTGTTAGCTTTTGGCTCTTGGCTTTCAGCACGGGTGTCTGCGTCGAGGCGCGGTTCGTGGGAGTCTGAAACTGCGGGATCGGGCCGAGAGAGGCGGGGTGGGGCAGGCGGTGCTCGCCTGCCGGTCGGTCCGCGCTGAACCAGGCCGGCTGCCCAAACAGAATAGCGGGCAGGCGAGCACCGCCTGCCCCACCCCGGGAGTCATCCGAGGTCAGACCAAGAATCAAGAACCTGCGAGCAGTTTCCGGAGAGCACCATGCCTGCGACGTTTTACAGAGAACGGCGCTCGCCGGCCAAAAGCCAACAGCTTTCCCCCCCGCCGTTGTAAAATAATCGCTACCGGGAGAAAAGATGCTTCGGCTTGGGGGACTGCTGATCTGTTTGTGGGCGGGCGCATTGGCGAGCGCGGCCGGTTTGCCGTCCTACGCCGGCGCGGCCGCCTGCGGTAAATGCCATGCCAATGTCAGCCACACCTGGACGGCGTCACGGCACAGCAAAATGGTGCAGCCGGCCACGGTGGCAGGCGTGGTGGGAGATTTTGCCCGCGGTCCGGTAACCTTGCGGGGCGGCGTGTACCGCTTCCGCGTACAGGCCGGCGCCTACTACATCACCGAGTCGTACCTTACCGGCAAGCCGCAAGAGCATCGCGTCCAATACACCCTGGGAAACCGCCGCATCCAGCATTACCTCACTACCTTGGCCGATGGCCGTGTCATCGTGCTCCCACCCACCTGGGACGCGGTGCGGAAGAGCTGGTTCCACAACCTGGACATCGACGATCCCGAAGAGGCTCCCGGCGTGCAGGTGCAAATCTGGAATAAGAACTGCTATTCGTGCCACGTCAGCCAGGAACAGAAAAATTTCAGCGCGGAGAAGAACGCCTACCAGACTACCTGGCTCGATTTCGGCATCAACTGCGAACGGTGCCACGGGGCAGGCGCGGAGCACGCCGCGTTTTATGCCAATCCCAACCACCAGGGCAAGCCGGCGCACGACGTGGTGGTGCAGACGCGCCTGGACGCCGCCCGCAATAGCGCGGTGTGCGCCCAGTGCCATTCCTTCCGCGATATCCTTGTGGACGGCTTCACGGCAGGCGACAATTATTACGATCATTTCCTGCCCATTCTGGAGTTCGCCCAACCCCAGGGCGCGGATCCGCCGTACTGGACCGACGGCCGCCCGCGCCGCTTTTCGACCGACGCGTACGGCTTGTGGCAGAGCGAGTGCTTTCTGAAAGGCGGGGCCACCTGCCTGGATTGTCACGTGGTGCCGCACAACACCGATGTCGACAAGAACCCGCAGCTCCGGCCCGATGTGAACACTTTGTGTACGCGCTGCCACCAGGCGGTGGGTTCCGCGCTGACCAGCCATACCCACCATGCGGAGAAGAGCGCCGGCAGTTCGTGCGTGGAATGCCACATGCCCCGCACGGTGTTCAGCATCAAGGCCCAAATTCGCGACCACGCCATGACCATTCCCGTGCCGGAGAACACGCTGCGCCACGCCATTCCCAACGCGTGCAACGTGTGCCACAAAGATCGCGACGCGAATTGGGCGGTGGAGCGGATGAACGCATGGTACGGTTCGCAATCCCGTCAGAAGCTGATCCGCCGCGCCGATGCATTCGCCGGGGCGCGGAAAGGAGATGCGGACGCCGTTCCGCTGCTGCTCGCCATCCTCAGCGAACCGGCGGAGGGCGCCATGGTGCGGGCCAACGCCGTGGGACACCTGGGCGGGTTTGCCAGCGATCCGGCGGTCTGGCGCGCGATGTTGCAGGCGCTGGCCGACGCCGAACCGTTGGTGCGCGCCATCGCGGCACGCACGTTGAACCCCGGTCCGGCGAACCGTTCGGAAGCGGCGCCGGCGCTGGCGGCGCTGCTCAACGACCCGGTGGCGACGGTGCGTATCAACGCTGCCGTGGGGCTGATCGGCATGGGCATGCGCCAGCTTCCCGGTGAATATGTCGAGCCGCTGGAGCGCGCCAAGCAGTTGTTCCGTGCGCGGGCCGCGCTCAACGCCGACGATGCGGACCAGGATGTGGCGGCCGGGCGGTTCTACATGCTGACCGCCGACCCGGCCAGTGCCGTCGCGGCATTTCAGACCGGTTTGAAACTGGATCCGCAGGTCCCCGTGCAGTACCTGTTGGGCGGCGCGTACGCGGAACAGGGCAATCTGAGCGCCGCGAGGAAGGTCCTGGAAGCGATCCCCAGCGGCGATCCGCAATACGAGAAGGCGCAGCGGCTGCTCCAGGCGATCGCGGCACAGGAACGTTAGTTCACCACGGCTATTTCGGGGACAGGCTACATAACCTCGAAATACACCGGCCGAGTTTCGAGGTTATGTAGCCTGTCCCCGAAATTCTCCCTTACACCTCCAACTTCGCCGCGTTCGCCTGCTGGCGCGCCTCATAGATTCGCAGGTACAAGACCCGCGCCAGCGCCAATACCGGCACCGACAGAAAAGTCCCCGCGATTCCCGCCAGTTCCGCACCGGCGAACACACCGAAAAGCACCATCAGCGGATGCAATTCCACGCCGTGCCCCATCAGGTGCGGAGAGACCACGTAGTCCTGGAACATCCGGAAAGCTACGATGAAAATCACGATGGCGACCACGTGGCCGCTTGCCGCGCCGGCAATCACCAGGACAATGACCCCCGCGGCCAACGGCCCGACCATGGGGATGAACTCCAACGCACCAGCCAGTACACCCATCAGAATGCTGTAGGGTACCCCCAGAACGGTGAGGAAGATGCCGTAGGCCGTGAACGCTCCCCCCCCCAGCAGCACCAGCGCCCGCATGTAGTGGGCCAGCACCAGGTCCATATCGGCCAGGACGTCGTCCAACAGTTTGCGCGGCGGCCCGGGCGTCAGCATGCCCAGGAGGTGCTTCCGCACCACGGGTCCATCCTTCAGGCAGAGGAATGCCAGAACCGGGACGATCACCACGTAGATCAGGTTGCCCATCAGCGCCAGAAATTTGAGGCCTAGAGAGGGAAGCGTCGAGATGAATTCGTTGGACCGGGTGATCAGTTCAGACTTGAGCGAGTCGGGAACCTTGCTCTGGAAAGATGCCTCCCAACCCTTCAGCGTGGCGGGGAATTTCTGCGCCAGATCCGTGGCCTGCGACACTACCCGAGTCCCAATCAGAATTCCCGCCACAACTGCCAGACCCACCAGAATCACGTAGGCTAATGCCAAGGCCGGAATGCGCGTCCGGCTGCTGGGCAGAAGCCGGTCCAACAGGTTCACCAGCGGGGCCAGCAGGTAAGCGAACAGCACCGCCAACATAAAAATGAAGAGCGTGGACCGGACCAGATACACCAGCCACAACCCCAGCAGTACGAGCGCTGCCGTCCAGGTGCCACGCGCCGATCTAGAATCAATTCCCAGCATAGTGTCGAGCCGAGTACATTCTACTCCGAAGCCTTGCCGGCGACTGGGATTTTCTCCACGCGCACGCGGGCAATCCGGTTCCGTTCCATCTCCAGCACGGTGTAACGGCGGCCCTCGTATTCCACCCATTCGCCAGCCTTGGGAATCTCCCCGCGGCGGAACAGCAGGAAACCGGCCAGCGTTTCGAACTCGCCCTCCGTCGCAATTTCGATGCCGTATTCGTTCTCCAGATCGCGTATCCGCGTGGCGCCATCCAGTTCCGCCGTACCGGCGCCGGCCAGCCGGGGGACGACCTTTTCATCGTGCTCGTCTTCAATGCGGCCCACAATCTGTTCCAGCACATCCTCCACCGTCAGCATGCCCACAATGGTTCCAAACTCATCCACCACCATGGCCATGTGCGAACTGCCCTTGCGGAATTCCTCGAGCATTTGCGACAGCGGCTTGGTCTCCGGCACCACCAGGTGGCGGCGCAGGAGCCTGCTTACCCGAAACGCGCGGCTGGGACGCCCGGTGCGAATGGACTGGCGGCGCTCCTCCCAAACCGGCAGCAGGTCTTTGTAGTGCAGAATGCCGACGATTTTTTCAGGCACGCCCTCATATACCGGGAGGCGCGAATGCTGCTCCCGGATCATGGTGTGCAGCACCTCGTCCAGGCCGGCTTCGGAAGAGACGGAAACGATATCGTTGCGCGCCACCAT
>Ga0182016_10003926_pt1 | contig 16709 bp, 12 predicted proteins | sample 712S2MmetaG_FD_120491 | JGI IMG/M metagenome (GOLD analysis project Ga0182016, IMG submission 120491) | Permafrost microbial communities from Stordalen Mire, Sweden - 712S2M metaG | ecosystem: Environmental > Terrestrial > Soil > Wetlands > Permafrost | place: Sweden: Stordalen | collected...
CCCATCGCGCCGTCGAGGATCAGTACGCGCTCGCGCGCCGCCGCCGTCAGCGCCGCGACGACGTCGCCTTCGGCCGCCGGGGCGGCGAACAACTGGGTTGGGTCCGCTGACATGCCTGCGTGCCGCCTCTTGGACATAACCACATAAGCATATCTTTATATAGTTGCAAGTCGCTGAACGCGGCGGCCGACCGCCCTTCCAGGCGTCGCGAGCGTGGCGAGGCGCGCCAGCCCGAGGCGCCGCCGCCGACCTCAGACCTTCATCTGCGCGCCGAGTTCGACGACGCGGTCGGAGGGCAGGTTGAAGAAGTCGGGCGCGCTCGCCGCCTGCTTCGCCATCGCGATGAACAACAGGTCCTGCCAATGCGGCATGCCGGAATTGGCCGATGGCTTCAGCGAGCGGCGGCCAAAGAAGAACGAGGTCGTCATGATGTCGAACTTCAGCCCCGCCTTGCGCAGCGCCGCCAGCGCCACCGGGATGCGCGGCGATTCCATGTAGCCGAAATGGATGGTGAGCGAGACGAAGTCGGGCGAGAGCGTCTGCACCTCGACACGCTGCGCGGCCGGCACGCGCGGCGAGGTTTCGGTGCGCACGCACATCATCACCACCTTCTCGTGCACGACCTTGTTGTGCTTGAGGTTGTGCATGAACGAGGACGGCGCCACGGTCGGATCGCTGGTGAGGAAGATCGCCGTGCCGGGGACGCGCACCGGCTTCGACTTCTCCAGCATCCTGATCACCTCGACCATCGGGATCGAGTCGCGGTGGGTCTTGGCGGTGAGGATCGCGCTGCCGCGCGACCAGGTCCACATCATCACGAACATCGCCGCGCCGATCAGCAGCGGGAACCAGCCGCCCTCGAAAACCTTGGAGAGGTTGGCGACGAAAAAGCCGATGTCGATCGACAGGAACGCGCACACCAGCGCCAGCGCGGCCCACAGCGGCCAGCGCCACAGCCGCCAGACGACGAAGAAAGCGAGCGCGGTGGTCGTCACCATCGTTCCCGACACCGCCACGCCATAGGCGTTGGCGAGCGCGCCCGACGAGCGGAACAGCAGCACCAGCGCCAGAACGCCGAACAGCAGCGCGCGGTTGACCCGCGGCAGGAAGATCTGACCCTCCTGGGTGTCGGAGGTGTGGACGATCTCGAGACGCGGCAACAGGCCGAGCTGGATCGCCTGCCGGGCGAGCGAGAAGGCGCCGGTGATGACCGCCTGGCTGGCGATGACCGTCGCGATCGTCGCCAGCAGGATCATCGGCAGCAGCGCCCAGCTGGGGGCGAGCAGGTAGTAGGGGTTCGCGACCGCCGAGGGGTCGGCGATGATCGAGGCGCCCTGGCCCAGATAATTGAGCATCAGCGCCGGCAGGACGAGGAACAGCCACGCCGCCTGAATCGGCCGGCGGCCGAAATGGCCCATGTCGGCGTAGAGCGCCTCGGCGCCGGTAACGGCGAGGAACACGCTGCCGAGCACGAGGAAGCCGAGCGTGCCGTGCCGCCACAAGAAGGCGAGCCCAGGCAAAGGGCTGAGGGAGGTCAGGATCACCCAGGCCTGCGGGATGTGCATCGCGCCGAGGGCGGCGTTGACGAGGAAGAACACCACCATGATCGGGCCGAAGAAGGTCGCCACCCCGGCCGTGCCGCGGCGTTGGACGGCGAACAACAGAATGAGGATCGCCACCGTCGCCGGCATCACGAACGGCTCGAGTTGCGGGTCGAGCTGCTTGAGGCCCTCGAGCGCGGACAGCACCGAGATTGCCGGCGTGATCATCGCGTCGCCGGAGAATAGCGCCGCGCCGGCGACGCCGAGCAGGAAGGCGATCGCCGCCTTGCGGCCGAGCGCGACCTGGGCCAGCGCCTTCAGCGTCAGGATGCCGCCTTCGCCCTTGTTGTCGGCCTGCATCAGGAACAGGACGTATTTGGCGGTGACCACGATCAGCAGCGCCCAGATGATCAGCGACACGACGCCGACCACGACCTCGACCGTGAGGCCGACGTCCTTGAACTGGTTGAGCGCGGCCTGCAGCGCATAGAGCGGGCTGGTGCCGATGTCGCCGAAGACGACGCCGACCGAGCCGAGCGCCAGGATCCAGAAGTTGCCGCTCGCATGCCCCGCCGCCCCCGCGTCGTGGCCGTTGGCCGCCGGCGCTTGAGCTGCCTGCGAAATGTCTTGAGGCATAAAATTCCCGGTTCCAGCCGCGAGCCGCCTGGGGCGAGGGCGGCGTCTCTATACCGCTTCGCCGCACCCGCGCAAGGGCGCAGATCAAAGCGCGTCGGCTGGAGTTAAACGCGAATTTTCAGGCCGCTGCGCCCCTGGCCAGAGCCTCGATCAGCCCGTGCAAGGCGTCGGGGCGCTCGATGCAACTCAGGTGCGCAGCGCCGGCGATGATTTCGAACCGCGCCCGGCCGATCTGGCCGGCAAGCTGGCGCACCAGCGCCGGCGGGGTCGAGCCGTCCTCGTCGCCGACGGCGCAAACGACCGGGACGGCGATCGCGGCGCAGTAGGGCCGGAGGTCGGCGCGCATTTGCGCGCCGCAGGCTGTGAGATAGCCGTCGCGCGGCGCCCGGGTCAGCATCGCGCGCCAGCCGACGAGATCGTCCAGCCGCTTGGCGCGGAACGCGGCGGTGAACCAGCGCTGCATCGTCGCCTCGGCGATCGCCTCGATCCCGCCGCGCGCGACCTCGTCCATGCGCTGGCGCCAGCTTTCCTCCGTGCCGATTTTGGCGGCGGTCCCGCATAGCGCCATCGCCGCCACGAGATCCGGCCGCTGTCGATAGAGCGCCTGGGCGACGAGCCCGCCCATCGACAGCCCGACGATCGCCGCGCGGCCGATCTCGAGGCGATCGAGCAGGGCGGACAGGTCGGCCGCATAGTCGTCGATCAGCGCCGGGCCAGCGGGCAGCTGCGACAGGCCGTGGCCGCGCTTGTCGTAGCGCACGATGCGGTAGGCCGAGGCGAGCGGCCCGATGACGTCGTCCCAGATGCGCAGGTCCATGCCGAGCGCGTTGATGAAGACGATCGCCCGGCCGTCGCGGCGCCCCTCGTCGCGATAATGCGCGACCGCGCCGTTGACATTGGCGAAGGCCATGGCGAAGCGCCTCCTTGCGTGGCGCGCCGCTGTCGTGCCGATGCGGCGCACGGGCCAGCCTTCGCGCGCGCCGCCGCCCTGTCAAGGGCGCGCGGAGCGCGAGGCGGGCTGCAATAACGTGTAAAGCGCGCGCGCCTCGCTCGCCGGGCCGCGCCGCCAGCCGAGCGCCTCGACCCGCGCCGCCACCCAGTTCGCGCCGACCGGAAAGGCGATCACGTCGCCGGGCTTGACCTGCCGGCTCGGCTTGTCGACGCCGGCGCCCTGCCCGCCGCGGGTGACGCGCACCCCGCCTTGCTCGATGGCGCGCGCCGCCAGGCTGCGCGTCTTGAAGAAGCGCGCGCGCCACAGCCAGACGTCGGCGCGGCAGGTTTCGGCCGCTTCGTTCAACCGCTCGCGCCTCCCCCGGCCGTCTTGTGGCGCGCAGCCTTGCGCCGCGCGCGCCGACGCGCCGACGCCGGCCTGCCGAACGGCGCGAGTGCGGCGAAGGGAGAAGCGATCAACTGCGCCGACTCGGCCTCGCTGATCGGCCGCCGCCGCCACAGATCGGCTTCGGGCTCGCCGCCCTTCCTGGCGCGGGCGAATCCGAGGCCGCGCAGGATCTGCTCGGCTTGACCGGGTTTCCAGCCGAGCGCGGCGAGGAGTTGCGGCGTCAGGCGGATCGCGCCGGCGGCGCCGGGGTCGGCTTCGCGCGCGAGCGTGTCGAGCCTTTCCAGCGCCGCCGCCGGCGCGGCGAAGCCGCCGACTGCGCGCAAGCCCCGCAACCCGAACGCCTCGGGCGGCGGCGGGGGATGGGGCAGGGGAGTCAGCGCCTCGGCGGCGGGCCGCCAGCCCGGCCGCGCCAGCGCGGCGAACACTTCGCCGACCAGCCGCGCCTCCTGGGTCATCTGCGCCGGCAGATAGAGGCTGAAGGCGCCGAAGCGCACGCCGAGACCCTTGAGCGCGCGCCGCTCGCTGCGGCTCAGGGTGCGCACCTGCGCCTCGGCGAGGCGGCGGTCGAGCACGCCGAAATGTTCGACCAGCTGATAGGCGAGGCCGCGCGCCAGGCCCTTGAACTGGCCGTCGGCGATCGCCGCTTTCAGTTGCGCGAGCGCCGCGAAGCGGCGGCCGGCCTCGGCGGCGACGAAGGCCTCGAGCCGCCGCGCCGCGCGCTCGCGGGCCGGCTCGGCGCCGAACTCGCCGAGCAGCCGGACGCGCGGCGCGAACAGGCCGCCGCCGACGATCTCGCCTGCCGCGACGCCGCGCCAGACGATCCGTCCGCCGACTTTGAGCGCGAAGGCGTCGTCGTCCTCGGCCGCCAGCGCGCCGAGCCGGCGCGCGATCTCCGGCGCGACCGCGCGCTCGACCGCGCCGCGCAAAGCGCGGTCCTCGAGCGGCGAGGCGCCGCGCTCGGGCTCGAAATGCGCGCCCTTCAGCGTGCCGACGCGGTGGCCTTCGACTGTCACCGCGCCGTCGGCGGCGATGCCGCCGAGGGTCGGCCCGGCGCGCTGGTTGAGGCTTTTGAGCAGCGTCGATGTGCGCCGGTCGATGAAGCGCTGCATCAGCTGTTCGTGCAGCGTATCGGACAGGCGATCCTCGAGCGCGCGCGTTCGGCCCTGCCAATGTGCGGGATCGATCAGCCAGTCGCTGCGATTGGCGACGTAGGCGAGGGTGCGCACCCGCGCCAGCCGCATCGACAGGGCTTCGATGTCGCCCTCGAGCCGGTCGAGGCTGACGAACTGACCCTGCATCCACTCGTCGGGCAGGCGGCGGTTCTTCTGGGTCAGGTGCTCGAACATGCCGCCGATCAGCCGCGCATGGTCCTCCTGCGACGTCTTGCGGAAGTCGGGCGTCTGGCAGGCGTCCCACAGCCGGACGAGATTGGCGCGGTCGCGCGCGCGGCGCAGGACGAGCTCGTCGCCGGCGAGCTGGCGCAGGGTCGTCTCGTCCTGGCTCTCGTCGGAAAGCCTGAGGCCGGGCATCACCGGCGGCGCGGCGAGCGAGCGCATCAGCGCGGGGAGGGAGGAAAAGTCGAGCTTGGCGTTGCGCCATTCGGCGGCGGTCAGCGGCGCGAAGGCGTGGCCCTCGACCGCGGCGACGACGTCGGCGTCCATCTCCGGCGCGTCGCCAGTGACGCCGAACGTGCCGTCGCGGCGGTAGCGGCCGGCGCGGCCGGCAATCTGGGCGATCTCCTGGTTGTGGAGCCAGCGCGTGCGCCGGCCGTCGAACTTGCGCAGCGCGGCGAAGGCGACATGGTCGACGTCCATGTTGAGGCCCATGCCGATCGCGTCGGTGGCGACGAGGAAGTCGACCTCGCCCGACTGGAAGAGGGCGACCTGGGCGTTGCGGGTGCGGGGCGACAGCGAGCCCATCACCACCGCCGCGCCGCCGCGATGGCGACGCATCAGCTCGGCGATCGCGTAGACGGCGTCGGCGGAGAAGGCGACGACGGCGCTGCGCGGCGGCAGGCGGGTGAGCTTCTTCGAGCCGGCGTAAGCGAGCTGCGAGAAGCGGTCGCGCGACTCGATGACGAACTCGGGGCAGAGACGTCGGATCAGCGGCGCCGCGGTCGCCGCGCCCAGCAGCATCGTTTCGGAGATCCCGCGCGCGTGCAGCAGGCGTTGGGTGAAGACATGGCCGCGCTCGGGATCGGCGCAGAGCTGGATCTCGTCGACGGCGAGAAACTCGACCCGGCGATCGAGCGGCATCGCCTCGACCGTGGCGACCCAGTAGCGCGGCGACATCGGCACGATTTTCTCTTCGCCGGTGACGAGCGCCACCGCGCGCGCGCCCTTCGCCTTGACGATGCGGTCGTAGATCTCGCGAGCCAGCAGCCGCAGCGGCAGGCCGATCATGCCGGTCGCATGGCCGAGCATGCGCTCGACCGCGAGATGGGTCTTGCCGGTGTTGGTGGGTCCGAGAACGGCGACGAGGCGGGAGGAAGACCTTCCGATCGGCGAGTCGGTCATAGGGGTAAGGTGGGGGAGGACCGGGCGCGGGGCAAGCGAAGAAAATTGTGCGGCGGCAGGACGGGAAATCCGTCTCCCGCATAGCCCGTCGCAAGACGGGCGTTCTTGCGAAAGACGGGCGCTCTTGCGGACGCCTTTTCGCGGCAGGGCGCGGGCGAAGGGATGGCGCGTCGGGCGCCAAGCCTGTTTAGCGCGCGCGGCGAGGGCGAGCGGCGGAATTGCGGAATTGACCAATTACCACTGTAAGTCCAAGGGCGCCTCGCGCTCGTTTTCCTCTATTCGATGGCGACAATTTTGGAGTGTGTCGGAGAACGCAACGCGGCAATCCTGCGCGCGCGAAAGAAGCCTCGACAAGAGGTTGGGCGCCTCGCAACGACGCCCAAGCGATCGCTCGAAGCCAGGGCGATCGTCTGGTCGTCACCCTTCGAGAAAGTGACCGAGTGCGGCAAACGGGCGAACCCGGTCACAAACGATCTTGGCGATGGCCAACATGGGCACGGAGAGGATCGCGCCTGCAATACCCCACATCCAGAACCAGAAGACGAGCGAGAAAATGACGAGGACAGGATTGAGAGTGAACCGTCTCGCCAGAAGCAGGGGCGTTACCGTCTCGCCCTCGACAATATGAATTGCCAGGTACAGCGCTGCGGGAACAAGCGCCTGCCAGAGGGTGTCGATCGACGACAGGCCGGCGAAAAGAAAGACCACGACGCCGACGGCAGGACCGAGGATCGGCGCGTAGTTCAGCAGAAATGCGAGCGTTCCCCAAAGAATTGGGTCGCCAACTCCGGTTAGCCACATAACCAGCCCGGTAGCGACGCCGACCGCCGCGTTCATGATCGAAATCGTGAGGAGATAGGCGGAGACATCGCTCTCGATCTGCTGCGAGATGTCGACGGCCTGGCGCTTGCTGCTGAAACGCGGCAAAACCTCTACGAGCCTGCGCAAGAAGGTGTCGCCGGACACCAGAAGGAAGTACAGAAACAGCACTGTCGTCACTAGGCCGCTGGCGAAGCTGCGCGTGCCCGCGAATACCGTCGCCAGGAGAGCTGCGCCTCCCAACGGGCTGGCCGCATCCGGTTGCACGCCAGTCGCCCCGATATTTTCTATTTGCTGCAGAAACTGCTGCGATGTGTTGATGGGCCCGCGCAGGGAACTCATGCGCTCCTCGAGCCTAGGGATGCCTTCCGGAAGTTTGGCCGCCCAGCTGCGAGCGGGTCCCGAAACTGCCGTGCCCAGGCCAGCGATCGTTCCGAACAAGGCAAGGATGAGCACCAGCGCCGCAAGCGCTCTGGGAATACGCAGGCGCTCCAAGAACCGAAAAATCGGCTGCAGCAAGAGCTTGAGAATGAAGGCGAAGACCATAGGCAGAACGATTTCGCTCGCGACATAGGCCGTCGCCAGCAGGGCGAGAGCGAACAATCCGCCAAGGAAAATGGTCTTCGGATCGGCAGGCAGAGGCATATCCGCAAGCAGTTCGTCGGCCGGCGCCGTCCCGCTCTCCCGATCCGTGTAGTTCATCTCTAAGACCTGAACGCGGCCTGAGGCTGTCGCCGGAACAACCTAGAACCAGCGTCCTCGGCCATACCAGCCGCCGCCACCGAGCAAGAGCAAAACGATGACGATGATCAAAAGCGTTGTCGTGTCCATACTGCCTCCTCGGCGGCCATTTCCTCGCCGCGCCGTTAGTACCGGACGGAGGACGTCCGACCGTCCTCAATTCGAACGTCGAAGATCATTTGCAGTCGCGACCTGATGAAAATTGTCCGATCGTATTTGCCAGTCTATAACCGTATAGACCACTACGGGCGCAGATGCCGAAACCCATCAAACCGGAGATAAGTCCCGCTGACGGTATCGTATGATCTGTCAGTTTGTTGGCAATACGCCGTGGAATCGCCATCGTTGACCACTTGCGGTCCTCCATCCGTTACACAACAACCTAGTGGGCGCGGCGAAGCTCGGGTAGGGTCGGAAAACACTCACGGCAGTCACGTTCTCCTCACAGCGCCAAGCGACGGTTGCTTGGTCGAGGCATCCGTGAACGCGATCTTTGATCGCCGAGGGAAACGGGAATGGCTGAAGATCAAGCTGGGATTGCGGATTCCCGCGGCGCATACACAATCGCGCGTTTCCGCGCTTCGGCGACAGTCCGCTCAACCCCCAATTTCAGGAAACGCGCCGCCGCGCCGGAACGGACCTCGCCGCTTCGCTGCCCCCGTCCGTCTCCCGCCGCGTGCGAAATGCGCCCTCAGCGGCGAACGTTGTAGCCGTCCTGCAAGCAGGTCGAGTCGACCTGGGTCGGGATGCTTCTGCTCTTTTTCTCGCCCAGGGCGACGACGTCGACTTTCGCCAGCTTGCCGCCGCGATCGAAGGTCAGCTGCGCGTAATAGTCGCGAAACTCCGCCTTGGCGTCCCGGATGTTGTATTCGCCGACAACATCGTCGCCGCTGACCTGGCCGCAATAATCGACCACGCCGTCTTGCGGTCTGACCACGAGGGGAAACCAGGTGAAGTCCCGATGGGACTGATCGCCGAGCTTGCGCAGGACGGCGTCGGAAATCGCGTCCTTTTCGTCATTGGTGAGCTGCCGTCGCGGCGCGGCGATCGACGCCCGCGTCGGCGTCATCGGCAGGAACAGGGCCGCGTCGTCGCATCCGGCGAGGGCGAGGCAAGACGCCAGACCAAGCACAAACTTCCTCATGCGCGCCCCTTCGCGTGGTTCGTGAACCGCCCCGGCCAGCGGGCGCGGCGCCCGGGCCTAGCGTCGCAGAAAAGCCGGGCCTTTGCGAGGCGGCGAAGCGAAGCGCCTTTGGGGCGACTCTGGCGCGGCCGGTCAAAAGGCTTGTCGCTCCGACTCTGGCCGCCGGCGGGTCGACGACAGCGCCTGCGCACCCTATCTGGGAGGCGACGGGCCTCGCCGAGGGCCGACGGAGAAGGCCCCATGCCGCCCATGATCCATTGTGTCGGCGTCGCCAAACGTTACGCGACCGGATTCCTGGCGCTCGACGGCGTCGATCTCTCGATCGAAAAAGGCGAAATCTTCGCGCTTCTCGGCCCCAACGGCGCCGGCAAGACGACGCTGATCGGCGTGATTTGCGGCATCGTGTCGATGACGGCCGGCAAGGTCCTCGTCGCCGGCCATGACGTGCGTCGCGATTATCGCGCCGCCAGGCAGGCGATCGGCCTGGTGCCGCAGGAGATCGCGCTCGACATCTTCGCCACCGTGCTGGCGACCGTGTCGTTCAGCCGGCGGCTGTTCGGGCGGCCGTCCGACCCGGCTTATGTCGAGCGCCTGCTCAAGGAGCTGTCGCTGTGGGACAAGCGCCATGCGCGCGTCGTCGAGCTGTCGGGCGGGATGAAGCGGCGGGTGATGATCGCCAAGGCGCTCAGCCACCAACCGGACGTGCTGTTCCTCGACGAGCCGACCGCCGGCGTCGACGTCAACCTTCGCCGCGACATGTGGGCGCTGGTGCGCCGCCTGCGCGACGAAGGCGTCACGGTGATCCTCACCACGCATTACATCGAGGAAGCCGAGGAGATGGCCGACCGGGTCGGCGTCATCGACAAGGGACGCATCCTCCTGGTCGAGGACAAGGGGGCGCTGATGCGCAAGCTGGGCAAGCGGCGCCTCACCCTGCGCCTCCACAATCCGCTGGCCGCGCCGCCGGAGGCGCTCGCCGGCTGGCCGATCGCGCTCGAGGACGGCGGGCTCTCGCTCACCTATGCGTTCGACGCGGCGTCGGAAGACACCGGGGTTTCGACCCTGCTCAAGCGCCTCGCCGAGGCGGGCGTCGACTTCACCGACCTCGAAACGACCAAGAGCAGCCTCGAGGACATCTTCGTCGACCTGATCGGAGGCGCGGCATGAAAGGGCTCAATCCCGGCGGCGTCTGGGCGATCTATCGCGCCGAGATGCAACGCACGGTGCGCACGATCTTTCAGAGCGTGGCGGCCCCCGTTCTGACCACAGCGCTCTACTTCGTCGTATTTGGCGGCGCGATCGGCTCGCGCATCCGCGAGGTCGACGGCGTCGCCTACGGGTCGTTCATCGTGCCGGGGCTGATGATGCTGTCGATTCTGACCCAGAGCATCTCCAACGCCTCGATCGGCATCTACTTCCCCAAGTTCACCGGGACGATTTTCGAAATCCTGTCGGCGCCGCTGTCGTCGACCGAGGCGGTCATCGCCTATGTCGGCGCCGCGGCGACCAAGTCGATGATCATCGCGCTCATCATCCTGGCGACCGCGACCCTGTTCGTCCAAGTGCGCATCGACCATCCGCTGTGGATGACCGCGTTCCTCGTTTTGGTGTCGGTCGCCTTCAGCCTGTTCGGCTTCATCATCGGCATCTGGGCGAAGAATTTCGAGCAGCTCGCCATGATCCCGACACTCGTCGTCACGCCGCTGACCTTCCTCGGCGGCTCGTTCTATTCGATAAAAATGTTGCCGCCGTTCTGGCAGACGGTGAGCCTGTTCAATCCCGTCGTCTACCTCATCAGCGGCTTCCGCTGGAGCTTCTACGGCCAGGGCGACGTGAGCGTCGTGACGAGCCTCGGCTTCACGTTGACGTTCATCGTCGTCTGCTTCGCCGCGCTGGCGTGGATTTTCCGGGTCGGCTGGCGGCTGAGGCCGTGAAGGCGCGGCCCTATCCGGATCGCTCGGTCGCAGCGCGATCCGGATGGGGCGGCGGACCGTTGAGGCGCAGGCTTCTGAGATCGCCCGCGACGATGGCGTCGATGGCGGCTTCGTCGAGATCGAGATCGCCGCGCGCCGCCATCAGCATGCGGCCGGCGAGCTTGTCGAAGCGGCCCGAGCCGATCTCGACGCTGAGACGCGCGGCCAATGTCGGCGGCACGTTCACGCCGGAGGCGAACAGCTTCGGAATGGCGTCGAGGTAGACGCGGCCGGCTTCGCTGTTGAGCTGATGTTCCGTCATCGCCGTCCGCACCAGGCCTGGATCCATGGCGAAAGCCAGCACGCCCGTGCCGGCGAGCGTGTCGTTGACGCATTCGGTGAAGCGGAGCAGGCCGGCCTTGCTGGTGGCGTAGCCTGAGCCGTTGGGAAATGACGTCGCCGCGCCGCCGCCGGCGAGATTGACGATGCGGCCGCGGCGGCGCGCGAGCATGCCCGGCAGCGCGGCGCGGCAGCAGTTGAAGGCGCCCCGGACATTGGTTTCGACGTCGCGCCACCACGCGTCCGGATCGACAGTCCAGATCGGACCGATGCCGAAGAAGGCGCCGGCGTTGTTGGTCAGCAGGCTGACCGGTCCAAGCTCGCGTTCGATTGCGGCCAGGGCGTTGTCGACGGCGCCGCGGTCGACGACGTCGACAACGTAAGCGCGGGCCGCGCCGCCCTTGGCGACGATTGCCGCGGCGACGGCCTCGATCTCCGCCGCCGTTCGCGACAGCAGGGCGACTTTGGCGCCTTCGTCAGCCTGCGCCGTGGCGATGGCGCGGCCGATTCCCCGGCCGGCGCCGGTGACGACCGCGACGGTGTCGGCGAGTTTCACGATTCGCTTCCCTTCCGACCGGCCAAGCGGCGCGCACAGGCCGAAATCGCGGCCGCCCCGGCGGCAGGAACCGTAGCGATTCCGCAGGCAAACGCAAAAGCGTCCGCGTGGCGACCGCCGCCCCGTTTTCCCTGCCGCCGATTTTTGTGGCATGACCGCGAAGAAGCCCGCGCGACGCGTAGGAACGGATCGCCGCCGTCGCGACGGGCGGGTCGCGGGTGGGCGCGTGAGGCTTGCCTGGCTGGTGGGACCGGCGAGCCGATAGCGGCCTCGGCCGTGAGGGGAAGAAAGTGACGCTGGTCGAGCCCCGCTTCCGCGGCCTGTTTCTCTCCGTCTTTGCGCTGTTCGCCCTGTTCGGCACGTCGATGACCATCATCGGCGCGACGCTGCCGATAATCCTGGCGAACTTCCACTGGGATTACCTGACGGCCGGCATTGTCCTTGGCGCCGGCGCCGTGGCCTACTTCCTGTCCACGTTCGCCAGCGGTTACCTGGTCAAACGCTGGGGTCCCAAGCCGACCATCCTGCTCGCTTTGGCGCTGATCGTCGCCGGACTGGCGTTCTTCGCCACGACGCCCGATCCGGCGACCAACACGCTGCTCAGCGCGCTGATCGGCCTCGGCCAGGGCGGCGTCGAAGTCGGCCTCAACTCGACGATCCTGCGGATGGACGCGCGCAACACCGGTCGGCCGATGAATCTGCTGCACGGCGCTTTCGCCGTCGGCGCGATCGTCGGACCGTTCGCCGTCGGCCTGCTCCTGCAGAGCGGCCTCGACTGGGCCGTCGTCTATCGGGGCATGGCCGCGATCTTCGTGCTGCTGGCGGCGTTGATGGCGTTCGCTGGCCTGCCGCCGGTCCAACCGAAAGCGGCCGAGCGCCACCAGACGCCCGGTCGGCTGAGCGGCAATCCGGCCTACTGGCTGTCGTTCTTCGCGCTCTTCCTCTACCTCGGCGTCGAACTCGGCGTTTCGAACTGGGTCGCCGAATATTTTGTCGCCGTCTTCGCCTATTCGGCGGACGCCAGCGCCATGCTGGTTTCGCTATTCTGGATGGGCGTGCTGGCCGGCCGCTTCGGCGTGCCGCTGCTCTACAAAGGCTCGCGCCCTGAGGCCGTGCTGGTCGGACTTTCGGCGCTGGCGACCGGTTCGATCGCCCTGCTCCTGCTGGCAGGCTACGCCGCCGCCTACCCGATTGCGGCCGACGTCGGCAGGGTATCGCTGTTTCTCGCAGGCCTCGGCTGCTCGATCTACTACCCGGGGGTGATGACCCTGCTCGGCAAATGCTTCCCGCTGGCGCAGAGCCAGGCGGTCGGCTTTGCGGCGACCGGCGGGGGAATCGGTTCGTTCGTCTTCCCCTTCCTGATGTCCTCGATCGCGCAGAACTGGGGCATCCAGGCGGGATTCGCGACCTACGGCGTTTTCGCCGCGGGGATGACGGCAGTCGGCGTCTGGCTGGCGATGATCGTCGACAAGGAAGGCGATGCCCGATCGCCTTCCTTGTCGAATTTGCGCTGAGTTCTGTCGATTGCCGCAACGACGAGCAGGATCGAAGGAGGCGCCCCGCTCGTCCGCGAGGACTGCGATCCTGTCAGCGCGACAGACCGCTAGGCCTTGGGCGTCGTCGCCTTGCTCATCACGTAGCGCAGCTTATTGGCGGCAAGGCGATCGATCGAGGCGCGGGTGGCCGAGGCGGGGGCCTGGAACGTAACTTCGGTTCCTGTCGCCACGTCCACTGCTGCGACGCGCAAAATGGCGCCGATGCGTTGGATTTCGACGATGATTTCGCCTGAGGGCATGACCGATCGTAGGGATTCGCACGCGCGGAGGCAAGGGAGCGGACGTCGCGGCGACAGGACGCTGAATCTCGTTCCATCGTCACGATGTCAATGCGCTCCACGATCTCCGCGCCTGATGGCGCGACCCGTCACCGGGCCGGATTCGCCGGCCACCCGGGGTCTTCGCCCTGGCGCAGGCGCTTCTCTCGCAAGGAGTCGAGGGACGGGCGCTTGCTTCGGCCGTCGCCGGCTGCAATCAAACGCGCCATGGGCGCCTTTGCCGAACCGCTGCCGATCGACGACGTCCTGCCGCGGCTCGCTTCCGCGCTGAACGCGGGGGCGCGTGCGGTGCTGGTCGCCCCGCCGGGCGCCGGCAAGACGACGCGGGTTCCGCTCGCGCTGATCGCCGAACCTTTCGCCAAGGCCGGCAAGATCGTCGTGCTCGAGCCGCGCCGGCTCGCCGCGCGCGCCGCGGCGGCGCGGATGGCCGCTACGCTCGGCGAGACCGTCGGCGAGACGGTCGGCCTGCGCGTGCGGCTGCAGAGCCTGGTCTCGGCGCGAACGCGCATCGAGGTCGTCACCGAAGGCGTGTTCGCGCGCATGATCCTCGACGACCCGTCGCTCGACGGCGTCGCCGCCGTGCTGTTCGACGAATTTCACGAGCGTTCGCTCGACGCGGATCTCGGCCTCGCGCTGGCGCTCGACGCGCAGGAGGCCTTGCGCGAAGACCTGCGCATTCTCGTCATGTCGGCGACGCTCGACGGCGCGCGCGTCGCTTCGCTGATGCCGGGCGCGACCTTGATCGAAAGCGAGGGACGCGCCTTTCCGGTCGAGACGCGCTATCTCGGCCACGACCCGGCGTCGCGCGTCGAAGACGAGGTTGCGCGCGCGATCGTGCGCGCGCTCGCCGGCGACAGCGGATCGATCCTCGCCTTCCTGCCCGGGCAGGGCGAGATCCTGCGCGTCGCCGCGACGCTCGAAGAGCGCGTGCGCGATCCGACCGTCGATGTAGCGCCGCTCTACGGCGCGATGGACGCGCGCGCGCAGGATCGCGCCGTCGCGCCGGCGGCCAAGGGACGGCGCAAGATCGTGCTGGCCACCTCGATCGCCGAGACTTCGCTGACCATCGAGGGCGTGCGCGTGGTGATCGACAGCGGGCTGATGCGCGCGCCGCGCTACGAGCCCGACGTCGGCCTGACGCGGCTCGTGACCATGCGCGTGTCGCGCGCCAACGCCGACCAGCGCCGCGGCCGCGCCGGGCGCGTCGAGCCGGGCGTGTGCTACCGGCTGTGGGAGGAGGCGGCGACCGGCGGGCTCGCGCCGTTTGCGCAACCGGAGATCCTCGCCGCCGATCTCTCCGGCCTCGCGCTCGATCTGGCGGTGTGGGGCGTCGGGGATCCGGGCGGATTGAAGTTTCTCGATTCCCCGCCGCGCGCCGCGTTCAAGGAGGCGCGCGCGCTGCTCGCCTCGCTCGGCGCGCTCGACGCCGACGGCAGGCTCACCGACGAGGGCAACGCGATCGCCGGCCTGGCGCTGCCGCCGCGACTGGCGCGCATGCTGGTCGACGCGGCGCGCGCGGGCCAGGGGGAACTCGCCGCCGAACTCGCCGTCGTCCTCACCGAGCGCGGCCTGGGCGGCGACGCAGTCGACTTGACGCGGCGACTGGAGAACTTTCGTCGCGACAGGTCGCCGCGCGCTGGGGACGCGCGGCGGCTGGCGCGGAATTTGGCCAGCCGGGCGCGGTCCCTCACCCCTGGCCCCTCTCCCGAACGGGAGAGGGGAGGCGCGGACGTCGGCGAATGGCTCGCCGCGGCGTTTCCCGATCGCATCGCGATGGCGCGCGGCCGGCGCGGCGAATTCCTGATGGCCAACGGCCGCGCCGCGGCGGTCGAGCCGCACGACGCGCTGGCCGGCGAAGCCTATCTGGCGATCGGCGAGATCGTCGGCCGCGCCGCGGCGGCTCGGGTCGTCGCCGCGGCGCCGCTGACGCTTCAAGAGATCGAGGCGGTCGCCGGCGCGGCGATCGAGACGCGCGAGGAGACGGCGTTCGACCGCGCCTCCGCTTCGCTGCGGGCGCGTCGCCGCCGCCGGTTCGGCGCGCTGACGCTGATGGAAGGCGCGCTCAGCCCTCCGGCCGACGAGGCCAGCGCACGCGCGCTGGCGCGCGGCATTCTCGATCTCGGGCCGGCGCGCCTGCCGTGGACCAAGCCGCTCATGCAATGGCGCGGGCGGGTCAACTTCCTGCGTCGCGCCGAGGGCGAGCCCTGGCCCGATCTATCCGATTCCGCACTCGCCGCCGCGCCCGACTGGCTCGCCCCATTTCTGCTCGGCAAGACGCGGCTCGACGAACTTTCGAGCGACGAACTCGGCCAGGCGCTGACGGCCTTGCTACCCTACGCGTTGCAGCGCCGGCTGGAGGCCGAGGCGCCGAGCCATTATGTCGCGCCGACCGGGACGGAAGCGGCGGTCGATTACGAGTCCGAGGGGGGCCCAAGCGTCGCCCTGCGCGTGCAGGAGCTGTTCGGCCTCTCGCTCCATCCGGCGCTCGCCGGCGGCCGCGTGCCCCTCACGCTGCATCTGTTGTCGCCCGCGCATCGGCCGATCCAGATCACCCGCGACCTGCCCGGCTTCTGGAAGGGTTCGTGGGCGGCGGTTCGCGCCGAGCTGCGCGGCCGCTATCCCCGCCATTTCTGGCCGGAAGACCCGGCCACGGCGGCGCCGACCAGCCGGGCCAAGCCAAGGGGGACGTGAGGGAGCGGGCCGCCGTCGCTCAGGCCGCCGAAAGTGATTTTCGTTGATGGCGACATATGATTTTTGGAATCAACGCAATCAATCAACCAAGAGCGCTATCCCATGCCGGCCGTCACGATCCGCAATCTTTCCGCCGAGACGCACCGCGCTCTGAAGCTGCGCGCGGCGCGTCATGGGCGCAGCGCCGAAGCGGAGGTTCGCGCGATCCTCGACGAGGCGGTTCGCCCCAAGGGGCGGTTGAAGCTCGGCGCCGAGCTGGCGGCGTTCGGTCGGCGCTTCGGCGGCGTCGACCTCGAGACGTCTCGCGATCCGTCGCCGACCGAACCGGCGTCGTTCGAATGATCATTCTCGGCACGGCGCCGTTTGTCGCCGCCGGCGTGCCGATCATCGATCCCTGGCGGCCTTGAGCGGGCTCGCGCTTTCCGCCATACCACGTGCGTTTCGCCTCGGGCGGGACCGCTGATTCGGCTGGATTGCATGACCACCGCTCTGCCCAAGGTCGCGATCTGTTTTCCCTCCGCCGACATGGTGCACGCCGACTTCGCCCTCGCGCTCGCCGGCCTCTGCAATTCCACGCCGCCGCTGGAGACGCCGATCGTCAACAACAAGTCGTCGATCGTCGCCGCGGCGCGCAACGACG
>Ga0182016_10003928_pt1 | contig 16707 bp, 19 predicted proteins | sample 712S2MmetaG_FD_120491 | JGI IMG/M metagenome (GOLD analysis project Ga0182016, IMG submission 120491) | Permafrost microbial communities from Stordalen Mire, Sweden - 712S2M metaG | ecosystem: Environmental > Terrestrial > Soil > Wetlands > Permafrost | place: Sweden: Stordalen | collected...
GCCGATCCCAACTGGGGCGGCGCCAATGTCTGGCTGTCGCTCGACGACGTCTCCTATTCGCAGATTGCGACGATCACCCAGCCATTGCGGCAGGGCCTGCTCAGCGCGGCGCTGCCGGCGGCGAGCGGCTGGGATGCGACCGATACGCTGAGCGTCGACCTCTCCGAAAGCGGCGCGACGCTGAGCGGCGCGACCACGGCTGCGGCTGAGCAGGGCGCGACGCGTTCGCTCGTCGACGACGAAATCCTCGCCTACCAGAGCGCGACGCTGACCGCCCTCAACGCCTATGCGCTGACGGGCCTGCAGCGCGGCCTCTACGGAACCACTGGCGTGGCGCACGCAGCCGGGGCGCCCTTCGCGCGGCTCGACGACGCGGTGGTCGCCTACGACCTGCCGTCCAATTTCATCGGCTGCACTCTCTATTTCAAGCTTCAGAGCTTCAATCTCTTCGGCCAAGGCCTCCAGGATCTCTCGACCTGCGAGGCCTACGCCTTCACGCCGCTCGGCGACGGCGTCGACGCGCCGATCGCCGCGCAACTCGCGAGCGGCGTGCCGCTCGACCTCGGCGCGATTTCCGGCGCGCCGGCGCTCGCCGACGATTTCGGCGCGCTCGTCGGCGCCGTTTCCGGCGCGCTCGATCTGGGAGTGGCTCAATGACCGAACAATTGCAGTTGCGGCGCGGCGCGGCTTCGCAGGTCGCCGCCTTCACCGGCGCGCCAGGCGAGATCGTCGTCGACACCACCAACAACCGCGCGGTGGTCAGCGACGGCCTGACCGTCGGCGGCTGGCCCGCCGCCAAGCTTGCCGAGGTCGTGACCAACACGCGCACAGCGGTCGCCGACGCCGCCTATGCGGCGCTGCCCTCCGATCGCCTGATCGCCTTCACCGCGCTGACCGCCGCGCGCGTCGTCACGCTCTGCGCCGCCGCCGCCTATCCCACAGGAACGCGGCTGACGATCGTCGACGAAAGCGGCGCCTGCTCGGCCACCAAGACGATCACGCTGGCGATCGCCGGAACGGACACGATCGACGGGGCGGCGAGCGCGGCGCTGAGCAGCGCCTACGGCTATCTCGCGCTCGAGAGCGACGGCGTCGGCAAGTGGACGATCGTCGACCAGGCGACCAGCAATCTCGGTCCGGTCGGCATCGGCACGGCCGCCGATCCCAGCAATCCGCTGTCGGTCTACGGCGCCAGCGCACTGTTCAACGGCGTGAACTTCAGCTTCACGCTCAACAAGGCCGCCGCCGGCGACACCGCCTCGATCCTGTTCGAAGACGGCTTCTCCGGGCGAGCCCAGGTCGGCCTTTGCGGCAACGACAATTTCAGCTTCAAGGTTGCGCCGGACGGCGTGACCTGGGTGACGGCGCTGACCATCGCCGCGGCGACCGGCGCGGCGACCTTCGGCGGCGCGCTGCTGTCGACCAGCGCCGCGGGGATCGGTTACGCGACCGGCGCCGGCGGGACGGCGACCCAGGCGACATCGAAGTCGACCGGGGTGACGCTCAACGCAGCGGTCGGGCGGATCACGATGAACGCCGCGTCTCTGGCGGCCGGCGCGATCGTCTCCTTCACGCTGACCGATTCGTCGATCGCCGCCAACGACCTGCTCGTGCTCAACCACGTCTCGGGCGGCACGGCCGGCGCCTACACGCTCAACGCGCAATGCGCCTCAGGCTCGGCGGCGATCAATGTCCGCAACGCCACCAGCGGCGCGCTCGCCGAAGCGATCGTCGTCGCCTTCGCCGTCGTCAAGGGCGCCGCGTCCTGACGCTGCGCGCCTCGCGCCCCAACTCCTTTCACAACCAGAGGACATCCCATGCTCGCGTGTCGCTCGCTGCGCCCTATGCTCGCCCGCTTCGGACTGGTCGCATCGCTGTCGTTGGCCGCCGGCGGCGCGCTGGCGCAGGACCATTACGACGTCGCCGGGACCCGGATTCCCGCCTTCGTGCTTATTGACGGCTGCCCGAGCGAAGGCGCCTGCGCCGGGCCGAACGGATCGGCCAATCCGCTGTTTGTCGCGCCGGCGGCGGGCGCGGCCTGGGCGTCGGGCCTCGTGTCGGCCTCCCCGCCGAGCGGGCTGTCGCCGGGCGTTTCCGCGCAGCCCTCGATGACCGAATATGGCGCGCTGCGCGTCGTCATCGACTCGCCGAGCGGGACCGACGTCGACGTCACGCAGGCGCAGCCGACCTATCCCTATGCTTCGACCTCGTGGACGGTGAACGACGTATCCTGCACCTCGGCCGGGACCGTGGTCGCGCTCGCCGACTCGACCGGCGCGGCCAAGCAGCGCAGCTTCGTCAACGTCTCGGGGACGACGATCTACATCGGGCCGGTCTCGGGCGTGACGGCGACGACCGGCTTCGCCATTCCCTCCGGCGTCGCGCCGAGCAATCCGGCGCCGGGCTACACCGGGCCGGTCTATTGCTACGCCGCCTCGACCGTCTCGCTCGGCGTCAGTCAGCTCCAGTGAGGCGCTGAGATGATCCGCTCCCTCATCGGTCGCTTGCGGCGCGCTTGCGCCTTCGCGCCGGCCCTCGCGCTTGTCCTCGCGCCGGTCGCGGCCGAGGCGTTCTTCGTTCCGCATTATCAGCGCGCCTGGCCGGCGCTGGCCAACAGCGGTTCCTTCACGCCCGCCTGCGTCCGGCTCGGCTTCGCCACCGCCGGCGCCGCCGAGTCGAGCAACGTCTCGGTGCTTTCCCACGACGAATGTCCGGGGACGCGCTATGCGATCAGCAGCATCCGGTGCCTGTTCGCCAACTTCTATGTCAACGGCAGTGGCGGGAACAACCCGGAGACGCCGACCGGCAATTCGCTGAACATCGATTTCGCCACCGCCTTCGTCAACGGGACCGCCTATCCGTTCACCTTCGGCGGCGCGCTCGGCGTCGCTATTCCGAGCGGCGGTTTCGTCTGGACCGATCCGCTGATGAACGGCGCTTCGCCGCTGACGATCGCGGCGTTGCAGGCGTGGTTCGTCAGGGCGAGCCAGACCGTTCCGGCAAACGGGGTGATCCCCGTCGCGCTGACGGGTCCGATTGGGCCTTACTACACGAATTCGACCGTCGGCGACGGCGTCGGCTATTACACCAGCCCGCAGACCAGCAAGCGCACCTCCGGGACGGTCCCCGCCTACAACAACGGCAGTTCCAACGCCGGGCCGGCCTTGTGCGTCGCGCAAGGGTGGGATGGATCGAAAGTCTACGCCATCGTCGGCGACAGCATCGGCGCCGGGCAGAACGACGGCGACATTTCGTCGCCCGACGTCGTCGGCGCCGAGCAGCGCGCGCTGTGGGACGCGGCCTCGGGCAATCGCAATTACGTCAACATGGCCTTCTACGGCACCAAGCCCGAGGACCAGGCGTCGATCGCCGCCGGCCAGCAGCAGTTGCGCATGCGGGCGCTGCGATCGCTCCCCAACCGGCCGTTCAACGAAATCCTGTCGGAGATGGGGCAGAACTCGCCGACGGTGACCGGAACGTCGCTGGCGGCGTTTCAGACGGTCGAGCGGGGCTATTGGGGCTTCTGGCGCAACGAATGCCCGGAATGTTCGCTCTTCCAGGTGACGTTCCCCGCGCACGCCGGCAGCGCCAACAACACGGACTGGACGACGCTCGCCGACCAGGCCGGCGACTGGCCGACCGGGGTGCGCTGGCTCGGAGGCGCCTGGATCGCCGCCAACCTCGGCCTGCCGAGCTACGTCACGGGCATCGACCTGACGACGCCCTTCACCACCGGCTCGGGCTTTACCAGCCAGGCCGGCCTGTGGCCGATCACCGGCTGGTCGGCGACCCTCGCGGCGGCGCCGGCGACGAACCAGCGCTACGCCTCGATCGCCGGCGCGACGGCGCCGACGGCGGGCGACGATCTCGTGTTCGAGCCGGGGACGAGCAACGTCGAGATCCAATCGATTATCACGGTCACCGGATCGGCCTCGCCCTGGACGGTGTGGCTGGGGGCGAACATCGCCAAGACGCACGCCTCCGGCGCGGCCGTCGGCGCAGCGACGACCTACGAGGGCACGCATGCGGGCACGCGGCTCTACAAGGCGGCGGCCAATGCGCTGATCGCGCTGAAGACCAGCGGCGCGCTGCCGTGACGCGCCGCCTCGACTGACCAACCGAAAGGCTGAGCCATGATGAAACCGCTTCGTCGCGGCGCGGCGGCTTGCGCGCTGGCGCTGGCGTCCGTCGTTCCTGGGCTCGCGGCCGCCAACGAGGCGGCCGGCGAAGCGGCCGGGCGCCGATGATCCACCTTCCAGCCGAAGCGCTTCCGGTCTGCGCCGCTGCGATCGTCCTCGCCGCCGCGTGGCTGATCGCTGTCATGGGAGCCAGGAAATGACGCCCGCCCTTCCCATCGTCAAGCAAACGCCGTCGCCCAACTACACGCCGGTCGCCATCGCCCACGACCTCGTCGTCGTCCATCTGATGGAAGGCGGCTACGCCGGCTCGGTGGCGTGGCTATGCCGCGCCGCGACGCAGGCCTCGGCGCATCTGTGCATGAACGACGACGGCTCCGAATTCACCCAGCTCGTGCCGCTCGGCATGAAGGCGTGGGCGGAATGCGCGTTCAACGGCCGCGCGATCTCGATCGAGGCGCCGGGCTTCACCACCAAGGGCGTGGCCGACGCGACGCTGAAGGGCCTGGCGCGCGCGACCGCGTGGCTCTGCCATGCCTACGCCATCCCGCCGGCCTGGGCCGAGGGCGGCCAGGGCCGCGGCGTCTGCTCGCATCACGATCTCGGACAGGCCGGGGGCGGCCACGTCGACATCTGCGGAATCGGCGACGCGACTTGGCAGGCGTTCATGGGGCTGGCGAAGGCCGAATACGACGCCTTCGCCGCCGGGCCGCTGCCGGCCTGGGCGCTGCACGGGCTGCCGGCGCCGCACGCGATCGAACTGCCGCCCGACGTCACGCCCGAGCCATCGCACGGCGGGGCGATCCGCAGCGAGCCCGGCGACGACAAGCTGCGACCGCATCCGACGGCTTCCGGCTTCCCCGCCGGCTCGGCCGCCGACCTGCAATGGCGGCTCAACAGGGCCGGCGCGACGCCGCTGCTCGACGTCGACGGCCTCGCCGGGACGCTGACGCGCAGCGCCATCGCCGCCTTCCAGGGCCGCCATGGACTCTACGTCGACGGACTGCTCGGGCCGAACACGTGGGCGGCGCTCGCTGCGGCGAGCGCGTGATCACCGGCTTCGGCGCGTTCGCCGTCGACGCGCTGCTGATCTGGACGGCGATTCTGCTGGCGGCAGGCAAGGACAATTCAAAATGAAAACCGCGATCGTCGTCGGCATGCAGAGCGAGGCCAATATCGTCGGCCAGCGGCCCGACACGCTCGTCGTCGTCGGCGCGGGCGACGCGATCAAGCTGGCGGCCGACCTGGAAGCCGCCATCGCCGGCGGCTGCGATCATGTGCTGAGCTTCGGGACGTGCGGCGCGCTCGACCCGGCCCTCGAGGCGGGCGAGATCGTCGTCGGCTGGTCGCTGACCGGCCCGGCGCTGACGATCGCGTGCGACCGCGCGTGGGCGTCGAGCCTGCTGGCGTCGGCGGGGGGAAAGATCGTCGTGGCGACCGTCGCGACCAAGACGGTGGCGAGCGCCGCCGACAAGGCGGCGCTGCGCATCCTGACCCACGCCGACGTGGTCGATTTCGAGACCTGCGTGGCGGCGCGCGTCGCCAGCGCGCACGGGATCCGCTTCGCCATGCTGCGGGCGGTTTCCGACACCGCCGACCAGGACATTCCCCCCGCGGCGCTGGCGGCGCTCGGCGCGGGCGGCGGGGTCGACGTGTGGGCGGTGATCGAGCAACTCGCCGCGGACGACGCGCAACTGCCCGCGCTGATGCGGCTCGCCGAGTCCTCGTCGCTGGCGTTCGGCGCGCTGGCGCAGGCGCTGGCCGACATCGGCATGAATTACGGCGCGGCCGACGACGCGCCCTGACGGTTTGCAGATCCGCGCGACGCTGTTCCGGCCGGCTGGCGTCGCGCGGCTCCTCGTCGGCCGGAACGCTTCTGAGGAGAGGCCCATGAACTTCAATCCGAAGATCGGCGTCTACGTGAGCGTGGTCGCCGTCGTGGTGTCGGTGATCGCGATCATGAGTCCGGGCGCGTTTCCGAGCTACGTCCCGGCGGGCGGCGCGGCGGCGATCATCAGCACCTGCGCCTTCCTCAACATCCTCTTCAACGCGGTCAACGGCGTGCTGCATCTCTATTCGTCGTCGCAGCCAGGGCCGCTCGCCCCGCCCGATCCGCCGGCGGTGAAGGCGGCGATGGCCGCCGCGGCGAGGACCGCGTCCGCGCTGCTGTTCGGGCTGCTGTTCGTCGGCGCGTCGGCGCTCAGCTATCCGACGATGGCGCACGCCGGTCCGTTGGAAGAGCCGAAGATCGGCTCGGGCCGCGCCGGGCCGCCGAGCGCGCCCCTGCCGCCGATCGAGCCGAAGATCGGCCCCGTGCAGCCGGCGCCCGAGGCGACCGTCAGCGCGGGCGACAGCGGCAACCCGCTCAACGCGATCGGCGAATGGGCCGAGAAAGACATGGCCAACGCCATCGTCGCCTCGACCAAATATCCCGACGTGCAGGACCAGGTCGGCAAGGCGTGCCTGACCCAGATCCAGACGCTCGCCAACATGATCCACGACCACCCGCTGCCGGCGACCTTCATGCTGGCGACCGACATCGAATACGGGCGGCTGGTGCAATCGGAACTGAACCATGTCTGCGCCAACCCTTCCTGCGCGCAGGTGTGGCAGGACGCCCAGAACGCCGCCAAGGCGCTCGAGGTGATCCCGCTGCCGATCAGCTTTGCGACCATCTGCGGCAAGGTTCCGGTCGTCGGCCTGACGCTGCCCACCGCGACCCCGACGCTGGTGGCGTCGTCGATTGCGAACCCAGGGCCGCCGTCGATTGCGAACCCGGGGCGGTGAGATGAGCGACGACGTCGCCGTCATCGACGCCGCCCACGCGGCGGCGGTCGAGCGCGCGTTCGCGGTGCTGGTCGGCGGGCTGGCCGAACCGGACGAGGCGGCGTCCGCGCCGGCGCGCTTCGCCGCGGCGGTCGCGCTCGCCGAGCGGGCGCGCGGACTCGCACTCGCCGCCTGCGCGCCGGCCGGGGCGGCGGCGCCTGCGCCGATCGTCATCCGCTTCGTCACCTGCGGCGATCCAGCCTCGGCGATCATCCGTCGCGGCGAACTCGGCTTCTGGGCGAGCCATGTCGAGGCGCTGACGCCGGACGGCTTGCTGCTCGGCGCCCACGCCGACGGCGGCGTCGCCAAACGCCCGCGCAACTACGACGCCGGCCAGTGGACGCGCGAGCTCTACGCGACCGTTCCCGCGACGCCGGCGCAGCAGGCGGCGTTCTGGTCGGCGCTGGATGGGCTGATCGGCCATCCCTACGACATGGACGCGATCAAGGCGATGGCGATTGGGGAACTGACCGGCATGGCGAGCCTCGCCGACAACGCCGGCGCGGCCGAGATCTGCTCGGCGGCGATCCTGATCGGCCTGCTGGCCTCAGGCCACGCCAAGAGCGCGCCGGCGACCATCCGCCTGACGACGCCGCGCGACGTCGCCCAGATCGTCTCGGCCTATGTCGCGCTGCCCGCGCCGCATGGGCCGGGCGTCGGGGCCGTCGAGCCTTTCGCCTTCGATCCGTTCGCGGCGTGAACGGCGACGCGGCCGGGGACGGCCGCGCCACTGACCTCCCAAGTGGCGCAGGCCCCCGCGCCTGCGGCGCCTCCCCTCATCCGGCGCTTCGCGCCACCTTCTCCCGCATGCGGGGAGAAGGGATCTGCCCAAGGAGCTCCCATGACCGTCAAGACCCTCGTCCATCCGACGACCGGCCAGACCTTCCGGCTCGGACGCAAGCTCGCCCCGGCGCGGCCGCGGCGGCTGGCGCGCTTCGCCCGTTTCTCCTCGGCCGCCTCGCCGATCCCGGCCTCGACTGGCTACACCGCCTATCCCGCCGGATCGTCGGGCGACGCCTGGTTCAAGAATGTGCTCGGCAACGACAAGCTCGGCGACTGCACCTGCGCCGGCGCGCTGCATGTCGCCGGCGCCTGGTTCGCCAATGTCGGCGAGGACGTGCCGTTCAATCCCGACGACGCGATCGCCCTCTACGAGCGCGCCTGCGGCTACAATCCCGCCGACCCGTCGACCGATCAGGGCGGCAACGAGCAGGATGTGCTGACCGCGATCCAGATGTACGGCCTCGAGCCCGACGGCTCGCACAAGATCGCCGGCTTCTGCGCGGTCGACGGATCGAATCTCGACGAGGTCCATCGCGCGATCTACGAGCTGGAGAACGTCTATTTCGGCCTGGCGCTGCCCGACGCCTGGATCAACCCGTTCCCCGCCGGCGACGGCGCGACCTGGGACGTCGCGGGCGATCCCGATCCGTCGAACGGCCATTGCGTGGTCGGCCTCGACTATCGCGCCGACGGCGCGGTGCTGATCAACACCTGGGGCCTGCGCGTCTGGCTGACGCCGGCGGCGATCGCCAAATACGCCGTCCCCGCCGCGCAGGGCGAGGTCTATGCGCTGTGGTCGGAGGACGCGCTGTCGCGGGCGACCGCCAAGTCGGCCGGCGGCTTCGACGCGGCCGGGCTGAAGGCCGCCTTCGCCGCGCTGCAGGGGGCGGCGTGAACGCCGCAGCCGACCCGCGCGCCGACATCGCCGAGGCCGACCAACTGATTGGCCGCACAAGGAACTGAAACCGCGGCGGGGCCGCCTCGAGCGGCCCGGCAAGAAATCCGCTCGACGGGGAACCCTCCTCTCATGTCGACCAACTCACCGTCCTGCAACTCGACGTGGGGATTCGTCGAGTGGGCGATCACCGGGCTCGTGACGCTCGTCGCCAGCGTCGGCGCCTTCGTCTGGCGGTTGACGCTCCGGCTCGAGGCGATCGACGCCAGCCTGACGCGCGCCCGCCAGGACCTCGGCGAGACCCGCCAAGCGAGCGAGGCGGCGGCGCAACGGCTCGCCGACCGCTTCGATCAGCTGCACGAGGAGTCTTCTCGTCTGCGGGAATCGGTCGGCGCGCTGCCGACCCGCGACGACCTGCGCAGCCTCGACGCACGCATCGCAGAACGCCTGGAAGCGCTGGCGGCGCGGCTCGATCGCGCACTCGACGCGTGAGAGGCGCGAAGGCTCAGGTTTCCGCTTCGAGTCGCGCGCGCAGCTCTTGCGGAACCCGCATCGGCCGGCCATTGCGCAGCGATACGACGAGGATCTTCGCGGTCGCCAGCGTTTGCCCGGCGCGAGACACCGTCTGGGCGAACTCGATCGCCGCGCCGCGGACGGCGGCGACTCGCGTCTCGACCTCAAGCAGCTCGTCGATCGCGGCCGGCGCGAAATAGTCGATCTCGAGCCGACGAACGACGAAGATGACGCCCTGCTCGCCAGCCAGGACGCCATGCTCGTAGCCGACCGCGCGCAACCATTCCGTCCGGCCGCGCTCCATGAATCGGATATAGGCCGCATGGTAGACGCGCCCGGAAAAGTCGGTGTCCTCGTAGTAAACGCGCACAGCAAGGCGGTGAATAGACGGCGACATGGTCATTGCGGATGCGCTCCCGGTTCGGCGCGCGGGGAAACTAGCGCCCGACGGCGGCGACGAAAAGGCGGATCGCGGTTTTGACCCTGCCGAGGCGCGATGCTATGCGCGCCCGCATGCGGGTCATCTTCATGGGCGCGCCGGATTTCGCCGTTCCGGCTTTGCGCGCGATCGTCGAGCGTGGCCACGAGGTGGTCGCAGTCTACACGCGCTCGCCCCAACCGGGCGGACGGCGCGGCCTCGAACTGACCCGGACGCCGGTTCATCGGCTCGCCGCTTCCCTGGGCCTGACCGTCGAGGCGCCGGCCACATTGCGCAATGCGGAGACGCAGGAGGCCTTCCGCGCCTTCGCCGCCGACGTCGCCGTCGTCGTCGCCTACGGCCTCATCCTGCCGCCGCCGGTTCTGGCGGCGCCGAAGCTCGGCTGCCTCAATCTCCACGCTTCGCTGTTGCCGCGCTGGCGCGGCGCCGCGCCGATTCAGCGCGCGCTGATGGCCGGCGACGCCGAGACCGGCGTCGATCTCATGCGCATGGAGGAAGGACTCGACACCGGCCCGGTCGCGCGCGAAATCCGCACGCCGATCCACCCTGACGAGACCGCCGGCGAACTCGCCGTGCGGCTCGCCGAGATCGGCGCCGGGCTGATCGCCGAAGCGCTGCCCGAGCTCGCCGGCGGCCGTCTCGCCTTTCGTGCGCAAAGCGCCGAGGGCGCAACCTATGCGCATAAGATCGACAAGAGCGAAGCGGCGATCGACTGGAGCGCCGACGCCGTCGCGGTGAGAAACCGCATCCACGGCCTATCGCCCGCGCCCGGCGCATACGGTGAAATCACGATCGGCGGACGCCCCGAGCGCGTCAAGATTCTGCGCGCCGAAGTTGTCGCGCAGGCCGGCCAGCCCGGGGCCGTGGTCGACCCGACGTTGGTCGTCGCCTGCGGCGACCGCGCAATCCGGGTGATCACCGCTCAGCGCCCGGGCAGGACCGCGATGAGCGGCCGGGAGCTGATGCGCGGCGCCAAGCTCGAGGTCGGGGCGCAATTCAATCCGGCAGCGCGGCCTCAAAGCGAGCGCTGAGCCGGCGCTTCAGCTCGTCCTTGCAAGCGTCGGCGGCGCGCAGGATCTGGCCCGCGCGCAGGAAGTCGAGAACGCCGAATTGTTCGACGCCGGGCCGCACGAGAATGTCGGGCGCCCGCATCTTCAGCTTCTGTGCGGTGATCGCGCCCTGCATGATCTGCGCGGCGCCGAACATCGACTCGAATGGCGCAGGACGGCGCGGCTCGCGTCGGCGCCCGCCGAAGGTGACGTCGACGCCGATGACAACGTCGGCGTGATCGAACAGCAGATCATAGGGCAGCGGATTGACCGCGCCGCCGTCGATGAGAAAGCGTCCTTCGTAGGCGACGGGCTGAATCAGCCCGGGGATCGCCATCGACCCGGCAACCGCCGGCGCCAGCGGGCCGCTCGACACCACGAGCTCGCGGCGATCAAAGAAGTCGGTCGCCACGACCAGCAACGGCGTGGCCAGGCTCTCAAAGAAATCCGGCACCGCATCCGGCCAGAAGAGATCGAGGCAGACTTCGCCATCGAGCAGCACCGGATTGCCGCGGCCGTGGAGAACGAGGTCCGAGAAGCGGCCAACCCGCGCGCGCAGGAACTTGCCCATCACCTCGCCGCGATTGCGCAGGGCGCCGAGCGCAAAGGCGCGGATGTCGCGGCCAGGCATGCCGGCCGCGTGGGCCGCGCCGATCACCGCGCCGATCGACGTCCCGGCGATCGCCGCCGGAGCGACGCCGAGTTCGTCGAGCGCCTCGAGCACGGCGATGTGGGCGAGGCCGCGCGCGCCGCCGCTGCCAAGCGCGATGGCGACAACCGGTTCGGATGCGGCGCCCCGGACGAGACGCGAACGCGTTTCGTCGTCCATTCAACCGACCTCGGTCTTCGCCGCCACGGCGCGCCAGCCGATGTCGCGTCGGCAGAAGCCGCCTGGCCAGTCGATGCGATCGACGGCGGCGTAGGCGCGCGCCCGGGCCTCGGCGACATCGCGGCCGCGTGCTGTGATCGCCAGCACGCGCCCGCCGTCGGCGACCAGGGTTTCGCCGTCCAGGCGCGTGGCGGCGTGCAGGATCGAAACGCCCGGCGTACGCGCCGCTTCTTCGAGCCCGCGGATCGGCGCGCCTTTCTCGGGCGTCCCCGGATAGCCGCGCGCCGCCATCACCACCGTCAGGGCGGCCTCGCTTGAAAACTGCGGCGCGCGATCCGGCGCGGCGCCCTTCGCACATCCGAGCAGAAATTCGAGCAGATCGTCGTCGAGCCGGGCGAGGATCGCCTCAGCCTCGGGATCGCCGAAGCGGACGTTGAACTCGATCAGCTTCGGTCCGTCGGGTCCGACCATCAGGCCGGCGAACAGCACGCCGCGAAACGGCGCCCCGCGCCTGGCCATGCCGGCGACGGTCGGCGAAACGATTTCGCGCATCACCCGTTCGCTCAACGCCGGCGTCAGCAGCGGTGGCGGCGAATAGGCGCCCATGCCGCCGGTGTTGGGGCCGACGTCGCCGTCGCCGACGCGCTTGTGGTCCTGCGCGCCGGCGAACGGGACCGCGCGCGTTCCGTCGCAAAGCGCGAAGAACGACAGTTCCTCGCCGTCGAGATAGTCTTCGACAACGACCTCCGCCCCCGCCCGGCCGAACGCGCCGGCGAACATCGATCGGATCGCCAGTTCCGCCTCTTCGAGCGTCGTTGCGACGACGACGCCCTTGCCGGCGGCGAGGCCGTCGGCCTTGACGACGATCGGCGCGCCCCTGGCGTGGACATAGGCGAGCGCCGAGACGGCGTCCTCGAAACGTCGATAATCGCCGGTCGGAATGGCGAACTCGCGGCAGAAGTCCTTGGCGAAACCCTTCGAGCCTTCGAGCTGCGCGGCCGCCATGCTCGGGCCGAAGCAGGGGATCCCCGCCGCTGCGAGATCGTCGGCGACGCCGGCCACAAGTGGCGCCTCCGGGCCGACGACGACCAGGCCAATGTCGCGCGCGCGGCAGAAGGCGACGATTGCCGCGTGATCGTCGATCGCCAGCGCGACGTTCTCCGCCACCGCCGCGCTGCCCGGATTGCCCGGCGCGACATAGAGCCGGCTCAGCGACGGCGACTTCGCCAGCGCCAGCGCCAAAGCATGCTCGCGACCACCGCCGCCGAGAATGAGAACGTTCATCGCCTGTCCCTGTCGCCGCGGTCGCGACCGCTCTGCGGGTTTTCGGATCGCGGCGGTTTGAGCAATTTCGCCGTCCGAGGTCAAACCCGCATCTCGCCGAGGCGGCCGAGCCAAGCCTCCACGCCGCCGCCCCCTTCGAGCGGCAGCGCCGCGGCGAGCCGCCGGTGGTGGCCCTTCAGCCGGTCGCGGCACGCTGCAAGCAGGGTCGCGCCGAATTCGGTCGCCTCCGCGCGGCGGATGCGCCCATGGCTTTCGTGGGCGCGGCGCAGGACGGCGCGCTTGCGCTCGAGATTGGCCAGCACGAGGCTGGTCGTCTGCGGCGTCAGCCGCTCGGCGCGGGCGATTTCGGCGTTGCTCAGGCCCGGCGTCTCGGCGAGCGTCTTCAGCACCGCATACTGGGCGAGCGTCACGCCGAGATCGGCCAGCGCCCTCTCGACCGCCAGGCGGTGGGTCGCCGCGGCGCGGCGCAAAAGGTCGTCGAGTCGACCTTCGCTCATGATCTGTGTGCTCCCCAGCCAAATTTTTTTGTTCGTGATATACGAATTCGAATATCTTCGACAGGCCGACCTTGCCTCGGCGGGGGCGGGCCCTATCTTGCGAGGGCCGGCGTCTTGCCGCCGTCCGCTCGGAGAATACCCCATGACATCCGCCTGGCGCTCGAGCGTCGTCGCGGCCCTCTTGGCCGCCACCGTCGCGGCGGCGCACGCCGAATCGGCCGACCCGGACCTCATCTTCCGCAAGTCGACCACGTTCAAGCTGCTGACGCCGAACGACAAACTCGCCGTCTACGGCATCGACGATCCCGTCGTCGAAGGCGTCGCCTGCCACTACACGGCGCCCGAGAAGGGCGGCCTTGCCGGCGCCTTCGGCCTCGCCGAGCAGACCTCCGACATTTCGCTTGCCTGCCGTCAGTACGGCCCGATCAAGTTCAAGGCGAAATTCGAGCAGGGCGACGTCGTGTTCAGCGAGCGACGGTCGCTGATCTTCAAGAAGATGCAGATCGTCCGCGGTTGCGACGTCAAGCGCAACATCCTGGTCTATATGACCTATTCGGACAAGCTGATCGACGGGTCGCCGAAGAACTCGACCTCGACGGTGCCGATCGAGCCATGGGGCGCGACCACCGACGTGCCAAAGTGCTCGGACTACCTGCGCTGAACGGCGCGATCCGGTTCAATCGCCGCAGGTGACGATATAGGCCGCCCGGGCGACGCCGTCGGCGCGGCCATAGGACAGCGCCGCGCCGCGGCCTTCCGCCGCACACCAGGCGTCTGCGACCGCGCGACCGCATTCTCCGCCCTCGCTGAGACAATCCTCGACTCCATAGCCGTCATTGGCGGCGACGGTGATGGCGTGCCCCTGCCCGGCCCAGGCGGCGCCGGAAGACCCGGATCCCAGGGCGAAAGCGGCGGCGAGCGCGAGGAGAGCGGAAAGGGGGGCGAGGTTACGCATGTACGGGCCTTACGGTCTGACCGCGGAACGCGAATCGGAAGGGTGAACAAATTCTGTGCGAACCTGATAAAATTACGTTAACGGCGGGAATGAGGCGTTCCCGCCCTGCGCTTGACTTCGCCGCGCCGCTAAGAGATGGATGCCCGCCATGACGCGCCCGACCCGCATTTGCCGGATCATCATCATTAGCCGCTAGCTCACAGCTGGCTGGCTCGCGTCTCTCTGTCCAAAGTTTCGAGAAGCGATCGACCGGCCGGTCCGGCGCATGCGTGCGACCTGGTCCTGACCCGAACTCTTGGAACCGAGATGCCGACCCCGCTCAGACTCTACAATACGCTGACGCGCAGCAAGGCCGAGTTCGAACCGATCGATGCTCGCGCCGTGCGCATGTACGTCTGCGGGCCGACGGTCTACGACTTCGCCCACATCGGCAACGCGCGGCCGGTCATTGTCTTCGACGTGCTGTTCCGACTGCTGCGCAGGCTTTACGGCGCTGACCACGTCGTCTACGCGCGAAACGTCACCGACGTCGACGACAAGATCAACGCCCGCGCCGCGCGCGACTTTCCCGACCTGCCGCTCAATGCGGCGATCGCACGCGTCACCAAGGCGACCTCCGACCAGTTCCATGCCGACGTCGCGGCGCTCGGCTGCCTGCCGCCGACCCACGAGCCGCGCGCGACCGCCCATATCGACGAGATGAAGGCGCTGATCGAGCGCCTGGCGGCGCGCGGCGTCGCCTATGTCGCCGAGGACCACGTGCTGTTCTCGCCCAGCGCTATGGACGCCCTGCCCGGCGCGCCGCGCTATGGATCGCTGGCTCGGCGCTCGCTCGACGAGATGCTCGCCGGCGCGCGGGTCGACGTTGCGCCCTACAAGCGCGACCCGATGGACTTCGTGTTGTGGAAGCCGTCGAAGCCCAACGAGCCGTCATGGCCGAGCCCGTGCGGGATCGCGACGGCGGGCCGCCCGGGCTGGCACATCGAGTGCTCGGCGATGTCGATGGCCGAGTTGCTGGCGCCGTTCGGCGGCGGACTCGCCTGCGACGATCCCGCGAAGAACGTCTTCGACATCCACGGCGGCGGCGTCGATCTCGTCTTCCCTCACCACGAGAACGAAATCGCCCAGTCGTGCTGCGCCTTCGGCGCGCCGCGGATGGCCAACGTCTGGATGCACAACGGCTTCCTGCAGCTCGAAGGCGAGAAGATGTCGAAGAGCCTCGGCAACTTCGTGACGATCAATGACCTGCTGCGCACGGAGGCCTTCGGAGGGCGGTCGTGGTCGGGCGAAGCGCTGCGGCTGGCGATGCTGCGCACCCACTACCGCCAACCGATCGACTGGACTGCGAAAGCGCTGGAAGAAGCCGAAGGCACGCTCGACCGCTGGTACGACGCGATCGGCGAGGTCGAGCCGGGCGAAGTCGCGCCGAGCGTGGAGGAAGCGCTCAGCGACGACCTGAACACCCCAGCCGCGCTGGCTGAACTTCACCGCCTCGCGCATCCAGCAGTCGCCGGATTGATGACGGTTGGCGACACCTTGGTAGGTCAACAGCCGGCCCCCGCGATGCTCAAGGCGAGCGCCAACCTGCTCGGGCTACTGACCCAAAAGCGCAGCGAACGTCAGGCCGCCGGTCTCGCAGCGACCGCCGTCGACCGCGGCGAAGTCGAGCGGCTCGTCGCGGCGCGAACCGCCGCCCGCCTGGCGAAGAACTGGGCGGAGTCCGACCGCTTGCGCGACGCGCTCGCCGAGATTGGCGTCGTCGTCAAGGATTCCAAGGACGGCACGACCTGGGAGATCAAGCGATGAGCGCTGTCTCCCTCCGCCCCTACCTGCCCGTCGACGCGACGCGCTGCGCCGCCATCTTCCGCGCCAGCGTCGAGGAGCTGGCGGGCGAGGATTACAGCGTCGACCAACGCGCCGCCTGGGCGGCGCGCGCCGACGATCCCGACTTTCCTAAGCGCCTCGCCGACGCGCTGACGTTGGTGGCCCTCGTCGACGGCGAGCTGGCCGGCTTCGCCAGTCTCAACGGCGCGGAGACGATCGACATGCTCTATGTCGATCCGGAATTCGCGCGGCGCGGCGTCGCCACCGCCCTGCTCGACGCGCTCACCCGCCTCGCCGCCGCGCGCGGCGCGAAGACATTGACCGCCGACGTCAGCGACACGGCGCGACCGCTGTTCGAGCGGCAGGGGTTTCAGGCCCAACGCCGCAACCTCGTCCAACTCGACGACGAGTGGTTGGCCAACACAACCATGACCAAGCGCCTCGCGCTTTCGGACGACGCGAAAGAAACCGTGCGCCACTGAGGAAACGACGATGAACCGCGAACGCCTCTATCTCTTCGACACGACGCTGCGCGACGGCGCATTGACCACCGGCGTCGATTTCTCGCTCGAGGACAAGCGGCAGATCGCCGTCATGCTCGACGAGCTCGGCGTCGACTACGTCGAAGGCGGCTATCCCGGCGCCAACCCGATCGACACGCGCTTCTTCGAGCGCAA
>Ga0182016_10003929_pt1 | contig 16693 bp, 8 predicted proteins | sample 712S2MmetaG_FD_120491 | JGI IMG/M metagenome (GOLD analysis project Ga0182016, IMG submission 120491) | Permafrost microbial communities from Stordalen Mire, Sweden - 712S2M metaG | ecosystem: Environmental > Terrestrial > Soil > Wetlands > Permafrost | place: Sweden: Stordalen | collected...
AACCGACTGGCCCGCTCTCCGGCGTCACCACAGGTGCCATCCTGATTTGGCTTGTCACGTGGGTCATTTTGGAATGGCGCTGGCGGAACAGAACGGTCGGCATTGGGCGTATCGCCGCTATTGCTCTCGCGCTGCTCGGCCTGAGCCTATTGCTGACGTTTCCACCCGTCGTTGATCTCTTTTGAAAGAACGTAGGGTTTTTCGAGTCCGCATGGAGGTTCACAATGCCGATGCTTCCGCAAGATTCTTCACGCCGCATCTGACCGCGACGACGAACAAATGGCTTGCCGCCAACCTTGAGCCTCTCTACTCTTATTTTTATAGTTGACAAATCGTTTCTCTCGCGTCTACAGTCGTTTTCGACTCTTAATTCCTTAGTTGTCGGAGACGCTCGTGGCGCGAAAGAAATCCCTCAACCTTACCGAAGCCGAACTACGACTCATGGATGTCGTGTGGGACAAAGGCGCAGTCACTGTCGGAGAAGTCGCCGCGGCCCTCACCGGCGAGCCAATTCTTGCCTACAATACAATCCTCACCACGCTTCGCATTCTCGAGCAGAAGGGCTACGTCCGGCATACGAATTCGCGGGAAGGCAGGGCCTTTATCTATCGCGCTGTAGTCGGCCGCAAGCAGGCCAGCCGGAACGCGCTGCGTCACCTGGTCCGAGGGTTCTTCGCCAATTCCCCGGAATTGCTTGTCCTCAATTTGCTGGACGATGGCGATCTCTCGCAGCGGGAACTCCAAAGCATTCGAAATCTCCTCGCAGGAGGTAAAAGATGAACGCGACCCTCGAATTCCTGAATGCCCTTTCGGCTGCCGGCCTCATGGCGGTTCTGAACACGCTGTGGCAGGCACTCGCCGTAGCCGCTGTGATGTGGTTCGTACTCCGGCTGATGCCACGGGTCAACGCTGCAACGCGCCATGCTGTCTGGTGGGCCGTGCTGGCACTCGTCGTGCTCATGCCTATCGCTCTTCTTCTCCCCCGGCGTGCGCCCGTATCATCCGCCGCCGTCCGGACCGAAATGCAAATCCGAACGCGCGCCCTGCCCTCCGCGGCGAGGCCCCTCGCGGTGGGCAGTGCGAATGCCCCTGCTCCGCCGCTCTCTTCGGCTGCGCTGGCTGAAGTGAACGCTCGCCCCGTTACTGCGCCTCGCGTGCGCATTCCCATTGAATTTCATCTGGGAAACTGGCCGTCAAGCCTGCTCTTCCTCTGGATCGCCGCGTGCTGCGTCCTGCTCAGCAGAATCGTGCACGGTTACTTGCGTCTTCGCAGCGTGCGGAATCGCGCCCGACCTGCCAGCGCAGATATGGTTATGCGTTTCGAGCGGCATCTGCGTGACTCCCGCACTTCGCGCGCTCCTCAGCTTCTTGTGTCCGATGAAGTGATTTCACCTCTGGCCGCGGGATTCCTGCACCCAGTTGTCATTCTTCCCCAGACGCTACTGCCGGAGATTGCTGAGCCGGAACTCGACTACGTGCTGCTTCACGAACTGGCTCATGTCGCCCGCCGCGACGATTGGACCAACCTGATAGGCCGACTGGCATCCGCCGTTCTTGTCTTCCATCCCGTGGCAGTGTGGGTTTTGCGCCGCATCCAGCGAGAAAGGGAGATCGCCTGTGACGATTGGGTTGTCGCCGCCACCGGCTCCGCCGTTCACTACGCCTTTACACTCGGGCACCTGGCTGAATTCTGCTCGACGCGCCGCCGCGAATTGCTCGCGACTGAAATGGCTCACCGATCCTCCAACATCAGCGAGCGCATTGAGATGCTGCTTCGTCCCAGGTTCCATTTTTCTACGGGCGCTTCACTGCCGCGCGTTTCGTTCTTCGTTGTGGCCGGGCTCGCTCTGCTCGGTTTGAGCGCGCGCATGCCGGGATGGATCGCATTTGCCAAGGACGCGACCGTCGCCGTTGCAAAGAACCCGGTCGCTGCGCAATCTCAAGTCTCCGCTGTAGGCGCCGTGGTCGCGCCCGCACGATCGCCTGCGGGGAAGCCCCTACTTGTGGCAACGCTCTCCCCAACGTTCGGCGCACAATCCTCCGCGGCTCCCGAAGGTAGTGTTGCAATGCAGGACAAGACCTGGCGGCACGAATGGAAACTCACGCGGGATTCGTCGTCGAGCAAGGTGCAGTTCTCGCTCATCAGCCGCGACGACTTCGGCAACGATCGAATGAATACCGAGGGCGTTCCGCTCTCCAGTCTCTCCGGATTTTCTCTCTCCCAACTCGATCACGACGGCCCGATAAAGTTCGAATATGTCAGAGACTCGGGACGGATTGTCTGTGAAGGAAGCGTCTCAGGCGGCCGCGCTTCGGGCCCGTTCACGGTCGTTCTCGATCCCTCCTTCGTTTCCGCCCTCGAGAAAATGGGATATTCCTCGCCCCATGACGATGAGGCGTTCCCTCTTGTGAGCTCTGACGTCACTCTCAGCTATGCCCGGGAGGTCCGGGACACCGGACTCACATCGTCGATCGCGGATCTGGTCCGGTTGCGAGATCACGGCGTGGGTTCTGACTATGTTCGCGCCGTGCGCCAGGAAGGCTTCACGGATTTGTCCGCGTCGAATATTTCCGAATTGCGCGATCACGGCGTCGAACCCAAGTACCTCAAAGCGATCAAGGCTGACAATCCCGATCTAACCATTGAGGCGATCGACAGTTTGTACGACCACGGGGTCAAGCCCGACTACTTCAAATCAATGAAGGCTGCTGCCCCACAACTCTCCATCGAGCAGGTCGACAGCCTCTACGATCACGGCGTCGAGCCGGATTCTTACAAGGGCTTTGCCTCTGCGGACCCCAAACTTTCCATCGAAGAAATCAACAGCCTGCGCGATCACGGGGTCAAGGCGGAGTACTACAAAACGATGAAGGCTGCTGCCCCCAAACTCTCCATCGAGCAGATCGACAGCCTCTTCGATCACGGCGTTGAGCCCGATTCGTATAAGGGCTTCGCCACTGTAGACAGCAAACTCTCTATCGAGGAGATCGACAGCCTGCGCGACCATGGCGTCAAGCCCGAGTACTACAGGAACTTGAGATCTGTCGGTCCCCAGCTCTCCATCGAGCAAATCAATAGCCTCGACGACCATGGCGTCGCACCCGAAATCTATCAGGGTTTCGCCGCCGCCGATCCGCGACTCTCCACTGCGCAAATTGCCAGTCTTCATGACCACGGCGTGGAGCCGGAGTTTTACAAGGGAACGAAGGCAGCAGACTCGACCGTATCGATCGAGGAGATTGACAGGTTGCGTGACCACGGCGTCGAGCCGGATTATCTGAAGGAGATTCGCGCGTTGCCTGATCATTTCTCCATGTCGGACATCTCGGAACTTCGCGACCACGGCATCACGGCGAAGTACATCCGCGACCTGCACGAGATGGGAATGAAAAATCTAACGGCGGCACAGATTGTTCATCTCCGCGAGGGGAATTAGCCAGAAATCGGCCGGAGATTGGCGATCCAAGCAGGTCAACTGACGGCTTCAGGCCAAGGCGCTAATTCACGGCCCGGTTACCTGCGATTGTCGGGATTCATCCCCGTCAACGCGCTTCTCGTCACTGATCGAGCGTGCATGCCAAATTGCCAACTCACTCAAGGAGCCCAACGTGCGCGCCGCGATGCCGGGCGCTTGCGCAAGCTGGGAAAGCAGGGGGAACATGAGACGAATGCGAAAGGGACCGCCTAATTCCGCAACAGAGAAAAGGCTTAAATTTCCCGATGGAATTGCGAGTTGGGAATGTCGTCTGGTCCCTTATTCGGCGCGGTAACGATCACAATGACCACCGGGTGAACCGTGGTACGAGGCTCCTGTCCGCTCAATATTCGCGTGAGGTCACGATCCCTGGCTGCGGCACAGGATATCGGCCGTCGGCATCCGCAACAAGTGGCGCTGGGGAATCCAGGGTGAACTTGTCTGTGTTCGGCGACATTTCGAAGTCGCTGTTGAGCATCTGGTCAAATGTCACTTCCTGGCCGGTGTGGGCAGCCATGCGGCCCATGCTCGAAACCAGGCTGGCTTCTACCCCGCGCTGCACCTCGTTGTAGGGCTTATCGTCGCGAATGGCGTCCACCAGATCATTCCATTCGTTTTGATAAGGGTCCTGCTCCTCCGGTTTCACCTTGGATTCCCAACGCATTTTGGAGGTCAGGTCCTGGCTTGCATACACGCTTGACGGCTGCCCGCAATCGCCTTCCTTCGAGGCGACTGCCGACCCTTTGGTGCCGTGCAGGTAGCTGGAATAGATCTGTTTGCATCCGGGGATGGTGCGCCCGTCGAAGAAGAACTTGGCGCCGTCGAAATACGTGTATTCCACTGAGTATGTGTCGAAATTCTGATCCACATACCGGATTCCTTCAGGACTGGTGCGGTACTGCCGCCCGCCTAGCGCCTGCGCCTTCACGGGCCACTCGTTCTTCATCCACCCCAACTGATCGATCAAGTGGATATAGAAGTCGTTGAAGCAGCCGCCGCTAGCCCAGATGAAACTGTGAAAGCGCTGCACCTGGTAAAGAAGGTCAGTGATACCGGTCGGTTTCGGAAGCGAACTGAAATATCCGCCTGGCCCGTGCATCCGGTAGCCCCGTTGCAGAACGATCTCGCCGATCTCGCCATGGTGGACGCGCTTGGCCAGTTCCTGCATCGCGCGGTTGTGACGCGCCATCAGCCCCACACCGACCTTCAGGTTCTTGACCTGGGCTTCGCGACCCAGATTCAACATGCGTTTGCTGGTGGGTCCGTCAGCCGTAAGCGGCTTCTCCATAAATACATTCAGGCCCTTCTGGATCGCGTAGGCGAAATGCACCCAGCGAAACGCCGGCGGCGTAGCGAAAATGGCGATGTCGCCCGGTTTCAAACAATCCATCGCTTTCTGATAAGCGTCGAAGCCGATGAACTGGCGTTCCGGCGGCACGTCTACCTGGCTGGCAAACTGCGCCTGCAACTTGGTCAGGTCCTTCTGCAGGCGATCCGGGAAGATGTCGGCCATGGCCACCAGCTTGACCGGGCCGCGCTTGACGGAAAGTGCGTTGGCTGCCGCGCCGCCGCCTCGCCCGCCACAGCCGATCAGGGCGACTTGGATCAGGTCGCTGCCAGCGGCGTGGACAGCGGGAATGGCCACATTGGCCAAAGCCGAAACCGCGGCTAATTTGCCCGTGTTTTTGATGAATTCACGGCGGGACTCCGAGACTTGCATGGACGATTTCATAGCTGTGCAACTCCCCTTATCTATGTCGTTACCTTTTCGAGGACACACAAAACGTATTGAAGACGCGTTCCGACAGTTCTTGCCCGAGTTCCCTGTCGTCAAGAATAATCTCACTCCCCAGGAATAGCCGTCGAGCGACTGAAGAGTTCGCTAGGCGGTGATTCGGCCGCAGTGGTCCATGAGATTCGCATCGTTAATTTCTGCCGAGAAGCCGACGTATTAATACCAAACCATGTCCGCCAGGGGGAACGAGGTGATGGCCACTCCAGGTTCGTGGATTGCTGTGGGCGTCAATCGACCTGCTTAGACCGTACCGGTGCTCGGTTGGAGAAACGGAGCCGGCGACCGGATTCAATCGCGAGACTACGGAACGCACTTCAAGAGAAGCGATGAGGCGGGCATCCCGCGGCTTCCAGGAAGTTTAGGATGACGGCCTAGGGAACCGTTGGGAGTTCGATGCGAGATGACATTGTTGGGGTGGACCAGACACGCTGAGTGGCCTTGGTGAAGTCGCCTGCTTTGGCATCGTTGATTCTCTTGACGAACCGCTGGGGGTTGCGATCGATAAGCGGGAACCAGGTGGACTGGATCTGCACCATCATGCGGTGCCCCTTGAGGAAGACATGGTCGCGATCTCTGAGCGGGACTTCCCACTCCACCGGCTTGTTAGCGACAAGGGGCGCGGGGTGTTCGAAGCTCTTGAGAAAGCGGCCCCGGCGCACCTCCATGGCGACGGGAAGTTCGTAGCCGTTGAGAGGATTGGAAAAAGCATCGGAGTTGAGGGCGCTCTTCTGGCCGGTCTCCGGGAATACATCGATGAGCTTAACGATGAAATCGGAATCGGTGCCTGAGCTCGATGCCCAGAGTTTTTGCGGAGACCGGACCGGTGATGACAAGGTCGTGATCGAGCGGCGCGCTGATATAGCTCAAGACGTCGGGGCGATGGTCGACGAAGCGCTGGTCCGCGGCCTCCCAGAATCTCCATTCGGGAGTGGATAGGTGGGCGAGACAGGACGAGTGCGGTACGGAACCGGATTTGAGGGATCGGAGACGTACTCGCGCGGAGATTCGGGGCGGGTGGGAGCGCTGAACGAGAGCGTGCCGTCGGCGTGGAAGTAGAGGCTGGTGGTCTTTGCCGTCGGTGGGGGCCACGCAGTGTATGTCTTCCACTCGTTTGAACCCGTTTCGTAAGTTGTGACTTTCCAGGCTGGCTTGTCGCCGGATTCGTGTAGATAGTGGCGGAAAAACGGTGCTTCGATTTCCTTGCGAAATTCGAGCGCGGTCTTGTGGCCGGAGAAACCAAGGGGGCCAAGGCTATCGCCCTCGGGGGCATGCCAGCCGCCGTGGAACCAGGGGCCCGCGACCATGAAGTTGGTTGAGTCTGGATCGTGTTCTTCGGCGTGGCGGAAGATCTCCCAGGGACCCCAGGGATCTTCCTGATCCCAGAAACCAGCGACATTAAGGTTGGGTACAGTGGAGGCGGGGAGCTGGTTGACCCAGGCTTCTTTTTTCCAAAAGTCATCGTAGTTGGGGTGGGCCATCTCGTCGTTCCAGTATGGGAGCGAGTGATGAAGGTATTTGTCGTTGAGGGTCTGGAGAGGACCGGCGTTGAGGTACCACTCGTAGGTGTCGTAGGTGTCGAAGGCGAAATTCGTATTCTTGCTTTTGTCCGCCTGCTCGAGCACGGCGTACTCGAAGCTGTAGCTCTCGCGGAGGGCGCCGTAGCGGTGATCGTCGTCGTTCATCCACTGATCCACGGTAGCTCGAATAGTGCTCGACGATCCTGCGACAGGAGACCACTCGAAGCGGCTCTGCGGGGCTTGTCGTTTCGATAAATTCAGCACGGTGCATCCACGGTCAAGACGGATCCGTGTCCAATAGGATCCTCATGGATATATAGTTCCCACATTGATGTTTGCGGCCAAGTTGACCAGTCCACTGGCTTCAGAACACTCGAGGTCGAGCTATGAGCTTCACGACTAGAAGTCGAAGCATTGCCGGATGTTTGATCACTCTATTCTTGATCGCCGGATGCTTGACTTGCACAACCATAGGCACTCCTCGATCGGTCCATGCCGATAACCGGGGTACCTCAGCTCGCATCATCCAACTGGGAGTTGCGCGGGCAGGCTCTCTCTATGCGATAACGTTAGGTGTGAAGGATCCCGCTCAATTTCTTGCGAACGACTCAGTGTTTGTTACCTTGAGCGACACAAGAGGTGTTGTTGGATCGAAGTGGCTGCACGCGGCCGACCTCGACTTCTACATGACCTTGCGTCCGCGAGTTGCAGGTCCGATTACAGCAAGCCTTTCATCCACCTCCAGAGATCACGATCCAGAGATAAGCGCAGCCCTGAGCAAAATCCTCAAGGTCTCGACCGACGAGCCGGACAAATCTACCGTTGCAAAGCGCGGCGTCATTGCCGCTGCACCCAACGACACCTGGGAGATCGCTCAGCCTTTCGAACTTGGCCAGACGATTTTTGGCAGCGATGATGAACGGCCTTACGCCCCATCAAAAAACGAGAACGGTTATGCTGCCATGCTCAGGGGCTTCCAGTGGTTCCGATTCACCTTCCGTGAAAAGGAGCCGCGCCTGGTCTACTTCGTTCTCAACGTGACGGACCGCGATGTCCCCCTCGACGTCGATATCTTTCAAGTGGGCAAGGACTCCTCGGGACACTCGGATGTAGTTCCGTTTACCGCAGGAGAATTTGTCTATCAGGTTGAGGCGACCCAGAACTATCCGGGGCTCTATAAGTTCCGAACGCGTATTCTTCAACCCGGGCAGGAATACTATGTGCGCGTGGCCGCCAATCACCCCGCCTACCAGTTGCACACCTATCAATACCCTGTGCCGCCATACGCCGATCCCCATCTGGCCGTCCGCTCCGGGATGGACTTTCTGGTCGACATGGGCGATAGTTGGCTGTCGAATACTCCCCGTAGGGGTGCCGTCGCGTTACGCACAGTAATGCAGCACTCTGAAACTCAGCTCTGCATTGCTTGCCATCCCGCGCAATTCACCACGCGCGGGTATTTGAAAGCGGTCCAAAACGGCTACCCCCCGACGCAACGCGCAGGCCTCGAGTTTCTCGTCGATCGAATTTACAACAACGCTCGGCCACTTTATGGGGAAGCCCAAACCAACTGGGTGCGCGTAATTTATTCAGCGCGCACGGTGGCAAGCCGCTTGCCGCTCATCGCGCACGCCTTTGAGCAGAACGTCACGCACGATCCACCGCGCAGGAATTTCGACGTGCCCTACGCGCGATACCTGAAGGTTCACTATAAGGGCCTGACCGTGCTGCCCGGCGACGAGGCCGATGGCTGCGAACCTGACATAAGCCCGTTTGAGATCGCGCTGCAGAGCTGGCAGACGTTCAACCTGGCTTACGACGAGACACACGATACCGCTTGGCTGGCCGAGCGCGACCATGTGGAGAGTTTGGCGCTGCCCTATGAGCCAAAGAATGTCATCGACCTGAATTGGAAGATCCAGCTTTTGTCTTCATTGGACCGCCAAAAGTACTCAACACAGATCAACGCACTCATCGACAAGCTCTACGACTATGAAACTCCCGAGGGTGCATGGCCATATCCATTCGATAAGAAAGCCAAGCCGGCGGACTTCGTCTCCTATCACGCGGTTCTCGCCCTGGCCGAGGCTGGCCGCCGCCCGGAGACCGACGAGCACCTGGCGCGCGCTGTCAAAGCCATGCTGTCCGCACAGCGGCCCGAGGGCAGTTGGGAAGGCGATCCCGTTTATCAAGGTTTTAACACGCCCTTCCGCGCCACGCAGTTTGCGGTGATGGCCTTGTCGTCGCTCTATCCAGCAACGACCAAAGCTAAAAACTGGGACGCGGCTTATGCCGCGCCGGCCACCAGGCTTGCCACCAAGGATCTCCCGCTTCTTTTGGAACAACTAGACCAATACTGGGATCTGGCTCCGGAACCAGTGCTCGTTCAGATTCGCAAAGTGCTCACCGAAAGTGACCAGCCTCTTGCGCGTGAGGCAGCGGCGCGCGCGCTTGGGCACATGGCCGATCCAGGAGCGTTGCCGGCTCTGATCAAGGGCCTGGGCGATTCTGCCAAGATGGTGCAGGTTGCGTCCGCCTATGCGCTGCGCATGGTGCTGTCGCGACGGCAGCGGATTGCGCCGCAGGGGCGCACCTTGCTCACTGCCGCACTTGCATCGCCCTACGCGCGTACCCGCTGGGGGGCTGCCCGCGTCTTCAACCAGCACTTCCGTGATTTGACCGGCGATGTGAATCTGCTTGCCGCCCTTGAACGAACGCTGAACGATCCGGTGCCTTACGTTCGCTTTGAAGCAGCTGCTGGGTTGTGGCGTTGGTACTACTGGCAGGTGGATCAGCCGGCGGTGCGCCGCGGAACCCTGGAAGCGCTCGCCACCCGTCTCAATACCGAAACCGACGAAATGGTGCGGCGAGGGCTCAAGGAAAGCATCTACGACTTGCTCGATGAAAACACCGGATACCTCTCAGCATGGGTGAAGGCAAGCTCCAAAGACGAAGACAAGGCCCGGATCAACACAGGCTATGAGGCCGTGGTCCATGACCAGGCGCAGGTTCTGGCAAAGGTACTGCGCAATTCAACGCCGCTCGGCCGCGAGGGGATCCTCACTGCTCTCTGGGATTTTCATATTCGCCACTACGCGCTGCCGACGCTTAAGTCAGACACGGTATCGATCGGCCTACCCGCAGTTCTTACCAAATACGTCACCGGCGTTCCTGATCTGCATCGCCCTGGCTACGAGTACCCGCCCTATCGCGAGGCCGTCGATTTCAAATACGACGTGCACAACAGCTTCTTCCAGACGCGTATCGGCAACGACAGCGACCTGATCCACTTCTTCAAGAGTTCCGGGCCGGAGCTGGAGGACGCGCTTCTCGATTGCCTGAAGGGTGCCGACGAGTCAACGAAAATCAACGTGCTCAAGGCGGGGAGCACTCTGAGCGAATCCGGCGATGCGCGCTTCACCCTCGCCGCTCTAAACCTGTCAGAGGATTCGAGTGCCGAGGTGCGCCAAACCGTCCGCTACGTCTACGAGGGCGGTCAGCGTGGAGTTTTGAATCTTGAATCGCGGACCGCGCCCGATCCAGATTTGGTAGCGAGAGTCGTCGAGATTCTCAGGCACGGAAACCCCGATAGCCAGGCTGTCGTCCTTCCGTTGCTGGCGACTCTCCCAAGCGGTTCGGTATGGGAACAACAGCCGAGCGTCGAGGGTGCGCTGCGATCCATGCTTGAAGAGGATCCGCAGCCGCCGAACTTCGGCCAAGTGCTGGAAGCCGCTTCGTCATTCGGCAGTCTCATGCATGAACCGGGGCTCGAACAAAAGGTGTTGGATGGCCTTGATTCCCCCATGCCCGACACGCAGCGCGCCGCAGTACGGATTTCGCTGGAACATTTTATGAGCGACCCCAAAGCCGCGTCTGCGGTGAAGTCCGCGTTTGCAAAATTGAATGGTCCGGGGCTGCGAATTCTAATGGAAGAAGCGGGCAATCCGCAGTTTCTGAAGAAGCGTTTCGGTATCTCAGGAGGCGCAGTTTCGCAGGATCAGGACTACCTCAACGGCCACCCAGCCGCATTGAGAACGCGTGAACCGTTGGAGTACCCCATAGTCGTCGATACGGTGATGGCGAGCCTGTCAGATGCAGACGCGAACGTGAGCGCCGCGGCTCTCGACACATTGCGAAAGGTCAAGGGCGTGGAAAAGCGTGCGGATTTTCTGGCGGCAATGAACCGGCTGCAGAGTTCCACCAATCCGCGCCTCAAACTCATCGCTGCCAGCGTTCTAAACGGAAAGAATCTGGGAGATGCGCTGACCGACGTGCAGCCTGGCTCAGTGCTTGACTTCCGCACCTTTGTCACCCGCATCGAGCCCATCCTTGCCAAGCCCGGACCGGACGGCAAGGCATGCGTCAACTGCCACGCCAGCCATGTGATTTTCAAACTGGAGCCGCCAAACGCCGAGGGGAAGTTCTCTGACCAGGATAGCGAAAACAACTACAAGTACGCGATGCGCGTGGTGGATATAACCGAACCGGACAAGAGCCTCATGCTCATCAAACCCACTCGCCCGACTGATAGCGCAGGAGACGTTGGGGACTATCTGGCCACGCACAACGGCGGCCAGCGCTGGCATGGTAACCAATCAAGCGAGGAGTACCGTACGATTCTGGACTGGATTCGAGGTGGCAGAACGCAGACGGCGAGCGCATCAAAATGAAAAGATGCGATAGGCTGGTCAGTTCTTTAGACTTCGCGCGACCGTCCCCTTCCCGATGATCCGTAGAGGTTGGCTGCTTTTACACTTATCTGGTGAATGAAAATCGAAGTTTTAGCCCGTTTAGGTCACTCTATGCTGTAATAAACCGCTATAAGTTATTCATAATATGTTCGCTTTAGAAAACTGCTGCTCTATCCATCTGAGCTATGGGGCCACTTTTGCTGTTGGGCTTCGCTATTGATTGTACTTGGAGTGAGAGCGAAGGAAATGGGGCGCGGCCCGAAATTGAGCTGCGCCGTCACGTCGCCCACGAAAACAATCACTTCACGGTATAGGCCGCGCTGGAGACAACGCTGGTGCCCACGGTTGGGCTCACGGCGATGGCTTGAATGGTCTTCGAAGCGCTCACCGTGATAGCTCCCGTGTAGTGTGTCGAAGCCGACGTGGGCGTGGTTCCGTTGATGGTGTAGTAGATTTGAGCATTGGTCGTAGCGCTTTTCAATGTCACTTTCTGAGCTGCCGTGTAGGTGCCGGCCGGCGGAGTAAACGCGGGAGAGACGGCCTGGCTTGTATAGGTCCAGGAGGCAATCTTCTGGCTCGCGGACAAGCCGCCAGAGCCGCCGGTAAAGCCAACGTACGCGGTACTGCTGCCAATGACGCTGGGAATGTTGATGGTCTCAGAGGTCGTGAATGTTTTGTTCACCACTCCGTCGTAGAGGGTGAGCGTAAGTTTGGAGCCGTTGTACGTGATGGTCGCCGTGATGGCGTCGTCGCTATTCAAAACGATTCCGCTGGGAGTTATGTTGATGGTCGGCGTGACTGGCGCTTGCCCATTGGTGTAGAAGCCGGTCGAGTTACTTCCTTCATTGTTGTAGTTATAGAAGTTGAATTTGACAGCAACGCTCTTGGCGATTCCCTGATACCCGAGCCCTGCGGAATCACCGCCGAGCGCGGTAGGTTTCACATTTTGAATGGTGAAGGTAAAGCCGTTGGCCTTGGCCTCAGAGAGCTGGAAGGTAAAGGTGGTGGTGAAGGCCTGGACACTGATGAGTTTGTTCCAGAACACGCTTCCGGCTTCATTCACGCCACCGTCAGTCAACTGCAAGCGGCTGTCGTTGGAGGCCTTGGTGCTGCCGTTGAGGGTGAGGCCGGTGGTTGAGGAGAATCCGTTGGCGAAGTTGATCGTTTCTCCGCCAGCTGTAATCGTATAGGCCGAGGAGGCGACATCGCTGTTGTTGAGATTGGGATCGATGGCAATGGCATTGATGGTTTCAGAAGCGGCGACGGTGATGGCTCCGGAGTAGAGAGTCGATTTCGCTGAAGGGCTGGAACCATTGGTTGTGTAATAAATTTTGGCGCTTGCATCGGTGTCGGAAAGCTTGACCTGCTGTGCGCTGGAATAGATTCCGGCAGCGGGCGAAAACTTGGGCATCGGTGTCTGGTCAGAGAAGTTAAAAACCGCGGTGCTGGTGGGGCTTTGGAGATAGCCGGCGGCGCTGGCGATGGCTTTGAGCGTGGTGTCTGAGGTGATGGGAATGGAGTCTGTATAGAGCGTTGAAGCCGGTGTGGGGGTTGTGCCATCGAGTGTGTAGAAGATTTGCGCAGACGATGTGGTTGAGCTGAGCGTGACGTTCTGGCCTGAGGTGAAGGTGCCGCCATTGGGAGAAATCTTGGGAGCGGCCGCAGAGGGCTCATTGTTGAAGAGGCCGTAGACATCGACCTGGTAATGCGAGATGGCATACACCTTGCCGTTGGTGACGAGCGGGATAGAGAACTTGGTGGCGGATCCCATTCCATCGCGCGAGGAGTTTGTATCGCTTTCGTAGATAGGTTTGGTCAAACTGTTCGCGGCCCATGCATAGAGGACGGCGGTACCGTAGGTGACAAATTGATCGGACCGAACTGCCCAGGCGATGCCGTCATCGGTTCCGTTGGAGGAGATCGAGAACGATGGCCCAGGGAAAGCGGAATAGATGGAGCCCTTGGTTACAGGCTCGGCGCTCAAGACACCATCATTCATCGAAAACTGTTTGGGATAGTCCTTGCTGGGCCAGAAGTAGACATTTCCGTTCCAGTACGCAGGCGTACTCCACATGCCGCCGATCACGCCGGTCATGTCCTGAAGGGCGTCCGGGTTGGAGCTTCCGCCTTTGTTGTATCCGCCCAGGTTGTCGCGATTGAGAACCAGCAGACGGCCTTCCTTGCCGGCTTGCACGAGAATATGCGGGTGGGCGCCGTCTTGATCAGGAACCATGAGGATGCCACCGGCACCCTGGTCGAGGTCGCCGTCGTCAAGCTTTTCAGCATTGTATGAAGTGAACGCTTCGGTGGCGGCAAGGCCACCATTTGCAAGGCTGAAATCGACAACGCTTTCGCCAAGCTGCGAAGAGGAGTTAAAAGGCGGGAGAGAGGTGAAATCGTTGGGACCATTGTTCCCGGTGACGACGAACATTCTTCCGCCCGATGCATCGTCGTCGATGGGCAAACCCGCACCCGATGCCCAGATGCCGGCGCCGCCGCCATTCGGAGAGAGACACAGCGCGGCTGATTGCTGCATGGTTGTCGCGTTGTAGGCGAACAGCCAGCCATGCCATGGACCGATGTCTCCATGGGCGGCATAGCCAATGTAGACGTAGCCATTATAAAAATCGAGCGCAGGGCGCTGATTGTCGACGAGCGGATTGAAAGATACCTTACCACCGGAGCTGCCTGTCCCTGTACCAGAGACTGTTGCGGTGATGGTGACCGGACTCTTGGCTACTACGGGGCTCTTCTGTTCCGCGCCGGTAACGATGTTGATGGCGTGCAGCCGCGAGTAAAAAACTCCGCTTTCTTCAGTGTTGCCGACAACATACATTGTATTGGTCGCCGCATTGATAACCGGCGTTCCGGTGATGCCGATGGTCGGACCGATATCGCCCTGGCCGTAGATTGCGTCCTTCTGATTCCACGGAATGGCAGTCGCGCCCGAAGCGGCACCGTGCGCGGAATCGAGAAGGGTGACATGCCAGATGGGCTTGGCATTGGCGCCGCCGTTTGAATCCGCGTCAAAGGCGTAGATCGAATCATTCTCCGTGGCGACAAACAGCACGTTGTGCACATTGCCGTCGCTCATCTTCAGCCCGGGGACGTAAAGCGGCTGAGCATACGAAGTGCTGTCGACGGTAAGAGAAAACAATTTGCCGAAGGAACTCGGATTCACATTGGAAGGAGTCAGGACGGTTTCATTCGTGTTCTGCCCGGCGTGAGTATTGTCGTAACGCCAGGTGAGAACCGGGACAGCCGTCTGCGCATGCAAGCCTGGCGCAAGGAAAAACCATGCGGAGCCAAGAAGCATTAGGACGAACAGAAGCGACAGCGACTCAAAGCGGACGGCGGGACGAAATGTGGCAGAGAACCGAAGAGACGAGTTATGAGGACCTGGCATAATGGGGGGGTAAACTCCAGAGAACTACTTCTACTCTACCGAAGTTGAAGCCTTGCGGCCGGACGCATGGGTAATCGCAAATGCAATCCAGAGTTACCCACGGCTGGTTACGTGTCAAAGTCCTATCAGTAAGGCTTTTGCGCCGGGGGGTACGTTATGCGGGCAATGAATTATTTTTTGACTTATGCTTCAGTACGGGGCGAACCAGATCGATTGGAGATTGTGTATAACTCGGGTAATGCATATGGCCGGAAATTCCTGCAAGTTTAACGATGGTCGACCATAGCATCGCTGAACAGGCGCAGGGAGCGGCCTCCAAGAATTACCTTGTTTCCGTCTTCGATCTGGGCGAAGGGATCATCGAGATTTTCGGTATCCATCACCTGGCACCAATGTCTTCCGCTGGGAGTGGGCGGCAAAGTGAACTCGACTCCTTCGTGCGATGCGTTCACGAGGATCAGGAACGTGTCATCGATGACGGGGTGGCCTTCTTCATCGGTGACCTCGAGGGTCTGGCCGTTCAGCAACAGAGCTATGCTGCGGTTCCATTCCGCGTTCCATACGTCGTCGGTCACCTGGCTGCCGTCGGTGTTGAACCAGGCGATATCGTGAATCACCGTGAGTTCATTCTTACGGCGAATAACACGGTCCTGGAAAAACTTGCGGCGATGCAGATTGGGATGACGCAGGCGGAAATGGATCAGCTTGCGGGTAAACTCCAACAGGCGTTTGCGCGGCGCATCGAGATTCCAGTCGAACCAGGTGAGCTCATTGTCCTGGCAGTAGCAGTTGTTATTTCCCTGCTGCGATCGGGCAACTTCGTCGCCTCCGGCGAGCATGGGTACGCCCTGCGAGAGCAGCAAGGTGGCAAGGAAATTACGCATCTGGCGCTCGCGCAGCTGATTGATTTCTTCGTTGTCGGTGGGACCTTCGGCACCCATGTTCCATGAGTCGTTACTGTCGGTGCCATCGCGATTGTCGTCGCCATTCGCTTCGTTGTGCTTGGAGTTGTAGCTGACCAGATCAGCAAGCGTGAAGCCATCGTGCGCGGTGATGAAATTGATGCTCGCGTAGGGCTTTCTTCCATCGAGCTGGTAGAGATCGCTGGAGCCTGTGAGCCGGTTGGCGAAGTCGGAGAGTTGGCCGCCGTCGCCTTTCCAGAAGCGGCGAACCGTATCGCGGTAGATGCCGTTCCACTCGGCCCATAACACAGGAAATTGTCCTACCTGATAGCCGCCATCGCCCACGTCCCACGGCTCAGCAATGAGTTTGACGTCGGCAAGCGTGGGGTCCTGGTGAATGGTATCGAAGAAGGACGAAAGGCGGCTGACGTCGTGGAGTTCGCGCGCGAGCGTTGCCGCGAGATCGAAGCGAAACCCATCCACGTGCATTTCCGTGACCCAGAAGCGCAGCGAGTCCATGATCATCTTCAGCACTTGTGGATTGCGGACGTTCAGCGTGTTGCCGGTTCCGGTGTAATCCATGTAGTGGCGTGGATCGCCTTCGACCGTGCGATAGTAGGTTCGATTGCAGACGCCCTTCCAGCTGAGCATCGGGCCAAGGTGATTCCCTTCGCAGGTGTGGTTGTAGACCACGTCAAGCAGGACCTCAATGCCGGCAGCATGAAGCGCCTTGACCATTTCTTTGAACTCGGTGACCTGGCCTCCCTTGTCTCCCGAAGAGCTGTAGCGGGACATGGGCGCAAAGAAGCCGAGGGTGTTGTATCCCCAGTAGTTGCGCACTCCTTTGTCGACCAGGTGACCCTCGTCGATGAAGTGATGAACGGGAAGAAGCTCTACCGCGGTTAC
>Ga0182016_10003931_pt1 | contig 16690 bp, 14 predicted proteins | sample 712S2MmetaG_FD_120491 | JGI IMG/M metagenome (GOLD analysis project Ga0182016, IMG submission 120491) | Permafrost microbial communities from Stordalen Mire, Sweden - 712S2M metaG | ecosystem: Environmental > Terrestrial > Soil > Wetlands > Permafrost | place: Sweden: Stordalen | collected...
ATCTGTGTCCATCCGTGGCCCATAATGTTTTGCCCCTGGCACGGGGAAATCCCTTACTCACGAATGCGCGAAGATGAAAGGCATGGACGCCCTCACCGTTCATCGACTGCATTTCGCGTTCACTATTACGTTTCACTATTTGTTTCCTCAGCTCACCATGGGGCTGGCCCTGCTGATCCTGGTGCTCAAGACCATGGCATTGCGTACCGGCAACGAGCATTACAACCACGCAGCCCGTTTCTGGACCAAGATTTTCGCCATTAATTTCGCCATGGGGGTGGTCACCGGCATCCCTATGGAGTTTCAATTCGGCACCAACTGGGCGCGCTTCTCGCGGGCTGCCGGAGGGGTGATCGGACAAACGCTTGCCATGGAAGGAGTGTTCTCCTTCTTTCTGGAGTCGAGTTTTCTGGGCGTGTTCCTCTTCGGCGAGAAGCGCCTGGGACCGAAAGCGCACTGGTTCGCGGCATTCCTGGTGTTCGCCGGCTCCTGGCTTTCGGGCTTCTTCATCATCGCTACCGACGCATGGATGCAGCATCCCACCGGATACCGGCTTGGTCCGAACGGGGAGATTCTGCTCAGCAGCTTTTGGGGATTGCTGCTGAACCCGTGGATTTTCTGGCAATACCTGCACAACATGATCGGATCGGTGGTGACCGCCAGCTTCGTGATGGCGTCGATCGGCGCGTTCTATCTGCTCACGCGGCGGCAGGAGGAGTTCGGGCGCACCTTCGTACGCCTCGGAGTGATCGCGGGCACTGTCGCCGCGTTTCTGATGGTGTTTCCTACCGGCGATGGTCAAGGCAAGAACGTCGCCTATCTGCAACCTCCGACCTTGGCCGCGATGGAGGGCCTGTTCGAAACGGCGAACGGTGCCCCACTGGCCATCCTCGGGCAGCCCGACGTGGAGCAGCGAAAGCTGGACAATCCACTCATTGTGCCGCGGGCGTTGAGCTTCCTTACTTACCAGAGTTGGGGCGCCCAGGTGAAAGGGCTGAACGAATTTCCACAGGATCTCTGGCCCGATAATATTCCGATCTTATATTTCAGCTATCACATCATGGTGGGGCTGGGGACGGTTTTCGTGGGCGCGATGGCGCTGGCGGCCTTCTGTTTGTGGAGGGGCACGCTCTACACGGCGCGTCCTCTACTGTGGATGTTGATGCTGATGCTGCCGTTCCCCTACATCGCGACCACCGCCGGCTGGGTGACCGCCGAATTGGGACGCCAGCCGTGGATCATCTACGGCCTCATGCGCACGCCAGCGGGTGTGTCGCCGCATGTATCGTCGGGCAACGCGATCTTCACGCTGCTGGGCTTCATGGGACTGTACACCGTGCTGGCCATGCTCGGTCTGCTGCTGGTGTATCGCGAAATCGAGGAAGGTCCGGCGCACGCCGCCGTGAATTGAGGCCTGCTATGGAAACTGTCTGGTTCGGTCTGGTGGCGGCGATGATCGCCATTTACGTGGTGCTGGATGGATTCGATCTGGGCGCGGGCGCAATCCATCTCTTCGTGGCGCGCAATGAGGCCGAGCGGGACACCGTGCTGGCGTCCATCGGCCCGGTGTGGGACGGCAACGAAGTCTGGCTGATTGCCGGGGGCGGAACGCTGTATTTCGCCTTCCCGGCCCTGTATGCTTCGAGTTTCAGCGGCTTCTATCTGCCCTTGATGATGGTGCTGTGGCTGCTGATTCTGCGCGGCATCGCCATTGAATTCCGCAATCATCTGCGCAGTCTAGTGTGGCAGCCGCTGTGGGATGTGGTATTCGCCGCGGCGAGCGCGCTGCTCGCCATTTTCTTCGGCGCGGCGCTGGGCAACGTGGTGCGTGGAGTGCCGCTCGATCGGTCGGGCGAATTTTTCCTTCCGCTGTGGACCGACTTCACGGCCGGCCAAGATGCCGGAATACTCGATTGGTACACCTTGTTGATTGCGGTGGCTGCGTTGCTCGCTCTAACGGTGCATGGAGCTTTATGGGTGGCGCTGAAGACCGCGGGCGACGTGCACCGGCGCGCCCGCATGGCGGCGAAGCGCTTGTGGTGGGGCCTGGGGGTCGGGGTAGTAGCGATCACGCTGGCAAGCTTCCACGTGCAGCCGCACTTGAAAGCCAGCTATGCGGAACGTCCGTGGGGCTACATTTTCCCGTTCCTGGCTCTCGTAGGACTTGTCGGCATGCGACTGCTCGATGGACGCCGCGAAGGGATGGAGGCGTTTCTCTGCTCCTGTCTGTTTCTGCTGGCCATGCTGGTGAGCGCCGCGTTCGGGCTGTATCCGTACGTGTTGCCCTCGAACGGCGATCCCGCCCTCTCTCTGACCGTCGCCAATGCCGCCGCGGCGCCGTACGGGCTGCGGGTCGGGCTTTATTGGTTCATTCCAGGCATTCTGCTGACCACGGGGTATTTTGTGTATACCTACCGGAGCTTCGCGGGCAAGGTCGGCGGCGGAACGGTTTGAAGCTTACTCCTGCCGCAGAACCGAAATCGGATCCACCAGCGAAGCCCGGCGAGCCGGAAGATACGCCCCGACTGCGGCGGCGGCTAGCAGACCCGCAGCGGTAAGCGCCAGCCGACCCCAGTCGAACGAGTGCGCTCCCACCAGCCGCATCACCGGCTTGCTGAGCAACATCAAGATTGCCAGTCCGATCGCCACCCCGGTGCCAGCCAGGACCAAGCCTTGCTTGAGGACCATCTTCAATACAACGATGCGGTCGGAGCCGATGGCCATGCGGATGCCAATCTCGCGCTGACGCCGCCCCACCGAATAGGTCATTAGGCCATAGAGCCCCACCAGCGCCAGGACCAAGCCCAACAACGCCAGGGCGTCGATCGCCTTGGTCAGTATCCCGAGAGTTTCCCGGGCGCGCTGGTCGAAGATGTCCTCCATCGTACGGATGCCGATCACCGGCTGGCCGGCATCGAGCGAACGCACCAGATCGCGCAGTGGACCGGCCAGTGTGGCTGGCGCGTCGGCTGTCTGCAGCATCAGAGTCATCCCGGTTTTCGCGTTTTGCCCGAGCGGCAGGTAGATGTAGTCGATCGGGGGCTCGATGGGGAAAAGGTACTTGCTTTGCCGGGCGATTCCTACAATCTCCACCAAAGGCCCAGCCGGCCCTTTCAGCCGGAAGCGGCGCCCCACGGCGCTCTGATTGGGATAATACCGGCCAGCGAACAGCTGGTTCACAATGGCTACGCGCGGGGCGTCGGCGCGGTCCGTTGTCTCGAAGGCTCGGCCCTCCACAATCGGGATGCCGATGGAGCTGAAGTAATCTTCACTAACCGTGTCGGTAATCGCGCTCACTGCTTCGGTGCCGGCGGGTAACCGGTATCCCTCGGGGACGACGCGGTCCTGAGGGCCGCCGGGGATGTACGGCAGTGCCTCGGCAAGAGCCGCAGTTTTCACTCCGCCGAGGCTGCGCGCCCGTTCCAGCAAATGTTTGTAGAACTCCGCGGTCTGCGCCGGGGTGTAGCGTGCCAGCGAGGGATCGAACGTCGCGGTGAGCAGATGATCGGTGCGGAAACTGGGCGGCGCTGACAGGAGATACTCGACGCCGCGGTACAACTGCGTGGCGAGGACCAGTAACAGCAGCGATGCCGCTACCTGCCCGACCACCAGAGCATTTCTTCCGAATAAGAGCCGGCGCTTGCCGCCATCGGCGCTGCCGGGCTTCAACGCCGTCGAAAGGTCCGGACGGCTGCTGCGAAACGCCGGAGCCAATCCCGACAGAACGGCGCTCGCCACCGCGACCAGGGCCGTGAAAAAAAGGACGCGCGGATCCAAATCGAAGTTGAGTACGAGCGGGATATCGTTGGGGACGCGAACTTGCGAGAAGAGATCGGCGCCGGCCTGCGCCACCAGCAGCCCTAAAATGCCGCCGGCAAACGCGATGATGAGGCTTTCGGTAAGAAATTGACGAATCAGGCGTCCGCGCCCCGCCCCGATGGCCATGCGCACCGCGATCTCCCGCGAGCGCGCCCGGCCGCGGCTCAGCATCAGGTTCATAACGTTGGCGCAGGCGATCAGCAGCACCACGCCGGAAAGCGACAGGAGGCCAACCAGCAGGGTAATGTCGAGGGGGTTCGACGCGCTGCGCGCGCCCACCTCGGTGTCGGCCACCAGGGTGCAGGTGCGATTGCTGTCAGGATTCATCTGCGCCAGCTGCTGGCTGATTCCTTTGGTCTCAGCGGCCGCCTGCTTCAGATTGACACCGGGCCGCAGCCGTCCGTACACCAACATGGCGCGGTCGGCGCGCCGCTCCAGTTGGTTCGGCGCAGCTTAACCGGCCAGACGGTGAAGCATGGCCATGGGCACGTACAGGCCGGCAAGCAACATGGGGTGCGGGCCGGTGAAACCGGCGGCGCTACGCCAATCACTGTAAACTCGAGGCCGTTCACAAAGATGGTTTTGCCGATTGCGTCGGGACTGGCGGAAAACTCGCTCTTCCAGAGGTCGTAGCCGAGAATCACTACCGCGTCGCGGCCAGGAACGCTGTCCTCCTCAGGACGGAAATCACGCCCGGCGACGGGCGTAAGGCCCAGGACGCGAAAGAAGTCGCCGCTCACCGCCGCACTGTATTTCATCCGCGGCAATGCGCTCTTGTCGACGGTAAAACCGAGCGGAAGGTATTCCGACGCCACCAATCCGCTGAACGATTGGCTGCGATTGCGCAGATCGAGAAAATCGGGGTACGAGACGGGCGTGAATTGCAGCAGGCCGCCGACGGATTCTCCGCGCATTTGCGATTGCACCACGATGACTTGCGAGGCATTCGGCACGCGCATGGGCCGGAAGATCAAGCCGTTCGCCAAGCTGAAGATGGCGGAATTGGCGCCGATCCCCAATGCCAGGGAGAGGACCGCCACCGCCGTGAACCCAGGGGTCTTGCGCAATGTGCGCAGCGCGTACCCAAAGTCTTGCAACATGCGGCCAGCAGCGCACGTTTGCGGCCACGGTGTATCGGCCGCTATGTGACGGTAGCACAGCCATTCCTGGCCAACCGACAGGCGCGTCAGTGTCCGCTATCGGGACGGGGATTGGCCGGTATGGAACAGGTTGTTAACTCGAATCGAACTCCGGTACGCCCATGCCGATAACGCCACCGCGATCCCTCCCAATACACCGAAGGCGCCGGCGCCGGCCAGTGCATCCATGACGGGGCCAGCCGTCAAATATTGTCCAATAATGGGAAGAGCAATCACGCCAAGGCCGGTCAGAAGACCGAGGCCGCCACCGATCGCTGCTCCGACGCCGCCCCCGGTGCTAGCGCCCTCCGGTGCTTCGGAATGTCTTTCGTGTGCGAAATCCCTGGCGCCGACATTGTCTGCCAGCAGCACGGAGATGTCTTCCTAACGCGCAGCCGCAGGCCTCAGAGTCACGGCCGCGTTGAGGGCCACGGGCCTCCTCAGGGCAGGCGCTGAGTATTACAATATGGAGAGTCTGTTGGCGGTTGGCGGAGCCCATCCCGGGCGCGTCATAACATCCTCGCTGCATGAGAAGAAGGAGAAATACGCGTGTCTCACCTCGGTGAACTGGCACTAAGAGCCTATGTTCGGCTGCTGCCTAAGAGACCGGCTGGGCAGTCAGCCTCGCCGGAAGCTTACTTTGTCTGGCAGTACGAGACCAGTGAGAAGATATTTGCCACCTTCCCGGAATTCGACTTCCGGAATCGGCGGATTCTCGAGCTTGGGTGCGGCATCGGCGGCCGGGCTGCATGGCTGGCGCGCAATGGCGCGCGCGAAGTGGTGGGAATCGACATCAGCATCGAGGATGTACGCAATGCCACGCAAATCAAGAATAAGTTATACCCCGATCTGAAGAACGTTTCCTATTATCCATGTAAGGAAGATGAGGAGCTTACCGAATTGGGCGAGTTTGACGTGGTTCTGCTCCTGGATAGCATCGAACACGTCGTGTCTCCGCTGAAGGTCCTTCGGTTAGCCAAGAAGTATGTGAAATCCGGGGGGCGGGTATATTTCTCAACAATCGGCTGGTTCCACCACGCCGGATCGCACTTAGGGATTCCGTTTGCGACGGTTTTCTTCTCGGACGAGACGCTCTTAAACTTCGTCCGCTGGAAGGTAAGCCGCCCCGATTATCAGCCGACCGATTGGGATTCCGACCCGCCCATTGCCCGGTGGGATAGTGTGTACGACCTGCGGGACCGGCCGGGAGAATACTTGAACAAAATCACTGTCCGGCAACTAAAGAAATTGGTTCATTATGCGCCGTACCGCCGGGGACGAGTGATTATGATCGGCTTCCGAAGCCCGCGGCTACGATGGCTCAATCCATTGCGGCATATCCCGATAGTCAGCGAGGTATTTCACTCGGCCGTTGTAGGTATGCTGGAGACATAGCCTCCTACCGCTTCGGGAGAACGTCGATGTCCAAGATGCGACATGTCCGCCCGCCGCCCCCGATCCCGGCTGCAGAGCCGCGCTCACCGATGGTTCCGTGACGCTCCGCGGAGAATGCTCCGGACGATAGCCGGGGGCGCTCGGAGTTGGTTGGCGCCGCGCCCCTTACACCAGTATTGGAAGCTGCGGCAGAAAGTGTATTCCTGCCTTCCGGTCAAAACCAGAGGTTGCCGGCGCGGGAGCCCAAGGCCGTCTGGAGGCGGAGCCGCTTGCGGGATTGCTGGTCGACGCCGCAGCGGCGGATGTCGAAGGGAGCGATGGAGGCGGCGGGGTTGAATCCCGTATAGAAGGAGAATGCCGCGCGGTATTTCGCCTGGCGCAGAGCGTTTATGGTTTCCGGGGAGAAAGTGTCGCGTGCACCTACGGGGTAGGCCAAGGTGTCGATGGTTCGTCCCAGTTCCTTCTCGAGGATTTCGCGCGAGAGCATCAACTCCTGCAACTGGCCATCCGCCGGCAGCTTGCTGAGAATCTCGTGGTTGTGGGTGTGGGAGCCGAATGCCATGCCGCCCAGCTGCATCTCGCGGGCCTCGTTCCAATCGAGGAAGCAGCGCTGAGCGCCGGCGCCGGGGCGTGACGAATCGCAGGCCTGCTCGAGTTGTTCCACGAAACGGCCTGGGTCGCGCATGGCGGGCTGCTTGTAGAGGCGCAGGATGTGCATGATGGAACGGTCGATGCCCTCGGCTTCGACGTCGAAGTCCTGGGGCTGCGGATATTCCAGACGGAAGCGTGTTCGGCGGGAATGCTTTACGATGTAGGCGATCTCATCCCACCAGGGAATGCGGCCGGTGCCCGCGAAGCTGGTGGGTAGAAAGAAGACGCCTTGCACTCCATGACGGCGCAGAATTGGATAGGCGAGCTGGAAATTATCGATGTAGCCGTCGTCGAAGGTAATGAGGACTCGCGGTTCGGTGAGGCGATCCGCGCCGGAGAGGAGGCCTGTGACTTCGTCCAGCGTGGCCATGCGAAAGCGGCTTTTCAGATAGCCGATTTGCCAATCGAACTCCTGGGCGGTGCAGGAAAACAGGCCGGGGTCGTATTCGGTGGCGTCTTTGTCGCCGATGCGGTGATAGTTCAAGACCATCAGCACCGGGCGGTGCGGGATATGTTCCAGCAGCCAGGTGGCTCCCGTGGCGGCGCAGAGATCCGATATTAATTCACGCTTGCCCCGCATGGCATTAATTTAAGTCTACGCTGTAGACGCTCCAACCCTCGACACTGCCGAGCCAGCGGAAGGTGGCGTGCCTTTGGTTGAGGAGATATTTGAACTGCCACGCGTCGATGTCCTTTACGTCCGTGGCCAACGCCAAATAGAAGTGGGGATGGGTGGCGACGTAGGGATCGAAGGGGAAGATTCGGGCGCGGCTGCGGCCTTGAATAATGCGGGAGGCCATGTCGGGCGTGTCGGAGCCGCGAACGGCGAGTTGCTTGCCGGTGTCGAAGAGGTAGACCAAGCTGTTCTCGGGGTCGTTGCGGTTGGTTTCGACCATGGGAAGGAACACGTTGGTTTCGGGAAGGACGATGTCGGGGTGCGGTTCGGGGATGAGGCGGCGGAATTCAGCGAGGGCTGGATAGGCCGCTTCGTGGCCGCGCAGGCGCATAGCGCCCTGGGCGGCTACCAATGCGGCGTTTCCGCCCATGGCAGCGAAGAGGGCAAGGCCGATGATCTTGCGGGCGCCGGCGAGGTTGAGCAGAAGCGGCAGGCCGACCATCAGGCCGAAGAGGGAAATCAAAGACATCCTTTCGCCATAGATGGACGTCTTCATGGCCGTGATCACGGCGCCGCAGACGGGCAACAGGAGACAGCCGGCGCAGAAGACCATGAGAGGACGGAAGCCGGCGGTAGCGGCAGCAATCGGCTTGCGTGGTTCGCTGTCGTCATTCGACAGTCCGATGAAAGCGCCGGCAAGCAACATCAACAGGAGCGCTCCCACCCAGGGCAGACTGAACAGCATGGCGCCGTAAAACTCGTAGAGGGTTTTGAATGCCGGAGAGGGGAACGGGTGAGGCAGGAAGCTGCGGGCGGAAGCCACGAGTATCGGACTCCAGATCAAGTACGGGATGAACGCCACTGCAACGCAGAGGAGGGTGGGCCAATCGAGGCGTTTGCGAATTCGCCATTTCGCCAGTTCGGCGAGTGCGAGGGGGAAGAGAATGGTGATGCTGAAGAAGTGGGTGGAGAAAGCGGCGGCCAGGCTGAGTATGAGCGCGAGGCGCCATCGGCGGACATGTTGGAGCTCAGGATCCTGCAGCCTGTCCCAGCACAACAGGGCGAGCGCCGAAAAGCCCAACAGAGGGGCGTAAGGCCGGGATAGCGAGCCCCAGGAACGCAGGGTAGTGGCAAACGGCATGAAGAAAGCCGCGGCGCCGTAGATGGCGCCGGCATACCGCCAGACGATCGAAGAAAGACACAGGCACATCAGGCAGAAGGCGATGACGGAGGGCGAGCGGGCCAGCAGAAGGCGATCGCCGAAGAGGCGGAACAGGTAGTGCATGGCGGTATCGGCGACGGGCGGATCGGACTGCACGCCGGCCATCAGCGAATTCCAGATCGCACGCACATCAGGCTGGCGAAAAACGATCATCTGCAGACACTCGTCGGAGGCGATTACGCGGAAATGGGCGTATCCGAAGTTGGCTACGAGACAAACCAGGCAGGCGGCAGCGAGATACAGACGACGGTTGGCTGCAAGCCAGAGATCGACGGCGTGGGCCGAGCGGGTCACGATGTCACGAACGCCGGGAGTCCGTTCGATTTGTGACGCCATGTGGAGAGGTTTGAGTATAGCATGGCGATTTGTGGGGCGGCCGAGCGCTTATTCGCCACAGTGGCACAGCGCGGCATAAGTCGCAACCAAAAGAATATTCACCACAGAGCATTTAGACTGGGGGGCCAGTCTGGTGGGGAAGAAACAAAATGGCGGCTTGCGGCGGTCGCCAGCAAACCCTTTCTTTCCAACAAGCCTCCATTTTGTTTCTTAGGAGCCACGGAGACACTGAGAAAAACAAACTCAAAGGCAAAACCGGAGCACACGGAGGTGGCGGAGGCCCCGGAGAGAACCCTCGCGCGCAAAGATTCAGCGCGTTAGTTGTACAGAGGCACCGAGAAAAACGAAGGCAAAGGCAAAAGCAAAAGCGGAGTACACGGAGGTGGCAGAGGCCACGGAGGGTAACTTGCGGATAAGGAAAACGCACGCGCGTGCTAAACTCGCGATGATCGCAAGAATATGGGCTCGGTACTCGTCCTGATCTACATCGCACTGAACCTGCTGTCACCCGCGGACATGTTGCCAGTGTTGATACCGTTTCGCCCGATGCTCATAGTGGCGCTGCTGAATGTGCCCGTCGCGGTGCTCGCCCGGATGCTGGCCCCCGAGGTCGGAAAGTTGCGCACGCAGGCCGTACTGGTTTTTCTGTTCTTCGGATTTACCATCTCGGCGCTGATTCCGCATCGCCTATATGGCGCCAATCTGAGGACGCTGACCGAAGTGACGCCCAACATTCTGGCATACTTTCTGGGGATCATCTATTTTCGAACCGCGGGACAGCTGCGACTCCTGCGCGCCCTGCTGGTGTTCGTGGCGCTGTTTGTGCTTCTGAACGGACTGATGGAATTGCCGTATGCCCACGCGGCCGGCGCAGAAACGCCGTATGTGACGGCACACATCAATTCGCTGAGCGCCATGGACTACCGGATACGGGGATTGGGTATGCTGCACGATCCCAATACCTATGCGCAGTTCCTCCTGTTGATTCTGCCACTGCTGTTCGTTTCCAAGAACGATACCGGCCTGGGCTTACTGGGATGGGTAACCGCTCTGGTTCTCAGCGGATGCTTTCTATTCGCGATCTATCTGAGCGGCTCGCGCGGGGCGGCGTTGGGGTTGGCGGTTCTGGCCGGATTGTTTCTGATCAGACGGCTGCGGACGGCCGGCGCGGTGCTTACCAGCATCTTGGGCGGCTTAGTGCTATTGGCCGTAAATGCATATAGTACGCGGACCATTTCCATGTCCGGCGGCATGGATCGACTGGCGATCTGGTCCGACGGCATGTCTTATTTCAAGGAATCTCCGTTGTGGGGCATCGGCCCACGGAGTTTTGGGAGTCGATATGGAATGACGGCCCACAATTCGTACTTGCTGGTGGCGGCGGAATTAGGGATCGCCGGATACTTTCTCTGGATGAGCATGAGCGTGGTGACGTTTGTCCAGCTCAACCGGATCACGCAAATGGCGGATAAGTTCCAACCGTCGTTAGTGCGTTGGGCTTCGGCTTTACGGATTTCGCTGGGCGGGTACTTATTTACCAGCTTCTTCCTGTCGCGCGCTTACGAACTTCCGCTGTACATGCTGCTGGGGATGTGCGGGGGAATCATCGTCGCCGCCGGCGGCGACGATGCCGTTCCGGTGCGCGGCAGCTTATGGCCGGTTTGGACCTTAGTATCTTGTCTGGGGATACTCGGGCTGATTTACCTGATGCTGCGGCTGCGGTTCGTATAGGTGAGTCACTCGAGTGCCGAGACGGATGGCGCGAGCCAGGCGATGAGAGATCGCCAATGGGGCCGTACCGCGAGGGGCAGCTGATTGCCGATGGACAGGAATCGGCCGACGTCTTGGCGTTTCAGGGCGGCGGTGAGGCGCAAGGAAATGAGCCAGAGCACCGCGCCGCCAAGAACGGCAAGGAACAGACCGAGGTAGCCAGGTACGGCTCGGGTGATTGCGATCACGCCTGCCGCCATGATCGCTCCGGAGAGTAAGATGCGGCCGCAGTCGAGGAGTTTGAGGTCGAGGCGGTCGGCTCTCCAGGCGTAGATCCAGATGCCCAGCGCTGCGAGCCCTTGGGCGGTTCCATTGGCGATGGCGGCGCCGTTCGCTCCATGCTTGCCGGCGAGGAGAAAGTCCAACCCGATGTCGACCGCACCGCAGACGCATCCCCAAAAAATCAGAAATCCTTGTCTTTCGGTTGTCTGAAGGAGCATGGTTGGCGCCGTCACTAACGCCTTCGGAATGGCCAAAAGGGCAATCAGAGTAAGCGTCGGTATCATCATTCGATAGGACGGCAAGTACACGAGGTCAACCAACGGGCGGCTCAGGCAGGCCATCCCCAAGAGCAGCGGCAGGGCGATCAGGAGCGCGTATCGGCCGCCATCGACGGTCATTTCTTTCAAGCGCGCTTCGCCGCGGCCGTATTGCGCCATCATGGTGAAGCCGAGCGCTCCCGCAAAGAGGGTGGGGATCATGAGGACGCGTTCCACCAGGTTAAATGGCAGAGAGAAGAACAAGATTTGACGGGTATCCGGGTTGATTGCCTTGAGAATCAGTATGTCGGAACGGTCCCAAACGATGAGCGCGAGCAGCACGAGAGCGATGCTCTGCCCGGAGTAAGTCCACATGCGTTTGCGGAGCTCTGGCGCCACCACACCGCGGCGTACATGGCCCAACCACTTCTCGACGGTCCGCAACTTCAGGGCGCATTCCAGGGCAGCGCCGAGGAAGGCCGCCAGCGATAAACCCACGAACTCCCATCCAAGATACAGGCTCAGGCCGGTGACGAGGGCGGTTACCGCGACGCCCGCCACGGCGGGAGCGGCGTTCCGGCGAACCGCTTCGGAGGCGTTGTTGGCTTGCGAGGGAATGCTGGCAATGAGACGAGGAACGATAGCGGCTACGAGTAACACCGAGGCCGTAAAATAGCCCGGATCTCCGAGCCAGGAAATGACGCCCAAGCCGATTGCCGCCGCTATCAGAGAGATATAGGTTTGTAGCTTGAGGGTAGAGAGATAAGTAGCGCGCGCTATCTCAAGATTGCCTTTATTCAGATACTCCGCCATGTACTTTCGAGTAGTAGCCGGCAGCCCGAAGGTACCCATGGACAAAGTTATGGTAGTAAGCCAGACGATGTACTGATAGGATCCCAGCCTGGCTTTACCAAGTTCGTCCCTTCCGAGAATGCGGGCGATGGCAATCGATGTAAAGAGGTTGGCGATCAGGCCGAAGCCGACCTCGACACCGCTCCAAACAGCGTTCTTGGCGATAATGCGGGAGTTTTCCGTGGACTGCGGAGGCCCGGTGTTCTCGCTTTGCTTCATGGTTCTGGTTACTGTGCGACAGCGGCGGGCGCCGATGAGCGGCCGTGGATTGCCGGCTGCAAAAGCACTTTCCGGGTGAAGCAGAGGTAGATTCCGATCGGTTGCCCGTAGACCGAATAGAGGGCGAGCCGCATGGGCAAAAGGATGGAGACGCGTTTCAGAAAAGGATCGGCGAATTTAAACACGGCAGCCGCGCCGGCGTACCAGGGTACCGTCAACATCACTCCGAAGATCATGATGCGAGGCAGCTCGGCGATCTGGCGCGCCGGCGAGCCGTCCTGAAAATATTGCAGGCCGTTCGGTGTCCAGGGCGTCGTGTGACTCGGAACTTGCCACTGGCCCGCTCCCTTCGCGGCGTCGGGGCACTCCGTGCGCAGGATGCCACCCGGCTTGAGGACGCGCCACAATTCATTGCTGAGGAGCACGCGCCGCAGGCGAATCGCTGACATTCTGTTGGTCCCGGATCGAATTCCCGATTATACCAGCGCGCCCGCGATGCTAGCGCGATTGCCACAACAGAGGTGGCGGAGGCCGCGGAGGGAGCAGGCTCCACGGTCTCAGCGTCCCAGGAGCTTTGTTTCAGGTCCGGTCCGGAGGCGTCCGGGATGGCATTCCGCCCCACAATTTGCGGCGGAATTAGCGCTACTATTTATGTTGCTGTACGCGGGCTGAGAAAGGGCCATTAACGATGAAAGAGTGGAAGACTGCGGTATTTGGAACCGGGTTCATGGGGCGAGTCCACCTGGAGGCAATCCGCCGCCTGGGGAATGTCCAGGTGGTTGCGCTTGCCAGTCTGGAGGACGATGTGGCGCGGCGGCTGGCCGCGCAGTTCGCGGTGCCGCGGGTGGAATCGGATTACCGGAAGATATTGGAAGATCCGGCGATTGACGCAGTGCATATCTGCGCGCCGAACTCGCAGCACTTTCCCATGGCTACAGAGGCGTTACAGGCGGGCAAACACGTGGTGTGCGAGAAGCCGCTGGCGAGGTCTGTGGAGGAAGGGCAGAAGCTGGTGGCGACGGCGGCCAAATCGGGGCGGCGGGATTGCCTCAATCACAACCTGCGATATTATCCGCTGGTGCAGCAGATCCGCCGGCTGATCGAGGCGGGCGAACTGGGGGACATCCTGGTGGTGCAGGGCACGTACTCGCAAGACTGGCTGCTCTACGACACGGATTACAACTGGCGTATCGAGGGAGAGCACGGGGCGTCGCGCACGATGGCGGACATCGGCTCGCATTGGTTCGATATGACGGAGCACATCACGGGAAAGCGCGTGACTTCGCTGTGCGCGGACTTTCAGACGTTCTTCAAGACGCGCAAGCGTCCCAAGGGGACGGTGGAGACGTTCGCGGGCAAGCTGCTTCGTCCGGACGAATACGATGAGGTCCCGGTTACCACGGAAGATTACTGCGGGGCGATTTTCCGGATGGGCGATCGCACGCGCGGGGCGATGACGGTGAGCCAGGTTGCGGCGGGCCGCAAGAACCGGCTGAGCATTGAGGTATACGGCACGAAATCGGCGGCGGCGTGGGACCAGGAAAAGCCCAACGAGCTTTGGATGGGGAATCGGAACACCAATAATCAGCTGCTGGTGAAAGATCCGTCACTGCTGCTGCCGGGGGCGCAGTCTTATGCGGAACTGCCGGGCGGGCATGCCGAGGGTTACGGCGACACGTTCAAACAGAATTTCCGGCGGTTTTACGCGTCGCTGGAAAGTACCGATGGGGAAACGCAGTATCCACGATTCCGCGACGGCCTGCGGCAATTGACGATTCTGCAAGCGGCGCTGGAAAGCCACAAGAGCCGGGCGTGGGTAGATGTGCCGGCGCCGGAAGAGGGGAAAAGCTAAATGTTGATACTTGCCGCGGTACTGGCGATTTTCGTTTATGGAATGATCGCCGCCATGCTGGGGACGATTCTCCCCGGGCTTTCGGAGCGGTTCCACCTGACTCCCAAACAGAACGGCTCGATCGCGTTTGCGCAGGCGTTGGGCTTGATGATCGCGTCGTTGGGGGTAGGTCCGCTGATCGACAACGAAGGGAAGAAGCTGGGCCTGGTGCTGGGACTGGTGCTGATCGGGATTGCGCTGCTGTCGCTGCCGAAGGCGGGCGGGTACGGCAGTATCGCGGCGCTGCTGTTTCTGTTGGGGCTGGGCGGCGGCGTGGTGGTGACGGGGGCGAACGCGCTGGTAAGCGACGTGTCGCCGGACCACCAGTCGTCGGCGTTGAACCTGGTGAACCTGTTTTTCGGGTTGGGCGGGATGGTAACGCCTTTCGTGGCGGCCAATCTGCTGAAGGGAAACATTGTAAAGCTGTGCTATACGGCGGGCATACTGGCGGTGATCGTGCTGGCGGTGCAAGTGGCAGCGCCGATCCCACCGCCGACGGGCGTGCAGAGCTTCGTGCTGGCGGATGTGGGATCGCTGTTGGGACAGCCTATTCTGCTGATGCTGGGGCTGATGCTGTTCCTGTACGTGAGCTGCGAAGTGGGCATCTGGAATTGGCTGGTGCAGCATCTGATGGCGCAGGGAATCCCGGAAGCGCGGGCGCTGAACGTTCTCTCGCTGGGGTTCGCGCTGGGTCTGCTGGTGGGCCGCGTGGCGGTGTCGCCGGTGCTGATCACGGTGCCGCCGGAAGTGGTGACGCTGGCGGCGGCGATCTTGATGGCGATTACGAGTTACCTGGTGCTGACGATTCGCGACGCCAAGGCGGCGTGGATCCTGGTGTTCTTTACCGGCGTGGCGATGGCGCCGGTGTTTCCGACGACCCTGGGGATTGTGGGCGCCTGGGCGGATAAGTCGTTCCCGGCGATGAAGAGCACGGCGATGGGCTTTGCGATCACGTGCGGGTGGGCCGGGCTGGCGGTGAGTTCGCGGATTATCGGCGCGATTGCCGGGGGAGACACGAAGCGGCTGCGAAAGGCGCTGCTGGTGATTCCGGTGTTTTCGGTGGTGATGATTGCTTTGAATCTGGCGTTGCAGGCGATGTTACGGAAATAATCAGAAAGAGGAAACGGGATGAGAGTTGGAGTTTTTACACCGCTGCTATCGCAGCTTCCTTTGGAAGATGTCCTGAAGAAGTTGAGTGCGAAGGGAATTCATACGGTGGAATTGGGCACGGGCAACTATCCCGGAGACGCCCACTGCAAGCTGACGATGCTGGACGACGGCGCGTCGCTGGACGCGTTCAAGAAGACACTGGACAAGCATGGATTCACGATCAGCGCGTTGAGCTGCCACGGGAACGCGCTCCATCCGGATCAGGAACGGGCGAAGCACGACGCGGAAGTCAGCCGCAAGACGGTGTTGCTGGCGGAGAAGCTGGGCGTGCCTGTGGTGGTGGATTTCTCGGGGTGTCCGGGGGATTCGCCGGCGGCGAAGCAGCCCAATTGGGTGACGTGTCCGTGGCCTCCGGACTACCTGGAAGTGCTCAAGTGGCAGTGGGACGAGGTGGTTTCGCCGTACTGGACGAAGCATGGCGCGTTCGCGGCGGAACACGGAGTGAAGATCGCGATCGAGATGCATCCGGGATTCGTGGTGTACAGTCCGGAGACGATGTTGCGGCTGCGGGGAATCGCGGGGAAGGCGGTGGGTTGCAATCTGGATCCGAGCCATATGTTCTGGCAGGCGATTGACCCGATCGCGGCGGTGCGGGTGTTGGGCGAGGCGATTTTCTACGTGCACGCCAAGGACACGCAGATCTATGATCGCAACCTGCCGCTGACGGGCGTGCTCGATACCAAGCCTTATACGGACGAACGGAATCGGGCGTGGATCTTCCGGACTTGCGGGTACGGGCATGGGGCGGAGTGGTGGCGCGAATTCGTGTCGACGCTGCGGATGTACGGGTACGATTACGTGCTTTCGATCGAGCATGAGGACAGTTTACTTTCGCCGGAAGAGGGATTGACGAAGGCGGCGAGTTTCCTGCAGGAAATCGTGATTACGGAACAGCCGGCGGCGGCTTGGTGGGTTTAGGAACCGCTTGCTTACGCGCGCGGTTCGGTAAGACCCGATAGGACGCGGGGATTGCTTCGCCCGGCGGGTCGAGAGGAGTCTCCCGGACTTCTGATGTCGTCCCCGCAATTGTGTGCCGGTGGGGAAAATAACTTGAGCCTGTTTTGTGGTCCGGGACCACTCCCTAACGGTCGTGGCTCGGTATCGCACACTGCGTTTTTCCGAGCCGCGACC
>Ga0182016_10003933_pt1 | contig 16689 bp, 12 predicted proteins | sample 712S2MmetaG_FD_120491 | JGI IMG/M metagenome (GOLD analysis project Ga0182016, IMG submission 120491) | Permafrost microbial communities from Stordalen Mire, Sweden - 712S2M metaG | ecosystem: Environmental > Terrestrial > Soil > Wetlands > Permafrost | place: Sweden: Stordalen | collected...
AGGTTTGCTTGAACGTGGGAAACCATTCAAAGTCATTTGGCTTCCCGATGGGCAAACCAAAGCCTCTTCTTGTTGGTGGCGGAAGGCGGAGCTATCGCATTCTCTTTGACCACGGCCATCATCTCTTCCATCCCGGCCTTGATCTCGTTGACCTGGGGATGCACTTCCTTGATAAGATCATGCTCTATGCGGGATAATTTCTCGATGCGCTTGCCCTGGTCGCGCAGTTGATCGAGAAGGAAATTCTGTTTGACGGAAAGCCGCCGCATCCACCAAAAGCACACCACCCAGCAAACGGTCCCGGCCACCGTCATCCAAAAGGAAAGGCCGCTTCTATTCATTCATGGACGATCGTCAACTGCACGCTGCTCTCGATGATGCCCGCGCTGATGGCGTAACGGGTTAGACCGGCCGTGTCGTGGATGTCGAGTTTCTCCATGAGATGCTCGCGATGCTTTTCGACGGTCTTGAGGCCAATGCCGAGCTCAGCGGCGGTTTCTTTGTTCGCTTTGCCTTCAGCGATTAACTGGAGCACTTCCATCTCGCGTGACGTCAGGCGGGCCGCTTTCTTGGTGAGCGTTCCGGCGCGGTCCAGCGTGGCCGGATGGAGGCGATCCTGGCGTCTGGAGACTGAAGGGCTGAAGAAGGTTTTCCCCTGATGGACTTCCCGAATCGCCCGACAGACATCGTGGGCGGAGGTTTGCTTGAGCAAAAACCCCACCGCCCCGGCGGCGGCGGCGGATTTGACGTAGGCGTCATCACTGTGCGCGGAGAGCATCAGCACTTTGGTGGCAGGGAGAGCTTTGAGCACCTGGCGGGTGGCTTCCAGACCGTTGAGCAGGGGCATGGCAATGTCCATCAGCACGACTTCGGGACGGAGTTTCTCGGCCAAGGCGGCGGCCTGCCGACCGTCCGGGGCTTCGCCGATCACTTCAAGATCGTCTTCGAGTTCGAGCATCCGGCGGAAACCTTCCCGCACAATTGTATGATCTTCGGCCAGTAAAACAGTGATTTTCTTCATGGGAATTCAGTTGCAATGTTATTTACAGTTTCTTCCGCGGCAAACCCCGACGGACGTTCCTCCGCGAAGCGGTAGGCCGTCTCAAAAATCATGATTCTCTCTCCCGCCGTGAACCACAGCTTGAGCGTCCCGTGGTTGCGGTCAATGGGCGTAGCCGTGGCGTCGATGTGGCGGCTTTTGCCGCCCTTGCGGCTGGTGGTGGCGGTCCCGGCGATTACCGCGGCCTTTCCGTGGCTGACCTTGGCTAAGGCCGCGTCCGAAACGACGATGGCCAGCCTGCCCTTTTCGTTCTTGAAGAAGTAGGGAAAAACTTTGACTTTGTAATCGCCCGCGTAAACGCCGTTTGTCCGCTGGAGAGCCCCAATGATCAACGTGGCTTTGCCCTCGGCTACCGGCGCGGAAGTGGAATCGATCAGGAGAATACGATCGACCATGGCGGTGTTTGTTGGGCCTGGCGCCGCGTACGTGTCGCTCCAGGCGGCGGCGACAAGCACGAGCAGAGTCATTGGGATTTTCATGATTTTGCCTTCGACCGTGGACTGGAATCCAGGCTTTCCCGATCCACCTTGCCATTGCTGTGCGGAACTTGGGCGGTGACAATGGTGCCTTTGCCGGGCGAGGATTCGACGCAGAAACAGCCGCCGACCATCTCCAATCGTTCCCTCATGCCGATGACCCCCAGGCTTTTGCCTCCCTTCTCATGTAACACGCGCTCCACTTGGAACGACTTGCCGTCATCTTTTATTTTCATGCGAATGCCCTCCGGGAGTCCCTGGATAGTCACATCCACGCGGCTGGCTTGGGCATGACGGGCCACATTAGTCAGCGCTTCCTGGGCGACGCGATAAAGCACGGTGCGCCGGGCTGGGTCTAATCGTTCCACTCCCGCAAAGGCTGTCAAATGAGCGTGGACCCCGGTTCGCGCGGTGAAGCGTTTCATGAAGGAATGCAGAGCGGGCACCAGCCCCAGATCATCCAGCACCGCGGGGCGCAAGTCGCGGGCGAACTGATGGACAATGTCCACCGATTTTTCCACCAGTCTTTGCGTGCGGGCAATGTTTTGGTCAAAGCTCCTGGGATTGACACCAGCCTCTTTTTTCAGGGTGGCCAGGCGGATGTTGATGCCCGTCAAAGTTTGGGCGATGACATCGTGCAGCTCGCGGCTGATGCGCTTGCGCTCTTCTTCCTGGGCCTGTAAGACTTGGCGGGATAAATGCCGCAACTCTGCCTGCAAAGAGCGCGACTGCTCCAATAACAGGTTGGAATGTTGCTCACTTTTTTTGAGGGACTCCTCCACCGCTTGCCGCCGGACAATCTCCTCGTTCAACTCCTGGTTCGCGACCGCCAGCGCCTCCAAACGGTGTTGCGCTTCCTGCGATTGCTTGAGGGCAGTGATGTCCGAGACCGCCACGCGGCACCATTTCCGCGGGCTCGTGCGGGAAAGAGCGGAAGTGCCGTGGAAGCTGGCCCAGAAGGGCGCGCCATCCTCTCTCAAAAGGGCCGCTTCGCAGACCTGTTTTCCAAGTCCGGAGAAGACTTTCTTAAGAAACGCCAAAAAACTCGGCCGGCCCGCTGGGGTGACAAAGGACGGCAGGCGCCGTTGGATGAACTGGGACCGTCCTATGCCCAGTAAGGCGGCCCCGGTCAGGTTCGCTTCAAGTATCCGGCCTTGTTCATCCAGGGACAAATAACCAACAGGGGCAAAATCGTAAAGGTCGGTATATTTCTCCAGCAGCACTTCCATCCTGTCCCTGGATTCCTGCAGCTCGGCATTCTGCATCTCCAGTTCGACTTGGTGGACCTGCAATTCGTGCAGCAGCCGCGGACTGTCCATCGCGGATTTCGTGCCTTCAGCGTTCGACTTCTTAGTCTGGGGCCGTTTGCGCAACTGGGCATCGGCGCGACGATAAAGTTCGGCCATCATGGGCGGAAGTTTCATCTCGTGGTGGGAGACTCGCGCCTCGATGGGATGGGCAGAAATGTTCAGCTTTTTCTTCATGCTACGGCCTTGCTGCCCAGTTCGCTGGCCATGACCAGAGAAAGAGCCTCCCGCAGTGTTTCACGATCAAAGGGTTTCGGCATGGCACACTTGAACCCGTATCGTTCAGGTTCCATAATGACTGGACTGTCAACGTATCCGCTCATGGCCACGGCCTTGACCTTGGGATCAATCTCAAGCAGCGCCAGGATTGCCTCCTGTCCACCCATTCCTTCACGAACCGTCAAATCCAGAATCACCGCGTCAAAGTCACGACCAAGGCTCTTCGCTGTTTTGAAAACCTCGATGGCCGCCCGGCCATCCACGGCCAATTCCACCGCGTGGCCCATCCCGCCGAGCGTCAATCCGAGGATTTTCCTGATCCCCTCTTCGTCATCCATGACCAGCACTCTCCCCTGGCGGGGAACGTCCGCTGGGAACGGAGACTTCTCGCTGATGCTCAACTTCCGGGCTGCGGGAAGGTAGATTTGAAAGGTGGTTCCTGCCCCCACCTCGGACTTCACGGCAATGGCTCCGCCATGTTTCTGGACGACGGAATGGCAGATCGTCAGCCCCAAGCCCATTCCTTTTTGATCCCCCCTGTGCTTGGTGGAAAAATAAGGATCAAAGATTTTCGGCAATGTGTCCTTGGCGATGCCGGCACCCTGGTCGGCGATGCTCAGTAAGATATATTCCCCCGCCGCCAAGGACGGCTGTTCCGGGGCGCTCAGAATCACATTTTCCGCCCGCACGAGGACCATTCCTCCCTGCGGCATCGCTTCGCGCGCATTCAGGACGATGCCGCGGATGACCTGTCCCATCTGGCCCGCATCCACCTCGGCCACCCACAGATCCTCCGCCACCGCGAATTGGCATCGCACGTTGGACCCGCCCAGGGCCAGCCGGACGGATTCCAGGATCAATCCGCCAAGGAGCGTCGGCTTGCGGACCGGCGCGCCTCCCTCGCAAAGGGTGACGAGTTGCGCGGTCAATCTCCCGGCCAGCGTGCAGGTCTCCTTCGCCTCTTCCAGAAAGCATGCCAACCTCTCGTCCGGGAGCTTGAGCCTTTGGGCCAGATCAAGATTAAGGAGGATGACCGTGAGCAGGTTGTTGAAATCATGCGCGATGCCGCCGGCCAGAATCCCCGTGGACTCCAACTTGTTCAGAATGAGACGATCCGTCTCGGCCCGCTTGCGGGCGGTGATGTCCGTCAATGCCATCCGGCAAGCCTCGCCTGACTCAAAAACAATGGCTTCCAGCTCCACCTCCAGCGACCGTCCGCCTTCCTCCGTTAGGGTCGCGTCGCAGCTTTGGCGGACTTTGCTGGCGAATATCTTTTGGAGAAAAGCGTCGAAAGCAGGGAGGCCGGCGCTGGAAACAAAATGCCCAAATCGCCTTGTCACCAATAAGGATCGCGGAATTCCCAGCAGGTCGGCCGCAGCCAGATTGGCCTCGCGGATGACCCCCTGCTGGTCCAGGGTCAAGTAGCCCACGGGAGCGAAATCGTAAAGATCGGTGTATTTCTCCACCAGCGTTTCCATCGCTTCCCTGGCCTCCTGGAGTTCCTCGTTCTGCATCTCCAGTTCAATCTGATGGACCTCCAATTCATGGACTTGACGCTCGTTGTCGGCGTGGATTCGGGCCTGGGACATCTTCGCCTGCTGTGCGCTGAGCCGCGACTCGGCTCGACGGCGCAGTTCGGCGGGATCCGCTGAGATCTTCGACCCATTGTGTTTGCCAGGATGATTCATATTCTACTGGATGGAGGCGGCTTTGATCCGGGACTTTTCGCCTGCGCCTTATCCTTTGACTTCTCGGCCATCTTGGAATGTTCGGCCACAGACTTTTCCAGAATTTCGTGCTTCTCCCGCAATTGCGCTTCCAAGGTTTTGGCGGCGGTGATGTCCGCAAAGGTGATCACCACCCCGTCAATGCGGTCATCGAGTGTGCGGTACGGCATGATGCGCAAGGTAAACCAGCGGCCGTCGCGCGTCTTCACCGGCTTTTCCACAAAGCCCAGCTGCCGTAACACTTCCTGCGCGTCGGCCAGCAATTCCGGATAGAGCAGGTCGGAGGCCAGATCCGTGACGGGCCGGCCTATGTCGCCGGGGATAAGCTTGATGATTTTTGTCGCTTGAGTGGTAAACCGGCGCACGTTGAGATTCGCATCCAAAAACAAAGTGGCGATATCCCTGCTGTTGAGCAGGTTTTTCATGTCGTTGTTCGACCGGGACAACTCGTCCACCTTGGCCTGCAACTCGGTGTTGACGGTCTGGAGTTCTTCGTTCAGGGATTGCATTTCCTCCTTGGAGGTCATGAGTTCCTCGTTGGTGGATTGAAGCTCTTCATTGGTGGATTGCTGCTCCTCGTTAGAGGACCGGAGTTCTTCCTGGGAGGTCTGCATTTCTTCGCGGATGGCTTGCGTCTCCAAGTGAGCCTGTTGGAGCTTCCCCTCCAGTTCCTCCAAGTGGGCGCCGCGTCCGGGAGGTTTTCCAACCTTTCCAAAACGGTTTGAGGCTTTTGTTTCCAGCGGCGCGGCCACGTCCGCAAACACGATCATGACCAAGCCCCGCAGCGGCTCTGGCCGCTCAAGTCGTTGCACCGTAATCTCCACGCATTGCGGACCACCATTGGTCCCGACTTTGAGTCCACGGACCACCACGGCGGCTTCCTGTTCGAGCGCTTTGTGGAAAGCATCGGTCAGTTCGTAGCGCAGGCCTTCGCGGGCCATGGCAAAAATATTCCAATTAGCTTTGCCCGAAGCGGGTTCCAGGTATTTGCCGGTCCGTCCGCTAACATAGAGGATGTCACCCTTTTCGTTCACCAGCACCGCGGGCGGTGCGTACCGTTCCAGAATCAATTGATCGGCCAGTGACTGGAGACTAAGAGGCGGTTTGGATGCCGGGCGTGGCTCGGTCCCGCCCGGCAAGGGAGAGGAAAATGACGAGGGAAACTCAATAGGCTCCGACCGCAACGCCGATTCCCGGCGCTGGAAAACCCGCAATTTGTTGTTCAGCGGTGTAAACAGGTCCGTGAAGGTCCCAATGGTCTCCGCGCTGCCAAGGACGAGGATGCCACCCGGGGTGAGACTGTAGTGAAAGAGTGGAATGAGTTTCTTTTGCACCTCCGGGGCCAGATAGATCAGCAGGTTGCGGCAACTCAAAATATCCAGCTTCGTAAAGGGCGGATCGAGGATAATGCTCTGCGAGGCAAAAGTGACCATTCCCCGGATCTCGGTGGTCACCCGGCAACCGTGTTCGTCTTTGGTAAAGAACCGGCTCATCTGCCGCGGCGTGACGTCGGCGGAAATATTCTCCGGATAAACGCCCTGGCGGGCCTTGTCGACCGCATCCTTATCCAGGTCGGTGGCAAAGACCTGCAGCCTCGTTTTCTTCCCGAGCTTACTCTTTTCCGTTGCCTCTTTGAACACCATGGCCAGCGAATAGGCCTCCTCGCCGGTGGAGCAACCAGGCACCCAGGCCCGCAGGACACAGCCGTCCGGCCGGCTGGCCATGAGCGCCGGCAGGAGCTTGAGGCGCAGTTCCTCCCAGACGGCGGGATCGCGGAAAAAGCTCGTCACGCCGATCAATAACTCCTTGAAAAGTAAATCCAGTTCTTGCGAGTTCTCCTGCAGGTACCGGACATAATCGCCCATCTTGCCGATCTGGTGGATGCCCATGCGCCGCTCCATTCGGCGGTAGAAAGTGTTTTTCTTGTAAAATGAAAAGTCATGACCCGTGCGGGTGCGCAGCAAGATAATGGCCTTTTCCAGGGCGCTCTGGGTCTTGTCTGTCAGCGCCTCTTCGGAGGCATGCGCCAGCGGAGCGCGCTCCAGATAGGCCAGTATCCTCGCCGCCAGATCGTTCACCGGAGCCACAATATCCGCCAACCCTGCATCAATCGCGCTGCGCGGCATGCCATCGAATTTGGCCGTGGCGGGGTCCTGCACCAGCACCAAGCCCCCTTTCTCTTTGATGGCCCGCAATCCCAGCGTGCCGTCCGAACCCATGCCTGAGAGAATAACGCCGACGCTCCGCTCCTGCTGGTCTTGCGCCAGGGAGCGGAGAAAGAAATCAATCGGCAAACGCAGGCCGCGCGGCGAGGCCGGCTCAAGCAGGTGCAAGACCCCGTGCAGGATGGACATATCCTTGTTAGGCGGGATCACATAAACAGTGTCTGGGCGGACCAGCGTCCGATCCTTGACCTGGACCACTTTCATCACGGTGGTGCGCTGGAGCAATTCGGGCATGATGCCTTTGCGCGTCGGGTCCAAATGTTGCACGATGACAAAAGCCATGCCACAACTGTTCGGCACATGACCGAGGAAATGCTCCAAGGCTTCAAGTCCCCCGGCGGAGGTCCCGATGCCGATAATGGGAAATGATCCGGCGGGCGGCAAAGCGAGCGTGGTCTTGCGAACGGCGCTGCCAGACTTTTTCGACCGGTGTTTTCCTTTGCGTTTTGTTCTTATGGCCATGATAGCAAGATCCGCGGAAGCGGGCAGTTCAAGGCCCGCCCCGCCAAAGCATAGTGAAGGATTATCTCATTATGCCGGCGGACCGATGTCGAGTTCACGCGCGAACCGCCGCACAGATTTAGCTAAGTTTACCACCGAGTGTTGCGTCTCGGCGATTCTATTCTTGAAACCCTTGGTATTGCTCCGGGACTCCTCTTTCAAGGAAAGCAGCTGGACGTTGATCCCCAGCAGAGTCTGGGCAATTTCATTCTGCAGTTCGAGGCTGATCGTCTTGCGTTCAACCTCCTGCGCCGTCATCGCTTGGTGGGTCAGTTGCCGCAATTGCTTTTGCAGTTCAAGCGCTTCACGCAAACATTTGTCGTGCGCCTTCTCGTTTTTCTTGAAGGCCGCCTCCTTGACCTTGTGCCGGGCGATGCCCTGTTGCAACTGACGGTTGGTGGCGGTTAATTCCGCTGTTCGCCGGCTCAACGTCTCGTTCAGCGTTGCCACCTCAATTTTGCCCTTTCGCGCCGCGCCATGAGTCTCCATGATCGGGATGGTGGCCTCGGCAAAGAAAATCTCCGCCTGTTTTATCCGCCCATGTCTATTATTGGGTAGTTTCAAGACAGTGAGCGCCCGCTCGTGAATTCGAGCCAAATCCTGCATCTCCAACCCGAGGGGCTGCGGCCTGGCGTCCCAATCCCTCCGCGCGATGCACGCTCCCGCGCGGCCCCTCGTTCAGGTGATTTCGCAACGCCGTCACGTATCGTTGTGACAACCCGATGAGTTGTTGTTTCATGCCGTCATGTCGAATTGGACGGCACCCCTGATGGCGGGGCCGCCAATCCACAGTACCATCGGGCCATTGCTTCATTTTGCCTATGGGGTAAACACCTTAGAGTTACAGATGGCGTGGAATTTCCGTGCTGAAAGCGCCGACAACCGTCCCATTTTTCGCGCTAAGGGGTACACCCCATAGCGAATGGCCAGACGAGCGCTTAGGGTGACACGATGAAAAGCCCTCTGCCCTTTTTAGCGGTCATCCTCGGTTTCACGCTGCCGACAATACACGCGCAATCGCCATCCAGCTTGAGCGATCCCAGGGGGCAAGCGCTGCCCGCGCCGGAGTTCAGCGGCTACCTGCCTCAACTCTTTGCGGACAACCCCGCCTTCACCGCCAGCCTTGATTTTCATTCCTACGGCGCCTCTGGCAACGCGGTCGCGGTCCAAGGCAAGCTGGCCTACCTGAACGGAAAGACCCGTTTTGAAATGGACATGGCGAGCGCGGGGGACGCCAACCTGCCGCGACAGGATGCCTCAAGCCTCACGCAAATGGGCATGAATACGATGATCTCCATTTCCTGCCCCGCGGAAAAAGTGATTTATTTCATCTATCCGGGCATGACGGCGTATGTCCGCCGTCCGATCTCAGCCGTGGCAGATTACAAGCTGGAGGCAACCCAGGTCGGCGCTGAAAACGTCCAAGGCCAGAATTGTGTCAAAAACAAGGTCGTCGCCACTGGCGATGACGGCATCCCGCATGAATCGACCGTCTGGAACGCCACGGACTTGAACAACTTTCCGATCAAAATTGAAACGGTCCAAAACGGCGCAACCGTCGTCTTGCTTTTCCGAGACCTAAAGCTGGACATGCCCGACGCCGGGCAATTCAATCCCCCGGCAGATTACAAACAGTACGAAGATTTCATGAGTTTAATGACCAGCCGTGCCGGCACGCCCACACCGCCGTGACGGAAACGAAGCGCTCCCCGGCTCAGGACGGCCGGAAAAGGGATGTTGTGTTCTGGTTACACCTGATGGCGATCGGTCCCGCCCGCAGTCTAAAGTCACCTGTCCGATAACACCAAGGACGCAAAACGAAAATAACCGTTATGAAAAACACATTCCTAGTCATCGCCTTCGCCGCCATTACCGTCTTCGCGGTGGGCTGCAAACCGGCGGAGGAGCAATCCACCGCCCAGCAGCTGGACAAGGTCAAAACCGAAACAAAAGCTGACGCGCAGGAAATGAAGGACTATGCCTTCGCGCAGAAAGCTGAATTCGTGGCCAAAATGCAGGGGCAGTTGGACGCTCTCAAAAAGGATACGGACGCGCTTTCCGCCAAAATCGAAAGCTCCAGTGATGCGGTCAAGGCTGATGCCAAGCCCAAACTCCAGGCGTTGCGCGACGAAGCGTCCGGAATGAACAAGCAGTTGGATGAGGCCGAAAACGCGACCGAGTCAACCTGGGACAGCGTCAAAGCCGGCTCCGAGAAAGCCTATGACGGCTTGAAGAATGATTTCCAGCAGGCCCGTCAGTGGGCGAGCGATAAAATCGCACCTTGAAGCCAGCCGCCACACTACTGAAAGAAGAGAACTATGTTATACACCATTGCGGTAATACTCATCGTCCTGTGGCTGCTCGGTCTCATCACAGGCTACACCATAGGTTCGTTTATTCACATTCTGCTGGTGGTAGCCATCATCATGATATTGGTCAATCTGATTTCCGGCCGCAGGAGGGCCTGACAAACGTCTATTCTAAGCCCCGATGCAAAATTTGCTTATGACCATTCTTATCGAAGACGCCGAGACCTTGGAATACTTGGCTTAGCGGTCGGGGTGACTTTCCTTTGCGGGCTAATTCCGGTGGTCGGACGGACAACTCGCGCCGATCTCTTCGGCTTTTATACCACGATGTGCATTACGCCGGTGGCCGCGCTGGCGGTTGGGCTTTTCCTGGCCACCGTACAACCGGCCCAACTGACGTTGGCCCTGCCGATCCTTGGTCTTTGGCTCGCGGCACCCTGGATAGGTTGGTGGATCAGCCAGCCCATCGAGTCCCCGGCGCCAGCCCTGACCACCGAGCAATTAGCTTTTCTGAGGCGGACGGCTCGTAAGACGTGGTTTTTTTTCGAGACTTTTGTCACCGAACGGGAGAACTGGCTGCCGTCGGACAATTTTCAGGAGGTACCGGTCCCGACGATCGCCTCGCGAACATCGCCCACGAACATGGGCTTGGCTCTGCTCGCCAATCTGGCTGCATGGGATTTGGGGCATCTTTCCGCGGGCGGTTTGCTGCGGCGGACGCAGGAAACCCTGGCCGCGATGCAACGGCTCGAGCGCTACCGCGGGCATTTCTACAACTGGTACGAAACCCGCACGCTCCAACCCCTTCGCCCGCTCTATATTTCCAGTGTGGACAGCGGCAATCTGGCGGGACATTTACTGACCCTCGGCTCAGGTCTCAGAGAACAGGCCGAAGAAAAGATACTCAGGCCTGAGATTTTCGCGGGCCTGCGGGACACGGTGGGGATTCTCCTGGATTTAACCCAGAAAAACACCGCCCTCACAAGGCTCGAAGACGAATTGAAACAACCGCCTTCCAATCTGCGCGCGGTGATTATTCTCTTGGAAAGCGCGGTGGGCCAATCGGCTGAAATCGCCGCTTCGCTGGCGAATGAAAATGAAGAACTTAAAGGATGGTCCCTAGCTCTTCACTAGCTCTTCAGCGAGATTGCGAGGCGCATTTGGCCGACATCCTTTTCCTCGGTCCTTGGCTGGCTTTGCCCACCCTGAGTCTTGGCAGCCGAAGTGAGGACCGTCCGAGCCAAGTTTCCAAGAACATGAGCGAAGGAAAAATAGTCTCTACACCAGCCGCCGCAAAACTTGAAAAGGAGATCGCCCGGCTTGACCAAGCGCCCACCTTGCGAGAAGTCTCGATGCTTGAGTCGTCCCTCGGACCTTTGATCCAAGCGGCTTTGCAAGACCTTCCCGTCCAGCCGGCCCAACCGCGGCAGGAAAAGCAAAAACGTTACCTGGTTGAGCTCTCGCGTTGCTTGCAGGACGGCGACCACGCCTGCCAGCGGCTGCTGGCTTTGAAGTCTCTGGCCCGAACATGCGGTGAACTGGCGGCGATGGATTTTCTTTTTCTGTTTGACACTGCGAGAGACTTATTCTCCATCGGTTTCAACGTTACAGAACGCCGCTGTGACAGCAGCTTTTATGATCTGCTGGCCTCGGAGGCGCGCTTATGCAGTTATGTTGCCATCGCTTTAGGGCAGGTTCCGCAGGACCAATGGTTCTCGATGGGCCGTCTGCTGGTTGCTTCGCGAGGCGGGCCGATCCTGGTTTCGTGGAGCGGCTCGATGTTCGAATATTTGATGCCCCTCCTGGTCATGCCCAACTATGAGAACACTTTGCTCGATCACACCTGCAAAGCGGCGGTGCAACAACAAATCGAGTTCGGGCAATCGCGCGGCGTGCCCTGGGGTATTTCCGAATCGGGCTATAACCGGACGGATGTGCAGTTGAATTATCAATATCGCGCCTTCGGCGTGCCGGGCCTGGGTTTGAGGCGAGGATTGGCCGAAGACTTAGTCATCGCCCCGTACGCCAGCGCGCTGGCCCTGATGCTCGAGCCGCGGCCAGCTTGCGAAAATTTGCAACGCCTGGCGGTCGAAGGCCGCGAAGGCGCCTACGGTTTCTACGAAGCGGTTGATTATACGCCAACGCGTTTGCCGCCAGACGAAAAGAGCGTGACCATCCGCTCCTTCATGGCGCACCACCAGGGAATGAGCTTGCTGGCTTTAGTGAATCTCTTGCTGAACTATCCTATGCAACGCCGCTTCATGGCTTGTCCATTGCTCAAGGCGGCCGATTTGCTCTTGCAGGAACGTCCGCCCAAGACCTCCCCAAGTGTCCTTACCGAAGATTTGGATTTGGCGGAAGCGCGGACACCGGCCGGAAGCGCTGAAGCCTTCATGCGTGTTTTCACCAATCCGTCGTCACCGGTGCCGGACGTGCATCTTTTGTCCAACGGCCGCTATCATGCGGTCATCAGCAGCGCCGGCGGCGGCTACAGTCGATGGCGCGATTTGGCGATCACTCGCTGGCGGGAGGACGCCACGCGCGATTGTTGGGGTACATTTGTTTATCTGCGCGATCCGGCGACAGGCGAGTTTTGGTCTGCCACTCATCAGCCTACCTTGTGCGCGGCCAAAGGCTATGAAGCCATCTTTACGCAGTCACGCGCGGAGTTTCGGCAACACCAGGCCGACTTCGAAATTCACACGGAGATCAGCGTGTCGCCGGAAGACGACGTGGAGTTGCGCCGCCTCACCATTACCAATCGTTCCTCCGTGGCACGCGTGATAGAAGTGACCACTTACGCCGAAGTGGTGCTCGCCAGTCCGGACGCCGACGCGGCCCATCCCGCTTTCAGCAATCTCTTTGTGCAAACAGAATTCGCGCCAAAATCCTCAGCCCTTCTCTGCACCCGCCGCGCCCGATCCGAGGAAGAAAAACCGCCGTGGCTGCTGCATCTCATGGTGGGCCAAGGGGGCGAACAAGGGGAAATCTCCTGCGAAACCGACCGCACCCGGTTTGTCGGGCGCGGCGGAACTTTAGCCAACCCGGCCGCGATGCAAGGCCTATCGCCTTTGTCCAACACCGCCGGTTCCGTGCTCGATCCCATCGTTTCACTGAGGCGGACGATCACTTTGCCTCCGCACGAAACCGCCGTCATGGACTTGGTGCTTGGCGCGACCGAAAGCCGGGACGCCGCGCTGGCGCTCATGGAAAAATATCAAAGCTCGCGCATGGCCGACCGCGCCTTCGATTTAGCCTGGACCCATAGCCAGGTGACGTTGCGGCAGCTCAACGCCTCGGAGCCGGAGGCCCAGCTCTATGGCCGTTTGGCCAGCGCGCTAATTTATGCCGACCCCGCCCGCCGGGCCAATCCCAGCGTGCTGCTCAGCAACCGGCGCGGTCAAAGCGGCCTTTGGAGCTACGGCATTTCGGGCGACGCACCGATCATCCTGCTTCGCATCAGCGACATGGGGAAGATTGATATCGTGAGGCAATTGATCCAAGCACACTCCTATTGGCGCATGAAAGGACTGACGGTGGATCTCGTCATCCTGAACGAAGACGTTTCTGTTTACCGCCAACCCTTGCAAGACCAGATCACCAGCTTGATTGCTTCCGGCATTGAAGCGCAAATGCTGGACAAACCGGGCGGCATCTTCGTCCGGCGGCTCGAACAGATTCCCAACGATGACCGAGTGCTGCTGCAAGCGGCGGCACGAGTTTTTCTGGACGATGAAAAGGGAACTTTGAAGGAGCAACTGGAATACCGAAGTGTTTTGGAGCCTTTGGTTCCCGCCTTGACGCCTACCCGCTTCGCGTCCGTGGACTGGCCCGCGCCACTCCCAGCGCGCGAGCTGATTTTTGCGAACGGCTTGGGCGGCTTTACCCGCGACGGCCACGAATATGTCATCACCCTTCAGCCCGGCCAGATGACTCCGGCGCCGTGGATCAATGTGCTGGCCAATCCTCATTTCGGAACGGTCATTTCCGAGAGCGGCGCCGCTTACACTTGGGTGGAAAACTCCCATGAATTTCGGCTGACGCCCTGGAGCGACGATCCTGTCCAGGACACCACAGGAGAAGCCTTCTATATTCGCGATGAGCAGACGGGACAGTTTTGGTCTCCCACACCGTTGCCCGCGCGCGGTGCCACGCCCTATATCATTCGACATAGCTTCGGTTACACTGTGTTCGAGCATACCGAAAACGGCATCGCCTCCGAGTTGTGGGTCTATGTGGCGATGGACGCTCCAGTCAAGTTCACGGTTTTAAAATTGCGCAATGTCTCAGGGCGTCCACGCAGCTTGTCGGCCACCGGTTACTGGGAATGGGTGCTGAGCGACTTGCGACAGAAAAGTCTGCTGCACGTGCAAACCGAAGTGGACCTCAAGACGGGAGCGTTGCTGGCGCGCAATCATTACAATACCGAATTTCCCGACCGCATCGTCTTCCTTGACGTGAATGATACCACGCGCACTCTCACCGGCGATCGCAAGGAGTTTATTGGCCGAAACGGAAGCTTGGCGCAGCCAGCGGCCCTGAAACACACCCGTCTTTCCGGCAAGGTCGGCGCGGGGCTTGATCCTTGCGGCGCGGTGCAAGTCGCTTTCCATTTGGCAGACGGCCAGGAGCGAGAAACGAGTTTTCGTTTCGGAGTGGGCCGCAATGCGGCTGATGTGCAGAATCTGATTTGGCGTTATCGCCGGGCAAACGCCAGCCGTGGGGCCTTCGATAGTATTTGCGAATATTGGAATCGAACTCTTGGCGCGGTCAATGTGGACACGCCCGACCCTGCTGTCAATGTCATGGCGAACGGCTGGTTGTTGTACCAAACCCTGGCCTGCCGCCTTTGGGGACGGACGGGCTTTTATCAATCGGGCGGCGCCTACGGCTTCCGTGACCAACTGCAAGACGTCATGGCGCTGGTGCATGCCGCACCGGCTTTAACTCGGGAGCATCTGCTCCGCGCCGCCGCGCGCCAATTCCACGAAGGCGATGTGCAGCATTGGTGGCATCCCCCGTCCGGACGCGGTGTGCGGACGCACTTTTCCGATGACTACCTGTGGCTGCCTTACGTTGCCTGTCGTTACGTTTCCTGTGTCGCGGACACAGGCGTGCTCGACGAAAAGATTCCCTTCCTGGATGCCCGGCCAGTCAAGCCGGAGGAGGAATCGTACTACGATCTGCCGAATCGCTCCGAAGAGACCGCCACGCTCTACCAACATTGCGTTCGCGCCATCGAGCGCGGACTGAGATTTGGCGAACATGGTCTGCCCCTGATGGGCTGCGGCGATTGGAATGACGGCATGAACCGGGTGGGCAACCAGGGCCGCGGGGAAAGCGTGTGGCTGGGTTTCTTCCTTTACGATGTGCTCACCCAATTTGCCCCCATAGCCCGCGCGCACCGCGATCCCGCCTTCGCCGAACGCTGTTTGGCCCAGGCTCGGCAATTGCAACAGAACCTCGAGCTGCACGCCTGGGACGGCCAGTGGTATCGCCGCGCCTACTTCGATAACGGCGAACCGCTCGGCTCCCAAACCAATCCGGAATGTCAGATTGATTCCTTGCCACAGAGTTGGTCAGTGATCAGCGGCGCAGGCGATCCTGAGCGTTCCAGTCAGGCGATGGAATCGGTTGACCAGCGTCTGGTCCGCCGCGACGCTGGACTGATCCAGTTGTTTGATCCGCCCTTCGACAAATCAGCGCTCAATCCCGGTTACATCAAAGGTTACATTCCTGGGGTGCGCGAGAACGGCGGCCAATACACTCACGGCGCGATTTGGACCGCCATGGCCTTCGCTCTTATGGGTGAAAGCGAACGCGCCTGGGAGCTTTTCGCGTTACTCAATCCCATCCATCACGGCAGCACGCCCCAACAAATCGCCACCTACAAAGTTGAACCTTATGTCATCGCTGCGGACGTCTATGCGGTCGCGCCTCACACAGGACGGGGTGGTTGGACTTGGTACGCTGGTTCGGCCGGCTGGATGTATCGGCTGCTCATTGAAACACTGCTGGGCGTCAATCTTGCGGGTGACCAACTGCGGCTGACGCCCCGGCTCCCGCAGAAATGGACGACGTGCAAGATCCATTATCGCTACCGGCAAACTCTCTATCACATCACCATCATCCAGCTCGCCGCTAAATCGCCCGGCGCGAATCAGATTGTTCTCGACGGAAAGGAACTTGCAGTAGAGACGCTTCCCTTGGTGGACGATCGCCGTGAACACTCCGTCGAGCTTAAGATCTGCAGTGCGGTCCGCGCGCCTGCAAGCCAGTCCATCTTGGAACCAGCGTAGTATCGTCAGCCGACATCTTGCCCACTCATTTCCCTTTCGCGAGCAACATGGCGATGACTTCACGGTCGAGATTCTCCATATCTTTACTCACGCTCGCTAACGCGCGGGCACGCTCGGGTTGAGGCTCATTTTCACCGGCGATTGTTGCCAGATGCCAGGCATAACTGAGCGCCTCGGTCTGGGTCAACAATAATGTCAACTCAAATTCGGCGCCCCTTTGGTCCAGCAGTTCCTTCTTTTCCGTGGAAGCAATTGCGGCGCGTGTGGCGGTCTCCCCAGGCGGAAGCCGTATATCGTCCAGATGGATCGATGCATCTTGTTTGGCAAATTCCTCCAACAGTTTCGCCCCCGTCCCGGAAACAGTAGCAATGCGTTTGACAATGTTCTTAACATCAGAATGCTCCCGCTTGATGAAGCGCAGCAAGCTAACGTCCTTTTGCTCATCCAGAAGCTGATGGAGCAAACTGTAGCAATTGTTTCGCGTTGAGAGCGCGGTTCCGCTCTCGAGCGCGGAGTCAGCCTTTGGCGGCTGGCAGCCGGTCAGAACGAAAGCGATTGATAAGACT
>Ga0182016_10003934_pt1 | contig 16688 bp, 14 predicted proteins | sample 712S2MmetaG_FD_120491 | JGI IMG/M metagenome (GOLD analysis project Ga0182016, IMG submission 120491) | Permafrost microbial communities from Stordalen Mire, Sweden - 712S2M metaG | ecosystem: Environmental > Terrestrial > Soil > Wetlands > Permafrost | place: Sweden: Stordalen | collected...
ACGCCAGCTCGCCCGAGTCCTCGCCATAGAAAACCCCTATCAGCAACTTAGACCCGCAGCGCCCAGCATTCAACGCCCAATCTCGCAGCAGCGCTGTGAATTTGTGTGGATTACGAGGAAAACGCGTCCGAATTCTCCGCCTGCCGATCGCCATCCACTTTCCCGCGCAGCCGTTGCGCAACTCGCCGCAAATGATTACGCTGAACGACGAGCCGAGGAGAGCGAATTTGCGCATCATCATTCTGGTTTTCGTCGGATGGATCGTCGGCATGTGCGCCCAGCTCTTGCTGCCGGGCAAGTCGCCCACCGGCTTCGTCGGCGCCACGCTGATCGGCATTGCCGGCGCGCTGATCGCCGTGTTCATCGGCCGCCACTTCGGCTGGTGGCATCCCGGAGACGCCCCAGGGTTCGTTCTCTCTCTCGTCGCCGCTATCGTGTTGCTGGCGCTCTATCGCGCCGTAAAGCGCAAGTCTGCCTAATTCTTTTGCCGGAGACGTAGCTTCAACCGCGCCGTCGCCCTGGTTTTGCTTGGGCGGGCCATTCCTCACCACAACCTCTGCCCGGTCATCCTGAGCTAGGGAAACTCTGATTAAGCCCAGCTTCTTGAAGGGGACGGCCTTCAGGCCGTCCGTACCCACCGCAAAGTCAGTTCGGCTTTAGCCGCTGAGGGACTCGCCGTGACTTGATCAGAGTTGCCCTAAGACGCGACCAACAGCTCGCCCTCCCCGGCGAACGACCTGCCGTAGTGCGGTCCCTCATCTTCAATAATCGTCTGTCCCGCCGTCACCGCCACCGAATCATCCCCTCCGGGTCTTCCACCACGACGACTTCATATTTTTCCAGCATGGGCATCACCAGGTTCGCCAGCTCGTTCTTCCAGAGTTCGCCTTCGTAGAACTTGGCCTTCATCGGCTCGCGCGAAGCGATACTTAATAGGCATTAATAGGCATTAACTAGCAAGATCACATCCAAGAAACGCACATGTGTGCGAAGGGGAATTACGCTTTTGTGGGAATCTTATTCTTGATCTGTGATTTCCCCGCGTCCTAAGCGAGCTTGCATCCGGGCCCACGCTGTCGCCAAACGAAGGCGACGAGGATTGACAACGCCTTCTCTCTTATCGAGGGGCACCCGAATATTACGGAGAGTGTGGATCGGAACGAAAGGATCGGCCACCCGCCTCTCAACTTCTCAACTACCCCGCCCTAGCAAAAGAAGCTAGGACGGGGCGCCCCAAAGTGCGGCGGTGGGTCGAACCCTTGGCCCAGCCCACCCGCCCGGGGCTTTCGATCACGGGCACTCTTCGTTGCGGCCTATGCACTTAGTGCACTTGCCGTGCAAGGTCTCACAGCAACGGCCATTGCATGAACCCGGCGGTGGTGGTGGGGGGCCCCCGCCTCCACCACCTTTGCCTCCACCACCACCCGGCGCTTGGCAGGCGGTATGCTGGGAACAGCTTCCGACGATAAATTCGCAAAAAACGTCTCCATTGCACGCACAGCAGAGAAAAGCTTTCGCGAGAGCCACACCACAAGCGACGCCCATGCACCCTAGGTATACAGCCCACGAAAACACGGTTGCGACAGCGGCCGCTACTGAGCAAGCCGCAATCGCCCCCGTGCAGGTAGCGCCCGCTATCGCAAGCTGTCCTTGGACACAACACCAATAGCTGTGCTGCAGCGCGACTTCGTTGTTAACGACCGTATATTCCTGAGCTTCGGTGACGTCGCCGTTGGGCGCGATAATGTAGAAGGGATAGGTTTTTGTGGCGCCGGAACTGCTGGTCAACGTCGCTTCGCCAAGTGCCACACCATCTTTGGAGTTCGGGTTTACATAGTCGTGGATGTAGATTGTGCCGATGATATCTTCGGTGCGTCCTTCAACGACCTTTTCATACGTTGTGGTTTGTCCCCAATAATGCTCGCGAGCAGGAGCGGGCGAGAACTCAAGGCTCCTCAGTTTGCCGTCAAGGAGTTGAATCGCTTGGCTCTGCTGCTGGAGTTCCTGAAATTTGCTGATCACAACGTCTTTGCTGATTTCTCGTGTAGCCGCGGGCGCTTCCTTACCTGTGGCCGCTCCCGTCGTTTTCTCCTGTCCGAGACCCGGTGCGGACTGCAGGGTCAGGCAACAGGCTAGGAGAATACTCATGCACTCATGCAGAAAGGTTCTCATCCGAAATCTCCTTGTTTTACTTCAACACGAATTTCCTTTCTTGACCCCGAAAACGGCACCATAGTACACCCGTCCCGCCCGTTCGCGACATCGTGAAATGATTTTTCTGTCGGAGCACTTCCGATGGTCTTCCATTCGCGCCTGTACAGCCTAAAGTTGCCCCATTTGTGGCCAACGCTTGCAGCACCTCTCCTTGCCCCAGCCAGCTTATAGACGGATTCTGCTGCAGACTGGACCACGACCCACCTATCCCGTCGGTATAGGTAGCAGCGCTATCCGGCCCCGGCATCGCGCCGAACCACCGCCGCGTCAGATGCCCCTCCGCCAGAAGGAGCCAGTAGTAGCGGGTGAAATGAGCCAAGCCAGCCGAGGGAGCGTTATGCAGGCGGGATTTTGGCACAGCACCAGTCCATCGTTGCCCAGATATTCCTGACAAAAACACGGCTGTTGCCGCATTTCTTGGCGAAACTGCGCGTGATCCCGTATATTCCTCCGAGCGCCATACCATGGTTAGCAGAGGTCCAGAGGCCCATGCTCTCGTCCCTACGCGGCGAACTTACTCAGTCCAGCAAGCAACATGGATTTAGCCTGGCAGTATTGATTGTCTGGCTGCTCGTGACAGCTGCTTCGGCGCAATCTGCATCGGCATCCTCGAATCGTCACTTTCTCATTACCTCCGACATCCACTTCAATCCCATGGCCGACCCGGCGCTCGTCACCGCGCTCGCCGCTGCCGCTCCCACCCAGTGGGAGTCCATCCTCAACCGCTCCCAACTCACCGCCTTCAGCCCCTACGGTCAGGACACAAATTGGTGGCTCCTGCAATCCGCCTTGGACCAAATGCGCAAGACCCTCCCCCATCCTGCCTTCATCCTGATCACCGGCGACCTCCTCGCGCATAACTTTCCCAACACTTTTGCCAAAGCCATGCACGACCACGATCGCCAGCACTATCGCGCCTTCGTACGTAAGACCGTCGACTTTCTCGCCCTCGAATTTCGCCGCCGCTTCGGCGATACCAAAATCCTGCTGGCCATTGGCAACAACGATGAAGAGTGTGGCAACTACAGCATTCATCCCCACGGCATGTTTCTCATTGATACCGCCGACCTCGCCCGCAATCTTGCCCATGCCGACGACCACTTCGTCGCCACTTGGGAAGCTCTAGGCAGCTACAATGTCCCCCTTCCCGGCGTCCCCGGCGTTCGCATCCTCGTCCTGAATACCGTCTTCTTCTCCAACAAATACCATGCCGCCAGCTTCCAAGACGGCTGCGCTTCCGTGCCTCCCACCGGCGGCCACGATCTTCTCGCCTGGCTGGAATCCAACCTTAGTCAGGCCAAACAGGCGAACGAAAAAGTCTGGATCGTGTACCATATTCCGCCGGGAATCGATGGCTACTCCACCATGCAGCAATACCTCTCGCTCTCGCAGGCAATCGCCGCGCCGGGCGCGCAACTGTGTTCCCAAGCCATCGTTCCCATGTGGGTCCCGGCATGGACCTCGAAGTTCGATAGTCTGCTGCAGAAGTACGACACCACCGTCGTCGCCAGTCTCGCCGGCCATACCCATACCGACGACTTTCGGCTCATCAACGCTTCTGGCGCCAATCCGTCGTTCGTTCTAATCAATCCGGCAGTCTCTCCGGTCTATGATCAGAACCCTGCTTTTCGCGTCGCAACCTTCACCGCCCAGGGAACGCTCTCTGACCAGACCACCTACTATCTGACCAACCTCGATCGCGCGAGTAGCAAAGTTGCCGGACGCTGGAAGAAGGAATATACCTTCTCGCGGGAATGGAAGGAGCGACAACTGGACGCCGCCGGCCTAAAGACCATCTATAACAAGATCCAGACTGAAGACCAGGCCCGTAACCAATGGTTCAAACTCTATAACGTTTCCCACTACCTCCCGCCGCCGCCGGCCACGGGCATGAAACCTCTCTTTTGCGCCATCGGCTCCCTCGATGTCGCCAGCTACGAGACCTGCTACTGTCCGTCCACGCCAGTGGATCGCGGCCTCCCACCCTCGCATCCCGGAGAGGAGTGAACCATGATCTCTGTCTTTGTTGGGACCAGCGTCGACGGCTTCATTGCGCGGCCCAATGGCGAGCTCGACTTTCTGCCCCCAGGCGGCGGCGAACCTCACGGCTACGACGAGTTCATCGCCAGTGTCGATGCGCTGGTGATCGGTCGCAACACCTTCGAGACCGTCCTCGCCTTTCCGGCTTGGCCCTATGGGGACAAGCGCGTAGTGGTCCTGACCAGCCGCCCCCTTGACCTGTCGGCAGTGCGCGGAGGCAAGGTCGAACAAATGTCCGGACCTCCGTCCGACATCGTCGCCCAACTCGCTGCCACCGGCGCGCACCACCTCTATATCGACGGAGGGATCACGGTTCAACGATTCCTGCGCGCTGGTCTGGTCCAACGGCTCGTCATCACTCGTGTTCCCGTGCTCATTGGAGACGGCATTCCTCTCTTCGGCGCCCTGCCGCGCGATGTGCGACTGCATCACGTGGCCACGCAGCACTATCCCAGCGGCCTCCTCAAGAGCGAGTACGACGTTGTCTCCTGACAACTCGAAACTCGAAACTGCCTTTCTCCACGGAACTGTTCCGGCTCCGCTTCGTATAACTATGTTGTAACCATACTTGTCCCAGGATGGTCCTTGTGAATCGTCTTCGCCGCTGTGCGGTTTTTTTCGTACTTCTTGCTTACTCATCCGCCATTCTGCTGGCCCAAACCAATCCTCCCGCAAGAGAATCCGGCAAGTTTCGCCTGCACAAATTCGAGCAGCCCATCGGCCAGGAGACTTACACCATCACGCCTGACGGCAGTACGCTCACGCTGAAGTCGGAGTTCGAGTTCACCGATCGCGGCAGCAAGGTCCCACTCACGGCCACGCTGCGCACCTCCGACAGCTACGTGCCGCAGAGCTTCGTCATCAAGGGCAAGACCTCCCGCATGTCAGACATCGACACCGAGGTCACCATCAACAGCGCCAATGCCACCATCCGCCAGGGCAAAGACACCCACACGGTCACCCTGCCCCCCAATTTCTTCACCATCTCCGGCTACGCTCCTGTGGCCGTTCAGATGGAGCTCATGCGCTACTGGCGCACCCATGGTTCGCCGGCGGAGCTCGCAACGCTGCCCTCCGGCGCGGTCAAAATTCAAGATCGCGGGGCTGAGACCATCGACGTCGCCGGCCACCGCATTCAGGTCGAACGTTATACCGTGCAAGGCCTCATCTGGGGCCTGGAAACTCTGTGGATGGACAGCGACAACAATCTCGCTGCGCTGGTTTCTACTGACGCCGAGTTCGATCATTTCGAGGCCGTGCGCGAAGACTACGAATCCGCTCTAAACAAGTTTGTCGCCAGCGCCGCGCGCGACGAAATGGCCGCCCTCACCGAGCTGAGTCAGAAGCTGCCCGGACGCCGTACCGGTACCTTCGCCTTTGTCGGCGCAACCGTCATTGACGGCACTGGCAAACCTCCCATGGCCAACGCGACCGTCGTTACCAGCGATGGCAAAATCGTTGCCGTCGGCCCTAGCAAGAAAGTCAAGGTTCCCGCCGGAGCGCAGCGTATCGACGTCACCGGCAAATACATCATCCCTGGCCTGTGGGACATGCACGCTCACTATGAGCAGGTCGAGTGGGGGCCGATCTATCTTGCCGCCGGCGTCACTACGGTGCGCGATGTGGGCAACGAATACGACTTCATCACCGCGGTGCGCGACGCCGTCAACAGCGGCAAGGCGCTGGGTCCGCACATGCTGCTGGCCGGCATCGTCGATGGCGACGGGCCTTATGCCATCGGCATCACCCGCGTGAATTCGCCCGCCGACGCCGAAATGTGGGTGAAGCGCTATCACGATTCCGGCTTTCAGCAGATCAAGATCTACAGTTCGGTGAAGCCCGACAACGTGAAGGCCATCTGCGCTGATGCGCACAAAGTCGGCATGACCGTCACCGGACACATCCCCAACGGCATGAATGCCTACGAAGGCGTCGAGGATGGCATGGACATGATCAACCATATTCATTACATCATGGACTTGCTACTGCCCGAAGACTTCGACTGGAGGAAAGCAGGCTGGCCCGAGCGCTTTAAGGTGATGAGTTCTCTCGACGTCAACAGCGAGGCTGGCCGGAAAGCTGTCAAGTTTTTTGCTGACCATCACACCGTCATCGACCCGACCATGGCTCTAATGGAAATGCAAAACCGCCCCGCGGACGTGCCCGCCGAGACGCTGGAGCCCGGTATCGCTCGCGTTGCCCCCGAACTGCGCGAACAACTGGTCAGCGGAGGAGTGCCGCCGCAGTTCGCCGCCGAGGCGAAGAAGATTACCCAGGAACAGCTGCAGATGATCGGCGCCCTGCACCGCGCCGGCGTGCCCATAGTCGCGGGTACCGATCAGGCGGTGCCCGGCTTCTCCGTCTACCACGAAATCGAGTTGTACGTGCAGGCCGGATTCACCCCCATGGAAGCTTTGCAGGCCGCAACCATCGTGCCCGCTCGAGCCATGAAGGTCGAAGGCGATAGTGGCAGCTTGCAAGTAGGTAAGCGCGCCGATCTTGATGTTCTCGACGCCAATCCACTGGACGACATTCACAACATTCGCAGCGTGCGCTCCGTCCTCGCCAACGGCGTGCTCTACGATCCGGCTCCGCTGTGGGAGAGTGTCGGCTTCAAGCCGTAGGCCCTGGCTGGTCTTCCTTTAAGGTGTTGCCTAGAAATCATGCCCGCGCGGGGTTGGGTAGAGTGGCGATTCAGCGCCACGTCTAAGCCTTATTTTCCTGTCATCACGGGTGGGCCTCAGCCCGCAGAGAATCTACTTTTCTGCTTTTCAGATTCTTCCGGCAGTCCGCTTAGGTCGGCCGGCAAATCGAACTACCAGGCAAACTTTGCCGGGATGGCAGGGGCAGGCTTGCCTACTTTCCGTTCGTGGGAGGCGTGCGTGCTCACGATTGATCCGCTAACTCTTGTCAATTGCGTGATCTACCTTTTCGTGCGGCCAGGCGAAATTGGTAACCGACTTGCATTACTCATTAAGTCTTAGGGGCAACTAAAGCTCAGCTAGAACAGTGCCGATAAGACAGGGGTAGGAACGGTCCCCCTTGAGGAGATAGCGATGTCAGTGTCAGGCATTTCCAGCAGCAGTCTTTCTGACTACAACACCCAGAGCGTCCAAAACAAGATGCAGCAGTTTCAGCAGGAGTTCCAGCAACTCGGCCAAGATCTGCAGTCTGGGAATCTGTCTGCGGCACAATCCGATTTTGCGACCTTGCAGCAGTACGCGCCGCAGAGCAGCTCAACTTCGTCATCGCAGAGCAACAATCCCATTGCCCAGGCGTTCAGCCAGTTGGCGCAGGACCTGCAGTCGGGAAACACTTCGGCGGCCCAGCAGGACTACTCCACCATTCAACAGGACTTCCAGAGTCACGCCACTGAAGGGCACCATCATCATCACGGGGGTGGCGGGAGCGGCGCGAATGCGATCAGCCAATTAATGAGCCAACTGGGCCAAGCGTTGCAATCTGGCAACCTCACTTCGGCCCAGCAGGCTTACAGCACCTTGCAACAGGAGTTCCAACAATCCACCCAAAATAACGGGGTGGCGACAACGTCATCGACCCAATCCGGTTCCAACAACGTTTCGGTAAGTATTTAGGTGACGCCGCCCCACCCAGGCTTCTGTGGCTCGGGTGGGGTTTACCTTGTCCAGCCAAAACTCGAAGCGCTCGCGGGTGCCCATTACTCTCGACTGCCCTCGGGACAGGCTCTTTCGCCCGCGGTTGGCGCAACAATGGGACGTGGCTTCACTTGAACCCGAACCTCAAGCGCGAAGCTTGGGAAAACTCCGATCAAGCCAACGTTCGGGCAGAGCCGGCCTTCAGTCCTTCGTCTGAAACACACAGTCTCTTCAGTCCGCGAAACCCAGAGTGCGGGCTTTGTGAGAGTCTCCTCAGTTCAGCGGCGCCGGCGTCATCCCCATGAATGTTGTTCCAGTAAACTTTCCGCCGGAATCGAAGTTCCACGTGAATAGCGCGAACCCCGCGTGCGCGCAGGTCGGGCAACCATTGCGCAGCGGATAACCGATCACGAACTGCAATCCTCCGTTCGACCCGGTCTGCGAGTTCGGCCAGGTTTTTCCATCACGATCTCCGGGGAACAGCGCGGCCTTGGGAAACTGGTTCTTCAGGTCCTGAAACTGAAAGCTCCCCTGCAGACCTTTCTGGTCGAGCAACGTCAGGTCTTCGGCATTCACCATCCGGGGCTGTCCGTTGACCAGCAGTAGCCCATGACTGGGGTCGCTGCCTAACGGATACGTCACCCAGGCCACGTCCACCGGCCCCACATGGTTGAATCCCGACATGATTCCAACGTCGCCGCGCAGTTCGTAGAGTTCGCTGGTGAATCGGACCGCATCGGCCGACGCGCCGGCTTTGGTCATCTGGCTGGCAAAGCACGCCTCAAGCGAACGTCCCGTCGACTTAGCGCACGCCGCTTGGGCGGTGGCCAGAAAGCCGTTCGTGGGCTGCCATACCGCCGAAGCGCTAATGCTGCCCGGCGCCGACTGCGCGGTCGCAAATGGCGCCAACATGACTATCGCAAACAATGCGAGTGCCCTACGCATACGTCCCTCTCGGCTGCCTGGATCGTGAAATGGAGTTTAGCAGACCGCCTGGTGCGCAATTTCTGGGGCGAGCCTTCCTGGTGGATTTCATGGCAAGAGTTGATGCAGCCTTGAAACTCATTGCGGATTCTGCTGGGCCTGAGGTTGCGGTTGCGCCGGGGGCGAGGCTGGCCCGTGTGGCCGTTTCAGAAGCTTCGGCGGCGGTGGCGTGGGTATATACATGGTTCGCAGAAATTTCCCTTGGGCGTCAAAATCCCAGCCAAACCGCGCCAATCCGAGACGCCGGCACGCATGGCAGCCATTCATAAGCGGATAGGTCACGACGTATTCCTGGTCGCCATTGGGCAACGGTTGCAATCGCGGCCAGGGCGCGCTGCCGCTGCGGTCGCCCGGCCATATGTCCGCACTGGGATACTGGTGTCTGATCGCCTGAAACATCGCGTCCTGCTGCATGGCTGCTTGATCCAGCTTCTTCAGGTCGTCCACATCCAGGACCTTCGGATCGCCATTCACCAGCAGCAACCCGTAATTGTCGTTGGCGCGCAGTGGATAGAAAACCTGCGCCGCGTCCACCCGACCCAACTGCTTGAAAGCCGACAGAATGCCGACCTGCCCGTCGCTCTGCTGAAACAGCATGCGGGTAAAGGCCACCGCGTCGGCGGGCGCACCCGCCTTGGTCATCTGGTCGATGAAGCACTGGCCGTAATCGGCAGGCGCGCCGCTATTCTTGTCGCACGTGGCGTGCGCGTTGGCTAGAAAGTCCTTCGGTGGCTGCCATGCCGCCGACCCTCCGATCTTCCCCACGGGAGTCGTCGGCGCGCCTGTAGATGCTGCGTTCGCACTCGTCGTCTGCGCGGAAAATGCGAAAGCGACCGACTGCGGCAGCCGACCTCTTCCTTGCGCCCAGGCCGGTATAACCATCCAACCAGTCAGCATCATCACCAACAGCAGCGGTCTCTTCACTTTTTTCTGTTCTCCTTCATCAATCTGTGGCAACAACCCAACGTCCAGCCATCGGGGCACCAGTATCGCCATTCTGCTTGCAGACAGTCAAACCGCTGCCTAGGCAGGTCTGTAATGTCCGGCGATGGCAACTGCTCACGCCGCAGTTTCGTTTCGCCAACCGCGGGCCGCCGCCGATTGCCCGGCCCATCGCTGGCGGCCTCTGGGCAACAAAAATTTGACAAAAATTTCCCATCTGACATGTGCCCGACGGGTATACAATCAGCCCACTATAGCGCGGTTCGTGGGGCGACCGCTCTTCCAACCCATTCGCCCACGACCTGTGACTCAACCCGGGCGTGTTCCGAAAGCTCGCTACGGTGTAGGCCCGGCTCACGAGATCGTTCTTCCAGTCTGCGATTTCGGGGAGGCACATATGCAGTATCGGCGTTGGCTTGTTCCCTTCATGGTTTCCCTGGTCATCACTTGCGTCCACGCCCAGCTCAGAGGAGGCGGGCCGGGCGGCAGCGGCAACGTCCACGTACATGTCGTCTTGTCCAATGATCGGAACGCTGGCCCCTTCTTGAAAGTGTGCTTGATGGAAGGTTCGGTTGACCAGGTCGTGGGTACTACCTACACCAACGACATCGGGGAAGCTGACTTTATCGGAGTGCCCATGGGTGACTACCATGTCCGGATCAGTGGCGATGGCGTCGAGACCACCGACAGCTCCACCTTCGAAGTCGATCAGCGCAAAGTCACCCAGGCCCAGTACGTCGCGGTGCGCCAGTTGGCGGAGTCTGGCCCCAAACCCCTCTCCTCCCATTCCACTATGGTTTCCGCCTCCGATCTGCACGTTCCGCCCAAGGCCCGCAAGGAAGTCGATAAGGCCAACCAGTCGATGGCGGAACAAAATTGGAAAAAGGCCCTGGAACATTTGAACAATGCTATTGCCATCGCTCCCCAATATGCCACCGCTTACAATAATCTCGGGGTGCTCTACGCCAAGACCAATGACCTTCCCCACGAAGAGGAAGCGCTGAAGAAAGCGATCGCCGCGGACGACCACTTCGCTCCCGCTTTCGTTAACTACGGGAAGTTGTGCCTGCTCCAGAAAAATTTTCCGCAGGCCGAAACCCTGCTGCAGAAGGCGGTCAGCGTGGAGCCCGATAACGCCGAAAGCCTGATGTTGCTGGCCGACGCGGAATATATGAATCGCCATTTCGACGCCGCCATCGTCAGCGCCCGCCAGGCACATTCATCCGACAAGGAGCACCCGTCGTTCGTTCATTACATCGCGGCCCGCTCTTATCAGCAGGAGAACCGGCAGCAGGACGCGCTGGCCGAGTTTCGCTTGTTTCTAGTGGAGGAACCTAAAGGACCGCGCGCCGACCACGTTCGCGGCGACATTGCGAAAATAGAAGCCAACGGCCAGCGTGCCATTCAATAGGGTGCCCGCTTTGAAATTGCGCCACTAGAACTTCTGCAGATGGCTGCGGCCGGCATCCGGAATTCGGTGCCGGCCTTTTCAATCCACCATGGGATAGCTCGTTCTCCGGGCGGGTGATTGTAACTGCGGCTAGCGATGCCCGATCTCCGCCAACGAACAACCCATGGGTGGTGTCTCTAAGCCCGCGGGCAAACCTTGCCCAAGGTTGAGCGGGGATTTTTCTTACGATTCCGCGTTCTTCATCTTCAAGCTGCTCTTGTTCTCTTCCATGAATTCGCGAATCTGTTCTGCTTGGTCCAGCAGCCGGACCCATTGCTCGTAGTACAGCGTGACCGGAAAGCGCCCTAATCCGTACACGCTGACGCCGCCTTTCTCGCTGACCTTGAAGTCCAGGCTGCCGCGCTTGCGTCCCTGGGTTTGCTTTTCCAACTCCGCAACTTTCGCTTTCAATTCCTCATAACTGGGTTCAGCCATCTTTTTCACCTCAAACAGGATGACGTTTACAACTGCCAGCAGTTGCAGCCACCATCGTACCGGAGGACATTCCTGCCCGGATGTGAGCTGCCGCACGGACCGTCGTACACCGATTCTACCTGCGACTCGCGCAACCGCGACGCGGCGCGCAACCCCGCTTCTCCTGCCCACGCCAGAAGTGCCGCGTTCGACCGCTACTCTGGGCCTGCGTAAGAGTGAGAAACCGCGACCCGCCGGTTTGCAGTACAATTCGGAAAATGTCTCGGCCGGGTGCCGATTCCGCAGTGACGGGGGCGGGTTTCGTCATCCAAAAGGTTGTGGGGACCATGCCTTTGCCTGGCCCATTGCAGAGGATATTCTGGAGCTGCCGGTCGATGGTCTGGCTGGCCAGTTGGATTGTGCCCGGCGAGCAGCGAACCGAGTGGCGCAGGTCATGGACGCTGCAGACCTGGCATTGGTGTAACTTCCTTGCCGAATCGGGCCTGCTCAATCGCGCCCAGAAGCTCGAACTCGCACGTTTCTGCTGGAGCGCTTTCCCGGCCGCCTTCTGGCGCCGCTGCGATCGCGAAACGTTTCTTCGGCGTGTCGACCGGCTGCGGCGCTCTCCTCTAATTTGCCTCGGCGCAATTGCGCTGGCACTTATCGTCGTGGTCCTTGCCGGGGGGATCATCCCGGCTGCACGCTCATTCGCCTCCTCGCCCATACCACGGCCTGATCGCATTTGCGTCATCAGTTTGAACGGCAAGTTCAGGCGGCTGCGCTCGGAAACCCTGCTGGATTTAGCGTCGGCGTGGAAAGGCAGCAAACTTCTGGACGCCGTGGCTCCCTACTCGTGGGGTCCCGCCAGCTTGGCGGGGCTGCGGCGCACCGTTCCCATATTGTCAGCCCGGGTCGCTCCCACGTTCTTCCAGGTCCTGGGTCTGAAGGCTGCGCTGGGCCGCACTTTTCACGACGGCGATGCGCAAAGCTGCGGCAACTGCGTCGTCCTCAGTCATGAAATCTGGCAGCTCCAATTTCGCCGCGATCCTGGACTCATCGGCCGCCACATACTATTGGATGGCAGCGACCGCATGGTCATCGGAATATTGCCTCGCAACTTCCACCTTCTTTCGCCGGAAATTGCGGCCTGGACTTTGCTGGATTCAGCGGCGCCCCCTTTCAGTAACTTTGTGGAGCGGATTGGCGCGGTGGCCCGTACCAAAGATGGGGCGAGCGGGCAACGCATCGAAAGCGACCTGATTGACCTGAGCGAGAATGCCGGTTATGTTTTCCCCGCCTCGCTGCTGGTGGTCACCTCCCAGCCGGCGCAGATGCGCCGCTATCTTGGCTCCTACCTTTTGTTCGTGTTTCTCGCCGTAGGCAGCGCCGTATTGATTGTGTACGCGCGCTCCGGGACGGGACTGGGACGCGCTCCACTAAGTTTGCGCGATCGCAGTCGCTGGTGGTCGTTCTTCGTCGCCAAGTCGGTTCTGCTGCTGATCGGGACCGGTTTGCTGGCATGGAGCACGGTCCGCTGGCTCTCCGTCTACCTGGTTGGTTCGGTGCATCCCATGGCGAACGGGATTGCGCTGTGGTTCTTCCTCATCCTTTCCACGGGACCGCTCTCCTGGGCCATCCACGATCAACAGAAGCGCTGCCGCATCTGTCTTCGCCGCTTGGGAACTCCCATCCAGATCGGCGCTCCCGGCTACGTTTTGCTCAACTGGTCTGGGACCGAGATGGTCTGCTCTGAAGGTCACGGCGTTTTGTACCTTCCCGACTCCCAGGCCAACTGGCTGGAACGGGATCGCTGGGACAATCTAGACGATTCGTGGGCTGGCCTCTTTAGAGAAGAATAGGTTTGAGGCTTCGCGCTTGGCTCTTAGCAACAGCGAAACCTTCCAGGCCGACTATGTTAGTCAAGCGGGCGCTCATCTTCAGACGAACGTCAGAGTGAAATACCGGCTCGAATCCTGGCTGGGCCAAATCTAAAAGTATTCTGAGGTCCGAGATTTAAAAGCTAAGGGCGAAAAGCGCCTGCACTGCACCCTCATTGCCGAACTACATTCTGTGTCAGGGCATGGTGCACCGCGGTGGATAAGTCGGCAACGCTGAACGGCTTCTGCAGGAATGGGCTTCCCTTAAGCAGGATCTCGCGTCGCGCCGCACTGTCCTCGGTATACCCAGACATAAAGAGCACGCGAATTTCCGGATGGCGCTCGGCCAGATTGCTGGCCAGCTCGTGTCCTCCCATCCCTGACATGACCAGGTCGGTAAGAACCAGGTCCACTTTCCCCTGCAGGTCTTCACAAGTTTTCAGCGCTGCGGCGCCGCTGTCAGCTTCTAATACCCGATATCCCAACTGCTGCAGGCAATCCCGCACCTGGCTTCGAATGGTGGACTCATCTTCTACTACCAGCACGGTTTGCCCCGAGGGCCGGGAGGTTATTTCGCTGCGCAACACCGGGCGCTCCACGGGAGCGCTGGTAGCTGGAAAATACAGCTTGAACGTAGTGCCGTGGCCGGGCTCGCTGTAGACCCAGACATACCCTCCGCTCTGCTTCACAATGCCATACACGATCGACAGCCCCAGGCCCGTACCCTTGCCCACTTCTTTCGTGGTAAAGAATGGATCGAAGATGCGAGGCAGGATGGACTTGTCGATCCCAGTTCCAGTATCGCTGACGGCCAGCATCACATAGCGTCCGGGCTGGACGGGCGGATGTTCCTTGGCGTAAACCTCGTCCAGGTCCACCGTCGCGGTTTCCACATGCAGCGTGCCGCCTTTGGGCATGGCATCCCGCGCATTCACCGCCAGATTCAAGATTACCTGCGTCATCTGGTCGGGATCGAGCCGCGAATTTTCCAGATTGTCCGACAAGTTCGTCACCAACTCGATGTCCTCGCCTATGACCCGCCGCAACATGTGCGCGGTTTCGGTCACCACCGTATTCAAGTTGATGACTCGCGCTTGCATAATCTGCTGCCGCCCGAACGCCAGCATCTGCCGGGTGAGTGCCGCTGCCCGGTCGGCCGCATTCAAAATCTGCAGCATCGGTTTGCTAAACGGGCTCTCGGGCGTGATCTGGGCCAGCATCAGCTCCGTGGAGAGCTTAATGACTACTAGAATATTGTTGAAATCGTGGGCCATCCCGCCCGCCAGTCTGCCCACCGCCTCCAGCTTTTGTACCTGCCGCACCTGCTGCTCCAGCGTGGTCTGCCGGGTCATGTCTTCCACGTAGGGCGAGAAAACCTCCGGCTTTCCGTTTCCCCCGCTGAGGTAGCCGGAGATACGTACCGGCACCGTGCTTCCATCACGCCGTCGGAAGCTTGTCTCCCAACCCTCGATCCTTCCGTTCCGCCGCAGAACCTCAAGCAGCCGGTCGCGCTCCTTCGGGACGGCGTAAACTTGGTCCGTAATCCTCAGTTGCAGTGCTTCTTCCGCGCTGTAGCCGCCCAGCAACTCTCTCATTGCTGGATTCATGGTCTTGGCCCGGCCCTCGTCGACCAAGGCCTGCGCGATGCCGAAGGGAGCATTGTCCACCAGCGCCTGCAGCGAAGCCTGCGATTCCTGTAACGCTTCTTCCATGCGATGCCGGTCGGTTATGTCAACCGCGAGAATCAGTTCCTGGGGACGGCCGTCTCGCTGGTACTCGAAGGCCATGATCTCGACAAACAGAATGCTGCCGTCCTTGCGCCGATGCCGCCAGACCCCGGCCGTGCTATATCCATTGTGGCGCTCACTGGCAGCCTCCATGAATGCGGCGGTATCGTCGGGCGGACGGATGTCCACCAAGGTCATCGCCAGAAACTCTTCCCGAGAATAGCCGTAGCTCCGCACGGCGGTGTCATTTACTTCCAGGAAGTGCAATGTCTCGCAGTCATAGACCCACATCGGATAGGGATTGGCAGAGAACATAATCTGGCGGCCTTGTTCGGAGTCCCGCAACTCTTGAGTTGTCTTGGCGAGTTGTGCAGTAAGGCGCGCCTTGTCCCGGCGTTGGCGAATATAACTTTGCCGGAGCGCCAGGAACGCTGCCCCAACGACGATAAGCAAGACGATAGCTAAGAACGGCATCCGGCCAGACCCCATCTAAAATGGTGATGCGTCACCGGACTTCTCCGGCATACTTGCTGAAGCGCCTGTTCGGAAACCGTATTTAACGCGGCGAAGCTACAGAATTCCGCCAAGCACTTTTCCAGCACTTCGAGAGCCGATGAATTGCGTGTGGGTCTTAGAAGCGGCCAACGCAACCGATCATGCAGAACTTTCAAGTCCGTTCTGCATCTGATAAATCTTGTTCCGCGCGGGCGCGGGCGCGTATTTAGAGTAATAGCAGTTTCACAACAGCCCGGCTGTGACGTAGAACACAAATTTAGCTTGATTCAGCTCGCTGTTCTGCCATAATTCTGCAACGTTTGTGTTATGCCCTGGGGCTTCCTACCCGCCGCCCACAAGGGTTTTCTCTTAGGCAAGGTCTGATTAAGTCCGGTCCTTCGCAGGGACGGTCTTCAGGCCATCCGCAAATATCTGCTATGAAATGTGGGCTTTAGACCGGCTTCAGGGTCGGTGTAGACCGGGTAGAGCCAGCCTTCAGGCTGGCGTCGAAGCTCGCTCTACTACTAAAGCTTGAGCCACCACGGTCATTTCGATGACCGTGGTGGCTCAAGCGATTAATTCCGCCCCAGTGACGCGGCGTTGAAGCGCCGCTCTACGCATACTCGCCGGACTACACTAGTTCTGAAACCGCTTTAGCCTCGAAAGCACTGCTACGCACTGGATCAGGTCGCCCTTAGCAGCCCGTGGTGCAATGCCCGTCTTCTCAATATCGCAACATGCGGCCCTGCTGTTTGAATAAGTTACGAACGCGGTTTGGCGAGTTTCGCACTTCTGCCACGGGCTGTTAGGGAAGCACCGACTAAGTCTGGGCCTTCGAAGGGGAATGCCTTCAGGCCGTCCGCAAATATCTGCTATGAAATAGGGGCTGAAGAGACTGTGTCGCGACTGGAACAGAAAGTTTGTGATG
>Ga0182016_10003935_pt1 | contig 16686 bp, 16 predicted proteins | sample 712S2MmetaG_FD_120491 | JGI IMG/M metagenome (GOLD analysis project Ga0182016, IMG submission 120491) | Permafrost microbial communities from Stordalen Mire, Sweden - 712S2M metaG | ecosystem: Environmental > Terrestrial > Soil > Wetlands > Permafrost | place: Sweden: Stordalen | collected...
CCTTACCGCACACTTCGGCTGGCCGGGGCGCAGGAGAGGGTGGCGATGCTCTCGTTCATTGCGTGCTGCCTGGTGGTGGTGCGGGTGGCGGAACGGGCACGGCGGCAGAACCGTCAGGCTGAACAGCGGCGCGAGGACGTGGAGCGGCTTTACGCACTGAGCCAGGAAATGATGCTGCACGAGGACGCCGAAGGGCTGATCCACGATATGCCGCGGTTCATCGACCGGATATTTGCTTTGGACGGAGTGATTCTGTACGTCTGCGATCAGGACCAGTTTTACGCATCGCGGGCAAGTATTCCCGACAGCGTGAAAGAAACCCTGAGAATGATAAGCCAGGGCCAGAATCCAACGATCATTCCGCAATCGGGCTTTTTCACCACGGCGCTGATGCTGGGGCTGCGGCCAGTGGGGGCTCTGGGCTGGCGTCCGGCGCTGCTCTCGCGCGAGGTGGCCGCGGCGGTGAGCGCGCAGGTGGCCATTGCGCTGGAGCGGGCCATTGCAATAGAAGCTTCGGCGCGCATGGATGCTGCCCGCGAAAGCGAACGGCTGCGCACGGCGCTGATCGACTCGTTAACGCACGAGCTGCGGACGCCGCTTACCTCGATTCGCGCCGCCGCCACCACGCTGCTTGCGGCCGAGGGGCTGGACGAAGCTGGACGGCTGGATCTGGCGTCCATTGTCGATGAAGAGGCTGCGCGGCTGGATATGCTGATTGGCGACGCAGTCGAGATGGCCGAAATCGACGCGAATGTGGTCCAGATTCATCTGGTCCCGCAGAATCCTCGCGCGCTGCTCGATCAGGCGGCAGAGGAATCGCGGAAGGCTCTGGCTTCGCGCCGAGTCAGCATCAATGTCGAGGAGCCGGACGTTCCAGCGTGGTTCGATCCGCACCTGCTGGGGCGGGTTCTGCGCCATCTCCTGGAGAACGCGGGAAGCTATACTCCGCCGGGCAGCCGCATTGCGCTGAGCAGCCGCAGGCTTGACGGCCGCCTGGAGTTTTGCGTGGAAGACAATGGCCCCGGCATCGATGCGCTGGATTTGCCGCTCATTTTCGAGAAGTTTTACCGGGGCAAGCGGGGCGCAATCGTGGGCAAGGGCTCGGGCATGGGGCTGGCGATTGCGCGCGCGATCTTGACGGCGCACGGCGGCGAGATTGAGGTTTCCAGCGTTCCGGGGAAGGGAACCAGCTTCCGGTTTTGGGTGCCGCTGGTGGAGAAGGAACCGGGGAATTCAGCGAAGGGTGGACAAGAGATTTTGGACTGAGATTGCTCCTCAATTCGACCCCGTATCCGGTTCTTGGCTCCAGTCGCAAGGGATTTCGCGGCGCTGTTCGGAGCTTTCTGTAGCCCACTCGAGCAGGCGGGCTATGCGCCATGCGGATATGGCATCTACCGGAACTGGAGATTTGCCGAGCAGAGCGTCGCGGACGCCGGCGTAGTAGAGGCGGTAGTCGCCGGGGATGGGCTCGACCGGGTGGGTGACCATGGCGCCTTCCACATCGACATGGAGCGAGCCCCACCCGGCATGCGGCTCCTGGCCCCAGTCCTTATCGGCAATTCGGCTGATCTTATTCAGAGCGGCTTCTTGCGGGTCGACGCCTGATTTCCAGTAGTTGCCTTTGGTGCCGCGCAGGTGGAAGCGGGGGCGCGCGGGAATGGAGAGGCAGTTGGCGCCGAGGACGACTGTAAAGCCTGTATAACGGAGGCGCATGGTGAAGGCGTCGTTCGAGCCTTGGCCGTCGCGCTCGCGGGTGACGTCTGCGCTGACCGCCCCGGGCTTGCCGAAGAGCGTGAGGGCCTGGTCGCCGATGTGGGTTCCCAGGTCGAGCAGTTGGCCGCCGCCCTGGGCCGGATCGTCCTTCCAGGGGCGGCGAGTCGAGCCGGGACTCCAGCGATCGAAGCGGGATTCGAAGTAAACGAGGCGGCCCAGAGAACCTTCGTGCAGCAGTTTCCGAACTGTCTGGAAGTCGCTGTCCCATCTGCGGTTAAAGAATGGGATGAGCGCGACGCCTTGGGCTTTGGCGAGGGCGATGAGCTGGGCGACTTCGGCTGAGGCGACGGCCACTGGCTTGTCTACGACGACATTCTTGCCGGCTTCGAGAATCTGGCGGGCGACGTCGAAGTGGGTTCCGCTGGGGGTGGCAACGACGAAGAGATCGAGCGTGGGGTCGGCCAGCAGGGCTTCAAGGGAGCGGTAGGTGACGATGCCGGGATAGCGCTGGGCGGCGTTGTCTGTGTGGCGCTCGATGACAGCAGCCAGTTCAAGCCCTTCGACGGAGGAGATCAGCGGCGCGTGGAAGACGCGTCCGGCCATGCCAAAACCTACCAAACCTACTCGAATCATTGGTCACTCCTAAGAGGCGCTCAAGGAACACCTGAATAGGATAAGACGGATATCGATCTTTGTTCCGATTGGAGGGTTTGCGAGGCCGAAAACAGCTCCGAGAATCTGGAAAATCCCATATCGCGGCACGGGAGGCGAAGTAGTTCTTGACACGATCCAGGTGCAAGGTCCTGATTCCGCTTGGGTTATTGTCCAGCTTCACAAATCGGCAAATTATATGCAGGGTTTCGAAAATATAGGAGGGGGGAGGGGGTATTTATTTTCTGGTTAACAGCTTCGGAGCAGGTAATGAGTTGGACAATTTGCATTCCAGCGGCATGGCGGGGCTGGGGCATTTCCCTTCGTTCTCTATGAACCATTATGCGCCGATGCGGGTAATTATCGGCAACGGGCGGATGAACAACCGCCCGGCCTGATGGAGTAAAATTCCGCAATGCCAGAAAACCCTTCTCAGACTGTCTTCGTAGTGGACGATGAGCCGGGCACCGCATCGATGATCGCCGCTATCCTGAATGCGTCCGGCTTTCAGGCGACCGCCTTCACGGACGTCGAAAAGGTGATGCAGGCTGCGGAGTCTTGTTGCCCAAACATCTTGATTTCCGATGTGGTGATGCCTCAAATGAACGGCATCGAGTTGGCAATCAAGTTCCAGGCTGCCTATCCGCAATGCAAAATTCTACTCTTTTCCGGAAATGCATCCGCTAATAGGCTCATGAAGGTTGCCACCAAACAAGGCCATGCCTTCACGCTTATGAGCAAGTCGACTCTCCCGAAGGACCTGGTGGCCGCTGTCCGGAATCTTTAGTTCCTCGTCTATTAGCAAAGCGGGGACCATGCGGCGGTCACCGGCGCGTCTAGGCGGCCCTGCCGCCCCTTCACCTCAGTTGGCCGGACGCCCTGCCCAGAGGGCACCCACTCGATTTTGAGACCTGAGATTTCGAGGCGTGCGGAAAACCCTGGAAATCCAGGGTTACGGATCGTCGGGGTTCGAGTTGTCCCAGGTCTCAAAATCGAGACCTGGGGTACCAGGCTACCACCTAAATTCAGCGGCGTTTAATAAGTCTCTGATCTTCTTCTTCGTCATTGGCTCAGGTTGTGAAACATGTGAAGCGGGAAGAGCAGTTGGAAGACCGTCTCTCACTGCCGCAAGAAAATCTGATCCCTTGGCAACTATATCTGGATTGTCCGCGTCCTTCGCTTGGGTCTTATATATGTCGAGGACTGTTTTATAGGAGGATTGCAAAACCTCCTGCGTAAGTTGCGATGCCGTAATCGAAAATATCTCATCAACAGTTGGAGAAGCATATCCGATGATGCTGCAAACAACGTGATACGACATGTGGAAAAGGATATTGCGGCGTTCTCCTGGGTCGATTTCTGAAACAGAATTCAGAAACTCCGCAACCTTTCGTACAATCAGAACCGCTTTTAGATAGGACTGGAGTTCAACCAGCTTTGCCTTCTGACGCGGCTTGAACAACAATTTGTGTTTCTCCCCTTTCTTTCCCTCTCCGCCAATATAGTTTCCGGGTCTCCCTCTGGCATCATCTGGACGATGCAAAAGAACCGCGATGGCAGCTTGGGTGACCTCGTTGAGCGAGATTATCTTAACGATGTCTTTCCCCTGGTCTTTATAAAAACCGGGACGCCTATCATAAAAGAACCCTTGCGCTTTGAATAAATCCTCGATATCTCTATGCACTTCTCCGGTGAGTACAAGTGTCGATGGCTTAATCGGATTCTGGTTGTTCGTGGCCCGAATGATCTTGTCTCTCAAAGCATCATCGGCAACTGGAATCAGCTTCACAATGACGGTCCGTGTCTCGGTAGCTGACGGTTTGTGCTCGGAAAAATGCCCGAAGATTTGGCGTGATGTTTGAAGACCGTTCACGACTTGTGCATCTTCTAAGGACAAAGTGAAAGCGTCAATCGGGCTTATGCTCGCGCAGGTTATTGTCACTCCGTTGTTGAGTTGCCAAAAATCCGGTGGCCCGCCATTGTCTAGTGCTGTTCGCATCTGTCTATTTACAGACGTTTTCCCTTGATTCCCTCTGACGTTGGATTCGAATATAAGCTCATCCAAGAATCCGCCTTCATCTTTGAGAAAATTGAAATAGTCTTGCAACTTAACAATACCAACGTACCCTTTCCCGATCGGAATGGGCTGGCTATTCCAGATTAACCGCCTTGTTCTTTGTCTCCGCTTTCTAACGTAGGTGAGCAATGCGCATGAGTCGATTGGGTAAAGATTTACGCTGTCGTTGGAATTTTCCGTTCCGCGATGCTTACGGACCACTTCGATAAGTCGATCCTTCGCAGCATCTCCCGCCACATTGAGCGTGTCTCCGTCACCACGAGTGACGTAATAAAACTCCAAATGCAGAGAAGGGAAATTGTGCGCCGCCGCTAGATATGCCTTCTTGAACGCCTCGATTATAGAAACAAGATGTGAATGGTATTTTTGCGCTAATGTTTTGCTCGGTTTGCCAGCTATGAGCAAAAGATCGTCAGCAAAATGCGCCATTTTGTCAATGTCGTCCGGTTTGAATCCTGTGTCGCTTTTTGAGGATTTAACTTGGAAGACCATGACTCTCATCGTGTCTATCCCGCTTAACTGGGTCTGTACTTCGTCCGTTATTAAGGTGTTCGCTTTGCCCGCCAAGCAATAGATCGCATCTATTCCGCCGTCATTGAAATCATCCGTGATTCCATATTGCACCTGCTCGTCAGTTAGCGTGTAGCGTTTGGTGATATGCTCGACGGCGTAATACAGATATGGTTCAACCGTAATGCCGGATGCTCGTTCTCGCTTCCAAGTCTCAAAGTTGGAGTCGAGGGCTAATACCTCATGTTCGCTCATCAGGAACCTCTCCCGGAAAGTGGCTCAATCATACGCCACCTCCGATGATTACTGAATCAGAGATATCGTTTCCAAAGTAAATTATTGAAAATACATTGTCTCCGAGGCTAAAGCCCGGTTTGATGTTGTGGGTTTATGCGGGGGTTAAACCCCCCGCCTCCCTCCGCGTTACAAAGCTTGCGGCGTGTTGCCGACTAGCCTTCAAGCTTATACCGGGTTTCGGCTAGGCGGTAGAGGCGACGCCAGACCAGGCGGTTCATAGTGACGACCATGACGCTGATCATGATGGTGGCGAGGAGCAGGATGGGAAAGCGGCCGCTGTCGGTGGCGGCGTCGATCTGCGCGCCGAGGCCGACAGTTTGGAGGGTGCGGTCGGCTACGTGGGAGTACTCGGCGAAGACCGAGGCGTTCCAGGCTCCGCCAGAGGCCGTGACCATGCCGGTGATGAGGTAAGGGAAGATGCCGGGGAGGATCAGCTTGGTCCAGCGCTGCCAGCGGGTGAAGTGGTAGACCGCGGCGGCCTCTTTCAGGTCAGAGGGGATGGACATAGCTCCAGCGATGACGTTGAAGAGGATGTACCATTGCGTGCCGAGCAGCATGAGGGCGACGGAGCCAATGCCGAGGCCGCCGCCGATCTTGACCAGGCCGATGAGGAGGATGGGAAAGAACGCGGTAGCGGGGATGGAGGCCAGGACTTGCGCGACCGGCTGCACGACGCGGGCCAGTTTTGGATTGAGGCCGATGGAGACGCCAACGGGGATGGTCCAGAGAACGGAGATGAGCAAGGCGGCGTTGACGCGCAAAAAGGTTGCGCCCGCTCCTTCGAGCAGTAGTTTCAGATCGGGCCAGGTAACCGTCCTGAGCATGAGCACGGCTTGCATGGCTCCCCAGCCGACAACCACAATTGCGATTGCGGCCAGCGTCCAGAGCGCGGCGGAGGCTTTGTGCGGCTTGTCGTCGTCGAGGGGCTGAACGACACGGCACTCCTTGCTGCGCGCCATGCGGCGGTAGATGGGCTCTTCGCAGCGGGTCCAGACGCGTCCGGGCAGGGAAGTGAAGAGGGTCGAGCGCCGAAGCAGCTCAAGGATGGGCGAGGTGACGCGATCGGCAGATTCGACCTGCTCGAATTTGAATTTGTCGCTCCAGGCGATGAGCGGACGCCAGACGAGCTGATCGGTGGCGACCACGATGAGAATGACGACGGCAAAACCGGCGACGAGCGCGCGAACGTCGCCGGAATCGGCTGCGGTTTGCAGGTAGCTGCCCAGGCCGGGCAACTGGAAATTGCGGTCGCCCATGGTGAACATTTCGCAGGCGATGAGGGCGAACCAACCGCCGGCGACGGAGACGATGGAGTTCCAGACGAGGCCGATGGCGGAGTAGGGCATTTGAAGCTGCCAGAAGCGCTGCCATGCGGAGTAGCGGTAGATGCGCGAGGCTTCAAGCATCTCCCTGGGAATGCTTTTGAGCGAGGAATAGAAGCTGAAGGCGAGATTCCAGACCTGGCCGGTAAAGATGAGCAGGATGACGCCCATCTCGATGCCCATCTGGTGGCCGGGAACCAGGGCGACCATGGCCAGCACGACGGGCGGCAGAAAGCTGAGCACGGGAATGGATTGCAGGATGTCGAGAACCGCGATCATCCAGGCCTCGACTCTGGGGTTATGCGCAGCCGTATAGCCATAGGCTACGGCGAAGACCAGGCTGAGGATGTAGGCGATTCCGATGCGGACGATGGAATAGAAGGCGTAGACGGGCAGGGCGCTAATGGAGTGCGAGATGGGCACCACGGGGACGGGTTTTCCCATCCAGTAAGCGCCGGTGCTGATCAGGGCGAAAAATAACGCAAGCGCGCAGCCGGCCACAACCAAATCGATGACGAATGGCCAGGTGCGGGCGGTGACCAGGGTGCGGGCGAGGGGGTGTTGGAGCTTCACTTGGCATCCTCGCGGGCGGCAATCTCTTCTTCCTGTGCGTCGGGCAAAACAAAGCGGCGGCGGCCTGCGTCATAGTCGAAGATCTCGGCGTAGCGGCCCCAGGTGACGGCGGTCTCCATTTGGCGCAGGCCTTCCTCCTCGCTGAACTGCTCGTCGAGCATATCGAGAAAGAAGTCTTCAGGCACGGTGTGGTCGCTTTTGGTTTCGAGGGCGCGGCGAATCTGGCGCAGCAGCAGAACGTTGGCTAGGGCGGCGTCGCGGAAGAGCTCCTTCTGGCGAAGGATCTCGGAGTTGGCAAACTCCGTGCCGCTCTCGGTGATGGCGGCGTCGCCTTCATCGATCTTGAGGAAACCGAGCAGTTGCGCGGCGTCCACAATGGGCAGCAGGTCGTCGATTTCAAAGGCCAGGTCGTCGGCCAGGCGGTAGATGTCGTCGCGGCCTCCTTTGTCGAGGAGAAGCTCAAGGAGGCCGGCCATGCCGCCGGGACGGGCATGGGGCAGCATCTGGTAGCGCATCTGGCGCTGGTCGCGGATCTTGGGGCCGGGCTGCTGATCGGGCGCCTCGGCGGGGGCCGCATCGGGTTTGGTGAGCACCTTATAGATGTAATCGACGAGCTGGGTGAAAGGCTCGGACTTGCGGTCGCGAAGCTGCGGAATCTGGACGCGGAAATCGGTGCGGATGTGGCCGGGGTTGCGGCCCAGCACAACGATGCGGTCGGCCAGCAGAACAGCTTCCTCGATATTGTGGGTCACCAGGAAGATGGCCTTGGTGGGCATGGCCTTGTTGGCCCACAATTCGAGAAGCTCGCTGCGCAGGTTCTCGGCGGTCAGCACGTCGAGGGCCGAGAAAGGCTCGTCCATGAAGAGGACTTCAGGTTCGACGACGAGGGCGCGGGCAAAGCCAACCCGCTGCTTCATTCCGCCGGAGAGTTCCTTGGGATAGGCGGCTTCAAAACCGTCCAGACCGACCGTGTCCAGCATCTTCATGCTGCGATCGCGGCGCTCCTCGGGGCTGACGCCGCGGGCTTGAAGCGGGGCCTCGACGTTCTCAAGGACCGTGAGCCAGGGAAAGAGGGCAAAGCTCTGAAAGACGATAGAGACGTTGATCTCGGCATCGGCAATGGGAGTCTGGCGCCAGTAGACCTGACCGGCCGAGGGCGTGGAGAGCCCGGTCAACATGCGCAGCATAGTGGACTTGCCGGAGCCGGAGGGGCCGAGCAAGGCCAGGATTTCTCCGGGCAGGATCGCCAAGTCGGTGGCGGAGATGACCTGAATGCGGTTCTGGCTGGGTTGCGCGTAGTATTTCTCGATCTTCTCGGCGCGAATGATCGCTTCGTCGGCCGGGGATGAGGCAACGATAGTGGCCGGGGTCTGGTTGAGGGCGCCCGCTTCCTGCATGGGTGGTTCTCCAGTTGGGTCTCGCCTGCCTGTGCCGCGGGCGGTGGCTGTTGCAAGTATATGTTTTGCCGGTTGCCGCCAGATGAATCAGCGACGTTTATGCCGTGTTCCGCGCTCGCGCCGGCTGGGGACAGTGTTCTCGATGCGAATTCCCCGCTCAGCAGTCAGAGATGTTTGCTCTATAAAAGCCGAACTGGGCGTATGATCTCTAGAAAAGCGATTAGCCGCTCCGGAAAACCGCTTCCCGTGTACATGAATCGCCCAGGATTTCAGATGAGGCCCTGCTAGTGTCGGTCGCGCGGGTGAACTTGCCGGTCCAGTCATGCGTCTAGGAGAGTATGCCCGAAAAGAATACCAAACCAAAAGTGCTGGTCGCGGACGATGAACCGGTGATCGCCGATACGCTAGTCATGATCCTGAACCAGAGCGGCTTTCAGGCGCGCTCCGTTTATTCAGGGGAAAAGGCGCTTGATGCGGCGGTGACCTTTGAGCCCGATATGCTTATCTCCGACGTGATTATGGCCGACCTGAACGGAATCGATGCGGCAATCCGCATTCGCGCTCTGTTGCCGCAAATCAAGATACTCCTCTTCTCCGGCCAGGCGGCCACGGCCGATTTGCTGGAAAAGGCGCGCGCCAGGGGCTACGAGTTCGAAATTCTGGCCAAGCCGGTTCATCCGCAGGATTTGCTGGCGAAGCTGCGCGCATGAACGAGCCGGCGGAAGACGCTTGCCAGCGGAACCAGCGAAGCGGCCAGTGCGTATACCGGATTAGATGAAGCCCACATCCGCATTGGCCGACCCGCCAACCGACCTCCTTACGAAGCGTCTTTTCGACTTTACCAACAGGCTTGAAGGGATCGATCGGCGGCTCTTGCGCATCTTCGTTCCCTGGGTTGCGCGGCATCCCCGCTATCTGCCGGGACTTATCCGCCTTGCGCGGGCTCATACGCAGTCGAGGCGCGTTCGTGCAGGCGCGCTTGCAGCTGGTGTACAAGTGCCGCCGTTTCTCGTTCTCAGCGTCACATCCAGATGCAATCTGCGCTGCGTGGGCTGCTTCGCCGGAGACATTGGGACCGTAACCGCGGCTCCCGCGCAGCCGGGGCTCGACTCCGGCGATTGGTCGAGAGTCGTGGACGAGGCTGTCCGGCTGGGCGTGATCGCTTTCGTGATCGCCGGCGGCGAACCATTCCTGCTGCCGGGAATTGTGAACCTCTTCCGCGACCATCCCGATAGGCTCTTTGTCGTCTTCACCAACGGGACGGCATTGAAGGCCAGCGACTACGCGGTGTTGAAGAATTGCTCGAATGTGGCGGTGGTGGTCAGCATCGAGGGCGATCGCGATCTGACCGACCTGCGGCGGGGCCGGGGCGTCTTCGAGAAGGCGCTGGGGTCGCTGGACCGTCTTCGCGATGCGGGCGTTCTAACCGGAATCTCCGTCACGGTTGGAAGGGCAAACGTCGAGTACTGGTCGCAGCCGCAGAATATCGACGGGCTGCTGGCCCACAGCGGACCGCTGGCGTTCTTCATCGAAGAGATTCCCACAGGCAAAGACAAGAGCGAGGCGCTGCTGACGCCGGAGCAGCGGGCGCGCTTTCGCGAAACCATCGTCGAGTACCGGAATAGGACAACCGGAGGCGCATACATCATCCAGTCGCCCGACGACGAAGAGGAACTTGGAGGCTGCGTCTCCGCCGGACGCGGCTTTGCCCATGTCAACCCCGGCGGAGACGTGACCCCCTGTCCCATTTCGGCGATTGCGACGCACAACCTGAAAAACTCGAATCTTCGTGAGGCTTTGGCCAGCCCGCTTTTCGCTATGATCCGGAAGAACGGACATCTGCTTGAGACCGAAGGGCATCCCTGTGGGCTGTCAGCTCACGCCGCGGAGTTGGAGCGCATGACGCAGGGCCTTGGCGCTTACCGCACCGGAGCACTTGCGTCTGCGGCAGGGGACAAGGATTGGCCCGTAGCAATCCACTGATCGCAGGTTGCAAGTAGGATATGAGAGGCCTCTGGGGGGTAGCTACAGCTCGCGGCGGCCTTCCATGGCGCGGGCCATGGTGACTTCGTCGGCATACTCGATGTCGCTGCCGGCGGGAACGCCTGTGGCAATGCGCGTGATCTTGACCGAAGGGCCGCGCAAGGCAGTGGCAAGCCAATGGGCAGTGGCTTCGCCTTCCAGCGTGGGGCTGGTGGCCAGGATGACCTCGTCCACTTCGCCGCGCTCGACGCGTGCGAGAAGCGTGCCGGTGCGCAACTGGTCGGGGCCGACACCGTGCAGGGGCGAGAGAGTTCCGTGCAACACATGATAGACACCCTGATAGCCGCCCTGCGAACTGCGGGTCCGCTCGATGGCGGCGATGCTGGTTGGCTCTTCGACCACGCAGACCAGGCGCTGGTTGCGGGTGGGGCTGGAGCAGTAGGCGCAGGGATCGACGTCGGTGACGTTGTTGCAGATAGAACACAGGCGCAGGCGGGCCTTGAGTCCGCGCACCGCCTCGGCCAGCGCCGCCGCATCGTCGTCGGTGGAGCGCAGGATATGGAAGGCGAAGCGCTGGGCACTCTTGGTGCCCACGCCGGGCAGCTTCTTCAACTCTTCAATGAGCCGCGCCATGGGCTCGGCATATCGTGACACGTTGCTGCCTCCGGGAAGGGTGCGATAAAGCGCTCCTGTTCAGGATAGCGGATTGGCCGCTGTAGGCCGGGACTGCCTTACTGCTCATTCGCGGGCTGGCCTGGCTGCGGGCTTGGTTTGGAGCCTTACTTTTTGGCGGCGAAGATTTGCGGTTCAGATTCGTCCGCGCCAATAACCGGGGCGGCGCTTGGAGTGGGCTACGGCTACGATCTGAATTTTGTGGGACAACTCACGGAAGACGACGAAGTAGGGGAACCGCTTGAGCATCAAGCGGCGCGTGCCTTGTAGATAAGGCGCGCACATCTTGGGTGATTTTCGCAGAAAGCTGAAGGACTCTCTCAATTCGGCGTCGAAGGCCAACGCGGTAGACTCGCTTCGCAACCAGTACCATTCAAAAGCGCCATCCACCTCTGCCTCGGCCTCGGGGTGGACTTGCGCCGGTTTCATCCGCGTTGCCGCGCCAGAATCCTTGCGTCCATACGGGCGAGAACATCCTCGAGCGGAAGCATCTCCACAGCCCCGGAATCAATCTCGGCAACGCGCCGCTCAACTTCCTCCTTCCAGGACGCCTCAATCTCCGTGTCGCTGGAACCGTCTCCGCCTTGGAGCAATTTTCCGATCAGCCAATCGTAGTCGCCGGGAGGGAGGCGACGGACATCTTCGAGAACTTGGGCGGCGGTGCGGTTCATGGCTAGATTGTAGCGCGAAATCGGACGCAGAACCAACTGCGGCAGCGCCAGGGACGCTACCAAGTCTCAGCACCCGGCTTCTCTGCTCCCGAAATCATTGCAGTCTTGCTTTCTTGGGTTTCTTAGTGGGTTTCGGGTTTCCCCCCACGAGATGAAGCGCTTCCTCATATCCTCCGCCGAAATCCACTCGAGTAATATCGCTCAATCGAAACTTAGATGGCTTTTGGTGCCAAACTGCGTCGGGGCTGATTGTATGCAACAGCAAATTGCTCTCGGACACATTTAACACTTTTCCGATGACACATTCGTCCGGCTTTATCCGCTCTCGATGAATCGTTACTAGCGGAAATAGTGAATTCGCCGACCTCAGTAACGCCGGAAGACTGCTAAGGTCTATGTCGGGCTTGGTATCTATGCTTTGCCCACGTTTACGGAGTGCGGCAACAACGAAGTCCTCGTAAGGATCTGGTACCTTTATGTGTCTGAGGTCAGAAACGAGATGACATTGAAATCCGTTGAACTTCATGTCGTTGTCGATGAGTCCTAACAAGAAGAACTGCGGCCCAATATCCAGTACATATCCGCGGGTCCAACCCTCTTCATAAGGACTGGAGAACCTCAGAACAATTGCGTTGGAACAAGCTTCTCTCAGCTTCGATTCTCGTGCTTTAGTCATTGTGGGGTCCTCTATTCTCAGGATAAATACACGGATTGATTCAGGTTAGAAGTCGGGCCCGCTTGCCTTGGGACTTAAGCAAAGACACAGCTTGCTTGTCGAAGCTGACAAACTCCTCGGCGCCCAGCCAGTGGCCTTCATAGGCGATAGCGCCATCGGCAAAGTCGCCGCCTTTTTCGAGGACTTCCAGGCCTGCTTCGATAGCAGGGCGGTTCATCTCGACATTGTCGCCAATCATCAGAAGGCGAATGGAGAGGGCAATCTCAGCGGACGATCTCTTATAGAGCCGCCGCATTACCCATACGAATTCGCACAGTGCGGGGGTGGGCACGACAACGAGTTTCGCGCGCTGCAAGGTTCTCGAGGCTATGGGCGATTGGCATGGGTCATCTTGTAACGCGTCGCGGAGCAGCACGTTGGTGTCAACCGCGATTTTCAACGTATTCCTGCCCAGCCGTCGGTGATGGCTTCATTGATCTGTTCGATTGTTAGCCGGGGCGTTCCCTTCTTGGCAAGCGATCCGCTGAAGGCAGCAATTGAGCCCTTTTGGGGAGCTGGCCGCACAGCGAGCCTTCCATCCGGAAGCTTGTCGACCTGGACCTTCTGGCCGGGCGTGACGTTCAGATGCCGTAGCAACTCCTGCTTAAGTGTGATCTGGCCCTTGGCGGTGATAGTGAGTGTGGCCATAGCAATCCTCCATGCCTCATTGTAAGGAAAATATACCTTACTGTCTAGCTCAGGAAGATAGGCTTGAGATTGATATTCTAAGGTGGGATCTTCTATCGCTTCAAAGCTACAGACTCCCTGAAAGCCATCCGCCGAGTCTTTCCAACGGCAACCTCACTCCGATATAAAACTGGCCGAAGAGGGCGTAGACGGCGCTGACTTCGTCGAAGCGCATCTCGTAGATGAGCTTTTTGAAGACCACCGGATCTTCGGCGAAAAGGTTTACGCCCCACTCCCAGTCGTCCATGCCGATGGAGCCGGAGATGATCTGTTTCACCTGGTCGCCGTACCGGCGGCCGATCAGGCCGTGCTCGTGCATCATGCGTTGGCGCTCGGCAAAGGGGACGGTATACCAGTTCAACCGTTCGCCGCGCTTGCGATCCATGGGGTAGAAGCAGAGGTACTTCGATTCGGGAACGGCTGGGAAGAGGCGGGAAGCCAAGGCGGCGGACTGGCGCTCAAGGGTGGCGGACACTTCGGCGTCCCACTCCGGCGAGTGCTGAGTGAAGCCTTTGGCGCTGGCGGCCTCGTAGGTTTTCCGGCTGGACTCGTAAAGACCGAGCTCGACGACCGAAACGTAGGAGTGGCGCAGGTCAAGGTAGTCGTATAGTTCGGTTTGCGCCAGGTCCAGCTCGACCTGATTCAGCGCCTCAAGAGAGTCGCGGAAGTGAATCAGGATGAGGTCGCCTTTGTGGCCGAGTTCCGAGAAGAGAGCGGTCTGGATTGGCGCGTCAGGGGCTTTGCGCTCCAGGCGGCTGAGGGCTGCTGTGGCTTGAGCGGCAATGTTTTTGCGCTCGCCGTCCGCGCAGGACCGCCAGGCCTTCCAGTCGAAGCGGAAGAATTGGTGGAGCAGGCTGGAGCCATCGAGCGTAAGCGGAACTGGAGGGAATAAGGCGGGGGAATTGGCCAAGGGATACCTCAAACTTTCCTTCGAACATCCATCGTAGCAAAACAAGGGGAAGGCGCGATTGCGGGTGCGAAGAGGTCAATGGCAGCAAGTTAGCCCCCGCCGCGGCGGGGATAGCGAGTTGGCGGGTTTGCGCGGCAAGCACGGTCGCGGCCGGCCAGGAATCGTGGCCGCCGACGCCGGTCCGCATCGGCCCTATATACTGAAAGCGCTCATGAATGAAAGAATCCTGACCTTCCTGGTAGTATTCGTTACCCATGTCATCGATATTGGCGGCTATGCCGGCATTGTTGCGCTGATGGGAATTGAATCGGCCTGCATTCCTCTGCCCTCCGAGATCATCATGCCGTTTGCAGGCTTTGTGGTGTACCAGGGCCACATGAATCTGTTTTGGGCCGCGACGGCTGGCGCGGTGGGCTGCAACCTTGGCTCGGTCGTCGCGTATTGGATCGGCGCGAAGGGCGGGCGGCCGCTGGTCGAGCGCTACGGCAAATGGGTTCTGATGAGCCACCATGACCTGGACCGTATGACGGAGTTCTTCAACAAGTATGGGTCGATCACAGTTCTGCTTGGGCGGTTGCTGCCGGTGGTGCGCACCTTCATTGCCTTTCCGGCGGGAATTGCCAGGATGCCGCAACTGCGCTTTCACATCTATACTTTTCTGGGTTCCTGGCCATGGTGCTTCGCGCTGGCATACGCGGGCATGAAGCTGGGGGAAAAATGGCACACGGACCCGCGCTTTCACGAGATTTTCCACCGCTTCCATCTGGTGGTCGAGATAGCGCTGGTGGCGGGGATCGTTTGGTTTGTATGGTCGCACTTGAAGCGCGGCAGGCAGGTTGCGGCAGCGTAAAACTACGAATGGGATGAAGACACTCCGCGCGGTGTAGACTGTTTTATTCGCCGGAAAACAAGTTGGAGCCGCCCGGAAATCCGGATCAAATAATGAAGGTTAGGAGAAGCAATGTCAACTGAAGAGCAAGACGGCCAGAAGAAGGCCGCAGCGTCAAAGATTGCGCCCGCGACGGGCAAGTTGGGAGTGATGGTGGTGGGCCTGGGCGCCGTGGCGACCACGATGATCGCCGGCGTCGAGGCCGTTCGCCGCGGGCTGGCCAAGCCGATCGGGTCGCTTACGCAAATGGGCACCATCCGCCTGGGCAAACGCACGGACAACAAATCGCCGCTGGTGAAGGACTTTGTACCGCTGGCGAAGCTGGACGACGTTGTGTTCACGGGATGGGACATCTTCGAGGACAACGTCTACGAGAGCGCCGCCCACGCCAAGGTGCTTGATAAGGAGACGCTTGAGAAACTCAAGCCCTATCTGGAGTCGATCAAGCCGCTGCCCGCCGTCTTCGACCAGTATTATGTGAAGCGCCTGCACGGCACACATGTAAAGACCGGCAAGAACAAGCGCGACCTGGCCAATCAAGTCATCGCGGACATCCGGGCCTTCAAGAAGACAGTGGACCGCGTGGTAATGATCTGGGCCGCTTCCACGGAAATCTTCCTGGAGCCGAGCACGGTGCATGAGTCCATCGAGGCCTTTGAAGCCGGTCTTGAGAACAACGACATAGGCATTGCGCCGTCGCAGATTTACGCCTACGCAGCTTTGAGCGAGGGCGTACCCTTCGCCAACGGAGCGCCGAACCTTACTGTGGATACTAAGGCGTTGATCGAACTCTCGAAGCGCAATGCCGCGCCCATCTGCGGCAAGGACTTCAAGACTGGCCAGACGTTTATGAAGACCGTACTGGCGCCAGCCTTCAAGGCGCGCCATCTGGGCGTTTCCGGCTGGTTCTCGACCAATATTCTGGGCAACCGCGACGGCGAAGTGCTCGACGATCCGCAATCGTTCAAGACCAAGGAAGAGTCGAAGCTGGGCTCGCTGGAATACATCTTCCAGCCAGAGCTTTACCCCGACCTGTATAAGGATCTTTACCACAAGATTCGCATCAACTATTACCCGCCGCGCGGCGACGACAAGGAAGCCTGGGACAACATCGACATCTTCGGCTGGCTGGGCTATCCGATGCAGATCAAGGTAAACTTCCTGTGCCGCGATTCCATTCTGGCCGCGCCCATCGCGCTCGACTTGGTGCTCTTCCTCGACCTGGCCAAGCGCACGCCGTCGTTGCGCTCCATCGGCATACAGGAGTGGCTGAGCTTCTATCTGAAAGCGCCGCAGACCGCCGAAGGCCTCTATCCCGAGCACGATCTCTTCATCCAGTCGATGAAGCTGAAGAACACGCTGCGCCACATCATGGGCGCGGACCTGATCACGCATCTCGGCCTCGAATACTACGACTAGCCACCTGCGGTGGGGCAGACGCCTCCCTTTGGTCGGCAAGAGCCAAAAACGCCTCATCCGCAAGGGTGGGGCGTTTGCTTTGTGTGCCGAGCATGTTTAACAGCTTTGGGGTGCAAGTCCCCTTCGCATCCTGATGGAGGAGAAGCGATAGCGAAGCGCCAGGGCATCGTCGCGAGGCGAGGTCTGAAAGCAGCGTGGAG
>Ga0182016_10003938_pt1 | contig 16683 bp, 13 predicted proteins | sample 712S2MmetaG_FD_120491 | JGI IMG/M metagenome (GOLD analysis project Ga0182016, IMG submission 120491) | Permafrost microbial communities from Stordalen Mire, Sweden - 712S2M metaG | ecosystem: Environmental > Terrestrial > Soil > Wetlands > Permafrost | place: Sweden: Stordalen | collected...
CAAATACTACCAATCAAACCAAACCAGCTAAACCTATAACAACAACTCTTAATCTAAAGACATCCAATAAGTCAAAACCATTGAGCCTAGGTTTAGCAGCAACTTACACTGCTGGCATTGGCATTCCGATCATTCTAATAATCTTAGGTATCGCTTTCTTTGAAAGGTTTCTACCTCGAAGGAGGAAACTAGCATCACTATCCAACAACCCTGGCATACATTTGTCTCCTGAAATAGTTGTTTCCAGCTCTTCAGTCGAACCAACAACGAATAGCTATCCACAAATGCCGACAATGCCATTGGTTCCAAACACACCACCAACAAATCCGCTACCCACCAACTCGGTTTCAGTACCACCACAGCCAACTATCGTTAACCCGACAAACCCACAAGTAGAGTCACCTAAAGAGTAGATAATCAAATCTTCAAATTAACATAAACATTATGGTACGCCCGGACGGATTCGAACCGCCGACCCCTTGTTCCGAAGACAAGTGCTCTAATCCGCTGAGCTACGGGCGCATATAAGCAATTATAACAGATATCATCCTAAGTTTTTCTCTGTAAAATAGATATATCTAAGTCTGGCTTTTAGACTTCTTATTTTTCGGCATTTTTTGTGGCTTGGATACCATTAGTCTTTTCTGGGGAGGTGTAGTGGTTCCGTTTACTAAAGATTGATGTAATGATCGTAATAAGTCCTTAGCTTGTTCGTGGCTCATGCCGATTCGAGCAATTGATATTTGTTGGTTAGTTTGGCCACCATGTTGAAGAAAACTTAAAACTACACCTTTTTTATCAACACTAACCTCAGCATCATCGCTATATAGTATGCGACTATCTAGAGCCATCATAACTACTACTGAGCGATTAGGGTCATTAATTAGGGTATTTCTGTCAATATTGGTCTGATCAAAATAGTAACCGGCTAATTGCCACAATCCAAGAGAATCTTCGTCGGCGATATCAAAGTGGCTAATCAGTAGCATCAAGAGATCTTCACTAGGCCGTTCCTGCCCATTTTCAATCCGTTCCAAAAAATCCATATCTATTTCTACGGCACCAGAGACTTCCGCCAGACTCTCGTGGTGTTTTTGTCTAATATCTTTTAGTTCCTCGCCTAACTTCTGGAAGGGTTTCTGCATAGCCTCTATATTAACCATTAACTAGCGTCTTGTCTACTAGGCTAGTCTTAAGCATAACTGGGGTATAATGAAGGCAAATGAAAATTATGCACGATGTTCCTTTAGCTCTCTATTCAACCATGCGACTTGGTGGCAAAGCTAAATCCGTAGTTCATGTGCGAACTAAAGAAGAACTACTAGAAGCTCTTACCTGGGCCAAAAAGGACGACTTAGCGGTTGTTATGATCGGGCTAGGCAGCAACATTGTCTGGCGTGATGAGGGGTTTAACGGTTTAATCATAGTTAATGAATTTCCTGGTTATGAAGTTACCCTAGATGATGACGAAAATTATTACATTAGAGTAGGGGCAGGAGAAAATTGGGACTCGGTGGTAGAGCGCAGCGTAGCCGATAAGGCGAGTGGCATAGAAGCCCTTAGTCTAATCCCTGGGTCAACTGGAGCCACACCAGTTCAAAACGTTGGAGCCTATGGTCAGGAAATTTCCGAGACTCTTTTTAGCCTTGAGGCCTATGATAATACCAAGAAAACCTTTGTAATACTCAGTAATCAAGACTGTGGCTTTAGTTACCGTAGTAGTATTTTTAAAGAAACTAAAAAGGGCAGATACTTTATTATTAGCCTAAACCTCCGTTTAACTAAAACCCATCTTAAATTACCTCTGTACCAATCACTGCAGGATTATCTTAATGAAAATGATATTACTGATCATTCACCCTACACTATCCGTAAAGCCGTGATCGCCATTCGCTTGTCCAAATTACCAGATCCGGCACTTGTTGCCAATAACGGGTCATTTTTCGCTAACCCAATTATAGACAACGATACATTCGCTAAATTAAAGCTGGTTCACCCTACCATTAAACACTGGCCAGTAGGTAAGTCTAAGCAAAAACTAGCGGCCGCTTGGCTAATCGAAAAATCTGGCTTTAAAGACATTCACGACCGGGCGACTGGTATGGCGACGTGGCCCACACAGCCCCTTATTTTGGTCAATGAAAAGGCCAAGACAACAGCCGATCTATTGGAATTTAAGAAAAAGATTATCGATAGCGTTAAAGAGAACTTTGGTGTGACACTTATACAAGAACCGGAATTTTTACCTTAGACGTCACTTGGCAGGGGGAACTGTCTGGCGAAACCCACTACTTCAGCACGAATAGCTGCTAATTTTTTAGGATTGCCATGAGCCTTAACGGTTTGTAGTATCCATTCGGCAATAGTTGCCATATCATCTTCTTTAAGGCCGCGAGTTGTAATAGCCGGTGTACCAAGCCTTAAACCACTAGGTCGGTAAGCCGGTAACTTATCATCGGGGATGGCATTACAATTAGCCGGCAAACCAACCACGTCTAGATCATCCTGAGCTTCACGACCAGTAATACCGTAACTACTAAACATATCTATCATTATCATATGATTATCTGTTCCACCACCAACCAATTTAAAGCCTCGCTTCAAAAGCTCATCAGCTAGTCGCTTGGCGTTTAGTAGGATATTTGTAGCATAGACTTTAAACGATGGGTCTAGAGCCTCTCCAAAGGCTACAGCCTTAGCTAGAATTGTATTCATGTGTGGTCCGCCCTGTGAGCCGGGAAAGACCTCACGATCAATAAGCGTAGGTAAGTTTTCAACGGTTTTCTCTGGTGCCCGCAGCGGATTACCAACTATACCCTGGGACAAAATCAACCCACCACGGGGGCCTCTTAGCGTCTTATGGGTAGTAGTTGTAATAATATTGAAACCGAAGTCAAAAGGATTAGGTAACACTCCAGCTGCGATCATACCGGCAATATGAGCCATATCGGCCATTAGTACGGCACCGACCTCCTGACCAATAGCCGCAAATTTGGCGTAGTCTAGACTGCGGGGGTAGCCACTAAAGCCAGCTAATATAATCTTAGGCTTTTCTTTTAAGGCAACTTTACGCATCTCATCGTAGTCAATCTCACCAGTCTCAACGTCTTTAACCCCATAACGTACAAAATTGTACAACTTAGCACTAGCTGTCACAGGTGCTCCGTGGGTTAGGTGACCACCGTGGTCTAGGCGCATTGCCATAATGGTGTCGCCAGGATTTAACCAAGCCTGATAAACGGCAATATTAGCTGGTGCTCCAGAATGTGGTTGAACATTGGCATGATCAGCCTTAAACAGCTTTTTAGCTCGATCAATAGCAATATTTTCAACCTTATCGGTATTTATCTGTCCACCGTAATAACGCTTACCCGGATAACCCTCAGAATACTTATTGGTAAAAACGCTACCTAGGGCATTTAATACATCGCGACTAACATAGTTCTCACTAGGTATAAGTTCTAGTTCATCGCGCTGCCTGTTCTCTTCGTCCTCAGTCAATTGCTGTAACTTGGCATCGTTTAGCTTCTTAATAGTACCCTCCTAACAGTCTCAAGATGATTTATATAATTAATTGTAGCAATATATTGACGTTAGGCCTATAATATTTATTAGGTCTAAACAATAAAACAAAAAACACATAATAATGGACAGAACGTATCACGTATGATATATTCGACGGACGAATGATTGACGCTAACGCCAAAATCGGCAATTTAATCTCACAGATAAGAAAAGAACGCGGTTTAACTCAAGCCGAATTCGCTGGGAAGCTACGCACTTCTCAGTCGGCCGTTAACCGTATTGAACATGGTCACCAAAATCTCAGCCTAGAAACCCTAGGCCGAATTAGTGATGTGCTTAATAAACCTCTTATTAGCGTAAGCGATGCCTCTATTAATCTTCGTATCGAGGGCGGCCACAAACTTCACGGCACTATTGAGGTAAAGACTTCAAAAAATGCAGCCGTTGGTTTACTAGCGGCTAGTTTATTAAATCAAGGCACTACTAAGTTGCGTAATGTTCCCAGAATTGAAGAAGTAAACCGGATTATTGAAGTTCTTGTCAGTATTGGTGTGAAAATCCGTTGGGTTGGCAAGGATCTTGAGATCAAGCCACCACTCAAACTAAACATGGACAAAATGCACAAAGAAGCTGCTAGGAAAACTCGCAGTGTAATTATGTTTATTGGCCCGATGATGCATCTTCTCAAAGAATTCCAGATACCCTACGCCGGCGGCTGTGAACTAGGACGCCGAACGGTCTTGCCACACCTCTATGGGCTTGAGGAATTTGGGGTTGATGTTGTTACTCGCAGCGGTAACTACAATATAACCGTCAACAAACACCTGCCTAAGCGAACAGTGGTTCTTTATGAGTCAGGCGACACCACAACTGAAAATATTATTATGGCTGCCGCTAAAACTCCTGGGGAGACAATTATTAAAATGGCTAGCGCCAACTATGCCGTTCAAGATGTCTGCCTATTTTTGCGCAAACTTGGCGTAAAGATAGAGGGCCTCGGTACTACGACGCTGCGAATTCATGGAGTCGCAGAGATTAAAAAGAATATAAGTTACTCTCCGGCTGAAGATCCGGTCGAAGCCATGACTTTCATTTCTGCAGCTGTTACTACTGACTCATCGATTGTTATAAAAAGGGCGCCACAAGAATTTGTTGAATTAGAACTGTTAAAACTTGAAAAAATGGGTCTCAAGTTCGATGTTAGCGAATCATACAAGGCCGATAATGGTTATACGGACTTAATTGATATCACAATCTATGAACATAATGGTAATCTGACAGCGCCTGTTGAGAAACTCTATGGTCGACCTTTCCCGGGTCTAAATATAGATAACCTGCCTTACTTTGTACCAATTGCAGCAGTTGCCAAAGGGAGAACTCTTATTCATGACTGGGTATATGAAGACCGGGCACTTATGTATACCGAGATGAAGAAAATTGGTGTCAAGGTTGAATTAGCCGACCCGCACCGAGCTTTCATTGACGGTCCAACTCGTTGGCGTTCGGCTGACGTCATATGCCCAAGCGGTATTAGACCAGCTGTTATGTTACTGATTGGTATGTTAGCCGCCGGAGGTACCTCCACACTTCGTAATGTTTATACCATTAATCGCGGCTATGAAGACCTAGCCGAAAGACTAAACTCCCTCGGAGCCCATATTACAGTCTTACATGAGTTGTAATCCTAATCTGTTATAATCTAGATTATTGCGGGATTCGTATAGCGGTTAATATATCAGTTTTCCAAACTGAGGACACCGGTTCGACTCCGGTATCCCGCACCAAAAAAAGTTTTGCTCCCGTAGCTCAGATGGATAGAGCAGAGGACTTCTAAGCCTAAGGTCGCAAGTTCGAGTCTTGCCGGGAGTACCATATGTTTATACTAATGTTGGGCTATGAAAAAAATAATTAGCAATAATAAATGGTGGCTTGTCCCTCTCATGGTTTTTGTGGCAGCGGTAATTGCTTTTGCTAGTGATTCTTCTCATCTTTACAATGCCAGTATTAACGCTAAAGATGATCCTGCCAAATACAATACCAGTGAGTTTAAGAGTTATAAAACGGCGCGTCTTTTTTGTGACCAGTTCTATGGAGGCACCAATGAATCGGACGGACAGTTATATAGTGACATGTTGAAAAGTCATGGATTTATTGGATGCTGAAGTAAAGTTCGAACCTCAACCAGCGCGGTTTATGAAAACATGAATACTTTGGTTTTATCTAATGATGATGCTGGTGCGGATTTTTACTTATCAGATATCGATTCACCGGGACAGTGACGATAAATGCTAATGATAGCGAAAGTGCGAGCCCCCACCAGAAGCGAAATGATGTAGCGGTTACAAGTAGCGCGTTTGGAATAATAAACTCAATAGTGTTATCAATTAACTCCATCGTGGTAATAGAGATAGTATCTGTCGCCATAGTTATTTTAATTGCTTCTTTTGATGTGGCAGTATGCTTCCGTACCCCTCGATAAGTTAGTAAATACCCGAAAAAGAAAGCTAAGATTATTGCCGTAGCAAGCCTTCCAATTCTATGCCAACCAAAAGATGCGGCTATTAACATTCCCAAAATCTCACCAATGCCACATCCAATCAGGCAATGAATAGTATGTTTTATTGCCTGATGAGTCTTATTGTCTATAGTCATTAAGAATGACTATACTACTACCGTGGCTATAATCGTATTCTCTAATATAGTTCGAACCTAAGAATCAAGTTAACTGATTATCGGCAACAGTATTTAAGCTTCTTATTTTTAACCAACAGGTATAAAATCATTTTGATGGTAAGAAAATATAGGCAAGAGCTAGCACTCGACAATAACCAGGCTCCCACAACAATCCCGCCCGAATATCTACTATCTGCCATGGGGCAAGTTGCGCACGACCTCGACGACGTATCGCTAGAATGGAGAGTCATTACGCTTAATGAGACTTCAGGGTCTAATCTTCCCCACCCCGAAGCAGTAACATTATTGGCCGAGAAAGATCCGAACGCTTTAGAAAATGTACTAACACTCGCAGAAGAGATGCATAATGACGTTCTAGCTCTCCTCAAAAAACAAGCTCGTAGAGGGAAACAGGCAGAGTGGCTTCGCGCCGTTGGTTGGTCAACTATATATGCTATGGGAGCATTCAGCATGTATGGTAACGGCTTGATTATTCCACCAGAAACGCGTAAGTAATCTTATTTCTTATCTTGATCTGATTTAACTAAACTAAATATTCCATCTACCTGACTATAGCCACAGGAGGTACAAGCCTTATTACCTTTTTTGTCGTAGTAAACGGTCTTTTTCTTACAGTCTTTGTTGGGGCACCTTCTTACAGTGTCGTGGAGTAACTCGTTACCTAGGCCAAGAGACCGCGCAGTTATAGCCTCATCACTTAGTGCCTTAACGCTTTCGAGCCCACAGCTTCCGGCTCCACAAAATGACACTGCTGGAGCGGCCTTCTCAACAGCAGTTTGGACTGCACGTGCTTCCTCGAATTGACCAAGCCCCTCCAGTCTAGCAACTTTTATAAATCCCTCAGCAGTTGCTTTATCAAAAACACCCTCAGCTTGGCTAGGGTCTTTTCTAACCACCTCTAAGAGCATCGTTTTTAAGAAGTTGTCTACAAGAGCTTCAGCGGCCCATCTATCGGTCTGATTTTCCTCCAAGGAAACTAGATATTCAGCAAGCTGTAGTGGCTTAGAAGCTAACCGCCGACGACGCTCTTCGGCTTCCACTACGGTGCTATCATAATCTTTGCCATAATCATCATCAACCACTTCTCCCATAAATATAGTTTTGTTTGAACGCCGACTAGCCTCAATATCTAATTGCTCCACAAAGCTTAAGATCCCAGTATTAGACTTATCAATAAATCGCTTACCGTGTAACTCGGTTTTCGTTAAGTTTTTGCCGGCCTCAATGGCCCCTTGTTGTTCAAGTACGGTGGTTATTACGTCGTGGGTAATATACAGTCCCGATAAACCGACCTGCTGTTGTTCTCGTAAGTCAGTTTCATTGAAACGAATATCGGTAATCATGAGTTTCTTGATACCTGGCACATATCCACCATGCGAAGCTTTAGAATCAGATTCGTAAGCCTCAATAGCCCAGTCTGGGCACTCTGATATACTGCGCAGCGTGACCGTTTCTTTAAGTGCCAGATGCCCAAGGTTTTTAATAATTGGGATAACCTGGTTGGTACGTTCTCCGACATGATCGTGTTTCCGAATGTCTATTTCCTCAGGCCTAGCAAGAGGGCTTAGGCCATTCTTGGTAATGTCTGTCATGGCAACACCATGCGAAAAATACTCTTCAGTGGCTGGATCAAATTGCTGGATAGTTCCTTCAAATACTTCCGAGGTATTTTTCCGCATAGCTTCACTTAGCAGGGTTGTTGAATCAAGTAATAAACCAGCGAAACTTTCTTGGTACTCGGTGCTAGCTACACCATATTCTAGCTTCATGGCGACAACTCGATGAGCTGTGCCAAGGGGGTCAACCGGTAAGGGAACACGGTCAAATTCGCCATCCCGAAGAAGCTGCCGGTTATTTTCAAGTATTTTTCTAGCTTCTTGTTCGGCTCGGACGCGGGCGAAAAGTATTTCTGGGATATTATCAACATCAATCAGGTTAAGGGAGACCTCAATAGTAATTTCATTAGGTGGAGTTAGTTCTTCTTTCGGAGGTACTAAATATAAATTAGCAACAGCTACTGTAGGGGTAAACTGGTTGATTTGGAGTGATTCACTTAACTGCACGGTCATAAAAAATCCCTGGCTCCAACTTGGGCAGGGATAGAAATGTCGTGATATTTTTGCACCTGCACGGGAGACTTATTTTGTTACAGCTGTATCGGACTCTCCCTGATTTAGGGTAAACCGTTGCGGCACAGTTCCTGATTTGCACAGGATTCCAGCTTTTAATTGTTAACTATTACTACTATATCACAGTTCTAATATGCACTTTTGGGCAATAAAGTTTCAAATTAGGATTCTATTTAATCAAAAAAGTCATAGATTTTGTGATATATTTAAGCTAAAGAGTTATCTAGGGGGATCAGGGTAATGCAAGATGACGATCAGCAACATGAGACAGAGCAGTTTGTCGACAAACCAAACGTAGTTGAGGAAATTGATCTCTCTTCAGAACCCGCTAACCTAGGCGAACAAGTAAAGCCTATTCATGAGCCAACGCTAGCTAACGAAATTACCCCAAAAAAGCACTCTAAATTTCCAAAAACAGAAAATCTTATTCCAAATTTCATCCGAAAGCACTTGGGTAAATCCGCTCGTCCAATTAGTCTAATACTTATCGTTATCATCTTGGCTGCGGCTGGATCTGGGGCTTGGTATTTCACCCAAAAATCGGCCAACTCTAAAGAAGGAGTGATTCGTTTTAGCGCTAAGACTATAGCTTTTAAGGTGTTATCAACTACGCCCTCCAAGAATCAGGTTAACGTCTCAACCACGACCTCAATTGCTATAAACTTCACCCAACCAGTAGTTGCCCAAAAACTACAGGGTAATCTTTTTGTTACACCCAATGTGGCTGGTACTTTTTCGCAAGGCAAAACTAGCTCTCAAGTTATCTTTACTCCAAGTGTGCCATTTGCCCAAGGTACCAAAGTTCAAGTTATGCTAAACGGTACCTATCAAAGTAAACAGGGTGCCAAGCTCGGCGCTAATTTCTTATATGGCTTTACGACCGCACTACCACAAGATGGAGTCGTGTTCCAAGATTCTACTGGCCTATATACCACCGTAAGCTCGGCTCAGACTAGCAAGCAGGAGGCTTATTCTTTAGTATTTGGTAATGCCGTAGCCCCGGGCGTTACTGTAACGCTATATAAAAGTGACATGAATCATTTGCTCAGTACGCTCATATATAGCGAGTCAACTTCAAACGGTTACAGTTTCCCGGCATTTGTTAATCAGCCAATCGATACTTCTAGTATGCAAGTCCTAACCACTCAAAAAAACCTCAATAACGGTAGCAATTTTAACGTTACAGAGACTAGCGGCATATATTTGGCTGTCGCAACTGACTCTAAAGGTGATCAACTAGGCTATGTCTGGGTCGATTATAGTGATTTTGGTATTTTAGCCAGGCAAGATGATCAAAAGATTGTTCTAGATGCTCAGAGTCTGGCTACTTCGGCTAACGTTGATGCTACGGTTCAAATCTATAACCTAGAAAATTCGGTTGACCAGTTAAATGCAGCGACAGTTGATGGCTTAACAACGATTACTACTCCATTTACACCAAGCGCTGATGTAATAGTTGCCTCTGATGGCACCAGTCAAGCTCTCGTACCACTGTCAATTCTCAACAGCCAGGGTGATATTCGAGTTGACCAAGACTTAAGTACGGCCCAGTCAATTTATGCGATTACCGACCGACCAACTTATAGTACTTCCGACACCGTTCAGTACTCTGGCTTCCTGCGGGCCAATGACGACGCTCTCTATCAGCCAACAAATACGCCGCTACATCTCTATGTAGCCCAATCGCCAGGTGATACGCCTCTAGCTAGTTTTACGGTCATGCCAAACTCGAATGGCATGTTTAGTGGTAGCTTTACTACTAGTGCTAGTTGGCTGAATGGCGATAGTAGTGATCAGTTCCAGATATATTCCAACACCCCAGACGGTAATAACCTAAATGATGTTCAAGTAGCTAGCTTTACGGTTACATCTCTAGTTAACGCTAGTTCTAACCTAACAGTTAGTTTTGCTAAAACTTCTTATCTGCCCAATGACACAGTTCAGGCAACTATCACTGGCACTAATTCCAGTGGCGGTCCTTTAGCTAACACCGTAGTTGACGTTCATACTTTTTCTGAAGATTATTACGAGAATAACCCAACTGCTAACTTAAATGATTTTAACTATGTTGGTGGCGAACTTAGCACTAGTCCCACAACCCTAAAATTAAACGCAAATGGCGTAGGGACTTATAGCCTCAATGTCAGCGATCTACCGAATGATGGCAATAGCCAAATCGTTACAGTTCAAGCAAATCTAGATGGCCAAACTACCGGAGCATCCGGCGGTGCCTCAACGATAATTCACCAAGGAGCTGGCAGCCTAACTTTTGGCTCAAGTCGAAACGCTGTAGCTACAACCGGAACAGTTATCGGTAGGGTGTATGCCAATAACCTAGACGGTAGCCCAATGGCTAATAATGTAATAAATTATTCACTAGTTGATTCAAGTGGCTCGCCCACCTATACGACTGGTAGTGTGACGAGTAACTCTATGGGCTACGCAGTCATTTCTATCCCGGTTCCATCGGGCGTACAAAACGGCGATGGTTTAGAACTTAACGCTTGGATGAGCGACAGTCAAAATAACAAAATTCAAGCCTCGGCTTTTTACTATATTCAAAATTCAAGTGGCACAAACGATACCTCTGGAGCTGGCCTAGAAGATTTAGACGTCTCTGGTTCGCCAACCAATATAACCGTTGGCCAAACAGTTAACTTAGTCATTAATGCCCCAGCGGCACTAAATGCCTTGGTGACCTTCGACAGGGGGAGAATCTATAATCCCGAAATGGTGCAGCTCAATTCTGGGAATAATAATTTTTCATTTACCGTAAACCCAGACTTAGCTCCATCATTTACGCTTACCTTTAATTACTTTGAGAATGGGGTTTATCATTCTGAAGGCGTCCAGTATGAGGTCAGTAACCCGGCCAAACAGGCTAGTCTGACGCTAACCCCTTCAGGGAATACCGTTACAGCCAATACGCCAACCACTGTCCAAATTAGTGCGACAGATTCGTCCGGTAACCCACTGCAGACAAATATGATTGTCGACGTAGTTAATGAAGGTGCATTTAACCTCTACAGCCAAGTCGAACCGGATATGTTTACGTCTCTTTATCCGATACTGCCGATCATGACTAGTTCATCATCATCACTTTCGAGTATCGGTTCGGGTGGTGGTGGCCGCTGCGGCGGTGGCGGCGGTGGTCCTGGTGGTTTCACTAATCCAATTGGAACAACCTTGCTTTGGCAACCCGAACTTACCACAAATAGCTCGGGCGATGCCTCGGTTAGCTTTACGCCTCCAAAAGGTACATGGCGAGTTAGTGTTTACTCGATGGATAGCAATACGACTGTCGGTTCAGCTTCAACTACCATAACTGCAAATTAACTCGAAAAAATTGTACTGACGACCAATTTAGGCTATAATCACCTCTGTTTTAGGCGGCTAGTTAAACAAAGTGAAATTACTGGTAGTTGCTTATATGGCGGACGTAGCTCAGTAGGTAGAGCGTCGGGTTGTGGTCCCGAATGTCGCGGGTTCGAACCCCGTCGTTCGCCCCATTTATTAACTGTTCTAGAGGGAGATAATAGTGTTTAAAAAAGTATTTAGTTTCACGAAACATTATTATTTATTTGTTATTGCATCAGTAGCTCTAGTTACTGGGCTGGTGCTTTATTTCACTGGTCTGCATCTAGCTAGTCACTGGGTGATTGGTGTTACGGCTCTTATTGAAGTAATTCCTTTGCTGTGGGGGATGTGGCGTGATTTCCAAAGTGGTCGATACGGTATCGATATTCTAGCGGCCACAGCGATCATTGCTTCAGTAATCTTGCATCAGTATTGGGCTGCAATTGTTATTGTCATAATGTTAACAGGTGGCGAAGCGCTGGAAGACTATGCCGAGAACAGGGCTAAGAGCGAACTTGACGCCTTGCTAAATAACGCGCCAAAGATGGCCCATGTGGTTCGTAAAAAGCTAACTGTCGATATCCCGATCTCCGAGGTAAGGGTATCTGACATTCTAGTCATTAAACCAGGAGAAGTTGTACCGGTTGATGTCTTGATTATTGAGGGAACGGCTAACTTCGATGAGGCTAGTCTGACCGGGGAGAGCTTACCCCTGTCAAAAACTGTTGGCGAACAAGTACTTAGTGGCTCGCTGAATCTAGATGGGGTTTTAACAGTAAAAGCCCTGCATGTTGCTGCCGACAGCCAGTATGAGCAGATCATAAAACTTGTCCGCTCAGCTACTAATAGCCAAGCACCATTTGTTCGATTAGCTGATCGTTACAGCATACCCTTTACAGTTATAGCCTTTGGTATAGCTATTGCTGCCTGGGTCGTTAGCCATCAATCAATCCGTTTCTTAGACGTTCTAGTTGTCGCTACGCCATGCCCGCTTATTTTGGCGGCGCCAATTGCTGTTATCTCGGGCATGAGCCGCGCCGCTAAGCACGGTATTATTGTTAAGAATGGTGGGGCTATAGAACGTCTAGCGGAGGCTACAACCATCGCATTTGATAAAACCGGAACCCTGACAGCCGGAAAATTGGTAGTTGATAAGGTTCGTGGCTTTAATGGCTACAAAGAACAGGAAATATTAAGTTTTGCCGCTTCTCTTGAGAAAAATTCCAATCACGTTCTGGCAATGGCTATAACTACGGCTGCCCAAATTCAAAGCCTAAAGATCCCTAAGGCTAAAAATATCCGCGAAGAAGCCGGGAAAGGTCTAATGTCAGTCGTTAAAGGTAAGCAAATACTAGTAGGTCGGCAATCATTCTTAGAAGAATCAGACATCAACCTACCTAAGTCAGCTGCAAATCTAGCGGCAACATCGACATTCGTTGCTATAAACGGTGATTTAGCGGGGGTAATTAGCTTTAAAGATGAAATTCGTCCAGAGGCTAAATCGATGCTGGCAAACCTGCGCAAATTGGGTATCAAGCATATTATGATGATAACCGGGGATAATCTACCCGCTGCAAAGGCTATAGCGGCCAAGCTTGGTATTACAGATATTAAGGCTGAGGCTTTGCCATCCGACAAACTCTTGACCATTAGCCGGATTACCGATAAACCGGTTGTTTTCGTTGGTGATGGCGTTAACGACGCACCAGTTTTGACCGCCGCCGATGTAGGTATAGCTCTAGGGGCTAGGGGTGAGACGGCTGCTAGCCAATCAGCCGACATTGTAATTATGCTCGATGATGTTAATAAGGTCGCCAAAGCCTTTTCTATTGCCCGACGAACCTTTTCAATAGCCAGGCAAAGCATCCTAGTTGGTATAGCAATGAGCATCGTTCTGATGTTTATTTACTCGACCGGTCACTTTTCTCCACTCTCAGGAGCTATCATCCAAGAACTAATTGATGTCGTCGTTATATTTAACGCTCTACGGGCTCACACTAGAGGGAGGCTCGAAAAAACTATAGTCGGTTAAGAATAATAGCCACAAAAACTGGAACAATAAGATTATCGGTTCCGTCTAGGCCTATAGCTTCTAAGCCAGTAACAACTAGCGGTAGCCATATAAGCACCGACCAGTTGCCACTAGTATGGCTGGCTAGAAGATACCACAGTAGTATTAAAAGAGAACATAGGTAGAAGGCAGCAGATCCAATCAGACTCTTCTGCCGTCCGAAAACCTTATAACCAGTTCTTTTGCCGTAGTAAGTCCCAATCACTGCCGCCATCCCATCGGCTATGCCCATTTCTAATATGGCTGCAGCGAAAATTAGTCTGTCGTGGGTGATTATGGCCACCAGTCCAATAGTGGCGGCAAACATTAGCTCTCCTAGTGAGATTCGCTTAACTAAGCGGCTGGACTCAAAAAGCCCGAAGTATCTAAAAATTAGCAAGGCAACAAACATAATGACTGCCAGTACTTCTATCTGTTTCCAGTTTAAAAACCAAGGGGTGAAGGCGGCCGCAGTGCCGCCGGTTATATGGATAATTTTGCGGGTTAACTCAGCCGGAAAATGATGTTTTTTAGAAACAACTTCGGCCATAGCTGAAAAACCAATTGCTAAAAGTACTACAAGAATAACTCGGATCATCGATACTATTGTAGCTTATATAAATTAACAGGTGTAGTGAATTTTATGGTCGGGGTGAGAGGACTCGAACCTCCGGCCTCCGCGTCCCAAACGCGGCGCGCTAGCCAACTGCGCCACACCCCGATGATGTGTTACAACTCTGGTCATTATACCTTAATCCTTTCAAAAAACCCAAATATATGATATTACTAGCTTTTATTTAGAACTTATGCTATAATTTCACCAATATATGAAATATGCATCAATATTTTTTACTATATTGCTGATCTGGTTTGCTGTGATTTTGATGGCTTTAACGCGGTCAAATTCAGACCAGATTTTTCAGCTATATTTAGCCGTAATAGTATCAACCTTAGCGCTCTTCCTGATAGGCTTCTCTAGGAGATAGATCATGGCTCAGGCTAAGATAAAAGACAATTCGTCTATTGCTGCTATTAAGCGTCACCGAACGGCTATGCTAGCGTCGCTTGGTACCAAGGCTTATTACCTGAATCGAAGGGGTAAAGATGCTGAGATGTACTCGCTTATCTGTGACACGATGGTTGAACTGGGCGGTATTTACGTAAAATTCCTTCAAGGTGTGCTTTTGCAAAGTCAGGCGATGCGTAAATGGCGCAGCAACGATCGACTAAAGATCTTTGAAAACCTCGACCACGAACTTATTGATGTAGTAGCGGTACTCAGAAAAGAGTTACCAGCTGATAAATTAGCCCAAATTACTTCAATTCAGCCAGAGCCCTTTGCTGCTGGTAGTTTTGGTCAGGTCTATTTTGGCCAACACATTAGTGGCAAACCAATAATTATAAAAGTGCTTCGCCCCATGGTTCAGGAGTTACTTAAATACGACCTACGCTTACTAGGGATTTTTAGCCGAGGTATGGTTAATAAGATGGCATCTAACATTGATATTGACCTAAATCAGGCAATTAAAGACTTTAGGGTTGCCACCTTACAGGAAACTGACTATAAAGCTGAAGCCAATTTCGCCCATGAACTATTTGAAGCCTACAAAGATCATCCAAATCTTATAATCCCAGAAACTTTCCTAGATCTCTGCACAGATAACATTATCGTTCAAGAATATGTCGACGGTCTATCGGTTGCTCAGGTTTTACGGTTCAAAGAGCAGGGTGTTGATCCTAAAAAATATGTTCAGGAAGCTCTCGGCTCTGATTTGGATATTCAACTCGAGGTACTAGGTACCGAGCTACTGGACGGAATCTTTAATCTTAGCCACATACAAGGTGATCCACACCCCGGAAATGTTCGCCTGCTAACCGGAAACAGGGTAGGATTAATTGATTTTGGTATTGCTGCCCCAGTCCCCGATAATCAGGCGGCTTTCTTTGGTATTATCCAGGCTTGGCACAAACTCTATACTGACGACTTTGATGTAACAACTTTGTTTGAACAATTTATGCGCTTCTTTGTAAGTGATCTTTATAAAGCCCTAAAACGGATGGGTACTTTTAATAGGCGCAATAATCCTGATGCTTCACCGATCGATGACTCGAACTACACTCGGGCACTTGGAAAAATGGCCCAAGATACATTAACTAAACAAGTTGGCACAAAAGACATAAAACCGCTTCTTGAAGATGGCCGAGTTCTGCAAATCATGAACCAGATGATAAACAAGAACAATCGTTTTGGTTTGGTTATGAAGCTAGAGGCTTCTGAAACCTTACGTGCCGCACAAACCTACATAACGCTTGTTGAATCTCTAGGTCGCCGTGCTGAGGTATTACCTAGAGTTTTTGGCACAGTTGTTAAACGAGTAACCGTAGAGCACCCCGAGCTGGTCCGCGAAGACGATGATGAATTATCTGTGGCTCAGGCTGTTGATATTATCAGTAAGTGGTTGGAGCGCGTCGCAACTAGAGACCCAGCGCTATTTAGGCAGTTAGTTAGGAAGATTAGAGTAGGTAATGGTCAGTTTGATACAATATCTACATATAACAGTCGATCAAAGATTAAGGTTTAGAAGGAGATCATATGTTAAAAGAAATCATGTTATTCATCAAGTATCCTTACACCGCTGGAGTAATCGCTATTATCTGGCTAGGTAGCGCAATTCTAATGGCTATCAACAAGGGCTTACCAAGCATTCACATCGTTGCTATCAATATGGTTGTTAGTGTCGTTATTGCCGGCTTTGGTTTTACCGGTAAGAGCGAACCATAAGATATTTCTAGCTACTCGGCGCGATAATCTTTCGTATTTGTTCGACCTTAATGGCTTTGGCTGTCTTTGGATCAATCTCAACAAGTAGGGCGTTAAACTGCATCCGACCCTCTTTCTCTAATTGATTCTTAGTTTGTCGGCCGTCG
>Ga0182016_10003939_pt1 | contig 16682 bp, 16 predicted proteins | sample 712S2MmetaG_FD_120491 | JGI IMG/M metagenome (GOLD analysis project Ga0182016, IMG submission 120491) | Permafrost microbial communities from Stordalen Mire, Sweden - 712S2M metaG | ecosystem: Environmental > Terrestrial > Soil > Wetlands > Permafrost | place: Sweden: Stordalen | collected...
CTAGGTATCCCTGCCCGGCCTTTCCAGGCAGTGGGGAAGCCGTGACGACACCGCCGATCGACGACTCGAACACCTGTTGGGGTGGTTCCGGCTGGGTATCGCCGGCCGGCGCGCCCAGCGCAATGCCCGTCGAGGTCATCCCCAGGGCCAGAAGCGACGCCGATATGATAGCCCTCCTCACGACTGCGTCTCTCTGAGGCGTTTGGGCCAGATCCCGCTTTTTCCCGGCGCCAAGATGCCGTTGGGATCGATGGCGTCCTTCATCGATTCGAGAAAACGGCGCAGGGCGTGATCGTTGAACGAATACTGGTCCATCACCTCGCTTTGGAACGCGACGTGAGAACGGTACTCACCCCACCCCTTCTCGCCGCAAGCCTCGACGAGACGGGTGAACAGCTCGCGATATTTCTTGTTGGTGCTGGCGTCGTCGCTGATCGCGATGGGATAGGCGGATATGAACGCCTTGGGATAGACGGTGTTGGCCAATATCCAACCGAGGAATGGATCCCTCATGGATTCGTCCGCGTGATCCAGCACCACTTCTCGAATGGTTTGCCTGATTGCGAACAGGTCTTCCGCCGTGGCCGCGCAAACCGGTGAGAAGAAGTACATGCCCCGCCTGGTGTCGCCCATGGCGAGACTGGCAAAGGGCCATAGGCTCGGAATACCGAATTGGGGCCGCTGATCGGGCGGGATGTCATCGATGTTCAGCGGAAACCGTTGGACTGAATCCACGCGGAATTCCGCGCCCGCGATCTTGGCGAACTGTTCCCGTGCATATTCCAGGGTCGCTTCGACAATTCTGGAGGGACCGCGAACGTTGCCAGTGACGACCGAGAGCGCCACGCCTGAATCGCGGCTAAGCTCGTCCCATTCCTTTGGCGAGCCGCCGTCGCGGCGGGAAAGCAGCGCCTTCGCACGTTGCACATGCGCCGGCGCCGGCTGGCCAGGCGGCGCCATGGGGCTGCGGAGCGGGCTGGCGGCGCTCGACAGATACAGCAGGCCTTCGTCGCGCATGGCCTGCACAGTCGCGATCAGGGGATAGAGGTCGTCGCTTTTCGAAGAACTGACAGAGAAGGTCGCCTGGATTTCGGGCTTACGCGCCAATGAGAAGCTCATTTTGGTCACGATGCCGAAGTTCGATTGGGAGAAGAGCCCGTTTACATAGGGCCCGAAGCCGTACGGGAAGGCGTGCCAAAGCCGCCCTGTGGGCAATGCGCCCATTCCGGTGCGAAGGACCTCGCCGCTCGGCAGCACCACCTCCAGCCCTCGCACGGAGGCGAAGTTGTCGCCCATGACGAAACTGACGCCGTGATCGAGTGCATTGCCGATCGGGCTGCCCCAGCCCGGTTCCGGGCAGGCGACCATGAACGGATATCCGCGCTCTTCGAAATGGCGGTACAGTTCGATGAAGTTAACGCCGGGCTCGACGACGAGATAGCCCTGGTCCTCGTTCACCTCGAGCACGCTGTCCATGCGCTTCAGGTCGACGACAACACACCCCGATAAGGTCGGCGACGACCCGCCGTAGCCGAGATTACGTCCAGTAGAGAATGTATAGAGCGGAATTTTGTACTTGTTCGCTATACGCACCACCTGCTGCACCTGTTCGACGCTCGCAGGGGCGACGGCCGCGGACACCACCATTTGCAGGGATGGCTCCACGGCGAACGGGGTGTAGGTGTCATTATAGAGCTCACGGTCTTCCGCGCTGGAGAAGACCCAATCCTTGCCGACGACGGCCTCGAATTCTTGCAGGGCGGCCGCAAGATCCGAGTTGCTGATAGGGGGCGGCATCGTAACCATGTCTTGAGAGCTCGGTCGTTTAGCGACTCTAAGCCTTGTCCTTTACGTTATACTCATGTTGGGCTGGAGCCCATCTTCCTATTCGAATCTGAGCGCTTCATGCGGCGCCCATATCCTGAGACGTCGCCAATGCTTTAGCTCCAGTCCTGCAGGATTATCGGAGGCGAGGCGCGGATCCATTTGAACCTTCCATTCTTCACACCATAAAGAATGGCGCCGCGTTGCCGCAGCACTTGCCCCGCCTTCACGGCCTTCCCGAAGAGGCCAGACAAGGCGGTGATGGGCATGTCGCGAACGCAGCGGAATTCACCCAGGAACTGCGCCGCGGAACCAGTTTCATCGGATACATAGTATTCGACGGTAACATGTTCGACGACGTAGGCGGCCAGCTCGCGTCGGAAATCTCTGATCGCGGCTGCGCTGGTAAGCGGCGGGACCGTCTCCATCACGACGTCGTCGTGGTAGAACTTGATAAACGTCGGATCGGCGGCGTTATAAAGCGCGACGTATTCGTCGAATTCCTTGCGGCTGACGCCCCCCGACGACTTCTCGCACAAAGCCGCGGCGTTGGCCGAAGTCGCCGCCAGAGCCATCGCCGGCAGGGCGGTCAAAAATTCTCTTCTTAGCGCCATGGTTGTTTCCTCTTTTTCCTGATTGCGCCCGACAGGCGCATCCAGATGATTTGGGTTCAGCGTGGCAGAACCGGCTGTCCCGCTTTCTTTCGATCTAAGCAAAGATCTTGTGGAAACTGCTCGTCGGCCTGACGCTTGTAAGTCAAGATCGCCTTCCAGGGACGCGTGAAGTTCACCGGGTCGGTAATGGTAACCTGATCATCGAGCGTGTTCTTGTCTTTCAAACGAATTCGCTCATGCAACTCCAGCGATTCACTGCTGGGAAGCACGCCATCCAACAGCTTTCCAGGCAGAAAACCCAGGGACTTAACGACCAAGGCATCGCCCTCCCAACGGCCGTAGCTGACCCCGTTCATGGAATCGGCCGGCGGTCGCTCCTCGGGCCCTCCCCGCATGTCGATCTGCCGGAGTTGGCTGTTCCACTCGAACATCATCGTCACGATGCGCTCACGCTGAAAGATGCGGAAGCGGTCTGGAATCAGCATCAGGCGGGGCAACCCGGGCGAGGAGCACGTCGACTTGGTCTGGTCGAAGTCAAAGTTCCCCTTGGCCGCCGACGCCCTGTTTTCCTGATAATCGGTCCGGCCCTGCGCGGAAAAAGGAATATCGCCGCCGCCCGCCGGGACGAGCTTGGTTATGGAAGGAACCAGTTTCCAGACTCCGTCGAGGCTGGGCTGTTGATGCGCCGCGGCTGTTGCAGGATGCCAAATCACGTAGCCGAGGAACGCTGCCAGAGTTGCGCTGCGCCTCACCCAGCCCTTGAAATCTTGTCTCTTCACCGCCCTACCCTTTTGATCACGGTTCATCACGCAGCTCCTCTTCATGATCATTGCTGATCATCGGGATCTGGGATCAGCCCGAAATCGTTCGCGCCGCCTTGAGAGGCCTGTGACTCACAGTTGTATTCATCAAAGATCAGTTTGTCGGGCCGCCAAGCAAAGGTGCGCACGAACGACCAGGGCGCCGTGTACATCTTGGGGTCATAGACCGTTGTGACGATTTCCAACTGGGGATTCGGGTAGCTGATCTTGCGGATGCGGAACTCCAGGCGCGCGTCCTTCGACGCCGGAGTGCCATCCACATCGATCCAGAGACCGCGCTTGAAGTTGGTCGTCTCCACGACCAGCGTATCGCCGTCCCAGCGTCCCACTGAATCGCCCATATATTGGCGTCGGCCGGAGGTGTCATGACCCGGGCCGAGGTGGATTGGCCAAACGGCGTGATCCATCGCGAACACGACGTCGACCTCAGTCTTGGTCTGGTAGATTTGGAACGGGTAATACAGACCGAACAGCCACGGCTGGCCTGGAGGCTTGCATTCGCCCGAAGCGTTGGAATTGGGGCGCTTGTCCACATAGGACGACTTTACCCGGCGGTCTCGAATAGCCCGGCCCTCGGCGGTGAACGGAACATCGTTGCCGTAGGCGTCCCACTCCACCCGCGCGATCATGGGCTGGTCGTGAGCCCATGAGCCTTCGAGGTTCCGAGGGTCAGCGGACGGTTTGGGCGTATCGGCCGGAAGGGGCGGCATCAGGTTGTGGATAACGTCCTTCTCGGACTGCACGCCGAACAGCACCCTTCCGCCGCCCGCGCCGAAGATCGGCAGATCCGGCGACTGGGGCGTCGGCGGCGGGCCCGGAGGAGGACCGCCGGCCTTGGACGGCGGCGCTCCCGGCCCCGGTCCCGGCCCCACGCCGCCAGGCGCAACGGGTTGGGCAAAAGCGATCTGCGCCAATAGAACCACAGGCAGCGCACTCCAGAGAAGGTTCAGCGGCCGCTTCACTTCGCTTCGCCTTCCGTTGCGGGCGAGAGGGTCGGCAGGCCGGGCGCCTCACCCTGATTGCCGGGGCCATACAGCACCTTGCCGTTAGACAAGGTGATCTGTCTCAGAGTTCCGCTGGGGGCGCCTGATCGCACAGGCGCTATGGACACCGAAACCTTCTCCCCCTGCTTGATCATCTCCGGACTCCAGCCCAGACGGCGCTCCAGAGCTGGCGAGCCAGATTCAACCGACCATTCAACACTCCCGCCTTTGCCATCAGGAACCAAAACCTGAATGAAGCTGTGGGGGTTCGTCCACTGGAACTGCTTAACTGTTCCGCTCAGAACGACAGTCTTGGTATAGTCGAAATTGGCAGTAGAATGATGCGCGCTCGCATTTGTGGCAATTAATGCCATTCCTGCGGCCGTCGAAAACTGAGAAAGCTTTCTCATAGAGTTCATCTCGGCGCCTATGTACTCTTGATATGGTCAAACGCGCCACACGGCATCAGGCAGCGGCGACCGCCAGACCTGCCGCGCGCGGCACAGCGATTGGATTGAATGAGCGGCGGTCGCGCTGTTGATCGCGCGCCAGTCACGGCCGGGCTGGAAGCAATAAGCTTCACGAAGCGCCAGCTTTTCGTCCTCCCTCCCTACGCCATCTCGGTTTCCGCGGACTGGAGCAGGACCGGTTTAGGTTGAATCACCCTGAACCGTGAATCCTGCTCTAAATCAAAAATGTAGAGCCTGATTCACGCCTCGAACCTTTCCGGTTCGAGGGCGATCAGGCTCTAGTGAAGTGATACGTCGACCCCCTGAGCAAAGTTAGGCGCCCATTTTCCCGGTCGATCAGCGATGACGACTTATGCGATTCCGGCGTAGCTATTGGGGGGACTGTTGCAGCGTCTCGGCTTTGCCCCGGGCCAATGCAGCAGCCGTTTCGCCGTCACCCGCCTCCACAGCGTGGAGGATGCGATGGTTGGACATCACGATGTCCGCGCGGCACGGCATGCCGACGGTCCGCTCGCGTGGAAGATTCGCAAGGCCTAGCGACCGAGCCATGATGGACAGGAGTGGATTGCCCGCTAGCTCCAGCAGAAGGTTTTCCGTGCGGAGAAGGTCGATAAGATCAACACTATTTGCGAAGGCCCTGGTCACCATGGTCGGCGCCCGAGGGTGCAGGCCCGTCTGTTCGGCGGCTAGGCGCGCTGCATTGGTGGCGAGAAAATAAAACGCCTCGGTATTGTCGAGAGCGGTCATGCCGCTTGCCATCAGACAGGGGGTCAGCATCCGGATGACGCCGGCCGGACCAGCGGGCGGGCCCCAGAGGGCGCCCTTGCTTCCCCTGCGGCACTGGACGATGCCGGAATCTTGGAGAAGTCGCCGAGCCTGCCGGACGACCAAGTCCGGGTAACCGAACCGGTCCGCGGTCTCCCATTCCGCCTCAATCCTATTAGGATTGTGGATCATTTCCTGGGCCATTCTCGCCGCCAACGACATGGCCGACCTGCGTTCGGACCACGCGAAGCGGTGTTCAATCGTTTCCAGAGCGAGAATGGGCGCCACGAGGTCCATAGGACCGGTTAGCACTTCCAGCCGGGAAAAGGCCTTTGGTAGGTCGCGCGCTTTGATCGCAGTTTCCAACAGGGCATCGCGCATCGGAGCCGGCCGTCCTTCGCAAGTCCGGACGAGCATCTCGGCGAGTTGGGACGCCAATGCCATGGCGGGATTGCCGATGCACTGGGCAAGGTCGACGGCGAAGCCCCATGGGCCGGTGCCGCCAATTGGGTCAAAATTCGTAAGGCTGCGCTTAATGGCGGCCTCTACGACCATGCGCCACACGAGCAGCCGGAACTCTTGCACGCATTCCGTCCTCGCGCCGCTGATTGCCAGATGCATCAGCATGGCTCCGACAACGTCTTCCGCGGTCGGGGCGGCGACGAACAGTCCCCCTTTTCGTCCTCGTCGAACGTTCAAGAGCCCGCGAGCTTCAAGGATGATTATCGCTTCGCGACAGGCTGGCCGACCCAGGCCAAGGACCTTCTGGATGTCCGGGATGGCGCCGAGCGCCTCGCCAACGGGCCACCCCCTCTGGAGAAGATGCATTTCCACGTCCGACACGGCGTCAAGGGCCAAGTTGACCGTCTGCCTGTCGGCGCCGATGGCGCAGGATCTCACGCGCCAAGCATCGTCTAAAATCTTTCGAGGCGAAAAACTGGAATGCACTTCCGCGCTCCTGCCCTATTGCTCAACCGCTTCTACGGCCTGCCCGGCGATGAGATCGGAATAGCTCGTCGGCTGCGGACCTGGCGGCTCTAGACCCGTGACCCGGCTATCACAGATGGTCAAGCGCTGGCGGACTACCATGATAGGTGCGGCGTTCCGTAAAGATTTATAAAAACTCGACCAGGACGACCCATCCGGCAGTTGGCCAAGGATGAAAAACTTATATAAATCAAAATTTTTGGTCTGGATGAATTGTGCTCGGATACATCACGCCTTTGTCCAGCTGTTGACGATCGTCCGAGGGCCGCCAGGAAAAAATCCGGCGGCCAAAGCGCCGGCGCCCAGCAGGGCGGCGTTGGTGTTGGAGATGATACGGGTGGGAACGCTCGCCAGATAATCGCGGAATCGGCCCTTGTCCTCGAAGCGTCGCCGAAATTCGCCAGCTTGCAGATAAGTCGCCAGGGCGGGTGCGATACCGCCCCCGAGGAACACGCCGCCCCTCGCGCCGTAGACCAGAGCCATGTCGCCCGCCACGGATCCATAGATGCAGCAGAAGCGTTCGAGCGCGCGCCGACTCAAGGCGTCGCCGCTCTCGGCTTGCCTAAAGATTTCCTCAGGCAGGATTTCGATGCAGGCAACGCCGTCGATCTCAGCCAAAGCCGCATGAATATTGGTAAGGCCAGGACCAGATAGAAGCCGTTCCACCGATACACGGCCGAACCGCGACCGCAGGACCCGCAGTATCTCCAACTCCACCTCGTCTACCGGCGCGAACGAGACATGGCCGCCCTCCGTAGCGATAACAGCCTGCCCACCGACGCCGCGGGTCAGCGCCCCTACCCCGAAGCCCGTTCCCGCTCCGATCACCGCTACGGTCTCGGCCTTGTCGCCCGGCACGTCGGGCCCAATCCGGATAGTGTCCTGTTCGGAGAGGTGATCCAGCGCGAGTCCGAGCGCGGTGTAGTCATTGATAAGCTTGGCGCCGCCCGCGCCGTAGCCGCGAAGATCGGCCTCGCAGAGCCGCCAAGGCATGTTGGTGGACTGAACCAGCCCGCCGCTAACGGGTCCGGCCACGGCAATCACAGTCGCGCTGAGCGAAATCTTCCGACCCAGAGCGTCAAGGTAGTTGTCGATCGCCTCGGCCGCCGTCGAAAAATCCGCACATCTGTACCGCCGTGCAAATTCGATGCGAACCCCTCCTCGTTCGGCCGTGGCCAGGGCCAAGCGACAGTTCGTTCCGCCGATGTCGCCCACCAGATAGGTCTGCGTTGCAGTTGGAGCGTCGTCTTCGGGAGTGGATGTTGGATGGGACATGCGCTGCAGGCTTTAAGGCGGCGTCGCCGGTTGCGGCGGGGACGCCGAATTCCCAAAGCGGATCAGCCCTTCAAGGCTTCGTCAAGGAAGGGGATCAGGGCGCGCCAGTGATGCTCGGCTTCAGCAGCGTCTAGGACACCATGTCGCTAAGCACCCATCCGGGCATGGCCGGATGGGTCTCGATCGTGTGTTCCACTCCGGCGCGGCGCTGGCCTTTAAAGCTTAGCTGTTAACGCTGGCACGATCTCGAACAGGTCGCCCACCAGGCCGTAGTCCGCCACGCCGAAGATCGGCGCCTCGGGATCCGCGTTGATGGCCACGATGGTCTTGGCGTCCTTCATGCCCGCCAGATGCTGGATGGCGCCTGAGATGCCGATGGCGAAATAGAACTCAGGGGCGACAATCTTGCCGGTCTGGCCGACCTGGTAGTCGTTGGGCACATAGCCGGCGTCCACCGCCGCGCGACTGGCGCCGACGGCGGCCTTCAGCTTGTCCGCCAAGGGCTCGATCACGTCCTGGAACTTCTCGGCAGAGCCCAGCGCCCGCCCGCCGGCCACCACCACCTTGGCCGAGGTCAGCTCGGGCCGCGTGGATTGAGCGATGTCGGCGCGCACGAAGTTGGACAGTTCTTGATTTCCCGGGCCGCTGACCGGCGAAATCGTGGCCACCCCCCCCGAAGCGACGGCCTTGGCGAAGGTCGAGCCGCGCACGGTGATCACCAGCTTGGCGTCGGAGGATTTGACGGTGGCGATGGCGTTGCCGGCGTAAATCGCCCGGGTAAAGGTCTGGGGACCTTCCACCGACAGGATATCGGATAACTGCATCACATCCAGCAGCGCGGCCACACGCGGGGCGATATTCTTGCCGGTGCTGGTGGCGGGCGCTAGAAAGGCGTCGTAGCCGGCCATCAACTCCACCACCAACGGGGCGAGGTTCTCGGGCAAGGCATGGGCGTAGGCCTCATCGTCAGCGACGAGGACCTGGCCGACGCCAACGATCTGGGCGGCGGCTTGCGCGACGCCTGCCACGCCGGCTCCGGCGACCAGCAGGTCAACCTCGCCCAGCTTGGCGGCAGCGGTCACGGTGGGCAGGCTTGCGTCCTTGAGGCGGCCGTTCTCGTGTTCGGCCCACACCAGCGTCTTCATGCCGAAATCCCCAGTTCCTTGAGCTTGGCCACCAGGGCGTCGACGCTGTCCAGCACCACGCCGGCCGCGCGCACGGGCGGCTCGGCGACCTTAAGCGTGGTCAGCCGCGGCGTGATGTCGACGCGGTAATCGGCGGGCGTTTTTTGCGCCAACGGCTTGGAGCGCGCCTTCATGATATTGGGCAAGGAGGCGTAGCGCGGCTCGTTCAGCCGCAGATCCGCCGTGATCACCGCCGGCAGAGCCAGGCTGACTGTCTCCAGGCCCCCGTCCACTTCACGCGTCACTTCCACCCGATCGCCGGCCACCGACACGGCGCTGGCGAAGGTCCCTTGCGGGCGGCCCATCAAGGCCGCCAGCATTTGCCCGGTTTGATTGCAATCGTCGTCGATCGCCTGCTTGCCCAGGATCACCACGCCGGGCTGTTCCTCGTCGGCCACGGCCTTGAGCAGCTTGGCCACGGCGAGGGGTTCGACCTCAGTCTCGACGACGATGAGAATCGCCCGGTCCGCGCCCATGGCCAGCGCGGTGCGCAGGGTGTCCTGCGCCTTGGCCGGACCGATCGACACGGCGATAACCTCGCTGGCCTGGCCCTTCTCGCGCAGACGCACGGCCTCTTCCAAGGCGATCTCGTCGAACGGGTTCATCGACATTTTCACGTTGACCAGATCTACGCCGGACCCGTCAGCCTTCACCCGCGGCCTGATATTGTAGTCGATCACCCGCTTGACCGGGACCAACACCTTCATCGGCAGTTCTCTCCTGGAGCCGGATGACTTCTCTCAAAGTCTGAATCCAGCTCCAAAATTATGATTCAGAGCAAGATTCAACGATCAGCTCGACTCGAACTGATCGCATCTTGCTCTGGCGCCGCGGCGCGGCAGCGTTTTTCGTGGGCCATGTCCTGTCTAGCCCGGGCGGTCCTGTCAATGCCGGACTGCTCAAGCCCGGATTTCGAAAATGACCGATCGCCAGCCTTCAAGACAGATGGGCGGGGCCGCCGACGGCGCGCTCGCCGCGCTGGATAGCGCCACGGTGGTGGGCGTCGCACCGGGAGGCGGGACGTAGGTCTGGGCGCGTCGGCTGAAATTGGCGGCGATGAGGAACGCCTTGTTGGGCAGGCGGCGCGTATAGACGAACAGATCCGGGTGAGACGGGTCGATATCCTCGAAAGCGCCATAGACCAGGGCCGGTTCGGCCCGGCGCAGGGCGATCAGGCGCCGGTAGTGCGCGAGCACCGAGCCTTCGTCACGAGCTTGGGCCTCGACGTTCACATGGGCGTAGTCCGGGTTGACCCTCAGCCAGGGTTTTCCGGTCGAAAAGCCGCCGTTGGGCGTAGCGCTCCATTGCATGGGCGTGCGGGCGTTATCGCGGCCAGTGCGGCGCAGGCGCTCCAGAACCGCTTCGGCCGATTGGCGGCCGCTCTGCACCTGCTCACGCCACAAGGTCTTGGCCCACACGTCGTCGAAATCTTCGATGGAGTCGAACGGAGCGTTGGCCATGGCGATCTCCTCGCCCTGGTAGATGAAAGGGGTCCCGCGCAGGGTCAGGAGCACCGTGGCGAGGGTCTTGGCCGAGGCCATGCGCCAGGCCGGATCGTCGTCGCCGAAATGAGAGACGGCGCGGGGCTGATCGTGGTTGCCCAGAAAGGCCGCGTTCCAGCCATGAACACCGGCCAGGCGATCCTGCCGGCCGATGATCGCCTTGAACTGCGGCAGGGTCCACTGGCTAGGCTCGAGATCGACCAAGGCGAAGTCAAACGCCATGTCCAGTTCCCCGCGCCGCTCATCGGTAAGCTGCTGGCTCTGTTCGGGCGACACGCCGAAGGCCTCGCCCACGGTCATTCCATCGTAAAGGCGCAGAACCTCGCGGTTCATCTCCTGCAAGAACGCGTGCAGGCGCGGGCCGCAGGCGTAGGCGCGCTCGGGGTGAGCCAACTGGTCCGGGGCAAGATCGGGCAAGCCTGGCGGCTTTGAGATGAAGGCGATCACGTCCATGCGAAAGCCAGACACGCCCTTGTCCAACCAGAAACGCATGAGGTCGTAGACCTCTTGACGCACCTGTCGATTGTCCCAGTTCAGATCGGGCTGCTGAGGGGTGAACAGGTGCAGATAGTATTGTCCGCTGGCGTCATCCAACGTCCAGGCCGAACCGCCGAAGATGGCGGGCCAATTGTTGGGCGCCCCACCGTCCTTACCGTCGCGCCAGATATAGAAATCCCTCCGTGGGTCGGCCTTGGCGCGCCGGCTTTGTCTGAACCAAGCGTGTTCGTCGCTCGTGTGGTTGACCACCAGATCGATGATCAGCCGCATGCCGCGGGCCGTCATCGCCGTCAGCATGGCGTCGAAATCCGCCATGGTCCCGAAGGCGGCCAACACCTTGCGGTAGTCGCGGATGTCGTAGCCGTTGTCAGCGCCGGGGCTGTCGAAGTGCGGGCACAGCCAGATAACGTCGATCCCCAGCGCCTGCAGGTGATCGAGCCTGGCGGTCACGCCCCTGAGGTCGCCCACGCCGTCGCCGTCGCTGTCCATGAAGGAACGCGGATAGATCTGATAGACCACCGCGGCCTTCCACCAGCGCTCGCTTGCCGCCGCCGCCGCGTCCATCCGCCGCTCCCGCTCAAAAAACCCGTGGATTCGGGCGCAAAGCCCTATTCTGCGCCATACTCGCGCCTACATTTTACTTGATGGTCAAGCTACGGCTTGCGGCGCGCGTCGACCCGAAGATAGGCTGCGCCCGCCGCCCCTAACTGGAGGGAATGTTCGATGAAGAAGACATTGGTTGCAGCGGCTTGCGCGATCCTGGCCGCAGCGCCTCTGGCGTTGGCGTCGCCCCAGGCGTCGGCTGCTCCGCATGGCGGTGGCGGCTTCCACGGCGGCGGGTTCCGCGGTGGCGGCTTCCAAGGCGGCGGCTTCCGCGGTGGCGGCTTCCGCGGCGGTTGGGGCTGGGGCGTTCCGGTTGGCTTTGCGCTCGGAGCGACCCTGTGGGACCCGTGGTTCTACGGCTATCCCGCCTACTACTACGGATATCCCGATCCTTATTATTACGGCTATTACGCCTACCCAGCGCCGCCACCCCAGGGCCCTGGGCCTCAAGGCGTTGCGCCCCAGCAGAGCCAAGCCCAGCCTCAGTCGGGCGCGGCTTGCGGCAACTGGTCGTGGAATGCGGCCCAGTCCAAGTACGATTGGGTCTCCTGCCCGCCCGCCGCCCACTGACGTTGCGGGCCTAGACCGAATGACGGCCCGGACCACGCGATCCGGGCCGTTTTGTTATCCAACGCCGATCACTCGGAGCCTTGGTCGCTCGGCGTGGTGTCGTGATCGAAGGTTCTTTGCTGGGCCGGCGTAAGCTGATCGTAGAAGGCCACGGTCGCCTGGCTCTGACGACGAAACTCCGCCAGGTCCTGGGTCATGGAGGCCTCAAGCAGGGCCAGCCGCCGCGGGGTCTGCAATTGCGGCAGCAGGCGTTGGGCGGACTGGCGACGGGCCTGCATCTGGGCTCCGCCCTGCAAGGCCATCTCGTAGGCCTGCCACGCCGGCGCCTGGGCCGGCGTCAGATGCAGATCCTGTTGCAATCGGGTCATCGACGACGATGCATCCTGAGCCAGAGCGGTTGCGCCCAGCGCCAAGGACAGACCAACACCGGATAGGAAAGTGCGCAAAGGAATCCCCCTAGCAATTCAACCGTCACATAATCGCGCAACATTGGGCCGCGAATATGTCGAGCATAAGCCGTGACGGGGCCAAGTCGAGCGCCCTTGGGGCTCTTTCCTCAAGGCTGCGCCAGCCTAGGCAGATAAGCGATGAGGCGTCGTCTTTCGCGTCCCGCGAGGAGGAAAAAATGGAAATCACGATCCGGGATGCTGTGACCGTCGTTCACGGCATGGGATTCGGCGCGCTCCTCCTACTCGGCTTTTCGGGAGCCTTTATCGGGCTTTACGCCATGTCCTATTCGACCAACCCCTGGCGTCCCGCGGCGGCCGAGCGGCGCCTATTCAATCTCTATCTCGCCGGATTGGCCCTGTTGGCCTGGCTGGCCGTTTTCGCTGGGGCCTACCTGATTTATCCCTGGTATCGGGCCCATCCGCCGGCCGGCGCGGTCGACCTGACGGGCTTTCCGCAGCGGCTATTGATGTCCAGCCCGACAACCATCGGCTGGCATGACATCGGGATGGAGTGGAAGGAGCATATTGCCTGGTTCGCGCCCATATGCCTGACCGCCCTGGCCTACCTGGTTTGGCGCTATGGCGCGGATCTGGGCCGGATCAAAGGCCTGCGAACCGCCCTGTTCGGGCTGGCTCTTCTGGCCTTCGCGGCTACGGGCGTGGCCGGTTTCTTCGGCGCCATGCTGAATAAGTACGCTCCGGTCCGGGGCGGACATGAGATCGTCCTGATGAAGGCGCAATCCCATGACTGACAAACAGCAGACGATTCCTAACGGCCCGGGAGCGGCCACGGTCCTGGCGGCGGCCATAGGCTGCTTTGTCCTAGGCGTGCTCGCCCTGGCCGGCGATGCAGTCCCCTCCATCGCGCGCCTACTCAACATCTGGAATCCTACCGGGCCGCTGTCCGGCGTGACCGCGGCGGCGATCGTGATCTGGCTGGGGACGTGGGCGATCCTGTCTCGTCTCTGGGCGCGGCGGGACCTGAGCATGGCGGCCATCAATCTGTCGGCCCTGCTTCTGTTCGTAGGCGGGTTGCTGCTGACGTTCCCGCCGTTCATGGATCTTCTACAAGGCAAGTAACCGCGAGGGGCTCAGCAGTGGACTCGAATTTTGGCCGGACCGGCGGCAGGCATAAGCTGAAAAGATCGATGGTGCGTGCGCTGACGGGCGCGAGCGCGGCCGCTCTGCTCGCGCTAGGCTCAACGCCGGCGTGGGCGGGACCGCCCTTCATCACCGACGATCCGGAGCCCGTCGACCTGGGCCACTGGGAAGTCTACGCCTTTTCGGCGGGCGCCTTCGAGCACAGCAGCGCCACGGGCGTCGGTCCCTCCGTCGAGGTGAACTACGGAGCGGCGCCGAACCTGCAACTCCATGTCATCGCCAACCTGGCTTACGACAGCCCGAAGGGCGCGCCCGGCCAGTTCGGCCTAGGCGACACGGAACTCGGCGTGAAGTACCGCTTCATCACCCCGGGCGACAAGGATTGGTGGCCGCAGGTCGGCGTTTTCCCCCTGCTGGAGGTCCCCACCGGAGACGCCAAGCGGGGTCTGGGCGCCGGCTACACCCAAGCCTTCCTGCCTGTGTGGATCCAGAAGGACTTCGGCAAATGGACCACCTACGGCGGGGGCGGCTATTGGATCACGCCCGGTCCCGGCAACCGGAACTTCTGGTACACAGGTTGGCTGCTGCAGAACCAGATCACCGACAAGCTGATGCTTGGCGGAGAGGTATTCCACGCCACCTCCAGCATGATGGGGCGCGGCGAGTCTTCGGGCTTCAACCTTGGCGGCCAATACGACTTCACCGAGCACGACCATCTGCTGTTCTCGGCGGGGCGCGGCGGGCTGCTCTACGCGGTGGACGCCTCAGCGGTGAACTATCCTTTCACCTACTACCTCGCCTATCAGTGGACCTTTTAGGCGCGTCCTACGCCTGAACGAAAAAGGGCCGCGCCTTTCGGCGCGGCCTCAAGTCGGTCTTGTAGGGAGCTTAGAACGGATAATAGCGGAAGCTGGTGAAGATCATGTTTTCGCTGGTCTTCGGCGCAAGACCGGTGGAGTCGGCGAAGGCTTCCTTTTGGGTATAGGAGTATTGCAGGCCCACTTGCAGGCGGCCGAACGGACCTTGGTAGAAGCGGTCCCACAGGCCGGCCGTGATCTGGTTGATCGAGCGGGTGGCCGCCGAGCAGCTGCTGCCGTTCTTTTCCACCAAGCAGCTGGCGTCGCTGGCCACTGTGCCGCTGCCGATGCCGAACAGCGAGGAGCCGACGGAGTACTTCTTGTTGCTTTCCTGCTCCTGGCCGCCGAACACATAGACGTCCAGTTGCTTGATCGGGTGCAGGGTGGCGCCCGCCAGGAACATGGTTTCCGGGATGCCCACCAGTTGGCCATCCGGACGCGTCACGGTGTCGGACAGCTGAGAGGAGCCATAGCGGCCGATGCCGTTGCCGCTCATGCCCGAAGCTTGGACATCCAGCAGGCCCGGCATAAGGCTGAACACCGCGCCGCCGCCGAAGCCGCCGCCCCATTGGGTGTCGGTGCTGTTGCCGGCAACGAGACCGAGCGTCGCCGCTTGGGTGCCCTTGGTCGGCGCGATGGTCACACGGTCGGTGAAGGCCCGGCCGACGGCGAAGGCTTCCACGTGCAGGGTGCGGTCAGCCAGCTTGGGATCGAAGGCGACCTTGGCCACCACGTCCGGATAGCTGTTCAGCGAGTAGTTGGTGCCGCTGTAGAACTGCGACGTCGGCGCCTGATTCTGGGTGACCGTCACGCCGCTGGCGGCGGTGGTGGTGGCGATGGTCGTTTGCGGGCTTTCAGCAGACACGGCCACCCAAACCTGATGGTCGTCGAAGTCCTTGGTCAGGCGCAGCTGGGGCTGACGGGCCCAGACAAAGCCCGGAACGTACTGCGCGTCGATGGAGGGCGGGATGTCTTCGTTGCGCGGCGTGATGCCTTTGGTGTTCATGGTCACGAGCGACCAGTTCTGACCCGCCAGCAGGTGCCAGCCAGTGTCGTTCCAGTCGATCGCGCCGTAAAGGTGGCGGATACGCGGCTGGTAGGAGTTGGACTCGTTGGAGTTGGCGGTCTGGGCGGCGCCCAGGAAGTCGAACTCGCCGTAGAAGGACGCTTGGGTGGTGGCGTTCACATCGCCCTGGGCCAGCAAGGAGTAGCGGCTCTGACGGGCCGTCAGATTGGTTGAGCCGGTGCGGGCCGCCGGGTCGTTGGCGTAGGGCATCTTGGCGAAGCTGGAGCCGATATCGGCCGTTTCGTCGTGCGAGCGGTAAGCCGATTCCGCCGCGGCGAAGCCGCCCATCGTGATCGAGATGCCCTTGTAATAGAGCTTGTCGGTCTTGGGCTTGGCTTCGGAGACGGCCGTCTGGACCTGCGTCGGGATGGTTTCGATCTTGGCGTCGTCGGCGCTGACGGTGGCGGCGACCGCGGAAGCCGTGGCGTTGGCCTGGGCGGCGGCGGCCTGGGCGGCCTTCAGCTGAGCCAAGGCGTCGCGAGAGACAGCGGCCTGTTCGTCAAGGCGATCCGTCAGGAACTGAACCTTGGATTCCAGAGCTTGGATTTCAGTTTCGGTGCTGGATGAGGCCGCGGCCTTGTGGTGCTTCTTGGTCGTCGTCGCCGCGTCGGCGGAAGCGCCCCACGACAGGGCGATCAGGACGCCGACCGCGGCGCCGCTGAGAAGAATCGATTGAGTCCGCATGAAATATGTCCCCCGTTTGGAGCTTGCCGCGATTTGCTGGCTCTACGGGGGAGGCCTTAATCAGGGTGCATGACAGGCCGCACACAGATTGAAGACGGTTGTGTGACGCCGGCCTGGTCGCGGGCATAGGGCGGCAAAATTGCCACACCCCGCATGCGGCGCCATCCCGGGGCGGAGTGGTAGGCCCAGAGGATCACTCGGCGGAACCAGGCTCCTTGCCAGATAGGTGAGGCCGCCGATCCGTCGCACAGCGGATGCACCTAGAGCCGCTCTCGAAGTCTGAATCCGGCTCTACATATTTTGAATCTAGGCCGTAGTGACGATTTAGCTATTTGAGCCAGAGCATGATGCAGGCGAGCTTGACGAAGCCCATGAAGGTTTCGGCGAGCTTGTCGTATCGGGTGGCGATGCGGCGGCACTGCTTGATGC
>Ga0182016_10003942_pt1 | contig 16671 bp, 13 predicted proteins | sample 712S2MmetaG_FD_120491 | JGI IMG/M metagenome (GOLD analysis project Ga0182016, IMG submission 120491) | Permafrost microbial communities from Stordalen Mire, Sweden - 712S2M metaG | ecosystem: Environmental > Terrestrial > Soil > Wetlands > Permafrost | place: Sweden: Stordalen | collected...
CAGGCTGCGGAAAAACTCGTGATTTGAGTTGAAAATGGCGAAAGGACCCGTCCGCGGCTAAAGCCGAAGATGAATCTGCGAGCCTTACACGGGGGTTGAAACCCCCGTCTCCCTCCGACGTGGCTTTTTCCGCAAGCTGTATTACCCTTCGCTCCCTCCGGGAGGCTGTTACTAGGCCCGGAAATCTCGAACGATCATTCGCGCTATCCGGGAGGATAACGTGAAGCTGTGACTCTCGATTCCTCGTTGCGGGAGAATTCTGTGAAGCTGCGACTATTCAAAACAGACGCGAAAAGCAGCTTTTAGGCACCTTGCTGGCGAACCAGGGACAGGAATTCGGCGCGCGTTTCCTTCTGTCGGAAACAGCCCACCATGGCGCTGGTGACGGTGGACGAGTTTTGCTTTTCGATTCCCCGCATCATCATGCAAAGGTGGCGCGCCTCGATAACCACGCCCACGCCCTGCGGCGAAATCGCTTCCTGGATGGAGTCGGCGATTTGGCGCGTGAGGCGCTCCTGCACCTGGAGTCGGCGAGCAAACACTTCAACCAACCGCGGAATCTTGCTCAGCCCGATTACTTTCCCTTTGGGAATGTAGGCCACATGAACACGGCCGAAAAACGGCAGCATGTGGTGTTCGCACAGCGAGAACATTTCGATGTCCTTGACGATGACCATCTCGTCGTAGTCCACATCGAACATGGCGCCTTGCAGAATCTTCGTGGGGTCCTCTTTGTAGCCTTTGGTCAGAAAGGCCATGGATTTCTCGACGCGCTGCGGAGTTGCCACCAGACCGTCTCGAGCCGGGTCTTCGCCGAGCCTGCTCAAAATCTCGCGATACATTTCCTGGGTGGAGAACTCGCTCAGTCCTTCGTCAATCTCCAAGACACCGCGAACGGGCTTGCTCACTGCTATTGGCTGTGCCATGCTTCCTCTTCCCTGCGCCGTCATGAATCGGGCGCGTCTTTTTCAATTACTTCCCGGAATATTCAAAGAAGTTATTTTCCGTCTCTTCTACGCGTACCTGCACAAGTTTGGCGGGATCGATTGTTCCATTGAGCAAATCAAACACCACCTTACAAAGATTCTCTGTTGTGGGCACTTGATTCACAAAGAGCGGATCGAGGTTCAGGTTGGTATGGTCAAACCTTTCCATCACTCGTTTTCGTACCACTTCATCCAGATCGACCAGGTTCATCACCATGCCGGTCTGAGGATCGACCGCGCCGCCCACCAGCACTTCGAGAACGTAGTTGTGCCCGTGGCCGTGAGGGTTGTTGCATTTTCCGTAGGCGGCCTGGTTCTGTCCAGCCGAAAGCCGGTCGCTATGCAGCCTGTGGCTGGCGCTGAGCATATAGCGGCGTCCGAAGTAGGCTTTAGCACTCATAACCCGCCCCGGTACTCCGCAAAAATCTCCGGCGTCTCGTAGACGCGAACCCGGCTTAAACGCGCTCCTGCGGCGGCTGTTACTGCTGGTTCCAGGCGGTTCCATGCGGCGATCGCGATGTTTTCGGTGGTTGGGATTGCTTTTCCCTCGGCAAACTCCGGCAGTTCCAGGTTCAGGTGGCGATGATCGTAGGCGGCCAGAACCTCGCGTTCAATCACGTCTTTGAGCCACTTCAAATCGACAACGAAACCGGTCACTTCATCGGGTTCACCTGCGACGGTCACTTCCAGGGTGTAGTTGTGGCCATGCCCGTTTTTGTTCGAGCAGCGGCCGAATACCTGTTCGTTTTTCTCCGGAGTCCAGGCGTCGTTCCAGTAAAAGTGTGCGGCTGAAAAAGTGGCCCGGCGTGTGAGAAAGACCATTCTTGCCCTCGGTAGAAAAGATGCGGTTCAACGGATGTTGGGTGCAGAGATCGTGGTTCGTCGAGTGTGGATCGTGAGAGACGCCTCAAGGAAATCCCTCAGGGCTAAAGCCCGCGATTTTCCCGCACAGCAGCGGCACGGCTGAAGCCATGCCCTTTCAAAACCGCAGTAAAACAGCTTCCGGGGTTCGTCTAGCCGGCATACTCCCGCCCTTTCCAGCTTACGCGTTTCAGGATTCGATGCTGAAACCAGCTACGGTAGAGCAGCATCACAAACAGCGGCAGACCCAGTGGCGCCAGTGCGCAATCGACAAACGGAAAGTTCGACTTCGCCACCCGGGCATAGAACCGGAACACTGTCCGTATCCACAACAACGCGAGCACCCAGCCCGCTCCCAGCCATTGCACTGAATGAGCCGCGAAGTGCGCATTCCACAATTCAATGGTCAACACCGGCAGGCCCAGCAGCAGCAAAATATCCAGCGCACGCCAGACGGCCAACGCAAGTGAGTTGTCGAACAGCAAAGCCAGGTTTTTGGTCCAGCCTTCGATCATGGCGCCGGTCGACCGATACATCCGCGTGGACACCGCATCGTCCGCATATCGGAACCACAGTCCCACCTTGCGCCGCTTGGCCAGAAACGCCAGTTCCACATCTTCGAGCACTTTGTCAGAGACGGATGCATGGCCGCCGAGGCGCCGGTAAGCCTCGCGCTCCACCAGCAAAAACTGGCCGTTGGCCGCAGCGATGCGCTGTGCGGGGTCAGAGACTTTGGCGGGAGGATATGCCAGAGCCAGTTCGCAGAAAACGAGCGGCATCAAGCACCGCTGGGCCAGGCCTGCGACAATCTGGCGCGGCGAATAACTCAGCATCCCCGCTTTGTGCCGCGTCGCCTCGTGGATTGCACGGCGCAGGCCGCCAGGCTCATGAATTGTGTCGGCGTCGGTGAACAAAAGCCAGCGGCCTCTTGCCTTCCTCGCCGCGGTCCAGATCGCGTTTGCTTTCCCGGTCCAGCCTTTCTCGAGCTTACCGGCTTGCAGGACTGACACCCCGACGTTTTCGCTCGCAATCTCTGCCGCAATCTGCGCCGTACGGTCTGTCGAATGATCGTCGACCACGACAACTTCCCAATCTTTCCCGAGTTCGAAAATCTCCTCCGACTGGCTGACCAGAGATCGGAGACACTCGCCCAGGCAATCCTGTTCATTGCGCGCAGGAACAATCACGGTGAGCTCGATCAGTTCCTGCGGCTCCGGCTGGTCAAAAACGGTTCCGGCCCTCCAATTCCACCGCTCCTGGACTGCGACTTGCTGGCCTGGATCGTCTGAAAGGCCTAGGACCGGTGTGTACCCGGCGCCCTTAGCCGCTCCATTTAGCTTTGGCCCATCCTTTTCCATGACGACTCGCCCTTCCGCTCCGTATTATAGAGACATGCGGTTCTCACGTTTCCTATTTGCCTTTGTATTAGTGCCGATGGCGCTGCTGTCCGCCTGCGATCGCGGCGCGCGTCCCGGCCTCACTGGGCAGATCGCACCCGACTTCACCGTCTCGGATGGCACATCGTCCATCCATTTGGCCGACTATCACGGCAAGATCGTGCTGCTGAATTTCTGGTGGTCGCAGTGCGCCCCCTGCATTCAGGAGATGCCGGGGCTGCTTGATCTTCATCACGACCGTCCCGATTTGGCCATTCTAGCCGTAAGCATTGACGAGGATGAGGACTCTTACAGGCGCTTCATCGAACGGCGGCATGTGGATCTGCTCACCGTGCGGGATCCCAACCAGACTGCGGCCAAACTCTACCACACGGAAGGATGGCCGGAGACCTACATCATCGATCGCCTGGGCGTGATCCGCCGCAAGCTGGTCGGCGATCCAGACTGGTCCAACCCGGAGATCCGCTCCTATCTCAAGAGCCTTTAGGCGTTGCCGGTTCTGCCGGAGTCGCATCGAATGGCGCGCCTTGTTATCATTCCACTATGACCACGGTGGAAATCCTTTATTCCTATACGACGCCGCCCACTGAACACGCGATCCTTGCGCTGGCTAACACCAAGGACGTCTATGGCATACGTCGTCTGAGCTTCGATCGCTCCGCGCGGACTTTACGGGTTGAATACGACGCCACGAGGCTGTCCGCGGCTGCGGTCACCAAGCTCATCCTCCAAACCGGTATTGAGATCGCAGGAGAGCTGCCGCTTATCCCACCGCAACCTGAACCAGAGCCAGCCCCTGCTGTTTAATTCTTGCTTGAACCGGGCGGTTCGCGCACTTGCAGTATGGATTGCGCCCTCTGGAAAACCCTGATAATCTGTATATGGTTTCGCTTGAGACCACCTGTGTGCGCCCGTAGCTCAGCTGGATAGAGTATTTGGCTACGAACCAAAGGGTCGGGAGTTCGAATCTCTCCGGGCGCACCATTCCTTCCTTACAATAACTCCAAATATAATCGGTTATTTGCCCGGCTCTAATGTGGGATGATTCTGTGCGTCTGCATGGACAGCATGAACACGAATGGAATCGTATTTCTTCGATGGGATGGCGGAGGCCGTCTGCGCAAGCAGGCTCCAGACATTGCCTTGCCATTGTCGACTCCGATCCAGATTGGTATTCGTACGGATCTGCTTCTGTGCGGCGAGCCACTCCGGTGAAAACTGCCGCGCATAGCCGGTGTAAATGGCTTTTGTGACTCGCAGGCCTGCCTGATCGAGTGCCCTCCTTAACGAGTTTTCGGTGAAGAACTGCAGGTGGCGGGGAATGTCGGCGAAGAACCAGCCGGGGCCGTACATTTGAAAGCCGAGAGCTGCGTTGTTGGGTACTTCCAGAATTGCCGTGCCGTTTGGCGCGAGCAGGCGCTTCACGTTGGCCAGCGCGGCCTGGGGATCGATGCAGTGCTCAAGAACGTGGGAGAGAAGAACGACGTCGAATTGACGATTCGTAATTGCATTCGGGAGCGCTTCGGCAGTTCCTGGGAATACTGTGCCGATGCGGCTGGCCAGATTACGCGCCGATGGGTCTGGTTCGATTCCCACCACGTTATAGCCGGCCTGCTTGAACTCGGACATGGCTTGGCCGCCGCCGCAGCCTACATCGCAAAGCGTTGGTGTTGCCTTCGACCGGGGCGCCTCGCCGGGAGAGAGGTCGAGGCCGCGATCGGTTCCCCAGGCGAGGTGGACGCGGAGGCGGTCAAGCAGGCGCTTGGGCCGGTTTCTCTCATCGCCTGGGGCAATGTGCGTGTAGTAATTCTCTGGATAAAACGCGGCCACTTCGTCGGGCGAATAGTGGCCCGCAATTCTGCCGAAGTCGCAGCTCGCGCACCATTCGAGCGAGTATTCGGTGGAAACATTTGGCCGGAGATGATCGCGCGTTTTGAATCGTGGAGCCATCTCAGTGCCGCACAGAAAGCAAGTTGCCATTCAGGGATTCCTTTTGGTTCTGAAAGGAGGTTGTGTGCATGGAAGGGTACGGGATTGATTCCGTACGTTCATGTGAGTTGAGGTCTCGGCTTCACAGGCTGGGGAAAAACTCGGGGAGTCGAAGCGGAAGCAGTAAATTGCGTCCCTCGGGGGCTAAAGCAGGCTGCGGAAAAACCATTGATTTCGAGCGACATTGGAGGAGACTTCCCGTCCGCGGCTAAACAGGCTGCTGAAAAGCTCGGGAATTCGTATTGAAATCTGGAGAGGGTTCCCTCGGGAGCTAAAGCCCGAGTTGATATTACGGGGTTTATGTACGGGCTGAAGCCCGTACCCTTCACCTTGTTGAGTTTTTCCGCAGCCTGTAAAGCCGTCGTTTATTCTTCCGGCCTTACGCGGGGGTTGAAACCCCCACCTCCCTCCGACGCGAGTTTTTCCGCAAGCTGTTAAGCCTGTACCCTTCAGTCGATGCCAAGTTATTAGTACTACAGTTGTATTTATTTCTGAGGGTGACAAGTTGCCAAGGCCCGTGCCTAAAGGCGTACGGATTTTGCGGCATTTCAGGGTGCTAAAGCGCCCCGCTCCCTCCAGAATCTGCAAACTACAACTGTAGTATTAGACAGGTTATTACGGCTTGTACTCGCTCGCAGTCTCAACTTGCACAAGGCCCTGCACTGGAAGCTTGTCGCTCGAGCCGCCGGCCAGCACGCGGATTTGCTCCTTCTCGACACGCCAAACGTGGGCCGTCGCATCCCAGTAGGCAAGGTCGTGCGGTTTCAAATCGAATTTCACTTCTCGTTCCGCGCCTGCGGAGATGTTGACGCGCTTGAATCCCTTCAGCTCCAACTGAGGGCGCTGGACAGCGGATCCGAGATGCTGCACGTAAAGCTGGACCACTTCGTCGCCATCGCGCTTGCCTGTGTTCTTCACCTTCACTGTCACTTGCACTGTGCCGTCGGCTGAGACGCTGGGCGCGCTTGCGTGCAGGCCCTCATAGGCAAAGCTGGTGTAGCTGAGTCCGTAGCCGAAGGGGAAGAGCGGCTTGTCTTTGCTGTATAGATAAGTGCGGCCGTGGAGCAGGTTGTAGTCCAGAATGGGCAGCAACTGCGCGTCGCCTGTAGGCCAAGTCTGTGTCAGGCGGCCTGCGGGTGAATACTCGCCGAACAGCACATCCGCAAGCCCGTGGCCTTCTTCCTGGCTGTTGTGCGTGATGTGGACGATGGCGGGCACATGCTCCTGGCTCCATACAATTGCATAGGGGAAGCTGGACCGCAGAACCTCGACGGTCCGGGGATTCGCAGCGTACACCTGCTTTACCAGCTCTTCTTGTTCGAGCGCAATCGTCTTGCGATCTACATCCTCTTTGCCGTTGGATGGCGTGGGGCATTTGTCCCAGCCGTCATTGCACTCGGGATGATTGCCGACGACCACAATCGCCACGTCCGCTTTGTGTGCCAGGGCCGCAGCTTCCGCAGGATCGGAGCCGTCGGCGAAGAGCACTTTCACGCCAGGACCAGCGGCTTCGCGAATTCCTTCCAGAGTAGTCACGGCATAAGGCGGCGTGCCGCTGTACCAATCCAGCAGCACCTGGTCCAGCCACGGGCCGATCACGGCGACGGTCTTCAACTTTGCTTTATCGAGCGGCAGCGTGTTGGCTTCGTTCTTGAGCAGCACAATTGACTCATCCGTTGCCAGACGCACCAGTGCCTTACTGGATTCCTTCTCCCACGGCGGAAGTTCGCCGTCGCTTTTTACACCAATCTCTGCGTAGGGATCGAGGCCGGCCGGATCCATTTCGCCCAGCCGGAGATATACGCGCAGCAGGTTCTTAAGCGACGCGTCCATATCCGCTTCTGTGAGCAGCCCGTCCTTGAGAGCTTTGCTCAGGTCGTCTTTGTAGGTGTCGAGAAAGTGGTTTATGCCGGCCTTCACTGCCGCTGCCGAGCCGTGTTCTTTGTCGGGAAAAGCTTTGTGCGAAGTGATCAGCAAACCGAGCGCTCCGCCATCGGTGCAGATGAGCCCATCGTTGCCCCACTCCTTGACCATCACGTCTTTCAGCACCGGGTTTACGGTCATCGGGGTGCCGTTCCACGCGTTGTAGGAGGCCATCACCGCACGCGAACCGCCGAGTTGAAAGCCCATTCGAAATGGAACCGAGTAATACTCGCGAAATAACCGCTCGTCGAAGTCGGAGGATGTATGCGTGCGGCCGTCTTCATTTTCATTGGCCATGAAATGCTTCATCAGCGAAGCGGCCTGCCAGTGCTTCGGATCGGGGCCTTGCAATCCCTGCGCAAAGGCAACCGTGAGCGTGCCGACAAGAAAAGGGTCTTCGCCGTAGGACTCTTCCGTCCGGCCCCAGCGCGGATCACGGCTTAAATCCGCGTTGGGCGCCCGGACCACGATGCCTACGCCGGGACGAGCGAAGGTCGGATTCTGGTAGGTGTAGCGCGCTTCGTATCCTTCGAGCGCCGCGATCTTTTTGAGCAGGTCTGGATCCCAGGTTGCGCCGAGACCCTTTTCCTGCGGAAAGGTAGTGGTCGGCAGCGGCTGCCGGCCGCGTGTGCCACCCCAGCCGCCAGGTCCGCCCAGCGCAAGACCGTGCAGGCCTTCCACCTGGCCGGAGAAAACGAGGTGCAAGCGAGGAAAGGAGGGATGGTCCGACATCAAGTCGACTTTTTCATCCAGCGTGAGCCGGCCGAGCAGGTCTGCGATCCGTAGGTCATCGCCAAGTCTTAGATCGCGGAAGGGATAGTCCGCCTGCGCCCTGGCTACCTGAATCGAGCCGGAAAGAGTTCCCAATAGGACCAGTAAAAGTGCCAAACCCCGCGCGCGCCGCCGCAGACCCATAGCGTTTCCCTCCCGAATCCGAACAGCGAAGGGTATCACAGCGGGCTGGTCTGTGCCCGATGCGAAGGTTGGTTGCAGACGGTGGTTACCGAATGGGGTACAAAGCACGTATATTGGGGCATCTGCAACAAAAATTAGGCTATATCTCGTTTGTTATTAATCACTTGATGGAAGATACAGGTGTTGTCAATTTAATTAACTGCAGAAGTTACTAAAGATGACAGGGGGAGGGGGGGCTATGTAGGGGTTCGCGCCAGACGGGAACGAGAACGATCTCGCCGACAGCCGGTATGGAGAGCGACGCGATTCCCGGCTCATTCATTGCAATTATGCGCCATGGTTGGGAATTGGACTGCAAAATCAGCAAAAAAATATTTTGCGGACGCATTACAGGTCAAGGAAAGCTTAAGAAGCGATACCCCAGCAAGCGCATTTGGATTTTGTGTCCAGCCGGGCAGTTCCTTTACCGTGCCGATGGCACGACTGAAGCCATGCCCTTTCAAAACAAAATCGTCCTATATTTTGAAATGCGTTTGCCCTGAGCGATGCCCCACAAATCGAAGAGCGGAGCGCTTATGCGCTCCGCTGCTCTGATTCAACCCTATGACCCGATCAATACAAGCGGAAGTTTACCTCGACCGTGATCATTACCGGAACCGGGGTTCTGCCGTCTTTCAAAGCGGGTTTGAACTTGTATTTCCTGACTGCTTCCAGAGCTTTCTCGTCCAAGCCCATACCCAATGCACGAACCACGCGGGGGTTCTGCGGATTGCCTTGCGCATCGACGATCAGCGAGATGAGGCAGACGCCCTGATACTTCGCCCGCCGCGCTTCGTCAGAGAACTCCGCTTCAACGCTGTTGAGCGGCACGGGAGCGGAAACTCCGCCGCCCACGTGATAGAGCCCGCCGCCTGCGCCGCCGCCCGTTCCAGGCCCGTAACCGTCGCCGTTGCCTGAACCGAGGCCGCCGCCGGAGCCGGTTCCGATGCCGCTGCCTGAGCCCTGCCCGCCGGAGAGAACGGACACATTCGGTGACTTGGTCACGCCGATTGTGGGCAAGGTTGGATTATCCGGCAGCGTAATGTTCTTTTGCACATCGATAGCCGCATCCATTGCCAGCTTTGGCTTGTCAACCGTTAAAACCTGCGGAGGAACGATCGGGTTCTTTTCAATCTTGGGCAAATGGCCCTTGATGGGATCGACAATACTGTGATCGCCACCGCCGCCGCCGCCGCCGTTTGAGTCGGCCGCCTTGGGAGCTTTTGGCTGCCAGGCGCCCACGTCGATTGCTGTGGCCAACTCCTTGGGCTTGTTCACTTCTTCAATGATTTTCTTGCCTACGAAGAAGATCAGCACCAAAAGAATGGTGATGTTGACGGCGCCTGAGATGCCGATGGCCCATGGGTTTGGTTTCACCGCCATCCGGTCCGGAACCGGAATCGGCTTCGAGGTCAGCTCCAGCGGCGGCAGATGGGGCGGGAAAAACACGTCCCGAATGCTCTCGTAGAGCCCCGTCCAGATCGGCTTCTCTTCAAAAGCTTTGCCGAGAAAACCGTCGAATTCGTGCCCGCCCGTCAGGGCAGCAGCCTGGGATTCCGTATCAGACATAGGTGGTTCTTTTTCCATGGTTGCTGGTGCGCCGTTCGTTTACGACTGTCCGGTGGTTGTTCCTCCCGCGTCACGGACCATCGTACTATTATGCTCGACCAAGGCAACGCTTGTCTTGGGGGGAAACCGATTCTGCACTGCTAAATTCTGCCCGGGCAGGTTCCCAACTGTCATATTTCAGCCGGAGCAGAGCTCCCACAAACAATAGACGAGCAAGACGTGGCTTTGTTACCGGAAATTTCTTCACTTCGCCAATTACAATGGAACTGAACAACTTCGCAACCTGCCAGGGAGAAACGATGTCCTCAGCGCCCGAGTTGAAGGCGACCCTTACCTTGCCTCAGACCGCCTTTCCGATGAAGGCCAATCTGCCACAGAATGAGCCACTTCGGCTGGCTCGCTGGGCTTCCTTACGTCTTTTTGATGAACTTCGCAAGGCGGGTGTTGGCCGACCTGCTTACATTCTTCACGACGGGCCGCCTTATGCCAATGGACCCATGCATCTGGGCCATGCGCTCAACCACGGCTTGAAGGACTTTGTTACGAAGTCGAAGACCATGGCCGGGTTTTACTCGCCCTACGTTCCAGGATTCGACTGCCACGGCCTGCCGATTGAAATCAAGGTGGACGAGCAGCTTGGCCGGAAGAAACTGGAGATGCCGGTTCCGGACGTTCTGGAAGCCTGCCGGGCATACGCACAGAAATATGTCGAGCTGCAAACTTCGCAGATCGTGCGGCTTGGCTGCTTTGGCCGCTGGGAAAAGCCTTACAAGACCATGTCGCGCGACTATGAAGCCCGTACCCTGGAGGCTTTTTACGGCTTCCTGGAAAAGGGCTTCGTTTATCGGGGGCTCAAGCCGGTTTACTGGTGCATCAACGACCGCACAGCCCTGGCGGAAGCCGAGGTCGAGTATGAGATGCACACCAGCCCGTCGGTTTATGTGCGCTATCGGCTTACTTCCGACCCAGAGGGCATCCATCCCGCGCTGGCCGGGCGCGAGGTTTACACGATCATCTGGACCACCACGCCGTGGACCCTTCCCGCGTCTCTGGCTGTCGCATTCCATCCCGACTTTGAGTACGTCGCGCTGGAGGCAGGCGACCGCCCGAATGCGCCTGTCTACATTGTCGCAGCGGAATTGGTGGCCTCCGTTGCTGCCGCTTGCCAGCTTGACTCGCCTGCGGAACTCGCACGCTTCAAAGGCTCGGTCCTGGAACGGACGACTTACCAGCATCCATTTCTCGATCGCAGCATTCTGGGTGTGCTGGCGACATATGTTACGGCCGATACGGGTACTGGCGCGGTTCATACGGCACCGGCCCACGGCGCAGACGATTTCTATACGGGCCAGCGCTACGGCCTCGATCCCGTCTGCCGGGTCGATGCCACGGGCCACATCCATGTAGACCCGAGCGCGTGGAATCACGAGGCGCCGCCGGCATTCGACGGCAAGAAAGTGTGGGCAGCCAACCCTATCATCGTGGCAATGCTTGAGGAGTCCGGCGCGCTGCTGGCTACGGCGGACCTGAACCATTCGTATCCGCATTGCTGGCGATGCCACAAGCCGGTCATCTTCCGCGCTACGGAGCAGTGGTTCATCGGCCTCGAAACCCCAGTCGAGCGCGAGGATGGATCGAAAACCACCTATCGCCAACTCGCTATCGAGGAGATTGACAAGGTTATCTGGGACCCGAGTTGGGGCAAGGAACGCATCACCAACATGATCGCCACGCGGCCGGACTGGTGCATCAGCCGCCAACGCATCTGGGGCGTGCCGATCGCTGTGTTCCTGTGCGAAGGATGCAATCAGCCGGTGGTCGATCCGGCGCTCAACCGCAGAATCGTGGACCTGTTCGATAGCCAGGGCGCTGAAGCGTGGCATACTGCGGCGACGGATGGACTATTGCCTGAGGGCACGGCTTGCGCAGGATGTGGCGGCACGACGTTTCGCAAGGAGACGGACATTCTGGACGTCTGGTTCGACTCCGGCACAAGCTGGTTTGCAGTCGCAGAGAGCGATCCGGATTTAAAGGACGCTTACTCCGCATTTGAGAACAACGAGGGAGTGAAGGTCCTGTACCTTGAGGGCGGCGACCAGCATCGCGGCTGGTTCCATTCTTCGCTGCTGACGTCGGTTGCCCTGCGAGGGCGAGCGCCTTATTCGCATGTTTCTACGGCGGGCTGGACGCTCGACGAGCAGGGCCGGGCGATGAGTAAGTCGTTGGGCAATGGCGTCGATCCTGTCGATATCGCCAACCGGATGGGCGGGGAGATTGTGCGGCTTTGGGTTGCTTCTGTCGATTTCAGGGAGGACATGGCGGCGAGCGAGAATCTGATGCAGCGGTGCGCGGATATCTATCGCAAGCTGCGGAATACGTTCAAGATTCTGCTCGGCAACCTGCATGGATTCGATCCGGTGCGCGATTTCGTGGCTGAGGGTGAGCTTCTTCCGCTGGATCGGTATATGCTGGCTCGCACCCGCGAACTTACGGAGAAGGTCCTCGCGTGGTACGCAGCATTCGAGTTCCATCGGGTCTATCACACGGTCAATGAATTCGCTGTTGTGGACCTGAGCAACTTTTATATCGATGTGCTGAAGGACCGCATGTATACCTTTGCGCCGACGAGTCATGCGCGGCGGTCGGCGCAGACGGTGTTGTGGAAGATCACGGAAGCATTGGTGCGGCTGGTTGCGCCGATTCTGAGCTTCACGGCGGACGAGGTTTGGGATTATTTGCCGGCGGTTGAGGGGCGCGAGGCGAGTGTGCATCTGGCGCAGTTCCCCAAGCCGGAGGAGGTTTTCTCGGAAGATCCGGCGGCGTTGCTCGAAGAGTGGAAACTTCTCTTCAAGGTTCGCGACGAAGTCCTCCAGCATCTTGAATCGTCTCGGCAGGCAAAGATCATTGGGAAGGGCCTTGAAGCGGACGTTGAGGTTCGAGCGTCCGAAAGTGTGCTCGAATGCCTGCACAGAAACGCGAATGGCCTAAAGGAATTCTTCAATGTTTCACGAGTAACAGTGCTCGACGGATCTGACGAGCAAGACCCCAACTCGGAGGCGAGTTTCTCGCTCACAACCAAAGTCTCACCGGCATCCGGCTCGAAATGCGCACGCTGCTGGAACTTCATGCCTGAAGTTTCCAACTACGGCATCTGGGAAAACGTCTGCACGCGCTGCCAGAACGCACTCACCGAAATGGGCATTCAACCACCGCAGCTACACACGGAAGAGGACGCCAAGTGAGCCAATCCTCTCTGGGTGCCCCCGGTCTCGATTTTGAGGCCGGGGAAACCGCGAACCCCATGCCTGACTCGTCCCCGGAGACCGTCCAGTGAGCTTCCGCTTCCCACGTCGCCTGCCCTGGCTTATGCTGATTTCGGCCCTCATCATTCTTGCCGACCGCCTCACCAAGCGATGGGTCGAGGCGCACATCGCTTTGGGCGGGGCTATTCCTGTGATCCGGCATGTCCTGCGCATCTCACATTGGACCAACGAAGGCGCGGCCTTTTCGCTTTTTGCTGGATCGGCCTCACCTCACCTGGTGCGTTGGGCGCTGGTCACATTCTCGCTTATTGCGGCGCTGGTGGTGCTCGTGGCGATGGTGCGGCTCGGCGACAAATTCACGCTCACGACCGTTGCCCTGGCGCTGATCTTTGCGGGAGCTCTTGGCAATGTCCACGATCGCATTCTCTACGGCTCAGTCGTCGACTTCATTGAAGTGCATATCTTCAGCTATCACTTCCCTGACTTCAATGTGGCCGACAGCTCCGTCGTTACCGGCGCATGCCTGCTATTCCTCGATTCCCTGTTGCCGAAAAAGCATGAGGAAGCGGATGCGGAGGAGCAAGCCTGACCAATCTTTTCTATTCGATTCTGCATTCCCTCAGGGGCTAAACAGGCTGCTGAAAAACTCGGGAATTCGTATTGAAATCTGGAGAGGGTTCCCTCGGGGGCTAAAGCCCGAGTTGATATTACGGGTTTATGTACGGGCTGAAGCCCGTACCCTTCACCTTGTTGAGTTTTTCCGCAGCCTGTAAAGCCCAAGTTGAAATTGCAGAGAGTACGTACGGGCTGAAGCCCGTACCCTTCGCCGTTTTGGGTTTGTTCGCAGCCTGTAAAGCCCAAGTTGAAATTGCAGAGGGTACGTACGGGCTGAAGCCCGTACCCTTCACCGTTTTGGGTTTTTTCGCAGCCAGTAAAGCCGTGCCCTTCAAGGCTTCGAATTCTGTTGAGCCTGCGCATCTGCCCGGCTTTGCGCGCGACGCAACAGCAACAGGTAGAAGAGCGACGTGAGGCTGGAGACAGCACCCGCCAGAGAGACCAGAGGCAACACTGCCGGGCTGATCATTGTCTTGGTTGAATTCTGCGGAAAAACGATGAAGACGACAGCCGACAGCGCAAGCATCAACAACGGCCCAACACAGCTGCCAAGCACCCAGTAAAGCCAGAATCGCCATTTGCGAATGTTGGTGACGGCGAGAACTACCGGCACTGCGAATACCCATCCAACCGTGCAGAAACCAATCATCACTCCAATCGTCAAAACAACTTCGCTGCTGTGAATTTTCGCCGTGTGACTCTTGAGGACGCTCTCAAGGACTACGCACAACAGGCAAACAGTCGCTGCCACCACCATGCTCAGCAGCGAGAACAGCACGCGCTTCCACCATGCAACCATTTCGCCCCCAAATCTTTGTTAGCCCATCTTATCCGAGTTCTGCCTGGAACTCAGTCCTCATTTGCTGCGTACTTCATGCAGGCTGCTTCCTGTCCTACAATGTCTAAGTCGATATCTTCAGCCGCGAAGGGTGCCGGCGATCAGGCGCAAACATTCGCCACAATCAGACATTCACGGCACAAATCCATTGTCCAATTCAACCCAACCATTGAGGTCTGCATGAAGTTTCGTTGTACTCCCCCCTTCTCTTGTACTTTCCTCGCAACATCGGCTGCTTTGTTTTTTCTTCTGGCTTTCACAGGCCGCCCGGCAAATGGGCAGCGCCTGCCGTCCACTGTACGCCCCGAGCATTACACGCTCACGCTTACGCCCGATCTGAAGGCTGCCACATTCTCCGGCGTTGAGACCATCGAAGTCTCACTCGCCGAGACGGCAAATGCAATCACGTTGAACTCCGCTGAGATCGCCTTCCAATCCGCCTCTATCAGCGCCGGCGGCAAGCAACAAACTGCCACCGTCACCTCCGACAAGGAAAAGGAACAAGCTACCTTCACCGTTGCGGGCCAGATTCCAGCCGGCAAGGCGACCATCTCGATCGCTTACACCGGCATCCTCAACAACGAGTTGCGGGGCTTTTATCTTTCGAAGACCGAAAAGCGCAACTACGCCGTCACGCAGTTTGAATCTACCGATGCGCGCCGTGCATTTCCTTCGTTTGACGAACCGGCGTTCAAGGCTACCTACGATGTGTCGCTGGTGATCGATAGCGGCGATACCGCCATCTCCAACGGGCCGATCATCAGCGATACACCCGGCCCTGGCGCAGGCAAGCACACTTTGAAATTCCTGACCTCGCCCAAGATGTCCACTTACCTGGTGGCCTTTCTGGTAGGCGATTTCAAATGCACCGAAGGCGAAGCGGACGGCGTGAAGATTCGCGGTTGCGCCACGCCGGACAAGGTGGCCCTTACGCCTTATAGCGTTGAAGTAGCGAAGTTCGTTCTCCACTATTACAACGATTATTTTGGCATTCCCTATCCTCTCAAGAAGCTCGATCTGATCGCCCTGCCCGACTTCGAAGCCGGTGCGATGGAGAACTTCGGAGCCATCACTTATCGCGAAACCGCGATGCTGATCGATCCGAAGAATGCTTCGGTTGGGGCCAAGAAAGAAGTGGCCCTGGTCATTGCGCATGAAATGGCCCACCAGTGGTTCGGCGACCTGGTGACCATGCAATGGTGGGACAATATCTGGCTCAACGAGGGCTTCGCTACCTGGATGGAAAACAAGCCGGTGGCCGCCATGCATCCGGAGTGGGATATCGACCAGCTAGTAGCCAACGACGAGGATGGAACCCTCGGATTGGATGCAAAGCCGACCACACATGCGATTCGCGCCAAGGCGGACACGCGGGAAGAGATCGAGCAGATGTTCGACGGCATCTCCTACGGCAAAGCCAGCGATGTGTTGCTCGCGGTGGAGAACTATCTCGGCCCGGAAACCTTCCGCAAAGGCGTCCACGCTTATCTCTCGGCGCACGTCTATTCGAACGCCACTGCTGAGGATTTCTGGGGTGCTCAGACAGCCACCAGCCGCAAGCCAGTCGACAAGATCATGGAGTCTCTGGTTGCCCAGCCTGGCGAGCCGCTGATCACCTTCGGCGAGCCGGCCAATGGAACGGTCTCAGTCTCGCAGAAACGCTTCTTCCTGAGCCCCTCCATTGAGCCCGATCCCTCGCAGAAGTGGACCATCCCCGTGTGCTTCAAAACGGGTTCAGACAAGCAGCAATGCGAAGTGCTCTCGCCAGGGGATTCGACGTTGAAGGTACCGGCATCCAGTTTATTCTTCGCTAATGCGGGTGGAAAGGGCTACTACCGCAGCGCCTATCCGCCCAGTGTTTACGCGGCCATCGTAGCCAATGCCGAAACCGACCTCAGCCCCACGGAACGCATCAGCCTCGCCGGGGACGAGTGGGCACAGGTCCGCGCCAACAAGGCCACCGTTGGCGATTACCTCAACCTTGTTACGGCCCTCAAAGCCGATCAAAGCGCTGAAGTGCTGGGCAACGCTTCCGATGGCGTCAACGCCATCTATGAGCGGGTTGCAGGTACCGATGAAGAACGCGCCAAAATCTCAGCATGGATCCGCAGCACGTTCGGGCCGGAGTATGCCAAGCTGCCACCGGCTTCCGACAACGATTCACCGAACACCCGAGAGTTGCGCGCGCATTTCTTCGGGTTACTCGGCTCCTACGGCAAAGATCCCGCGGTTCTTGAGCAGGCCCGCCAGATCACTCAGAAATATCTGGCAGATCC
>Ga0182016_10003946_pt1 | contig 16668 bp, 16 predicted proteins | sample 712S2MmetaG_FD_120491 | JGI IMG/M metagenome (GOLD analysis project Ga0182016, IMG submission 120491) | Permafrost microbial communities from Stordalen Mire, Sweden - 712S2M metaG | ecosystem: Environmental > Terrestrial > Soil > Wetlands > Permafrost | place: Sweden: Stordalen | collected...
GCCGGCTCATAGGTGTAGAGCGAGAGCGGAAACCCAAACTGAGCAGAAGCCTGCTGCTGCACCATGTCCAACGGCTTGCCGGCAGAGTCCTTGTACTTCTTCAGAATCCACTGCTTTACTTGCGCGCCTCGGTTTGTGAATACGATCTTGTACTGCTCGTTCTCAACAGTCGTCTGTGTTTCTAGAGACGCGGCCACAGTCGGCGTGCCAGGTGTGGCTTGCGCGCTTGCCGATCCTGCCGGGCTTACCCCACTTGCGTTTGTCTGGTCAGTTCCGGTCGGACTCGTAGACGCCTGCTGTGTCTGCGATTGAGTTTGTGTGGCCGGCGCTTCCGTGGCCGGTTTGGGCTTGAAGAAGTACTGATAGCCCAGTAAAACCACCAGCAGCAACACGGCAAAGCCGATAGTGGAGCGCATGTCGCCCCCGCCGCCACCACTGCCGCCGGGGGTGCCGGGCGTCTGAAGATTGGGATTGCGAATTTCTGCCAAAGGATACTTCCTTGTCGTTCCAGGCCTGCTCACAGGCGCTCGAAGCACACGACCGTCAGGGCGATGCTTGTTCTATGGTAATGGTTCGTGGGGAAAAGGTCTTGTTATAGAGGAGGGCGGGACGGGATCGAGGCCTCCGCGCGCAAATGGATGGCAGCGCAGCAGTCTCCAAATGGCCAGCGCAACGCCACGCAGCGGGCCGTGTATCGCGATCGCTCCTGCCGCATATTCAGAGCATGTCGGGAGGTATCTGCATCCGCCTGGGCCCAGCGAGTGGATCGCCGGAGAAAGCCAGCGTTGATAAAAGGCGAGAGTGGCAAGCAGAATACGCGTCATACAGCAGGCACTTCCTGAGACATCTTTGCCGCCTCAGCGCGTGCCTGATGAAGAATACGCACAATCTCCGCTTCGAGTTTCCCAAATTCCAGCGTCAACACAAAACGGCGCGGATGCAGGATCAGATCGAATCCTTCAGGCAGCAATTCTACGTGCCGACGCAGAGCCTCGCGCATGCGGCGCTTGATGCGATTCCGTTCATGCGCCTTGCCTAGCACTTTCCCTGCCGTGAGGCCCACGCGCGGTCCCATTGGCAGCGGTGCGCCTTCGTAAGCAGGCTGCTGCCTTGCCAGAAACCAACTCATCGACGAAGAATGGCGCTTGCGGCTGCCGGCATATGCCCGTTGATAATCGGCGTGGCGCTGCAGGCGTGCCCCTGTCAACGATTGAGGCCGAGAATGAATCGGGGCTTGAATCGGGGAGGTCGGCTCCATGTCTTTTGACTCGAGAGCCTGACGTGTGGCGCTGCGGGGAAGGCTGGTCATACGGATGCCGTAAGACGTTGAAGCCGGATCGGAACGCATTGCGGTCGACTCCGGCTCAAACAACACGACAGGCAAACGTTAGTCGCGGAAGCCGGCGCTGACAGCCACACGCTTGCGGCCAATCGCGCGACGGCGGCTCAACACGGCTGCGCCGCTCTTGGTCTTCATTCGCGCGCGGAAGCCATGCGTCTTCACACGCTTGCGGCGATTAGGTTGAAATGTGCGCTTGGGCATAAAAATGCGCTCCTGTTTCCTAGAGAAATCTGCGCCTTGACGGCAAGTTTTAAGTATATCGCAGGTTGCGCATTGAATCCAGTCCTAATGTACTTCCCAACCCAAACAAGCATCCTAATCAACATGCCGGCGAAGAGCTTTTGCATCCCATGCGACCGCATTAATGAGTGAATTCTGAATGAACGTTATCATGACTTTTTTCGTGACTAAGGTAACCTTCGCCGCGAGGTTGAACGTCACTCGAAGTGGCCTTCGCAGCAACTTTCACTACCATTGGTGCAACTCACAACGACCGCAGAAAAGTATTGTGAATAGGGCATTGCAACGAACGCCAAATGTGCTACCATCGGGACCGTTCAAGAAAAGTTTTCCAAGCGTCCCACGGAGCGTTTATCCACGGCCCCAGACATGAAGTTTTCAGGGGCAGACCATCGGCAACCAGGTACCTGGGCGGCAGCGGTTGGACGCAAAGCAATATGCTTTGCGCCAACAGAGAGCCGTTGCCAAAATCACGTAGATGAACCGTCCCCGGCACTAAATTAGGTGACGCAGGCAAGGACTAGATCGATGGCATTTGCAACTTCACCGGCAACGGTACTCAATCCCTGGATTCAGATTCTCGCAGCGCTCGAGAAAAAGGTGATCCGCCAGTCCTTTGAAACCTGGCTCAAGCCCACACGATATAGCCACTCAGCGGGGCGTACGCTCTATGTCCGCGTGCCTTCGCCGGAGTTTCAGCACATCGGCGACAAGTATGGCGACCTGATTCAGGAGGCCATCGACTTGCAGTCGTTGGAATTCGACGATGTGAGCTTTGTAACCGCAGAGGAAGATCCTTCCATTCCTCCGCAACGCCGCGATGGTGGCTTTGGCCCTGTGCCGTCGCATGCGCCCACCGCGCCGCCACCGCCGCCGCGCCCCAATCCACAGCAGGAGCGCTTCGACTGGTCCACAGCCGCGCAACTCAACCAACGCTACACCTTCGATAATTTCGTAATCGGCAATGGCAACCAGTTCGCGCGAGCTGCTGCGCTGGCTGTCGCCGAACGGCCTTCGCGCGCCTACAATCCGCTCTTCCTCTATGGCGGCGTCGGAATGGGCAAGACCCACCTGATGCACGCCATCGGCCACGAAGTGAAGCGCCGCCAGCCCATGGCCAGCATTTCCTATGTCTCCGCGGAAAAGTTCACCAACGAGATGATCACGTCCATCCGCAACGATCGCATGACCAGCTTCCGCGATCGCTTCCGCACCGTGGACGTTCTGCTCATCGACGACATTCAATTCATCGCGCAGAAAGAGCGCACCCAGGAAGAGTTCTTCCACACCTTCAATGCTCTGCATGAAAGCATGAAGCAGATCGTGATTGCTTCCGATCGCCCGCCAAAAGAACTCACCGAAATCGAAGATCGCCTCCGCTCGCGATTCGAGTGGGGCCTCATCGCCGACATTCAGCCGCCGGACCTTGAAACCAAAGTAGCCATTCTCCAGAAGAAAGCAGAGAGCGAGCAGGTAACGCTGCCCACCGATGTTGCGTTGTTCGTGGCTTCCAATGTTCGCACCAATGTCCGCGAACTTGAAGGCGCAATGACGCGGCTGATTGCCTGGTGCCAGATGAACCGGATGGAGATCACGCTCGCCTCCACGCAGCAGTGCTTGAAGCAGTTCATCGATATGCAGGTGCGCAAGATCACGATTGAAGCGATTCAGCGTGCCGTTGCCGAGCAGTTTGGCATGAGGGTCGCCGATCTAAAGCAGAAGAACAACTCGCGCAACGTGGTTGTGCCGCGCCAGATCGCGATGTACCTTGCCAAGCAAATGACAGAAGCGAGCCTGCCGGAGATCGGACGACAATTCGGCAACAAGCACCACACCACGGTGATGCATTCGATCGCAAAAATCGACGAGCAGCGCCGCGCCGACAAGGACCTCCATCGGACGCTGAACAAGCTACAAGAACTGCTGAACGGCTAACCACTTGCGGCGGGGAAGACGCCTTCGGCTTGTCCCGCGGCAAGGTTTCGGTACCCAATCGAATCAGCGTCCCGTAGGGACCGCAGGAAAATAGCCCAGGACAAGCGCAGCGCAGTCCTGGGTAAAGGGCCAAAAGGATGCTCGCGTCCCGTAGGGATGCAGTGAAATTGCGTGCGCCCTGGATCCGGTCCTGAGACCTGTAGCGCACGGCTAAGGGTTGAAAGCACTCGGCAAGCAATAATCATGGAATCCCAGGTCTCGCGTTTGAGACCGGGGATTCCACAACTCCCACCCTACCGCTGGCTCGCCTCGCCCGCTTGCACGCGCCGGTTAAACTCCTCCGATTGTCCGCGCCCCACCGTCAGCGGCTTCCACCCATCGTGGCTCAGATGCTTCGCCAGAAACACAATCTGGCCGCAATGATAGCTATAATGCGCAACCTGCCGATTGATCGCTTGCATCACCGAATGGGCCTCGCTGCGAATCGTCACTGTTTTTGCAAGATCCTCCTCGACCAGCGGTTCAAGCGCGCCAAAGACGCATGCCCAGCCTGCTTCCCACGACGCCATCAATGCCTCTCGCGTCGGCAGAGGATCAATGAACTCAAGATCTCGTCGGCGGTCAGGCTTTTCTCCATCGGTGGTCAGGAAATCCGTAAACCGCGATCGCATGTTGCCGATCATGTGCTTCACAATGAGAGCAACCGAGTTCGATTCGTCGTCGAGCGCTGCCGTGAGTTGCTCGTCGGCCAACTGTGCCATTGCTCGCTCTGCCAGATTCTTGTAATAGCGAAACAAAGCCAGAGAATCTTTCAAGTAAGAAGTTGTAAATTCCAGCGCCATGCGGATATTTTCGCACCGCGAAGCATTACTCTGGAAGACACCATCATTTCCGCCTCCCACGGAGAATCATGCCTTCGAGCCACACTCTTTCCCGACGCAGTTTTTTTGGCGCAACCGCCGCAGTTGCCGCGACAGCCGCATTGCCCGCGACGCAATCCGCATCCGCCCAGTCGGTTGCATCGCTTCCTCCAGCCATCGCCGCTCTTCGCGTTCTTTCCGGAAAGCCGCGACCCTTTACCAATGCTGAACGCCAGGCCCGCATTGATCGCGCTCAGCGGCTCATGATCGAAAAAAGGATCGACGCAATTGTGCTGGCCAACTCAACTACGTCTTCCGTTTATTTTGCCAACCTCCGCCTCAACGGCGGCGAGCGGCTTTGGGCCCTGGTCATTCCCGCCAAAGCGAAACCGTTTCTTGTCTGCCCCGCATTTGAAGAAGGCCGCGCCCGCGAACTCCTCGAGGCCGGCCCCTTCGGCAAGGATGCAGACGTTCTGGTCTGGCAGGAAGACGAAAGTCCATTCGCTGCTCTCGGCAAAGGCCTCGCCGACCGCGGACTTTCTTCCGGCACGGTAGGCCTCGACGAGAACATGAAGTTCGTCTTCGCGGAAAGCATTCGCGCCGCCAACCCACATCTCGCGATTGTCAGCGCCTCGCCCATCACCGCCGGTTGCCGCATGATCAAGGACGCGCATGAGATCGAATGCCTGCGCCTCGCTTGCCGCGCCACATTGCTTGTTTACCGCGCGGTTGCGCAATCCCTTCAGCCCGGCATGACCACTGCCAACGTCCACTCCCTCATTGCCGCGGCATACCGGCGCGTAGGCTTCGAAGGTGAGGCCAGCCTCAACATCGACGAGTTCACTGCGTTGCCTCACGGCTCGCAACAGCAGCAAACACTTCACGATGGCAGCATCCTCATGCTTGACGATGGCTGTGAAGTCGAGGGCTACACCTCTGACATCACCCGCACCTTTGTCCTCGGCAAAGCTACCGACAAAATGAAGCGCGTCTTCGACCTCGTCCACCGCGCCCAGTCCGCCGCTATTCAGACCGCCCGCCCTGGTGTGCCAACAGCAGACGTGGACGCCGCCGCGCGCAAGGTCATTGTCGATGGCGGCTACGGTCCCGGCTTCAACTATTTCTTGCACCGCGTCGGACACGGCATCGGCATGGATATGCACGAGTGGCCCTACCTCGTGAAGAACAATATGTTCGGCTATGACGCCACTCCCCGCCTGCAGGCCGGTAATCTTTTCAGCGACGAACCTGGAATTTACATCCGTGGCGAGTTCGGAATTCGTCTTGAAGATGACCTGCTTATAACGGAATCCGGTTCCGAGTTACTAACTCCGCAAAGTCCCTCTCTCGAAGATCCATTCGGTAACATGGAATGAAAACCACCCAGTCCGGAACAGCCGAAGCAATCGCGACAAACGCGCGGCGAGATGGCCTGATCCTGCTGTTGCTCGGCAGTATTGTCTTCGTCCTGCTCGGCGCGGCGTTGGAGAATTCCTCTTCGGCGCCGCTGGTCGATTTCCGGGCCATGTATTATCCTGCGCGATGCCTGCTTCAACAATGCGATCCGTACAATGAAAACGAAGTAATGCGCATTTATCTGGCTGAAGGTGTCTACGGCCGGCAAGACACTGCCAAAGAGCGCCAGATGGCCACGCGCTATGGCTACCTTCCCAGCGCATTCGTTGTAACTCTTCCCTTCGCCATGCTTCCATGGGGCCCTGCGCACCTGCTCTGGGTGGCAATAACTGCCGCTAGCCTTATCTTCGGCGCTTGGCTGATATGGAATTCCGGGGCCCGTTACGCACCTGTCCTTGCCGGCTGCCTGATTGGGTTTCTCCTCGCTAACAGCGAGTTACTCATCGATCAAGGTATGTGCGCCGGCATCGCAATCAGTCTTTGTGTCGTGGCAGTGTGGTGCTTTCTTCAGGAACGGTTTGTCCCGGTCGGTATTGTGTGCATGGCGCTGAGCCTCGCGGTGAAACCTCAAGATACCGGCCTGGTCTGGTTGTACTTCTTGCTCGCTGGAGGAACATATCGCAAAAGAGCTCTCCAAACTCTCGCTGCAACAGTCGTCTTTGCCCTCCCATTCTTAGTTTGGGCTTGGAGCGTGGCCCCGCAGTGGATACAGGAATTGCAAGCCAACATCCTCGCATTCTTTGCGCATGGTGGCATCAACGACCCCGGCATCTCTTCCTCCGGCGGTCACGGCCTGGCCATGGTCATCAGCCTACAGGCGCCCATAAGCGTCTTCTGGGATAACTCGAGCACCTATAACATCGCGAGTTATCTCATCTGCGTCCCGCTTCTGCTCGTGTGGGCTTTCGTTACGCTCCGCACCCCTAACACGCGTCGTAAAGCCTGGCTGGGCCTGGCGTCAATTGCGGCTCTTTCCATGCTGCCCGTCTATCATCGGCAATACGATGCCAAACTCTTGCTCCTTACGGTTCCGGCCTGTTTGATGCTGTGGCTTGAGGGCGGCCTGATCGGATGGTTCGCTCTGCTGGCGAATATAGCTAGCTTTGCCTTGACCGGCGATCTCACCTGGGCCATCCTGCTCCCACTTATCAACCGCCTTGGCGTGTCGATGGGGCTCTCCCTGCAAATGCTTGCCGTTGCGCAAGCCTTTCCCACGCCCCTGATCCTGCTGACCATGGGAATCTTCTACCTGTGGGCCTACGCGCGAATAGGTAACCACACTGCATCTGCTGCTGAATTATCAAACTGAGTCCCCGCGATAAGCCTCGCCCCAACTCGCAGTGTCTTGACAGAGGATTTGCTCGATCTATAGATTGTGCTCACCCTCCCGCTGTGCGATTTACAGCGTACCGTGCAATTACCGAAAACCTTGAGAGAGATTTGTTGCCCCAATTCACTACATTGCGTGAAGCGATCTCAACGCTGGTGCATGACGGCTCCGTGCTGGCGATGGAGGGCTTTACTCACCTCATCCCTTTTGCCGCCGGCCATGAAGTGATCCGGCAACAGCGTAAGAACCTCACGCTGATCCGTATGACTCCAGACCTGATTTACGATCAGATGATCGGCATGGGATGCGCGTCGCGGCTGGTGTTTTCATGGGGAGGCAATCCAGGGGTGGGGTCCCTCCATCGTTTTCGCGATGCAATCGAAAACGGATGGCCGGTGCCTCTTGCCATTGAAGAGCACAGTCACGCAGATATGGCAGCACGCTACCAGGCCGGCGCATCAGGCCTTCCATTCGCTGTGCTGCGAGGATACATCGGCTCCGACATTCCAAAATACAATTCGTCGATAAGCACCGTGACCTGCCCCTTCACCGGGGAGGTCCTCACAGCTACAAAAGCCTTAAACCCCGACGTTGCTATCATCCACGCGCAAAAGGCGGATCGGAGGGGCAACGTGTTGATCCAGGGGATTACGGGGATTCAGAAGGAGGCTGTGCTGGCCTCAAAAAGGGCCATCGTGACCGTGGAGGAAATTGTCGAAACGCTGGATGCGCCTATGAATGCGTGCGTCCTTCCAGGGTGGGTTGTGACCTTCATCTGCGAGGTACCAGGCGGCGCGTTTCCCTCCTACGCGCACGGTTACTACCAGCGCAACAATGCCTTTTGCAAAGCGTGGGATTCGATCTCCCGCAAACGCGAGATTTTCCTGGCGTGGATGCAGGAGCATGTCCTGGATACAGCGGATTTTACGGAATTTCGGAGGAGTATCCGACAGATTGCCGAGGCGCCACATGCCTGAGCGCTCATACACCTCTACCGAGATGATGACGATCGCGGCGGCACGGCGGCTCGCCAACGGCATGGTGTGCTTTGTCGGAATCGGCTTACCAAGCGCAGCGGCAAACCTTGCGCGCAACACCCACGCACCTGAGGTAGTTCTTATTTATGAGTCGGGAACCATCGGAGCAAAACCGAGCGTGCTTCCGCTCTCGATCGGGGACGGAGAATTGGCGGAGACGGCCGATGCGGTAGTTTCAGTTCCGGAGATCTTTCGCTACTGGCTTCAGGCCGGGCGCGTCGACGTGGGCTTCCTGGGCGCAGCGCAGATAGACAAGTATGGCAACATCAATACGACCATGATCGGTGGAACATATGCATCCCCACAAACGCGTCTTCCCGGCGCGGGTGGAGCATCTGAAATCGCGACTGCCTCGAAGGAGGTCTGGATCATTCTCAAGCAGAACAAACGCACGTTTGTTGAAAATCTTCATTTCGTAACGTCCTCCGGCCACTCGCCGCGTGCAGGCTCCGGTTCAACCAATGGGAACGCTGCCAACAGTACTGCCAAACGCGGCAGAGGGCCAACCGTCGTGATCACCGATCTCTGTGTAATGGTTCCCGATGCGCAGACTTCGGAATTCACGCTGGTAGCGTTGCACCCAGGCGTCTCTGTCGAGCAGGTTCGAGCAGCGACAGGATGGGAACTCAAAATTGCACAACATCTGGAGGAGACACCGGAACCAACAGCGATTGAACTTGCTGCATTGCGCGATCTCTATGCGCGAACGGACGCTGCCCATGGATCGGCATCCACAGAGAATTGAAACGTGACGTAAAAGTCGATTCATTACAGGCCATGGATCGGGCAGAGAAACGTAGCCAAGCCTGCGAATCCTGGAGATGACAATTGAACGACAGCCTCGATAAACACGTACAGCCCGCTGAACTGCCTCATGGCTCCGCTCCAGGCCATGCAACTCGCTCGATGGTGACAGGCTATCGCCGACCCGACCCCGGAACACAACCCGAGTACCTGCATCCTGGCTATGTTAGTTCTGTCGAGCGCGCACCGAAGCAGCCCCTTATCAAGCTGCCCCACACGCTCACGGAGATCACTGGTCCTGTCTTTGGCCCGGGGCTTCTCGGCCGCCATGCGGATGACCTGACTCGGCAACACCCCGGCGAACCAATCGGCGAAAGAATCATAGTGAGTGGGCGGGTGCTTGATGAGAACAGCAGGCCCGTGCGAAACACGCTGATTGAGATCTGGCAGGCCAACGCATGTGGCCGCTATCTGCACAATCGGGATCAACACAACGCGCCATTGGATCCCAACTTCAGTGGATCAGGCCGCGTAATGACCGATGAGAATGGTTCCTATCGATTCACAACAATCAAGCCTGGATCTTATCCTTGGCGCAATCACTATAATGCCTGGCGCCCGGCGCATATTCACTTCTCTCTTTTCGGCCCGGCCTTTGTGACTCGTCTTGTTACGCAGATGTACTTTCCTGGAGATCCGCTCCTGCCTTACGATCCAATCTTCAATTGCACGGCAGACGAAGAAGCACGCAATCGCTTGATTTCTCAATTTGACTGGGAGAAAGTGCAGCCGGAGTTCGCGCTGGCCTATCGGTTTGACATCGTTCTCCGCGGCCGCGATGAGACGCCATTTGAGGAGTAGACAATGACCTTGCAGGCTACAACCTGGCAGACAGTCGGGCCCTATTTCCGCATTGGTCTGGAGAATTTCAACGCGGAAAACATCACCCCTCCCGCCGCTGCGAGTGACCGCGTGACGATTGAATGCACGCTGCTGGATGGCAACGGGAGGCCCGTCCCAGACGCTGTGATCGAGGTATGGCAGGCGGACGCGAATGGCGCATTTCGTCGCGCTCCCATCGAATCGGAGAACGCTGCCCAAACTGAGTTCTCAGGATTTATAAGGGTTCCTACGGATGCCGAAGGGCGTTTCCGTTTCTCGACAGTTCACCCAGGACAAGTGCCCGGACCGGATGGAACCATGCAGGCGCCGCACCTGGCCGTCCGTATAATGATGCGCGGCCTTCTGAAGGACTTGGTAACGCGTATGTACTTTCCCTGCGACGCTGTTGCCTCAGACCCCGTTCTGCAACTCGTTCCTGACCAGCGCCGAAGAACGCTGATCGCAGAACGTTCGCCAGATCGCGAAGCTACCTATGTGTGGAAGATCGAGCTTCAAGGCGATCGCGAAACGGTTTTTTTCGATTGTTGATACACGGTTCCCGGCACACGGCAGATTAGCGTAGGATAAGCCGGAACGCAGTCATTTATGACACTTTTCGATGGTCTCTTTTATTCCGGCCCAATGATCGCAATCTTCAGCGATGAGAGCCGCCTGCAACACATGCTCGATTTCGAAGCTGCTCTCGCACTGGTCGAGGGCAAGCTTGGGGTAATTCCCGCCGATGCTTCGCGCGCGATTGCAGAACAATGCAGGGTCGGCATTCTCGATCTTGCGCTGCTGAAGGACGATGCCGTTCAAGCGGGTAACCTCGCAATTCCGCTGGTGAAGCAGTTAACAAAGGCGGTAGAGCATGCATCCGCCCACGCTTCGCGCTATGTTCACTGGGGCGCCACAAGCCAGGATGTCATCGATACAGGTTCCGTTTTGCAAATACGCAAAGCGCTCAATCTCATTGACGGCCAATTGCAGCAGCTGAATGGAGAGCTTGCGATATTGGCCGAACGTCACGCCAGGACTGTAATGCCCGGTCGCACATGGCTCCAGCAGGCTGTTCCAATCACGTTTGGCTGGAAAGCTGCCTCCTGGCTCGATGTAATGCTCCGACATCGGACGCGCTTGCGCGAGGTTCAATCGCGAGCTCTCACGCTGCAGTTTGGCGGAGCTGCGGGAAATCTCGCGTCCCTCGGCCCCACCGGCCCGGCTGTATCGAAACACCTTGCTGAGGAACTTGACCTTGCATGCCCTGCCATCGGTTGGCACACGTCGCGCGACCGCTTCGGTGAGCTGGTCACGACGCTGGGGCTGGTCGCAGCGTCGCTTGGCAAGATGGCGCGCGATCTCTCTTTGATGATGCAGACTGAGGTGGCCGAGCTAAGTGAACCTGCAGGCCAGACACGCGGTATCTCTTCCACCATGCCGCAGAAGCGTAATCCTGTTGCGTGCTCTTCTGTACTTGCCGCCGCACTCCGAGTTCCTGGATTGGTCAGTACGTTTCTTGCTGCGATGATGCAGGAGCATGAGCGTGGCTTGGGATACTGGCAAGCAGAGTGGGAATGCATTCCAGAAATATTCAACCTCTGTTCCGGCGCCCTGGAAAAAATGCGAGACTTGATTGCCGGGCTTCAAGTTGACTCCGCTCGCATGGCCGCGAACCTGGAGATTACCCAGGGCCTTGTCTATGCCGAAGCGGTCTCCATGGCATTGGCGCGGCACCTTGGAAAGCCCGCCGCGCACGCTCTGGTGGAACGCGCCTGTCATACGGCAACCGAGCGCAAGGAACATTTGCTCAAGGTTTTGCGCGAGGACTCCGAAGTTGCCGATTTGATTCACGAATCGGAGCTCGCGCAACTCTTCGATCCAACGAGTTGTCTGGGCGATACGCGTGAGTCGATTGATCGAGTGTTGGCTCGTGCAGCGGATTGCGGAGTCATGGTTCCAAGCGGCTGGGTTGACCTTTCCGATACGCGCATCCATTTCAAATGGTCGGGGAAGCCAGGCAGGCCGGTGCTTGTACTTTCGCACTCCCTTGGCGCGGATCTGTCCATGTGGGATGGGCAGATTGCCGAGCTCTCAAACCAGTTCCGCATCCTCCGCTATGACACGCGAGGGCATGGGCGTTCCTCAACTTCCCCTGGGCCATACAGCGTTGAACTGCTGGGCCGCGATGTAATTGCGATGCTCGACTCCCTCGGGATTGAGAGTTGCAGCTTTTGCGGCCTCTCCCTGGGTGGAGTCATCGGCCAATGGCTCTGCCTGAATTTCCCCTCACGGATTCGCAAGCTGATCCTTTGCAATACGTCGGCAAAAATCATTACACCCGAACTTTGGAACGCCCGCATCGAATCAGTGCGCAGTGGCGGCATTGAGGCCATAGTATCGGGCATGGTTGAACGGTGCTTCACGCTCTCCTTTCGAAAAGATCATCCGGATGCAATTAGAAATGTGCGCGAAATGGTTTCTGCTACCGACCCTGCGGGTTACATCTCATGTTGCGCGGCTTTACGCGACGCTGATTACCGGGAATTAATTCGGAGTATCGAAACGCCGGTGCTGGTGATTTCCGGTGTGCACGACCCAGTTACACCACCAGAAGATGGCAAGTATCTCGCGAGCATGATCGCAGGAGCACAGTACATCGAGTTGAATGCGTCTCATCTCTCTAACATTGAGGCGGAGGCGGACTTTAATTCCGCTGTTTTGAGGTTTCTACTGAGTTAGTTATGGTTCGATGAAGGCAGGATTGGCATGAGCGACGAAGACCGCAGAGACAACGGAATGAAGGTGCGCAGGAGCGTGCTCGGAGATGCGCACGTTGATCGTTCTCTTGCGAACCTCAATGACTTCAATCGGGATTTTCAGGACTTCATTACGAGGTATGCCTGGGGCGAAATATGGAGCCGGCCCGGTTTGCCGCCACATGCTCGAAGCCTAATCACTCTGGCGACGATGGTAGCACTCAATCGTGAAGAGGAGTTCAAGATGCACGTGCATGGAGCCTTCAATAACGGAGTTACACGGGCTGAGATCGAGGAAGTGTTGCTGCACTCGGCCATCTACTGTGGGCTTCCCGCTGCCAACAATGCGTTTCATTGGGCGCAACAGGTCTTTGAGTCTCTCGACTCCAAAACAAGTCCGGCTTCATAATATCCAGGCATCTCTCACAGACATGCGTACACAGGTCGCCATCATCGGAGCAGGTCCGGCAGGCTTGATGCTTGCCCACTTGCTGCAGCGCGCCGGAGTTGAGTCGGTGGTCCTTGAGATCCGGAGCCGTGCCTACGTGGAAAGCCGCGTCCGCGCGGGAGTGCTTGAGCAAGGGACGGTGGATCTGCTCAACGACACAGGGTTGGGCGATCGAATGCGCCGCGAGGGGCTCGTGCATGAGGGCATTGAATTGGGCTTTGAGGGAAAGCGGCATCGCATCGACCTGAAAGCGCTTACCGGCCACGCGGTCACCGTCTATGCACAGCACGAACTGCTCAAGGATCTCATTGAAGCTCGATTGCGAGTTGGCGGAGAAATCATTTTCGAGGCGACCGACGTGAGCATTCACGGCATCGATGGCAATTCTCCCTCAGTCACCTTTTCAAAAAATGGAGTAGCTCAGGAACTGCATTGCGACTACATCGCGGGGTGCGACGGCTTCCACGGGATTTGCCGCACGTCGATTCCAGACGGTGCGCTCACCGCGTTTGAGCGCGTCTATCCATTTGCGTGGCTGGGGATTCTGGCTGACGCCGCGCCTTCGCAGGGCGAACTCGTCTACATGAACCATGATCGGGGCTTTGCGCTTTTCAGCATGAGATCTCCCACGGTGACTCGGCTCTATTTGCAATGCGATCCGGCGGACGATATTACAAATTGGACAGACGAGCGCATCTGGGATGAGTTACTTCTTCGCTTCCGCTGCGACAATGGTTGGAAGCCTAACATGGGCCCTATTACCCAGAAGAGCATTACTCCCATGCGCAGCCTCGTGACTGAACCCATGCAATACGGTAAGCTCTTCCTGGCTGGCGATGCGGTTCATATCGTGCCTCCCACCGGTGCAAAAGGAATGAACCTCGCAATCGCCGATGCGCGCGTTCTGGCGCAAGGGCTGGTGGACAAGTTTCAGACCGGCTCGACAGGGCTGCTCGACCGATACTCGGAGATATGTCTTCGCCGCATCTGGAGGGTTCAGCGCTTTTCCTGGTGGATGACTTCAATGTTGCACAGATTTCCAGATGCAAGCCCGTTCGATCGGCGCAGGCAGATGGCGGAGCTTGAGTACCTCGCCGGTTCTGAAGCAGCGGCTCGATCGCTCGCTGAAAACTACGTCGGATTGCCGTTGGAATTGCTGTGAGGATTCGTGAACGATTAGCAGGGGGTGCCGCAGTGTTAAATGCAATCGCTGCGACGCGACCGAAGGAAGGGGCAAAATTCGATGTCTTCACAAAGCAGGTATCGAGCCGATCATGTCGGCAGTTTCTTGCGTCCGGCGGAGTTGCTGGACGCACGCTCGCGCGGTGCGGCTCCTGATGAACTCCGCTCCATTGAGGACCGGAATATTCAGCGTGTATTTGACAAACAAAAGGAACTCGGCCTCGATGTGTTTACCGACGGCGAGTTTCGCCGCGCCAATTTCATGAGTGACTTTACCGACGCTGTGGATGGATTTGACTTCGGAGACGCGGTTCCGCGCCAATGGGACGAATCAACGACAAAGGTCGTGGAAAAGCCTAAAGCAGTCAGCAGCATCACTGGCATAGTCAATGCGCGGCTGAGGCAGAAGCAGCCGCTCACGAGCTGTGAATTACCCTACCTGAAGGAGCATGCGCCGGGTCCCATAAAGATGACCCTGCCAAGTGCCACGCAGTTTCCAGCCATCTCTTTCAAATACGGCGTGACCGACGCTGTGTATCGCGATCCATACATGCTGCTTGAGGACATTACTGAAATCATGACGAACGATTTGAAGACCCTTGCCGGCAGCGGCGTTTCCTATCTTCAAATCGACGCGCCGCGCTACAGCTACTACCTCGATCCGAAGTGGTGCGAATGGATGAGCACGGAGTTGCGTGTAGACATCGACACAATGTTGACCGCTTCGCTGCGCGCTGACAACGCCTGCTTCGCCGCAGCATCGCAGCCGGGAGTGACCCTGGCGATTCATCTTTGCCGGGGAAACAACCGCAGCCACTGGTACGCAGAGGGCGGCTACGACGCAATTGCCGAGCGGCTATTCAATGAACTCGCGGTTGATCGCTTCCTGCTTGAATATGACGATGAGCGATCGGGCGGGTTTGCCCCACTCCGTTTCGTGCCCCGGAACAAGATCGTGGTGCTCGGCCTGGTCAGCAGCAAAGTCGCCCGGCTTGAATCCAAGCAGGATTTGTTGCGGCGTATCGACGATGCTGCAAAGGTCATTCCGTTGGCGCAACTCGCGCTCAGTCCGCAATGTGGATTTGCATCCACGATGGAAGGCAACAATCTAACTGAAGCAGATCAATGGGCAAAGCTGCAATTGGTTGTGGAGACGGCGCGCCAAGTCTGGGGTTGATCCGCAACGACGGGGAACGGACATGCAGGATGCATTCATCTGCGACGCAGTAAGAACGCCGATCGGGCGCTACGGCGGTGTGCTCGCACCGCTTCGCGCCGACGATCTGGCTGCGGCTTCCATCAAAGCGCTGGCCGCCAGGCACCCCGGAGTCGACTGGGGTGCGGTTGACGATGTCGTCCTCGGCTGCGCGAATCAGGCGGGCGAAGACAATCGGAATGTGGCGCGCATGGCCCTCCTGCTGGCCGGTTTGCCCGTTGAGGTTCCCGGAACAACGATCAATCGGCTCTGTGGATCGAGCTTGGATGCGATCGCTATTGCGTCCAGATCGATTCGCTGCGGCGAAAGTGAACTCGCTATCGCGGGAGGTCTCGAAAGCATGTCTCGTGCTCCCTTTGTTATGGCCAAGGCAGATGCGCCATTCTCCAGGGCCGCCAAACTAGAGGACACTACAATGGGCTGGCGGTTCATTCATCCGCGGATGCAACAGTCCTATGGTGTCGATACAATGCCCGAAACAGCGGAAAATGTCGCCGCGGAATTTCATGTCAGCCGTGAGGATCAGGACGCCTTCGCGTTCCGTAGCCAGGAACGTTGCGCCGCGGCGAATGAAGCTGGATTTTTTCTCAATGAAATTGTCCCGTTGACAGTGCCGCAGGGGAGAGGCTCCGATGCCCTGGTCAGTTGCGACGAACATCCTCGCCCGGATACATCGTTGGCCGCCCTTTCACAATTGAAGCCCATCGTCCGCGCAGACGGAACAGTCACCGCAGGCAATGCATCCGGCATCAATGACGGAGCTGCGGCATTGTTGATCTCGTCTCAATCCGCCGCCTTGCACCACCACCTCACTCCACGCGCCAGGATCGTAGCCTCTGCTGTTGCCGGTGTTGCTCCACGCCTTATGGGAATGGGGTCCGTACCCGCTGTGCATAAGGTTCTGAAACTTGCTGGTCTTTCCCTCGACCAAATAGATGTCATCGAATTGAACGAGGCGTTCGCGGCTCAAGCCCTCGCGGTGATGCGGGAGTTAGGCATTCCGGACGATGCCGCGCGTGTCAATCCAAATGGCGGAGCAATCGCTATCGGACACCCGCTGGGCGCGAGTGGCGCACGTCTGGTAGCAACGGCCCTCATCCAACTGGAGAGGATTGGGGGCCGATACACCCTCTGCACCATGTGTATTGGTGTAGGGCAGGGAATTGCTATGGTGATCGAGAGAGTTTAGTTTGTCTAGACCGGTTCCATGATTGGCGTACCTATATCTCCGTGCCCCGTTCTTGCGATTTTTTCCTATCGCAAGGGCGGGAGCGGAATGA
>Ga0182016_10003950_pt1 | contig 16663 bp, 15 predicted proteins | sample 712S2MmetaG_FD_120491 | JGI IMG/M metagenome (GOLD analysis project Ga0182016, IMG submission 120491) | Permafrost microbial communities from Stordalen Mire, Sweden - 712S2M metaG | ecosystem: Environmental > Terrestrial > Soil > Wetlands > Permafrost | place: Sweden: Stordalen | collected...
GAGCCAGGCGAGCAGCCGGTCGTGGAATACAACGAGGTTGGTCCCGGGTATCTTGCCACAATGGGGATTCCGCTGATCTCGGGCCGCGATATTGCGCGCGGCGATATCGAAACCGCCCTGCCCGTCGCCGTGGTGAATCAGACCATGGTGCGGCGATTCTGGCGCGGCCAGGATCCCGTGGGCAAGCGGCTCCAGGTGAAAGAGCGATGGCTGCGAGTAGTCGGCGTCGCGCGCGACTGCAAGTACTCCAGCCTGCTGGAGACCGCCAAACCATTTTTCTACACGCCCCTGCGGCAAGACGCCATGGGCGGACAGGTCCTCCAGATTCGAACCGGGTTGGGCCCACAGAGGATCGCCACGGCGCTGACTCGCGAGGTAAGGGCCATCGAGTCGAACCTGGCGCCCGCCGAGGTGATCGCCATGCGTGAGCAAGTCGATCGAATGAGCTGGAGCTGGCGCGCGGCGGTCGATCTGCTTGCAATGTTCTGCTGCATGGCGCTGTTGCTCGCCGGAATCGGACTATATGGCGTAATGTCCTACGCAGTCTCGCAGGGCACGCGTGAGTTGGCGCTGCGCATAGCTCTGGGGGCGGGAGCCTCCGATCTGCTGCGAATGGTGATCTCGCAAGGCCTCAGCCTCACGTTGGCTGGCGTTGGTATTGGCGTGGTCGCGGCTTTCGGGCTGACGCGGCTGATGGGGAGTCTGCTCTACAAGGTAAGCCCGCGCGACCCGGAATCGTTCGCCGCGGCTTTCCTTGTGATGGTGGTGGCAGCGGTGTCGGCATGTTTCCTGCCGGCGTGGCGCGCCACCCGCACCGACCCGGTACGCGGGCTGAGACCCTAGCGTTCGCACCGGTGTGGCGCAGGCTTCAATCTCGACCCGCCGCGCGGAGAAGAGTCACTGAGTTTCCGAGCCGCGCGCGTCAGCAAGCGGTTTGCGAGCTCACGTGAAACTCGCCTGCGCCACGAATTCAGCGAGCTACTTCACCGCGAGCCACGCCAGGAAAAGTCCGTCGGGCTTAACGTCTTCCCAATAAGAAATGGGGCGGCTGGAGACTTCGCGGCAGTGCCGGCGCAGCAGGCGCTCGAGCTCGCGGCGCGTGAACCATTTTTCCCAATCGGGAGTTTCGAGCGTGCCCCACTGCTCGGCATTCTTGTCGATGATGGCGATCCGGCCGCCGGGCTTCACCACGCGGCAAATCTCGCTCACCGCCTTTTCGATTTCGACGGCGTGCTCGAGCGATTCGGTGGCGTAGGCGCCGTCGAAGAAATCGTCATCGAAGGGAAGCTCGGTCATCGATCCGGCGCGCGTCTGGATGCCCTCGGGGACGAAGCGGAGCATAGTCTCCGAGATGTCGAGGCCCCAGAGTTCGGCCTGCGGCTCCTGCTCGTGGAATACCCGGGCGAAGCGGCCTTTGCCGCAACCCACGTCGAGCACGCGCTTGCCGGCGAGCGGGCCCAGATGTTCGCGGATCAGCTTGACGTGGTAAATACGCGGGTCGATGGTCGAGGGGAAGTGCTCTTCATCGCCGGCGGCCCGGTCGAAGGAAGATTGAATGCGCGCGCGCAGCTCGGGGGTGAGCCGCGCGCGCTGTTTGGCAGCGAAGAGGTGCTTCCAGTCCAACTTATGCCCGCGTGAGGAAGATGGGCAGGCCGACCTTGCGGTCGTAGAACGGACGGTAGCGCTCGGTATTGTACATGGTGGCGACTTCTACGTGGCGCGGTCCCAGTTTGGGATCGGGGATGGGCACCATGGCGTAGCATCCGTTGCTGATGGCGCACATCTGGCCGTGCTTACCGGCTTCGATGGCGTCCATGGCCATGCCTGCGAACGTGGAGGCCACCATCCGGTCGACAAAATCGGCGCTGCCCGAGCGGAGATCGTAGGTCAGGTCGCTGACGATAGTTTCGTCGCCCGTGGCTGCCTTGATTTCGTTGCTCAGGTCTTCGGCCACGCTCATCTTCTTGCGATGCCCGAAGGCGTCGGCGTCTCCATACTCCTTCACCTGATAGCCTTCCCACTCGGCGCCCTCGGAGAGGATGGCGAGCGAGTAGTTGCTGGGGTTGTTGTGCTTGTCTTCCACCAGCATGCCGATGAGCTTCTGCAGATCCACTTTGTATTCGGGAATGCAGCAGCGAACCGAAGTCACATACGCGGTATAGAGTGCGGTGTAGCCGGCGTCGCGCCCGAAGACGCGGAAAATGCCGATGCGCTCATGCGACCCAACCGTGGTGCGCTGGCGCTCGATGGCATCCATGGCGCGCGTGATGGCGGTGGAAAATCCGATGCAATATTCGGTGTTCCGGACGTCGTTATCCATCGTCTTCGGGACGGCGATGACGTGGAAGCCCTGGCGGTCGAGCTCGGCGGCGTAGCTGAGCGTGTCGTCGCCGCCGATGGCGATCAGGTAATCGAGCTTGAGCGTCTCGATATTCTTGAGGACGGCCTTGGTCACGTCGAAAACGGTCGAAGTGACACCCCTCTTGGTGGTTTCCTTAGCGGGGAAACCCTGGCCCTCGAGCACAGGCGGCAGTTTTTTCATCTTCGAGGGATTGGTGCGCGAGCTGTGCAGGTACGTGCCGCCGGTGCGGTCGATGGTGCGGGTGTTCTCGCGGTTGAGGGGCTGCACGTAACGAGAGCGGCTGGCGGGCTCTTCCAGGTTGACGTGGGTAAGACCTTCCCACCCGCGCCGGATGCCGATGACCTCGCAACCGATTTCGCTGCCGCGGTAAACAACCGTTTTGATGACCGAGTTCAGTCCCGGAACATCGCCGCCGCCCGTGAGAATACCGATACGCTTCGCAGACATATTTCTCCTGACAAGTGAGGATTACTTTCGGATTGGAAAACCTCATTATAATCGTACTCATGACGCGACGCGATCTGGCAAAAATTGCGGCGAGTGCCGCGGTGCTGTTCGAAGGGCGGGCGCGGGCCGCCGATCAGGCCATGGATACCGCCAAATATACGGGTGCGCTCGACGGATTCGAGGGCAAGCTGGACGAGGCGGGTTTCGATCCCGTAGCGTACACCAAGAAACTGCATGACGCAGCGCCGCTGCGCATGACCTTCAAGGCCACCACGCGGCGCGAGGCCGAACAGTGGCAGAAGGAATTGCGGGCGAAGGTAACGGAACTGGTGGGCGGATTTCCAGCGGCGGCAGCGCCGCTCGATGCGCAGACGCTCGAAATCCGCGAGTTTCCGTCGTACCGGCGCGAGAAATTCGTCATACAAAGCCGGCCGGGGTTTTACGTTCTGGGCTACCTGTTGACGCCTAAGGCCGGAAGCGCGCCGCATGCCTCGATGATCTGCCTGCCGGGACATGGGCGGGGTGTGGACGACATCGTGGGGATCGGCGAGAACGGGCACGATCGCACCGTCAAGGAAGCGTACCAATACGATTTCGCTATCCAGGCGGTGGAACATGGGATGGCGGCCGTGGCCATCGAGCCGATGGCGTTCGGCTGCCGCCGCGACGCGGTGACGAAGAGCAAAGGACTGGGCGCGTCCGCTTGCCAGCCTGCGGCGGGGGCGCTGCTGCTGCTGGGGCAGACCATGATCGGCTGGCGCGTTTATGACGCGATGCGTACCGTCGATTGGATCGCGACCCGAAAAGAGCTCGACGCCGCGCGCGTGGGATGCATGGGCATTTCGGGCGGCGGTACGGTTTCGCTGTTCTCGGCGGCCCTCGATACGCGCATTCGCGCGGCCATGGTGAGCGGCTACCTGAATACCTTCCGCGAGTGCATCATGAGCGTGTCGCACTGCATCGACAACTACGTGCCGGGCATTTTGAATTGGGCCGAGCAGTACGATGTCGCCGGCCTGATCGCGCCGCGGCCGCTGTTCGCCGAATCGGGCGAGCGCGACGATATTTTCCCGGTGGCGGCGGCCCGCGAGAGTTTCCGGCGTGTGCAGAAGGTATATGCGGCGTTCGATGCCGGCGCGGCTACGGAGCACGAGACGTTCGACGGTCCCCACAGCTTCTGGGGCAAACGCGGTCTGCCGTTTCTAGCCAAGCACCTGAGTGTGTACAGTTCGCAATTTGTGGGATAAGCTTCAGCTTGTCCAAGCGAGCGGAGCTCGCTCTGGCCCTGCGGGCCATGATGCGCTCCCTGACGGTCGCGGCTCGAAAAGATTTTGCGTTACCGAGCCGCGCGCGTAAGCAAGCGGGTTGTTGTTACCGAGCCGCGCGCGTGAGCGAGCGGGTTCTTGGGGTAACTTGAATATATGGCCGTATTGATCGATGCGATTAACGTCAGGAAGAGAACTCTGTTCGAACTGGACAACACGCCCTTTTCCTGCCTGGACGTGGAAGTGAATACGCCCACGGCGCGCGGCGGGCAGACGCTGGTGCGGCTGAAGATGCGAAATCTGCTTACCAACGCGGTATTCGACCGCACATTCAAGGCGGGCGAGAAGTTCAAAGAGCCGGACCTGCAAGAGGTCTCGGCATCGTATTTGTACAGCGACGGGAGCGGGTCGTATTTCCTCGATCAGGAGAGCTTTGAGACGCACACGCTGACCGGCGACATGATGGGCAACGCGCTGGAATTCCTGACCGATGGCGCCCTGGTGGAGTTGCTGAAGTACAACGGAAATCCCATCGGGCTGGAGTTGCCTGCGTTCGTGGAATTGGTGGTGCGTGACGCGGAGCCCGCGGTGCGCGGCGATTCGGCCAGCGGCGGCGCCACGAAAGTGGCGGAGTTGGAGACGGGGCTCGAAGTGCGGGTGCCGCTGTTTATTAAAGCAGGCGAAAAAGTGCGCGTGTCGACCGAAAGCGGGGAGTTCGGCGGAAGGGCGTAGGACCGTGCGGCGGGGGTCGCGGTAGGGACAGCGGGTTGCCCGCTGCCCCCCGCACAGACCCGTGCTGGCGCTCCTAACGCACACGGTTCTTACCTTGGATGATTGGCCGCAAACCGCTCGTTAGGCCAAGGGTGTATTCCCTTGTCCTCCTTTGCTGCTTGCCGCACACGGTCCAACCCGTTTGGCTCCTTTTCCCGCCACGGTATCCGGTTCGAGTTAGGCTCTTCCATGTTCTCCTTGGTCAGCCGCCTTCCCTCCACGATCTCCTTCCACCCTCCCTGGCTTTCGTTCGACCGCTTCACAGGTACTACGCCGCTGTACGACTCCCCGCTGCCGTTCATCTGGGCCTTATAGCTCTTCGCCTTCTCCCAACGGTCCGCGTCATACCGACCACGGACGGCCGCGGGGCCTCTCGGTTCTCGTGCGTGAAGTTTCTATACATGCTGGGGGTCTTCGACTCCGCCGGGCCCAATGCGTGCTCGCGTTTACGCACGCATCAGTGTGGCCTTCCGTGCAGCTTGACGCCGTCGCGCCCGGATTGCGCGATTTCGGAGCTCACTACTTCGGGATACCCCGCCTGCATATGCCCCTTCCCAACGCTTCAAGTGCGTGGTTCCCCGCCGCCCTCGCATGGTTCTGGGGTCAGGATGGTTCGCTATTCCTTTCCTGTATGACTCTTTCATTCACTACTTCACGCCGGTTTATCCCGACGCATCCAAGCTTAAGCACACCCCACGTGGGACATGCTTCAGCTTGTCCAAGCGAGCCTCAAACTGAACGCCGCATTTCGTTAGTGCGTTCGAATCCCAGGGAGCGATAGAGCTCGCGGCCTTCCTCGCTGGCGTACAGGATGACGGTGCCGATGCCGTAGGCGCGGCACCAATCGATGGCCGTTTCGGTGAGGCGGCGGGCGAGCCCTTGCCGGCGATATCCCGGCTCCGTGTAGACATTCAGAATATTGCCGCGGCTGCCGGGGCCGATCATGTGCGGCGGCCAATCCATGAGCCATAGGCCGGCGCCGGCGGCGATGGCGCCATCTTCGGCCACCGCGAACCAGCCGAGGTATTCGCCAGCTCTCATCTTCTCGATGACCCAGGGAACGAATGCTTCCACCATTGTGTCGAGGCCGTCGCGGTATCCCATGTCGAAGAACATGGCGCGGCGTTGTGCGCCGACGATGGCGGCTTCTTCGATGGCGGCGGGGCGGATAACGGACATCGTTCTATTCTGTCGTACTCTGGAATTTAGGCATAAATATGGCCGAATCTCCCATTACTCCACGACAGCAGGATTTCGCCGCCTGGTATCAGGACGTTGTCATGCAGGGCGACATGGCGGAGCCCGCCGAAATCGTCAAAAGCTGCATGGTGATCAAGCCCAACGGGTATGCCGTTTGGGAAATCATCCAGCGCGAGCTCGACGGCCGGTTTAAAGCCACCAACCATCAGAACTGCTATTTCCCGCTGCTCATACCGGAAAGCTTTTTGCACAAAGAAGCGGAACACGTGGAAGGATTCTCGCCTGAACTGGCGGTGGTGACCATCGCCGGCGGCAAGAAACTGGAGGAGCCGTACGTTATCCGGCCGACGTCGGAGACGATCATCGGCCATTTCTTCTCCAAGTGGATCCAGAGTTACCGCGATCTGCCGTTGCTGCTCAATCAGTGGGCCAACGTGGTCCGCTGGGAGCTGCGCACGCGGCTGTTTCTGCGCACCACCGAATTTCTCTGGCAGGAGGGGCATACGGCCCACTCTTCGCACCAGGAAGCGGTGGAAGAGGTGCTGCGCATTCTCGATCTCTATGCCGAGGTGTCGGAAGACGTCATGGCCATGCCGGTGATCAAGGGCGTGAAGACGCGCGCCGAGAAATTCGCCGGCGCGCTGCGGAGCTATTCCATCGAAGCGATGATGCAGAACGGCCTCGCGCTGCAGGCGGGCACGAGTCACGATCTGGGCCAGAATTTCGGCAAAGCGTTCAACGTTCAATACCAGACCAAGGAGGGGCAGCTCGATTACGTCTGGCAGACGAGTTGGGGCGTGAGCACCCGGCTGATCGGCGGGCTGATTATGAGCCACTCCGACGATAAGGGCTTGGTCCTGCCGCCACGCGTGGCGCCGGTGAAGGCGGTGCTGGTGCCGATTTATCGCAAGGAAGAAGAGAAGAGCCGGGTGCTGGAAGGGGCGCACCGCATCGCCAAGGAAGTGGGCGCCAAGGTGGACGATCGCGAGGGCCCGTCGCCGGGCGCGAAGTTCTTCCACTGGGAGCGGCGTGGAGTCCCGGCGGTGATGGAACTGGGGCCGCGCGATCTGGCGTCCGGCAATATCGTGCTGAAGCGGCGGGATACCGGCGCCAAAGAAGTCGTTCCGCAGGCGGAGATCGCGGCGCGCCTGCCGGCGGCGCTGGAGGCAGATGCAGAAGGACCTCTACAACGCGGCCAAACAGCGCATGCGCGACAACACTGTGGTGGCAAACTCGATCGCCGAAGTGGAATCGATTTTGAGCGAGGTGACGGCCGAAAAAGGCGGCGGGAAATTCGTGATGGCGCATTTGAAGGACGATCCCGCATGCGACGCCCGGCTCAAGGAGTTCAAGGCGACGGTGCGGAACATACCGCTGAAGGACGAATTCGACGGCGCGGGGAAATGCATCGTCACAGGCGAGGCGGTGGACCGGCGCGTTGCCATCGCCAAGGCCTATTAGCCACGGATGGACACGGATTCACACGGATAAGAAAGAACTTGGTTTTATCGGTGTTCATCGGTGGCTCATAATGTTTTGAGTTCTGGCGCTACAGACCGTTTGACGAAGCGAACCAGGCCGGAAATTGAGCCCGCCCGGCATCCGCCGTCCGTCAAAAATACTTACATTGCCGGGGAGGGCGTCTGGGGTAGAATAGGTGCGGAGCGTGTCTGCGATGCAGGTGCTGGTCCACCTATTTTGATCCAACACCTCAAAATAGGGGGTCCTGCTCGACATGCGCTGGTGAGCAAGCTCCTGGCGGTTTCCGCTGGGGAGAAGCCTAAAGGCGCTCGGGGGACACCCACCCCGTTGACAAACGTGGGTCAATCCGGGGGTCGGCACGGCCGAGTGGTACGCTCCACTTCCCACCCATCGCTCAGGACTCACACCACCGGCTTTCGCTAACGCGAGTCTGCTATCTTCGGTTAGCAATAGTCGCGTTTGTCAGCGCTAAGTGTTATCCAAAGCTAGCACGACGCTCTTTACAGTTAGCTATTCGGTACTAATAGGGCTGGTTTTTCTATTGCGGTCTTTCTTGGCATCGGGTGTAATAACTGTGGAGGTCAGCCATGGCAGCGTATCTACTCAATTTTTGGCACGAAGAGGAAGGTCAGGATCTGGTCGAATACTCCCTTATCATAACCTTCGTCGCACTCGCGTGCGTTTCCTTTCTCGGCATATTCCGGCCGTCGGTGGCCGGTATGTGGGACGGTGCGAACACCCGCCTAACTTCGGCCAATACCACGGCCAGCTAGGGGGCTCTACAGGACGTCTGCGAATCCCCGCTTCATATAGCGGAAGAACAGGCCGCCTAGAAGAAACACCGTGGCACCGAAAGCCGCGGCTACCCCCAAATCTCCCCAGCCCGGCAGGCTGTGCGTCAGCAACAGGTATCGATACGAACGTACGATATGAGACAGAGGGTTCGCCACCAGCAGCCAGTGGGCTTTGCCTTGATAAAGGTTTTCTGTGACGAAGATCGGGGTCAGCCAGAACCAGAATTGCAGGATTACGCTCAGCACCTGCGCGGTATCTCGCTGGAAAACGTGAAGGCTGGCCACTACCCATCCCACGCCCACCGCCAACAATCCGATCGTCAATATGTAAATCGGCAGCAGGATCAGGAAGACGCTGATGTGATTCAGCATCACGCCGGTGGCGGCGATTACCAGGGCGAGCGCTAACCCATGACTGACCAGCGACGAGAGGAAGACCGAGACCGGAACGATTTCCGACGGAAATACCGTTTTGGTGATCAGGTTCGATTGGTCGAGGAGGCTGGTGGCCGAGCGCTGTACCGTGTCGCTGAACAGCAGCCAGGGAAGCATTCCCGCGAACAGATAAAGAGGGTAGTTGTCGGTGAATGGGTTGGGCGGGAGTCTGAATTTCATGAGGCGTTCAAAAACGAACCACCAACTCACCAGAAGCACCAGGGGATGGATGACGCCCCAGATCCAGCCGACGGCGGAACCGATGAATCGCTGCTGAAAATCGCGGCGCACCAATTGGAACAGAAGGCTGCGCCGTTCTACCAAATTGCGGAGAAACAATGCCCCAGGGATGTGCATTTTGTGCTTTAGATTGAACAATATCAATTTAATCAATAGCTTGCAAGGCAAATCAAGAGTTGACACGCCTGCGTTGATGCTGTTACAGTTTGGAGTTCGTCAAGCCGATATAGTCTGCAACAGCCCCCTGGGCCCCGGGAGCGTTTTGTCCCGAATCTAAAAGGGTTCAGCCGGAGATGAGATGAAGCAAGAGTATTTCGTGGTCGTGTTGGCGCATTCGCTACGCGGCCGTCTGAGACGAATTCATATTCCGCATCAAGCGGTGTACGTAATTTTGGCGCTAGCCCTGCTGGGCAGCGTTTCGGTGTTCGGTTTTGTCGCCAGCTATGCAAGGATGGCGTGGAAAGTGGCCAACTACAACGCTTTGAAGCGCGAAGCCGACGCTCTTCGGGTGCGCTATCAAAATCTGCAGAAAGTGGTCAGCCAGACCGACAAGCAGCTCGCCAGCCTGGAAATATATGCCAACGAAGTTTCCATGGCTTACGGAATCAAGCAGAAACTGGAAGGCCCTTCCGACATTACCGCGCAGGGAAAACTGATTCCCTCGTTCTCCGAGAGCGTGCAGGATTACGATTATTTGCGCAGCGCCGATGCCATGTTGCTGCTCAACAGCCCGGCACGCCTGCAGCTCAAGAGGACGGCCTCCATTCCCAATCTGTGGCCCGTGGACGGCCGGTTAATCGGAAGCTTCGGTCCGCGGCAGGATCCGTTTTCGGGTGAAGGGCAGGAGATTCACAAAGGCGTCGACATTAGCGGCGAAGTCGGCACCGTAATCCACGTGACGGCCGATGGTGTGGTGCGTTTCGCGGATATGATGAGTGGTTACGGACGGCTGGTGGTGATCGATCACGGCGGCGGTGTGGAAACCTGGTACGCCCACATGTCGAGGACCTACGTGCACGCCGGACAGGAAATTCGCCGCGGCGAGTTGATCGGCGCGGTGGGTATGTCGGGCCGTGTGACGGCCCCGCATCTGCATTATGAAGTGCACGTGAACGGGCGGCCGGTGAATCCGTACCAATATCTGGCCAAGTCCAACGTGTTCCACCAGGTGGCCAAGAGCGACTTTCCCTTCTAGCCGTCCGACGTAAGTCAGATCTTAAAGAATGTGTCGCGTTTTCGATCTTTTCAGGAAGCCGTCGCCTGCGGGAAAGCCTCATAGATAAGTTCATCCATTTGGGCCTCCACGCGATCCAGGGAAGCGCGCAGCGGGAACGGCAAGACGGCGTCGTTGCCCGTGAACATGGCTACGGCGGTCGAAAGACCCGCTCAGCGTGGACTCCAAACGGTCAGCCAGCAGGCAATCCCGGCGGTCTACGGAACGATTCGGATCGATATCGGGTTCCGGGCCGGCCTGATTGTCGCGGATCGGGCGAATCGTCGAGATCAAGTCGACCGAGGCCCTCGCGCCGGTTCACAGAAAGCAACTTCTCACTTATCTGCGGCCGGCAGATAAGCGGCTTGGTCTGTCGATCGACTTTAACGCGGCGCCGATCGAGGACGGCATTTCGCGTATCGTCAATGGACTGGAAGAAGACTCTCACGCAAAGTCGCAAGGACGCCAAGAACACGAGTGAGACTACGGGTTTTGACAGCTCGTCGGTTTGAGGTCGAAGACCTCGCTAGGGATCGCAATGTGAAGCGGCGCCTCGACCTGGAGCCCATCCGAGGGCGGCTGTAACCGGCAGGCCTACAAGGTTTCGATCCGCGACCGTGGTATCGTACGCCGATGCCGCAGGTCGCAGACGCTTTCTTAAGCAGCATGAGCCAATACGGGCCCTGGTTGTGCATTAACGAGACGCGGCGAGTGAATGCAACAAACACTCTTTACGTTGTACACTCTTCAAATCGAGATCGAGAGGACTGGTAAATGTGGGCTCTGGCGTTCCTCTCCTCGGAAACTCGGCGCCAAATTCGCCGCATCGGGCGGCGGTATCCAGACGGATTGATCAAATACGAGCCCGGTCGCATCGGTAGAATTCTGCTGCCACGGCTGATAACAGATGCCGGCCACAAGAGCCTCTACGAAAAAGCGGTGGCTGCCCTTTTGGCCGGGAAACGAGGTTTTTCGGGAGAAATCGCAGACTCGGCGTTGAGGTGAGCTCGGGGTCACGGCTGGTCCCCGTTGCGGCCACGTCCGCCCCAATCGAGGGCTGCGTCTGGGTTGACAATATCTTCGGTGTTGGCAGCCCTTTCCGGATTACTCCCCGCAAGTCGGTAGCGCCCTATCGGGAGTGCCGCGGAGGAGAATCTCGCGCGAAAAACGGAACAAGGTTCGGGCCGCGGCACTTTCGATAGGGGCGACTTGAAGGAAGTGGCCGAGTCGCTATGGAGCTACTAACGACGCCCTTTGCAATGAGGGATTTGCGGAAGGTTGATGGCTCTCCGCGAAGGGAATTCCGCACTGCAATTGGCTGTCACTCGACCAGAGGATCACACGCCCGCAACAGCCGTGGCCGAAGGCCACTTCGTTCAAGTCGGTATGTGGCTGCCAATGTGGCCGTGCCGGCTGGGCGCCATGCGATGACGTTCCTGGTTGGCACGGATTATCCGTCTCAACCTGGTACCCCAGGAAGCTGCTGACAGGAAATCAAGTTGTTGGTGCGAGACGGCGGAATCGCAGGCGTTGTCACGGACGAGTCAGGAGACCTTGTTGTACACGTCTACGCTATCCACCACGTCGATACCGAGGGTCTGCAGGCGCTCGATGGCCGCATCCGGCCGATCGAAGCGGAAGATGAGAACCGCCCGGCCCTGCCGTCCGAAGGGGAAAGCGTACATGTATTCGATATTGATGCCGCTGTTCTCGAACACCGCCATCAAGTCCGCGAGTCCGCCCGGCCGATCCGCTACTTCGATCGCCACCACTTCGGTGACGTTGACCACGTACCCCGCGTTTTGGAGCAGCACGGCGGCATTTTGCCAGTCCGGCACGATCAGGCGCAGGATGCCGAACTGCCGCGTGTCAGCCAGCGACAGAGTGCGGATGTCGATTCCCGCGCGTGCCAGCAGCCGGCACGGCTCGATCATCTGGCCCGGCTGGTTTTCGAGAAAGAGCGACAATTGATGGATTTTCATGGCGCTATTCCAGTTTCCTCCGATCGACGACGCGCTGGGCCTTGCCCTCGCTGCGCAGGATGGTCTGGGGCCTCACCAGCCGAATCGCTACGCGCAGTCCGAGCGTCCGGTCGAGAGCGCAGATGAGCTTGTCATGCAAGTTCTCGAGCGCACCGATCTGGTCGCCGAAAACTTCGGGCGTCACCTCCACCAGCACTTCCATCCGGTCGAGCCCCTTGTCGCGCGTCAGCACGATCTGGTAGTGCGGGAGCGTCCCCTCCACCGACAACAGCGCGCTTTCAATCTGGCTGGGGAACACGTTGACGCCCCGGAGGACGATCATATCGTCGCTGCGCCGGCCGATCCGCCGCATGCGCCGCAAGGTGCGGCCGCAGGGACAAGGTTCGGGAATCAGCGCCGTAATGTCGCGCGTGCGGTATCGGATCATGGGCATCGCCCGTTTGCTCAGCGTGGTGATGACCAATTCACCCTCGCAACCTTCCGCCACCGGCTCGCCGGTATCCGGATCGACGATCTCCGGGTAGAAATGGTCCTCGAAGATGTGCAGCCCTTGCTGCGCGCAGCATTCGATGGCCACTCCCGGCCCGGTGATCTCCGAAAGCCCGTAAATGTCGAAGGCGCGGATGCCCCCCAAGCTTTCGATGTGGCGCCGCATCGACTCGGTCCATGGCTCGGCGCCGAACACGCCCGCGCGCAGAGGCAGGCCGCGCACGTCCACGCCCATCTCTCCGGCCCGGTCCAGGAGGTGAATGAAGTAGGTCGGGGTGCAGCAGATGGCGGTGACCTTGAAGTCCTTCATCACCATGATCTGCCGGTCGGTGTTGCCTCCGGAGATGGGAATCACGGTTGCCCCGAGCGCCTCCGCGCCGTAGTGAGTTCCCAGACCGCCGGTAAACAAGCCATAGCCGTAGGAGTTCTGCACGATGTCGCCGCGCGTGATGCCGCAGGAGGCCAGGCTGCGCACCATTACGCCGGTCCACACATCCAGATCTTCCCGCGTGTACGCCACCACGATCGGCTTGCCGGTGGTGCCGCTGGAAGCGTGCAGCCGCACCACTTCCTGCATGGGGCTGGCAAATAGTCCGAAGGGGTAAGCGTCGCGCAAGTCCGTCTTCACGGTGAAAGGCAGCTTGGCAATGTCTTCCAGGCCGCGGATGTCCGCGGGCTCGAGACCTCGCTCGCCGAGGCGCGTGCGGAACAGCTCCACGTTATGGAAGGCGCGCTCGACCACGCTTCTGAGCCGGTCCAGCTGGAGCAATTTCATTTGGGCCGTAGGCAGGTAGTCCGGTGCGCTGGCCGGGTGGAAGAGGGATGAGGTCATAGTTTGACGCCTCGTGCTGGTTCGAAGGCGTCGGGTATTTAAGATTACATGGCCAGTTTATCTCTATAAGGCCAAGGACAGCAACCTTGACCGGAATCTGTCGGACGAGTTATCTTGCTTGTTTGTAGGCATTTTCGGGCATGTGGCAACGGCCGTCGAGGGCGCCGGTAAGTATTCGGGCATGGCGACAGCGGTACAGTGTCGCGCTATCGGCACCTCGGCGAGATGGGGCAACTTTCCGGTGCTTGTTGTGGCGAATGGGATCGTCTTCGCGCATTTCATTCAAGCGGGCGACACATGCCGTTGACTGCCACCGCCGTACTATAGTCATTGTTATGAGGACGCCTTTGGGACGCGCAATTGTGGTGACGCTCCTGGCGCTCTTGCTTCACGCGACCGATTCGAAGCTGACGCCGCCCATGCAGTCGATCCTCGGTGCAATCAGCGCCGATTCTCTCCGCGGACATCTTTCCTTTATCGCTTCCGATGCGCTGGAAGGCCGCGAGACTCCTTCCCGCGGATTGGACGTCGCGGCCGAATATATCGCGGCGCAGTTTCGCCGGGCAGGATTGGATCCAGCCGCGGGCGATAGCTATTTTCAGACGGCGAAACTCCTGGTGCGGGAGCAGAATCCTGACGGTTTCCTATTTGTCGTCACCGCGGGAGGCAAGACGCTGAAGATCCCGTTCCACAGCACGCGAATTCTCCCCGAAAAGGCTCTTACACTCGACGATGTTCCGCTGACCGTCGAGAAGGGCGTCATCCACATAGGCGGTATCGTGCTGCGAACGATAAACGATCCCCGCCGGAAAGACGTTCTGGACGCCGAGATCATGCAAGCCGCAGGCGATACGATCGAATCGCCGGAGTTAGTCGATCTATTGAAGAACTCTGGGACAGCACGAGCCACACTCCACGTCGGCCCTAGGATCGAACGCCTGGCAACGGCGCGCAACGTCGTGGGAATCTTGCTGGGGTCGGATCCGGTGTTGCGCGACACGTATGTAATGCTGACCGCGCATTACGATCACCTTGGTATGCGAAGTATCGCCAGCAAGCCGGGAGAAGACATCATCTTCAATGGCGCAAATGACGACGGCAGCGGGACTGTTTCCGTGATCGAGATCGCGGCGGCCATTGCGAGACAGAACCCGCGGCCGAAGCGCAGCATCGTGTTCGCCGCATTTTTCGGAGAAGAGCTCGGAAATTTTGGATCGGCTTATTACGCGAGGCATCCGCTGGCGCCTCTGGCGAAGACGATCGCCGATGTGAATATCGAGCAAGCCGGCAGAACCGACGACTCGGAAGGCCCGGAAATCAGCAAAGCCACGGTGACCGGTTTCGATTTCTCAACCATGACGAAAACGCTGGTTGAAGCCGGGAATCTGGTTGGCTTGAATGTGCATCTACGCAAGCGCGGCGATTTTTTCTTTCTGTACAGCGACAATGCCGCGCTCGCCGTGGCTGGGATTCCGGCGCACACGTTCGGCGTGGGCTTGCTATTTCCCGATCATCACAAGGTTGAGGACGAGTGGCAAAAGATCGACTACGAAAACATGGCAAAGTTCGATCGTGCGGCAGCCCTTGGGCTTTGGATGCTGGCGTCAGAGGCCCCCCCACCGGAATGGAACGCAGCGAATCCGGAAACGAAGGCGTACGTGGAAGCGGCGCGGCGATTGCAAGTCAGGTAATCCTGAAGTTGGCGCGGCCGTGACGGGCTACGAAAGCTTTTTCGCGATACTCAATAGCAGGTCGATTTCATCCGCGTTATTGAACAACGCCGATGATACGCGGACCTGGGCGTTTCGAATGGTCACATCGATCTTTGGCGCGTCTAACGTAGCGCGCCAGGCATCCGCCGGCTTGGTAATGTAGAACGTCACGATCGAAGACCGGTTCCCAGGAGGGGTAAACATTTTGTACCCCTGTTTTGCGAGGCCGGCATGGAGTTGTTGAGCGAGTGCTACCGTGTGATTCTCAATGCGCGGTACGCCCACCCGTTCCAGATAGGACAGGCTGGCCTGTAACTGCGCCACGGCGCCGAAGGATCGGCTTGTGCCCTCAAACTTGCTCGTGTTTTTCACGAGCTGGTAATGACGATCGGGTTCATCGCGGGCGACGGCAAACTCGCCGATACGATCTGACTGGATGCGGTCGACCGCTTCGCGGCTGACGAAAAACGGCGCGACCCCAAATTCGGACATCAACCACTTATACGAGCCGGAACACAGCGCATCCACGCCGGCCGCCCGGACATCCAAGTCGATCATTCCGGCTGCCTGCACGGCGTCCGCATAGAACAGCGCTCCATGCGCGTGGGCCAGGTCCGCAATCGGACGCATGTCGTGACGAAACCCGTTCTGATTCGACACCCAGGCGACGGACACGATTCGAGTTCGCTCGTCAATGTGGGGTTCAAAATCGGCAGCGGTCACGGCTCCTTCGCGATTCTTGACAATCCGCAGTTCAATACCGCGTGACGCTTCCAGAGCTCGGTAGAGCACGAATTCCGTGGTGTAGTGAAGGTCGTCGACAACCACGTTGTCGCCCGGCTGAAGGCCCACTCCATTGGCGATCACATTCTCGCCGTCGCCGGTTGAAAAAAGAAGCCCGATCTCTTCGGGAGCCGCATTGATCATTCGAGCGAACTGAGCACGCACGGCGTTATTTGTACGCATCAGCGAACCCACGTCGAGCGAACCCTTGCTTTTGGCTTCGAGGTGCGCCTGGCCCGCCGCGATCACCGCACGATGGACTGGAGCGATATAGGCAGAGTTGAGGTAGATCCGATGATCCACTACGGGGAAGTCCGCGCGGACGCCAAGCGGATCGCGCCTTGGATCCAAAGGAGCAGCCGATGCGGCCGGCGGCTGGATCGCGGCCACGAACCCGGCGGCAGAGACCGTCATGAAAGAACGACGAGCAACCGACATGATCTCTATTGTGTCGCAAGCCATGCGCCCTTTGTTCCACCCACCGCTCAATCCCTATTCGCTAAGCTCCGACCTCCAATCTTTGGCCAAGAGACAAAGGCCGGCTTCTAGAAGGTTGCATCTGTCCGGATCGTCAGCCACCCGGACAGCGCTGCCTTTCCACGGTAAGGAATGACAAGTCGCCCGGTGGCCGCCGATCGCGCACCTTACCGCAAAGC
>Ga0182016_10003952_pt1 | contig 16651 bp, 18 predicted proteins | sample 712S2MmetaG_FD_120491 | JGI IMG/M metagenome (GOLD analysis project Ga0182016, IMG submission 120491) | Permafrost microbial communities from Stordalen Mire, Sweden - 712S2M metaG | ecosystem: Environmental > Terrestrial > Soil > Wetlands > Permafrost | place: Sweden: Stordalen | collected...
CCGACTGCCAGGCGTCTTTCCTTTCCCCCGTAGTGGTACTTCCACCTCCAGTAGGTCCCACCGGTGGGGGAGATTTCGAGGTAAAGGCCGCGCCCGTCAAACAGCCGCTGCTTTTTTCCGGGCTCCGGCCGAAAGCTCCTAATCTTCTGCTCGGTCAGAGGCATGGGGCACCTCCCGGGGAGGGTTGGGGAACCACTCTGGGGGCAACTACCCCAGATTCCCCAAAAGGTTCCCCCAGATGCCCCGGTCGGTCAAAAACGCGGCCGGACCTTCTCGGACGACTTTGTGAAGGAATATATGGATTTAGGATGTTTTGTGGATGTTTTGGGACTTCTTCGGAAGGTGTCTTGGTAGCGCTAACGGGAATCGAACCCGTGTTTTAAGATTGAGAATCTCACGTCCTAACCCCTAGACGATAGCGCCACATGGCTTGCGGGGTGCAGCCGTTGCCGGCCACTCAACTACTCTAACAAAATTCGCCTTCAAAACCAAAGACAGCACGCCGAAGTTGCACGCCTAGATCCCCAGCTTCTTGACCTCGTCGTTATAGTACTTGCGGTAAAGAATCTCCCACTCCTGCGAGCCTTCCGTGATGATCTTCCGCTGGTTGGCAATCTTCAACCGGGCTGCCGTATCGATCTTGGCCTCTTCCGTCAGCAGGTTTTCGAGAGCCTTGCGCGCCTCCTGGCGAATCGTGTTGCGATCCTCCAGAAACCCGACCTCGTCAATCTCGGCCAGCGTATCGGCCACCGTGTGGGCCAGCTTGTTCAGCTTGTCGCGGTTGATCCTCATAGAACCGCCTTGTACTTCTTCGCGAGCTCGGTCTTCACCTTCTTGAACATCTCGGCATACTGCGCGCCCGACTTGCGCATCTCCTCCGAATACGCGTCCAGAATCACGCGTACTTCTTCGTTGATGCGGTCTTCCAGGGACAGTTCTTCAATCAGCCCCGCGGCAACGCTTGCCTCCACCGCTTTCAAATTGCTGGTGGTGACCATCTTGGCGTCGATGAGGTGCTTGACGGTTCGGCGGGCTAAGTACCCTATGTAATCGCGAGAAAAAATCATGGTCTAAAGCTCAGGATACCCCATCGGACCGCACCCTGTACACCAATCGCCCGAATACAGCGTCGATGGCCGGAGAAAGCCCGAAAACGAATCAAATCGCCGCGACCTCTATCTCCTGCCTGTTATCCGCGATGCGTGCAACTCTTCGTGTTCAGGCAGTCATCGGCAATCCGCAGCCGCTCCACCGGCCGCCCGCCCACCAGGTGCTCTTGCACAATCTCCGCAGCATTCTCCGGCTTCACACCGCCGTACCACACCGCCTCCGGATAGACCACCACCGTGGGCCCGTGCTCGCACTGGTCCAGGCAGCCGGACTTGTTGATGCGCACCTTCCCGCCCAGCCCAGCGGCTTTGCTCAACGTTTGCAATTGCGTGAACAGTTCGCTGGTGCCATCCGTTGTGCACGAAGGCCGCGGAGCACCCGCAGGCCGCGTATTAAGGCAGACAAAAACATGATGTTCAAATGCAGGCAAGCAGTTCCCTCCAAAAATCGCGATCCCTTTCAGACTAATGCACCGAGTCCCTGGTCCCTTAGTCCCTGTTCCCTATTCCCTGTTCCCTAATCCCTGCTTTTTCACAATCCCCGCGCGCTCCCCCGCCCCCATCTGCGAAAATGGATACTTGACTATGAGCACGGAAAACCTACTTTCGCTGAAAGACGACATGGTGGCCTTTATCGCCGGCCACGGAATGCACCGCCTCCCCGGTTACGTCACCGAGGACATCCCCTCCATTCTCTGGGAGGGCCAGGGCAACCCCGACGCATGGAAAGACTTTGTGGAGATGGCCAAGCACGTCGGCGCGCCATTCGTCACCTTCAGCGAAATGACGCTGGAGCGCGAGGAACTCGACGCGCTGATTGAAGAAGCCGGCGAGATGAACTTCCCCGACGAAGAAGCCACCGAGCTCGTCGAGGCGCAATGGCTGCGCAAGTACTCCGGCAACCTCGGCTACATTCAGCTCGGCTTCGTTTATCAGGGACTCGTCTTTCTGCACGAGACCACTACCGAGTGGTACGAGCGCTACCAGACATTGCTTGAAGACATCGAGAGCTTCCAGGACATCGTGATCGACGACCACGATCACGACCACGACGAGGACGAGTAAGCCCCGTGGTCACGCCCGCCCGCCCATCCACTGCGGCCGGTGGGTCCAGCCAAACTCCTGCATCGGCCAGCAAGCCAGCACCCTTCGCGACGCGCCAGCGTCCTGCGCAGCGCTGGCTCATGGCCGAGCCGCATACCGCCGAGGCCGAGGCGCTCGCCAAAGAAGCGCGCGTGCCTCTGGTTCTCGCTGAGCTGCTCATCGCTCGTGGAATCACAGACGCGACACAGGCGTACGCGTTTCTCAATCCTGACCTGTCCCAACTGAACAACCCATTCCTCATGCTGGGCATGACCGAGGCCGTTGAACGCCTCGAAGCAGCCATTGCGCGCCACGAGCCCATTCTTCTTTACGGCGACTACGATGTGGACGGCACTACCGCCGTGGTCCTGCTCAAGACCGCGATTGAAATGCTTGGCGGTGAAGCCCGCTTTCATGTGCCTCACCGTCTCCGCGAGGGCTACGGCCTGCAATCGAGCGTGCTTGAAGAAGCACACGCCGCCGGCGTTCGCCTGGTCATCACCGTGGACACCGGCATGCGCGCTTTCAAGGAGGCGGAAACCTCACGCAACCTCGGACTCGACCTCATCATCACCGACCATCATCTCTGTCAAGCCGATGATGCAGTTCCGCACGCGCTCGCCATTCTGAATCCCAACCAGCCCGGCTGCAAGTATCCTGAAAAATCTCTTTGCGGCGCAGCCATCGCCATGAAGCTCGCGCAGGCTGTCCTGTCCCGTCGCGATCCCGCACGCACCCGCGAAAAAACCTTGCCCAGTTTTCTGAAGATGGCCGCCATCGCCACCATCGCCGACGCGGTTCCGCTCCACGGCGAAAATCGGGTGATTGCCGCCCTTGGCCTTCGTGAGTTGCGTGACCCACGCGGCGCAGGCCTGCGCGCTCTCTTTGCCGTGGCCGGCCTCGATCCCGCATCCAAGGCCATCACCGGCTTCGACGTAGGATTCCGCATTGGCCCACGCATCAACGCCGCCGGCCGCATGGACGTTGCTTCCGAGGTGATCGAGCTTTTCACCACCCGCGACCAGGCCCGCGCAGCGGTGCTTGCCGGCAAGCTCGAGCGTCTCAATCGCGAGCGCCGCGACGCCGAAGCCGTCGCCCTCCAATCCATCGAAATCCGCCTGGCCACCAGCGCCGAACTCGCCGGCAGCAGCCTGCTGGTGGTCGACGGCGAAGGCTGGCATCGCGGCGTCATCGGCATCCTCGCCTCGCGCGTCGTCGATCGCACCGCCAAACCCTCCATCGTGGTCAGCGTTGAGGACGGTGTCGCCCACGGCTCCGGCCGCTCCGTCGATGGATTTCACCTGCTCAACGCCATCGAGAGCTGCGCCGATCTCTTTACCCGCTTCGGCGGCCACGCTTTCGCCATCGGTTTCGCCCTGCCCGCCGATGCGCTTCCTGAGCTCAAGCGCCGCCTCAACATCTACGCAGATGAACACCTCGCCAGCCGCACGCCGGAGCGCCTGCTGCGCATTCACGCCGAGCTGCCGCTTGATCGCATCACCCCGGTTCTCGTTGGCTGGCTGCGCAAGCTCGAGCCGCTCGGTCATGGAAACCAGGAGCCCCTCTTTGTCGCACGCAATGCTCGCCTGCTCGCCGCCCCACGCATCATGAAGGAGCGTCACATTCGCCTGGAGCTGTCCCAGCAACCGGCCTATGGCAGCGGGCTGCCCAGCTCCCGCTCGCGCATCCGCGCCGTCGGCTGGGACCTTGCCGCGCGCGCAGCCGATCTCAAGCTGAAAGAAGGCAGTGTCATCGATCTCGCCTATCGCATTCGCGAAAACGATCACCCCGAGCACGGCGGACTTGAAGTGGAGATCGCCGGCATCGAGCCCTCCGAGTCATAACGCAGCAGGAAACGCAACAAGGCCCACGATCTCCCGTGGGCCTTGCTCTTGGTTGTTGATGAGTCACTCGCCTATTTGTGGTGGCCGCCGGGATTGGACTTTGGGGCCGCACTGCCGCCCTTGGGCGCCGCAGACGCATGCGACACTGCCGCCGGATGCGATGTTGCCACTGGATGCGATGCTGCCGGAGTCGAGTTGCGCATGGGGGCCTTGCCTGCGCCGGAGCCGCCTTGCGCGTGCGTCGGAGCCGTATTGGTGTGCGCCGGGGTCACAGTGTGCGCCTGGGTGGTGTGCGACGGTGTCGCTGCATGGGAAGTTGTCGCGGTACGCGCTTCGCTTCCATGAGATGCCGTCGCTCCGTGAGACTCCGTTCCATGGGCCGCTGCTGCATGCGACTCGGCTCCTTTCGATGATCCCAGCGGGTGCGCCACCGCCGCGTTGGCAGGATGCCCGCCGTTATTCTTCGCATAGGAAGTCTTGTCCGCCCGCGCAGCTTCCGCATGGTGCTGCTGCACTTCGCTCGGACCGCGATGCTGATCGTGCTCGGCCACCCGTTCCTCGGCGCTCGCTTCGTGATGAATGCCGCCCGGACCGCCGCTGAAGGCAACGTGGCTGTCTCTGGCCACAAAACCACGCTCGACAACTGCATGATCTTCATACACATGCCCGCCCCATCCTCCGCCCACGCCCACATGCATCACGGCCGTGTTGTAGGAGAAGACGCCGCCCCGCCAGAGGCCGCCGGCAAAGCCGATGCCGCCGTACCCAAAGCCGTAATTCACGCCGCCGTAGTAGCCGATGTGCGGGCCCCAGTAGCCATCATTGAACCGGTAATGGCCACCGAACCAGCCCCAGTAGCCGGGAGTCCACAGCGCTCCAACATACGGAGCCGGTACCCACGCGCCTGGAACCCAGAAGTAGCCGTCCGCGCCATAGGACCAGTAACCGGGCGTCCACATCAACCCCGGCTCGGGGCAGATGGGCTGCTCATAAACCGGCAGCGCTGGAGGCGCAAACCCCACGCTGATAAAAACACCAGCGTACGAGGAAGCGGGAATGACAGAAAGCAGAAGCGCCAGCAGCAGCCAACGCACGGAGCGGGAAAGTCGCATCGGAATGATCCTCCTGATTTTCTCGAATCGGTAAACCTGAATCGCAAATTCGCGCTCAGTCTACGTCATTGCGAACCCCCTTTGCCAGTGGAAGTTGCAGGAAAAACGACGGCGAGCTCCTTCGAGATCAACGGTTCCCGCGACTCATCGTCCCTTTTGAGCCCAGCCGGTGCGGCAAAACGCAGAAAGGCCCACGGCTGACCGTGGGCCTTTTCTGCAAAAAATGGCGTTTCGCAATCAAATGCTATTTCGGCTTGGATTCTTCCTTGGGGGCAGCCTTCGGAGCGGGCGCAGGTCTTGGCGCGGGCGCGGGCCTGGCTGCCGGCGCGGGCCTGGGTGCCGCCGCAGGCCTAGGTGCAGGAGCAGCCTTGGGTGTTGCTTTGGGCTCTGCCTTTGGTGCAGGCGCAGCCTTGGGCTCGGCTCTCGGCTCTGCCTTGGGTGCGGCCTTTGGTGCAGGCGCAGCCTTGGGCTCGGCTCTCGGCTCCGCCTTGGGTGCGGCCTTCGGTGCAGGCGCAGCCTTGGGTTCAGCTCTCGGCTCTGCTTTAGGCTCAGCCTTCGGTGCGGCTTTCGGTGCAGCCTTAGGCTCTGCCTTGGGCGCAGTCTTGGGTTCAGCCTTCGGAGCGGCCTTGGATTCCGCCTTGGGCGCAGCCTTGGATTCCGCCTTGGGCGCAGCCTTGGATTCCGCCTTGGGCGCAGCCTTGGATTCCGCCTTGGGCGCAGCCTTGGGTTCAGCCTTGGGCGCAGCCTTGGATTCCGCCTTGGGAGCAGCCTTGGGTTCTGCCTTTGGCTCCGCCTTCGCTGTGGCCAACGGTACTGCCTTCATTCCCTTGGGAGGCGCCGTTTTCTGCACGGCCAGCGGTTTGGCGGCAACCAGCGTCTTCGGGTGTCCGCCATTGGCCTTGGCAAACGAACTCTTGTCGGCCTTGGCGGCAGTGGCGTGCTGCGTCTGGAAACTCGTCGGCTGCGTGTGTGGCTGCTTCTCCGCCGCCTGCTCTGCCGGCGTGGCCGTGTGCTGGATTCCGCCCGGGCCGCCGTTGAACGATGTGTGATTGGGGTTCTCGACGATGCCTTCGTGCACGATCGTCTCATTCACATAGGTTGTGTGAATGATGTTCACATTCACCTGCGTGACCGCGGTGTTATAGGCAAAACTTCCGCCTCTCCACTCGCCGCCGGCAAAGCCTACGCCCCCGAAACCGAAGCCGTAGTTCACGCCGCCGTAGTAGCCCACGGTCTGGCCCCAGTAGCCGCCATGAAAGCCATACCGCCCGTTGTTCCAGCCCCAGTAGGGAGGCGTCCACAACGCGCCGCCATAGGGAGCAGGAACCCAGGCGCCGGGCACGAAATAGTAGTCGCCTTCGTCCGGGGCATAAGCCCAGTAACCCGGAGTCCACATCAGGTTCGGCTCGGGGCACATCGGCTGAACATAGACAGGAAGCACCGGCGGAGCGAATCCGACATTGATGCTCACGCCGAATTGCGCGTGCATGGATGGGACTGTTACCGCTACCAGCACAGCAAGCAGAAGCAAACGAACAGGGCGGATCAAGCGCATACGAAGAACCTCCTGGTTCTTTCCAGCCGGTTCTACCAGAGGATTCGATCCACTCTGGGTAGAGCCATGGCGTGGGAAACTACCCAGCCAGACTAACCAGAGACCGCAACGAATTCTGGTCAAATCTGCACAGGAGGTTTTTCTTTGTTTCGGTCCGCTGCTGGGCCAAACTTCAGGGCCGGAAGCTCAATCCTACGCCCACCACGTGCCGCGCCTCCAGGTTCACCGGAATCGAGGCGGGATAGGGCGCCGGCAACCCGGTTGGGACCGCTCCGATATTCCCGGCCACTTGCCCAATGCCGATATCGAACGCGAAGTGCGGATGTTCCCTCTGCGTCACGCGCACGGCGTAGTCCAGCGTGGTAGGCACGTCCGCCTTGCCGGCCACGAACGGAATGCCGTTGGGCGGAGCCGGACCCAGCCCTTTCACCGTCCGCGGCTCCTGCGTGAAGCCTGCCGAAGGCACAGCCACCAGTCCCTTCCCAATGGGCAGCGGAATCCCCAGCCCGCCGTAGAACCGTCCGTTGAAGCGGGTGGACTCTCCACCGATACCGAAGATCTCTGCATTGGTGGCCTTCCAGCCGAGGTTGAGGAGGAACGGCACCGGCGGCTTGGCCCAGGTTTTGGTCACCGAGACATAAACGTCTCCGTTCGTATAGCCCTTGGCAGCCGGAATCGGCACCGGGGTACAGTATCCGGTCGCGATGCAGTACTGGTCGTAGAGTCCAACCGCATCTGGAATGGCCGCGCCGGTGACAAACTTGTCGTTTGTCCTGACCACGCCGCCTACTGCGATTCCCGGCGTCCAGGGGCCGAACTGACCGTCCTTGATGCCCACCACCTTGCCGTGAAACACGTTCATTCCATCGAAGTCCCACAGGGCGCTGGTCGCTTCATTGGTCGCGGTTGCTGTCGGGGTGTCGCCGAGCTGGTGCACGCTGCGCGTGTAACCCACTTCGGCCCGGTTGGCAAACCCCTCGGTGATGCTAAAGGTCTCAATCTTGCCGATCACCGTGGAAGCGCCAATGAAGTGGAAGCCCACCGCAGGATGAGAAAAGAACTGCCCCTTGGCTGACTCCACCACGTAGGCCGTAGGCGTTATGAACCCGCCTGTCTGCCCTTCCAGTGTCAGGTTTTGTGCGTTGAGCCGGCCTGCCGCCAGCATTACGACCAGGAAAAAGCCGCATACGGTGAGTCGTTGAAAACTGCGAAGACTCATTGTCTTTCTACTCCAGTGGAGCGCAGTCGCCTGCCTCCGGTCACGTTCAAAAATCATCCTGTTGTAACACAAACCAACAACACTCGTCTCCCACCCCTCCCGCAAACTCGCCCGCCTGGCCAATCGCCCTTTCAGCTCAGGATTTTGCGGGTGATAAACTCACCCCATGCCGCGCGGTCTTTTCATCACGCTCGAAGGTCTCGACGGTTCGGGCAAGACCACCCAGATCAAGCGCCTGGCCGCCTGGCTCAGCAAGCGCATCTCCGCCGAAGACCTGGTTCTCACCCGCCAGCCCGGCGGCACGCCCACCGGCGACTCGATCCGCGCCTTGCTCCTCGACTCGCGCTCCACCGGCCTGGTTCCCTTTGCCGAAATGGCGCTCATGTTTGCCGATCGCGCCCAGGCCATCGCCGAGGTCATCCAGCCCGCCCTCGACCAGGGCAAAGTCGTCGTCTGCGACCGCTTCACCGACTCGACCGAGGCCTACCAGGGCGGAGGCCGCCAGCTCGGCTCCGCGCCCGTCCTCGAGCTGCACCGCCTGCTCTGCAACAACCTGCAGCCGGACCTGACGCTGCTGCTCCTGCCCTCGCTTGAGTCCAGCCTGGAACGCGCGCGCCGCCGCAACCAGCGCGTTGAAGCACAGACCGGCCACGATGAAAATCGCTTTGAACTGGAGCAGGACGCCTTCTTCAGGCGCGTCTGGGAGAAATACCGCGAGATCGCCCTGCGCGAACCCGCGCGCGTCGAGCTGATCGAAGGCGATCTGCCCATCGGGGAAGTCTTCGAGCAGATCGCAACAGCGGTCGCATCCCTACTTCAGCGCAAGGCAGAGCTGAGAGCTGAAAGCTGAAAACACCAATAACTTAGGGGGCAGATTTTGGGTTGGGCAACTCCATATATCCAAAAGCTTCAGGCAGGAGAAACCGTCTCATTCCGCCCGCGTGGCGCGTCTATGAAGGGGCGGATCGAATCGGGCCAGCTTTGCGCGGTCAAGCCCGTCGATGTCGCCACGCTTTCGGCCGGAGATATCGCGCTTTGTAAAGTGCGCGGCCACGAATATCTGCACATCGTCAAGGCGATTATAGCGGTTTCAGGATTGCCGTACCCAAAGGGAATACACTCAAGTCGACGCGACCCCAAGGAGCGGCGACCTCGCAGTAGTGCAGATAGGGTATACCTATCCTGAAACCGCTCTAATGGGGCACGTTACCAGATCGGAAACAATCGGGGCTTGATCAACGGGTGGATTGGTGCGAACGGCATTTTCGGAAAATGCATCCGCATCGAGGCGTGAACGCAGCGCGGCTGACTTGCTGACCCGCTGACTTGCTGACCTGCTAACTTTTCCAAGCTCCCAGCAGCCGTCTCAGCAGCACCATCTCGCCCAGATGGTAGGCGTTATGATCAGCGGCCACCAGCGCCTCGCGCAGAATCGTCTGCCCGTCCCCGTGCGGAATTTTCGCGAACAAATCCGTCTTCTCGTCCGCTACCAGTTCGCACATCGCCTGGAGATCGGTCTGAAAAGCCTTCACGCCTTTGGTCCACGCGCCCTTATCAGGTGGCGCCTGCGTTTCCGGCCAATACTCTTTGGGCCACTCGCGGGCCTTGTATTCGGGATTCCGCGAGAAATCCAAAATGTCCCACTGCGCAATTCGCAGGTGTTCCAGCACCTCCCACGGCGAATGTTCCGCTCCCTCAGGCCGCTTGCCCTGCAAGTCCGCTGGAAAATTCTTTGTCGCGTGTTCGAAGGTCGCATGAGCGTCGCCGCCCTTGAGCAGCTTCACCACTTGTGTGCGCAGCGCTTCTTCGTTGGATGGTTTGGTCATCGTCTCTCGACTCCTGGTTCCCAGCACAAATCACACTCTGGAATGCCTGGAGTTAGAGATTCTCCGAAGAGATGAGAGGATGCTTTCTTCTCCTACTTGAAATCCCCGAAGTGCACATCCTCCGCTGCCGGGCCGTCCAGAAACTGAAGCGTCGTCGCCGGTCCCAGGTTCGCAGGCTCAGCCCACGCCTTTAGCGTCCACAACACCTGCATGGCCGGATTCACTTCCACTGCCTGCACAGTGCCCACCAGGCTGGCGGGGTCCGCATCCCATTCGTTCACCCAGTTGTTGATCACCGTGTTCCCGTTGGGCAGCCGCCACGCCTGCTGCAGATTGGCGAAGGTGTAGCCCGGCGCATCCGCCGGCGTCCAACCCCACGCCGTGTCGCCGCGCCGCGTAATCTCCCGCACGCCCTTGCTGTCGGTGATCAGCACATTCCCGTTGGCCAGCGGCGTCACGCCCCAGGGACGGTCCGCCGGAAACGACCACAGTTCGTTGCCGTCCGTGTCGTACTCCACCACCTTGTTCAAATCCATGTGCGCCACCAGCAGCGTGCCTTGCGCCGTGAGCCGCGCGTGCCTGAACTGCCCATGCGTGCTCGCTGGCAGCCTGGTCTTCAGCTTGAACTCCTTCTCCGTCGCATTCGTGGTCATGTTCACCACGCGCACCACGGGAAAGTCGCCGTTCTGGATGTACAGCACGTGGTCCTTGCCGATCGGAATCGCCGTATGCACCTCGGTGCCCGCCGGCGCATCGTAGGTCCAGATCACGTTCTTGTCCGGCGTCACCAGGGCAATCCCGAACTGGTGCGTATAGAGAATATTTCCGTTCGACAGCATCACCGCGTCGCTGATCTCGCCGTTGCCCGCGGGGTCTGAGAAGCTCCAGGCAATCTTTCCGCCGCGCACAATATAGATGTTCCGGTCCTTCGCCTCGCCGGCGTACATGAAGTCGTGCCGCGACAGCAGCGTCGAGACGTGCTCCACCGGCGCCTGCGAAAACGCCGAGCCAACCTGGCCATGCGCCACGGGTGCCTTGGCAGGCATTGAGACAACCTGGCTCCGCACCGCCTGCACCTGCATCGCGCCGAAGATTCCCGCAACAGCCAGAACAGTGAAGAGTTTGATTTTCATTTGGGCGATCCCTTTCCTCCATTAACATTCCCGGCAGCCATCTTACAACCCCAAGGCCGCGGTTAGCGGGTTGCGAGGGAATCGGCGACCGCGGCAAAAGTGAGATCGTTTGCGGCGGAGCCGTGCTGCTCGCGCCAGACTTCAAAGAGCCGCCCATAGCTGAGGGTGATGTAGTCGGAGGGGTTGACGGCCAGGCTCGCGGCGGTGCGGTCAATCCAATCGGCTGGGCCTTCAAGCTCGGCGTAGTTGCCGATGGGGGTCTCGTCGACCACGCAGTGGCCTTCGCCAGAGGACCACTCGGTGCGCCATTTCTCATAACGAAACGCCGGGACCAGGCCCAGAGAACGAAAGACCTCGGCCAGGGCATCGCCGTCGTAGACCTCGGTTTCGGTCTCGATGCGGTGCTTGTGCGTATCCTCGCCGGGGCCAACGTCAGGAAGGCGCTTGTGGGTCAGGAGGTTGCGGCCGGCGTAATTGCGGATGCGGAGAATCTCAGTCCGGGCTCGCATCTGGCGGTCCGGGGTGTCATACAGAACATTGCTTTCGAAGCTGCGTGGGGTTTCGAGCGTGAATCCGGCAGCCTGAAGGCGGAGAGCCAGGCCGGTGAGGTCGTCGACGCGGAATTTGATCTCGGTTTCGACGGGCATGGTAAACAGTGAGTATACGGCAAGGCACCTGCGGTTCGGCAGACGCTCGCGGGAGGCTCGCACTGGCGCACTGCTTTCCGTCCTTTCGCCAGTAAAGAGGCGAAAGGAGAGGGACACGGCGCAGTTGTGCGGCGTGGGAGGCGACAATAGGAGTGTGAAGACGCTGCGATTGCGAGTGGATGCGGACCACCTGGACACGGCCGAAGCGCTTGAGGCGCTGCGACAGGCGGCGGGGATTCTGCGCGCCGGTGGCCTCGTGGCGCTGCCCACCGAAACCGTCTACGGGCTCGGAGCGCATGCACTTGATTCCGCGGCCGTGGAGAGGATCTTTGCCGCCAAGCAGCGACCGGCGTGGGATCCAGTGATTGTGCACGTTTCCAGTCTGGAAATGCTGAATGGGTTGATTGAGGAACTCCCTGCAAATGCGCGCCGGCTCATGGAGGCGTTTTGGCCGGGGCCGCTCACGCTGCTGCTGAGAAGGACAGACGCAATTCCCGATGCGGTGACGGCGGGACGGGAACTGGTGGGCGTCAGGATGCCGGCCCATCCGGTGGCGCTGGAACTGATCCGGCGCGCCGGGATTCCGGTGGCTGCGCCAAGCGCGAATCTGTTTGGGCACACCAGCCCCACGACGGCCGAACATGTGCTGGACGATCTGGACGGGCGGATCGATGCGGTGCTGGATGCGGGGCCGACCGGGCTCGGCGTGGAATCGACAGTGCTGGATTGCTGTCAAAGTCCCATGCTGATCTACCGGCCCGGAGCGGTGACCGCGGAACAGATTCGATCTGTGGCCGGGGCGGTGGAGATTTTTACCCGCGAAGAATTGCAGGAGACGCCACCGGATGCGCTGCCTTCACCGGGTGTGGGATTGAAGCATTATGCGCCGCGAGCGCGGCTGGTGCTGGTGGATGCGCCGCTTGGAGAGATTGAAGCGCGGCTTGCCGATTCGGCCGAGCGCTGGGCCGGGGAGCGGGTGGGCGTGATGCTGCCTGCGGAGATTGAGGCGCCCGCTGGAGTTCAGGTATTTGCCTGGGGGCGATGGGATGCGCCCGAGGAGTTGGCGCGGGCGCTTTATGCGGGCCTGAGGGCGCTCGATGACCGCGGCTGCACGGTGATTCTTTGCCCTTTGCCGCAGGCGGAGGGAATTGGCGCGGCGATTCGGGACAGGCTGGGGAAAGCAGGGAATAGGCAATAGAGATCACCGACCACTGGCAACTGGCAACTTAAACTTTACAACTGGCACTACTGGCCCGGGTCCCCGTACTTGTACATGTACTTGATCGCGGATTTGTAGATCAGGGTTTTCGATCTGCCGCGGACTTTGATTGTGTGACGGTCGTACCACTCGATACAGCCTTCGATCTCCTCGCCGTCTTCCAGCACGATGACCATGCGGGTCTGCGTCTGAATCTGCTTTTGCAGGTAGAAGAGCTCGGCGTGGTGGCGCGGAACATCGTCCTCTATAAAATGCGCGGGGAAGTGGACGGGCGCCGGCAGCGGCATGGGCTTGCGGGAACGGATGCGCGGGCGGGCGGCCTTGCTGGGCAGTTCGGGAAGATTGGCTTGAGTGGTGAGGCTTGCCATGACGAATCGCACCTCCTTCGGGGAGCAAGTGAACTTCGGGTGCAAGTGAAAAAGTGGATGAGTGAAAAAGCTTGGAAACTGCCACCGTCGTTTGCCGGTCTGCAGTTCCCTGCTTGAATTCTGGCGGCTTCTGTTAAGACGAGAATCACGACCCAAAAGCTTCTGCAATCAACAACAGCTCTTGTCTTACACGCGCAACACAGAAATAAACGTTCGCACGGGCACAAAACACCCGATGAGCACCGAAATCCGTACAATGGCAGGGTTACTTGTATTTCAACAGATGCGCGAAGGGGCGCCGAGGTTGCTCTTTTGATGCATGAATGCGCGGGAGCGCCCTTGAATGAGTGAACAAGTGAAGAAGCCTGGAAACCGCTGTCCGGTGCTAACCACGGTCGAGGGAGACGGCCATGGCGTCGATGGAGAGCGAACGGAGCAGGTTGCGGCGCATGCCCTGCTCCACCTGAACGAGGGCGCGGGCGGCATTGTCAATCCAATCGATCGTCAGGTCTTGGGCCATGCGGCTGAGCTCGGCGGCGAGGTCGATGTTGCGGATGAGGTGCGGCGTGCCGGCAACAACCAGCAGCAGATCCTCAAGCAGGCTGCCGGTGGCGCGGAGCAGGCCGATCATCTTCTCCTGGCCGTCTGCGCCGGCGCGGAACTTTTCCGTGACCTGGAAGAGCTGCGAATAGTCGGGCTCCCGCAGCGCGGTGCGGAGCAGGATGAGAGCCTCCTGGCGGCTCGCGACGTAAGCCGCGAGGTCGATGGTGAGGGCGCGGCCGACGGCGCCTTCAGCAAGGCGGGCGGCCAGGGCGCGATCAGGCGGCTTGAGCTCGGGACGGCGTTGGGCGAGCAGGGATTCAAGATCCGCGGCGGGAATTGCGCCCAGGTGGTGAATCACGGCGCGTGACCGGATTGTCGGCAGCATCTCCTGGGGATTTTCCGTGAGCAGGATCAGCGAGGTGTGTTCGGGCGGCTCTTCGAGAACCTTCAGCAGGCTGTTGGCCGCCTCCTTCATGAAGGCCGACGAGGTGAAGATGGTGAAGGTGCGCGCCGACTCAACCGGCGGACGGTAGAAGGCGACGTGAATGACCTGGCGGACCTGGCCGAGCTTGATCATGAGCTGGGGCGGGTCGGGCGGGACGACGAGCAGATCGGGGTGTGTCTGGATGAGGATCCGGGTTTCTTTTTTATCGCTTTCGCGCAGGCCCTCGCGGGCTTCGACCGCCTCGGCGACCAGGGTTTCAAGGTTTGCGGAGTCGGCGATGCGGGTGCAGTTGCGGCACGAGCCGCAGAAGTCGGGCAGTCCGTCTGATTCGGTGGGATTGGTGCAGTTGACCGCCTTGGCCAGCATGAGGGCCAGGGTGTATTTGCCCGCGCCCTTTGGCCCCGACAGGATGAGCGAGTGGGGAAACCGCTGGGCGCGGATCGCCTCGCGCAGATGGGTGACGGTTTGCGTGTTGCCGAGAAAGTCCTGAAAGCCCACGGTTTGAGTTTATTGCATTGGCGCAATGCGCGCCCTTTCCCTTGCCGGTTCGGAACCGGGAGTAGGTGGATTGCTGGATATCGGAGAGTTCCCCATCGAAGACTACGGGTTGACCTCGATGACGATGGAGCCCATTCCGGCGCCGCCGGCATATTCGCGATGCGCCTGCTGGATTTCATCAAGCTTGAAAATGGCCCTGATCGGGACGGAGATCTTGCCTTCTTTCAGCCATTCGAAGAGTTGATTGAGTGCGGGCGCAAAGCCGCTTGATCCGCGCCTGACGCCGAAGAAAGTGGTTCGCTTGCCTGACCGGAAGAGAAGGTTTTTTGAGAACAGATTCAGGATCGACGGAAGCATGGGCCGGCTGGGCTGCTTGGTCCATGAAGGGAGGTTCATGCCATAGCCCACCAGCACACCACCCTTGCCGAGGATTGAATACGATTCGTCGAAGCTCTCGTAGCCGAGGGGATCAAAGACTGCGTCGACGCCGCCCAGTTTCTGGATCGCCGGAATCCAATCCTTGTTTGAGTAATCGAAAGGCACAGCTCCAAGTCGCCGCAGTTCTTCGTGTTTCTTTGCGGAGGCGGTGCCGAAGATCTGAGCGCCCTGGAGCTGGCCAAGGCGTAGCATCGCACCACCCACGGCTCCGCTGAGCGCGTGAACGAAGATCTTGTCGCCGGCCTTGATGTGAGCCGCATGATGCAGCAACTCGTACGCGGTGACCCAATCGAGAATCAACGCAACGGCTGCCTTTGGATCAACACCTTCGGGCACCGGGATCAGATACTTTTCGGGAAGATTGATCAGCTCGGCCTGCCCGTCGTACTTCGTAAGGCATGCCAGGCGATCGCCGATTTTGAATCGGGAACACCCGTTGCCGTTGACGCGGCCTCTGCCGATGACGCTGTAACCGGGAGAGAGGGGCGGCTTCTTCTGAAAAGGATAGGCGCCGCGGCGCATGCTGACATCTGAGCCGCAGACGATGCTGTACTCCACCGAAAGCTGAACCTCATCGGCGCCCGGATCGGGGAGATCGCTTTCCACGATTGCGAGTTTGCTCTCGTCGCCGAACGCGGTGATGACTACTTTCTTCATTCTGGTCATGGGGCGCCTCCATAGCTTCCGTGATGATTAGAACTCAAACTGCTGAGTGAGGCGATTGCCGCGTGGGGAAGGATGAACTTTTGCTTCTCCGCGACAATTTAGCCTGAGTCTGCGATGCCCGGAAGGTTTGCCTGGGTCTTTTATATTTGGGGCCGAAGGGCGCAGGCGCCATAAATCCTTCAATGAAGATGGAGCGGCGATGAGAGTGGAATTGCTGCGATTTGGCCATACTTTGGAACACGATCCCGCCATGGATGCGTGGTTCGATCAACGCACAGGCGAATTAGGCACGATTGCGCGGGAGTAGTTCGAAGGGATGCCGATGCGGATGACGTTGCCGGACGCCGAAACGCGTGCTGCCATGCTCGCGACCGGCAAGGAGGGCGGCATGGAGATGAGCTATCAACAACTGGATGCGATGCAACTCACGATGGCTTGAGCACCATTGCGTGGAACAGGCGCTCGCGTAAGGCTCGCACGGGCGTATTGCTTCCCACCCATTCCGCGGGAAGACGCGGAATGGATGCCATTGTGCGTTCTGTGCACAATGGGTGGGAAGCAGTGCGCTGATTCGCGCAGACCTGGCTTTACAGCCTGCGGAAAACCGCCGGCTTCAGGCAGATGTGCGAAGGGGCACGACTTCACAGCTTGGTGAAAAACTCGTTCGGACCACGATTCGCGCGGGTTTTGTAACAAGGGCACGGCGGGGTGCCCTCTGGGCTCCGGGCTGTAACCGCAACAAAATAATCAAGGGCTTTAGCCCCTGCGGGATGTCTTTCACGCGAATTCGATCACCAGATGGAGTTTTTCACCAAGCTGTTCAGTCGTGCCACAAAGCCAATAAAATGAGCCGGGCTTTAGCCCCCGCGGGTTGTTCTTTGGAAAATCGGGATAGAAGCAGGAGTTTTTCCGCAGCATGTTGAGCCGCATCTCTCCCTACGAGTCC
>Ga0182016_10003956_pt1 | contig 16642 bp, 16 predicted proteins | sample 712S2MmetaG_FD_120491 | JGI IMG/M metagenome (GOLD analysis project Ga0182016, IMG submission 120491) | Permafrost microbial communities from Stordalen Mire, Sweden - 712S2M metaG | ecosystem: Environmental > Terrestrial > Soil > Wetlands > Permafrost | place: Sweden: Stordalen | collected...
AAGCTATAGGAAAACAGATTTACCAGTTAACTTTCTTGTGACAGCCATGCCCACAATAACTTTATGTAGAGATTTGCCGGCCATGGCTAAAGACTATGATGTGGTGATAATAGATTCTCCACCACGTACAACTGATATAGCCAAGTCGGTTATATGTGCCTCCGACTTTATTGTGGTTCCATGCAAACCTTCTGCGTTCGACTTATGGTCAAGCATAGAGGTATTTGGCTTAATCAAAGAAACAACAATATTATTCAAACCAGATATCAAATTTGCGATGATGATAAGCATGAAAAAGGGCAACACAGTAATTGGGCGTGATATTCAGAAGTCTGTGGTTGGAATGGAAAAGATGGTGGGAATTGAAATACCAGTATTGAAATCCAAAGTTTCAGATAGGGTGGTTTTTTCAGAAACAGTTGGAACAGGTATAGTAGCTCAGGAGTCTGACAAAGAATTGCTTGCCACCAAAGAAATACATGAGCTATATGAGGAAATAATGAGGTTGGTGTAGACAACTAGACATCTACATATCTACAAATATATACATCTACACATAAGGATAATACCTATGAAGAAAGAATTCAAAATGCACATAGATACCCCCGACGTAAAGAAAACAGATCAAGCCCAAACTGCCGAGAAATGGGTAGGTATCAAACCTAAACGTAACCAACTAAACGTAAATATGCCAGACGATTTCCTTCGGTTATTTCAAGCTAAGATCAAAACTAACAATTTAGCTAACAAAGAAAATGTAACTATGGCCGATATAGTTCGCAAAGCCATCCAGGATTATTGCGATAAATGACTATATAAGGTATGCTGTTTTTGGTTGGTATAGCTTAATGTTGCTGGTGCTTGGCTGGTGCTTGGCTGGTGATTTCTGTTTGCTGCTATAGTTTAGAGGTAAGAGAAGTTATTTCAGTAGTAGTACTAGCAATAAAGCCCTTGATTGTATCTTGGAGATGCATGTGAAATTCATGTTGCCAACCCTATACTCAGCCAAATGTGATCCAATAGATCGTGTTTTGGCCGCGTATACGCTATCTACAGCCATGGAATTAAATTTCGCAAATTATTTCTGATAATGAAGTGCAATAACTCTATATTGTTTTTGATGTTTAGCTTGATGAATATACGCGTTCGATAAGTATCAATAGTCTTTATAGATATTCCCATTTCCTTGGAAATTATTTTTCTTGGTTTTCCTGTCGCTAACATCTTTACCACCTTAAGTTCTTGTGGGGATAAATTGTTGAAGGCTATATTTTCGTGTAGTGCGATTGCTTCTCTGTATGTTTCTGTTTTTTTCTGTGCAGATATGGTATCAGTAATATCAGTAGATATACCAAAAACCCCCATGACAACATTTTTTTTATTGATCAATGGTATTTTGTGGCTTTGATATATCCTGGGAATTTCTTTCAAATGAGATGTTTCTTCGATAATATCTGGTTTTGCAGCATCAAGTACATATAGATCATTTTTTCTGCATATGACAGCATCTTCATTCAGAAGTAACTCAAAATCATTTTTGCCTACTATTGCTGCTGGAGAATTTAATCCCAGTGTTAACGCATGAGAAAGGTTGCATCCTAGATAGACTCCTTGATTATTTTTCCAATAGATGTTTGTTCTAGAATTGAAAAATGAGTTATTTAATGAAATGTTCTTTGGGTGTTTCATTTTTATTTGTTGATAATTTTGTTGGTTTTTTCAGTTTTTTGTCAAACATAAGTGAAAGTGGCTTTATCAAGTTAGGATAATTTGGTACAACGAAATGCTCATAGGTAGTTAATACAGCTGAGCCAAGTTTACCTGGATATATCATAAAATTATATTCTTCAAATGAGTCCCCGCCAAAAACACACACACCAGCACATTCTTCTTTTAGATAATTAATGCAACATTGAAATGCCTCCTCATATGAGAGGCTCTGTGATGCGGTATTTGCTAAGAAGCTTCTTTTGAGATATTCATTGGCACTATCATCTAGTGCTTTTCTGAATGAAATCTCATTATTGTATAGTTCTGATACTGTCTTGTGGTGCTTGCTAAAATTCTTGTGTAATCGATATTTATCCCAATGAGTGATTGTGTATGGTATGGTTAACTGCATATATGCCGGTTCATTTTTATTTCTCCATTCTGTTCCTTCATCGAGAGCTCGTTTCAGAAGTATGGCATCAGTTTCATCAGGATGTTTAATTTTTAGCGTATGTCTATGGACGCTATCAACTACAAGTAGTGAACATGATTCGAAGCAAGAATCAACAAGCCTCATTGTAGCTGCAAATTTGTTACCCTGATGCCCTGTGCCACCACCCATACTTATTGGAACAAGACATTTTGATGTGTGGAATAAATTTCTGTCATTAGTTGAACATCTTGTGAAGGATGCTGTAACTATTTTTTCGGGTGAATTTGCAATCATTTGTATTTCAGATACTTTGTTGGCGTCGCTATGCATGGTTGATCTCTTATATAAATTTAAATTAATCAATATCTATTTAATTTGTAATATTCAACTGTGAATGATTATATGAAAAAAAAAAAATATATACAACTCATAGATAATATCGCATAAATAACACTGATTGATGGTAATTATCTGTCAGTTAAAGTAGTACATACGCTTAATTGTGATGATGATATTGTGGTTGATGTCAATCTCTAACCGATAAATATAGGTTCTTAGCCCGACTCCTTGGTTGGGCATTTTTTTGTTTGACTGAAATTATCTATATGAATTGGTTGCTTGCACTGTCTCTATGTTTTCTTTGTGGATTATTTCTTATTTTCTTTCCAATTCTTCATGTCTTTTATTTCAGCTTCCAATTCTTTGAATAAATTTTTGCGTAGGACCAATGCGTCTTTAGTTAGTTCTTCTTCTTTGGCTAAATATAACGGCTCATCAAAATCATCGCTGATAGATATTTGATTTTTGTACAGGCCTTCAACTCTTTTTTTCTTCTTGAATACTTTGCTTAGAAGTCTTTTCATTTCTGTTTTTGAGTATTTAAGCAACCAATCAGCTCTTTCCCAGCAAGGAACCCAGCGACTGATTAACCCTCGCGATAACGTATAGTGTTGTACGTGTGTTTGATCACTTTTGCTGATATTGTCATGCTGAACAATAAATTCTTCAATTTCTCTATTTCTTCGGCTGAATTCTACCAAATCAATTTGTTTGCGACGATAATTTCTTAGGTTTTTTTCTTGTTCGCGTGATGCATCAGATAAGGTTTTCATGGAATTATCTTACACAAAGAATAATGTTTCATCAAGCAATGTGGAACTGCAAGTCAGGGCTGTTCAGCGAACAGTTAAACAAATAACCCACTCAAAATTCCTCCAGCAACATCATCAGACCATCCAGCCATCATACGCAATGCCCTTAAACTAGATTTAGATTGAATTTTTTCTTTATAAATCCTTATTAAATTGATAATAATTTTACGAATTACTGACATGTTTTCTGCGGCATTTTTAATTTGACTATCATCTTCTTTAAAAGTTACATCCAGAACCCAATGTACACTATTTTCTACCAACCAGTGTTGCCTAGCATAATTAAAATGTTGTTTGGCATCAGCTTCTAAACTAGAAATATACATTCTTTGTTCAATACTGCTTTCGCCTTTAATAAATCGTTCAGATTCTATCATGCTAATACTTTTTAATTCGTGCCATCCTTGATTTTTAAACCAATCTGGTGCAGTAATACTCCAACATTTTCTAATTTCTACTCGGCCATGACCTTTATCATATTCTTCATAAAAACTAAAAGATGTAACATTTTCTTTTTGTGTAAACAAATACATCGCTTCAGATTCTAATGTACTCTGGTTCCCTTTTAGAGCTAGAAAATAATTAGCTTTTTTATCTATAATTTTAGTAGCAATATCTTTTTGACAGCCCATCGCATCTATACTAATAACTGCTCCTTCTATATTTAGATCGTCAAGCAATTTAGGTATTTCTGGTATTTCGTTAGTTTTTTCACCTACCATTCGTTGTGCTAATACAAGTCCTCGTTTAGTAGCAAACGCATTTAATACATGGCTTGCTTTTTTTGAACTAGTTCTACTGCCACGAATAGTTTTACCATCAATTGCTATTAATTCTTGAGGAATAAGATCCGCTAAATCTTTAGTCCAACTAGAAAACCACTGCTCAAATTTGGTTTTATCAATCATCCCAATTACAGTGCTTAATGTACTTTTAGAAGGAATACCGTGTTTATATGGAAAATATTTTTTTAGAAAATTGATCTTTTGTTTACCATACTCAATAATAAGATCCCAGCTTTCTGCACAGCCTAAAACTCCAGTAAAGACTAAGAATAGTATCTCATCTAATGGATATAATACTTTTTCATCTTGTCTGTAATCATCTATTTCTTGAAAAAAATTAATAAATTCTTGCTTGCTTTTTGCCAACATGGTGTCATCTCCTAATAATTTTTTTATTAAAAGATAGTAACAAAAAATGTTGGCTATAATCTAGCTAACTGTTCGCTGAACGGCCCTGATTCACGGCGTAATTTAAAATATAGCATATTTTTATAGATTATTAAATATTTATTTTGTATATATAGTTATAAGAAGGCTGACATTACACGCTATGTAAAAAATACAATCTAATACACATATTCATAATTTATTTTTTTCACACTTATGATAAAAATTTAACTAACATATAATGGTAATTAAATCATAAGAAATATACTAATAATCCCTATCGCTGAACGGCCCTGACTGCAAGTGAAGTGGAACTAGAAGGAATCGAACCCCCGACACAAGGATTTTCAATCCTTTGCTCTACCAGCTGAGCTATAGTTCCGATAAAATATATTGGAGCTGGCAGGACTCGAACCTGCGACCATAGCGAATAAATACATACACATGCTCTGACCAACTGAGCTACAGCCCCGATAAAATATATTGGAGGCGATGGGAGTTGAACCCATGTCTGTAAGTACAACTATCAAGCATATCTACGTGTGTAGCTATTTACTTTATTGCAATAAACTCAAATAGCCTGAGCTAATTGCACCGCCCCTGTCATGCTTTATGTGTCAAATTCAGGTATTCAGCACACTATCATATGATTGCGACTATCAACAGAAAGAGCATATGAACTCTATCAATGATAGGCATTAGTCTGAGTTGTTCAGGCAGCTAATGCGTAGAATGTTTCATCTGCATTTGCAAATGTCGCTACAAAATTTAACGAGTTGTGTGGCCTTCTCGACACGCATACTAGATATTGTTGCTTACATCGAAGCCAAATACGCCCCCATGATCATTATAGAGATACGCTGTGGAAAACAGGAGACTAATGACATACCGAACCACAGCATATCTTGGATAAGATTACCATGTGTGGGATACGGAAGCAAATTGAGTGTGCCAGGAAATATTCTACGTGGAACATGTGTCATTTGGCTATCCTGTGATATGGGATGAGCAACAAATTCATCAATACTTGTTGCGATTGACGTGGTTGATGTATAGATATCTAGGTCTCTATATATGTAGGCATCTATACGTCTAGCTATTTATGTATTTGCAATTTAGCGTATATTTTGGTATAAGAAATATTGAATATATACTCACGAATAAACATGGAACCGTTTATGGAAAAATTTCACGGAATGAAATACAGCAACAATTTGCTCAACAGCAATTCAACAGACATGTCGGCTAATTCCTCGGTAGATATTTTGGACGATATCTCAGCGGAAATATCTTCGGAAAATTCAATAGATACCACAGAATTGGACGCAAAACTAACAGATGATGGTTTTGTTCAGTTAGAGAAAAGGCTATGTAAAATTGATACTGTAAATGTGGTTACGCTATACATGAATGATATAGCTCAATATAAGTTGCTTACCCCTAACGAAGAAAAATATTATGCAACTCGAATGATTGAAGGGGATGTCAGCGCAAAAAATCATCTCATCAAGTGCAACCTGCGATTAGTTGTCAATATAGCTAAAAGATATATCGGTAATGGATTGGATTTGTTAGATTTGATTGAAGAAGGTAATCTTGGATTAATTCGAGCTGTAGAAAAATTCGACCCAGGAAAGGGCTTTAGATTTTCTACATATTCTACGTGGTGGATTAAACAAGCTGTTTGTCGAGCCTTAGTGAACCAAGGCAAAAGTATCAGGGTTCCGGTGCACGTAATACATGAACTAAATGTTTACCTAAAAAAAATGTCTGAACTAACCAGTGAGCTTGCTAGTTATGTAACTGTTGCTCAGGTTGCAGATTCTCTCACGAAAGATAGTTTATTGAGGATAGAGAATTTATCTGGGGCAGATGGTGTTGCTGTTGAGATGACAACAGACGTTTGTGAAAGCGGTTCGAAAACGGTTCGAAGATGGGGGTCAGCGGGGAGCAACTCGAAGATAGCTTGCAAATTCATCGAAGGTAATCCGAAGGCAACCCGAGGGCAACCCGAAGGCAACTCGAAGGCGGTCGAGGGCAGTCGAAGGCGGTCGAAGGCAGTGAAAGCTGACCGTGTGCGAAAAATATTGAACTATAGTGGAGATACATTATCCTTAGATTCTCCTATTGAAAGTCTTACCCTAGAAGATGATGTAAATCACATCATCTTTGCTGACAGTATTGCTGATGAGGAAATCATTTCTCCACCATATGTTGTGCAGAAAATGAAAACTAAGCAACTTATATATGAATGTCTAAATATGTTGGACGATAAAGAGCGTATTGTATTGGCAAAAAGATATGGTTTCTTTGATGAAGATGCTGGCACACTGGAAGATGTTGCTGCACAAATTGGGTTAAGTCGTGAAAGAATTCGACAGATACAGAAAAAGGCATTAAAGAAATTGAAGTCATTATTGGAAAAAAGAAATATTACGTTGGATTTATTGTATGAATGATTTTGCTATGCAGCGAATACCTATAGATGCACCATATTCAACTCCTGCTGAGCATAACCGGTTGCAGCGCGAATTGAGTTATCTACAGCTTGAAGTTTCGCAGAAAAAACATTATATTGACAGAACTAGAACTAAAATTTGTGAGGGCTGGATAGATTGTCTGGCCGCACAAGAAGCACGAATGAAAGAATTGGAAAATCAATTACAGGGAGCGTTCGCATATGACTCAAGAAGGGATTATCAGGATATTGCCAACATTTGGATCTGAAACACTTGCCGACAATGAAAGAGTATTCATGATCTATCAAAGTGAAGTATTAGATAATAATGATGGTGGAGTGGTTACATTCAAAGTCACCACCGATCAATTGTTATCCGCTGAAGGATTTGAAGTAAAGTTTTTCCCTCAATTATTTACTCGTGTAGCAAAGCAAACAAGTCCTGTTGTGGTATCTCCTCAACCAGCAGTTGCACAAGTTGATGGCCACGCTAATGGTGATTCCTCCGGTACTGTGAAAGTTGGCGAATTAGTGACTGGTAATGAGGAAAGTTGGCCACCAGCTGCATAGCAATAGATGTTGATAGGGGAGCTGATATGCCAAGAAGAAATAATGCAATGAAAAAACATTCCTCTAGGAAACCAGCAAATAGTTCTCCTGTCAACGATACTGTGGCACTCATATGGGAATGAAAGCCGACATCCTGGCTTTGCAAAAACAAATCAAACCAAAAATTTCTGTACGTTTTGTGTATTCCATGGCTGAAATAAAGCCTATTGAAGGAATGATATATATTGTATACAAGCAGCAAAAATAAGCAGCAAAAAAAACAATATCTACTATACTGAATATATCAAGGAACACAGATAATCTATTACGCAAGGATGCGTTACTTTTATGCGTAGAAATACACAGACAAATGTAAATAGTACTAGCAATAATGCTGGTGGAAGCCGATCTGATTCGTCTTCTAGGCGATCACGTTTGGTCACTACATTAGGTGCAGTAAGTGCTGATAGTGGCAATAGTCGCGGTATGTTTGATGCAGCCATGAAACCATTTGCTGTTAGCAAATATGGTCAAGAACGTCACGCCAGATCGTTAGATCCAAATAATTTTCTGCGTGGGTATAGCTTTGTGGGTCCTGGTACCGAATTACATTTACGCGATCAACTAAAAGATTCTACTCCATTAAATTCATTAGATCGTACTGCAAAAGCGCATGATTATGCATACGGTAAAGAAGCTCAAGAATATTCAATTGATCGCAACAAAAACAAACACATGCAAAATATTTGGAAAGCTGATAGTAGTTTCATTGCATCAACATTCCTCAATAGAGATGATCCGGTGATGGGAACTATTGCTGCTGGAATGATTGGCATGAAGATGCTAGGAGAAAAAACTGGATTATTGGATGCCAAGAGATTTTCAGGAATACAAGATCAACCTGGACAACAGTCAGATAATGGTGGTCTTGGGCGTGGAAGACAACGGATAGCCCCGTTAGTGTCGTCACCAACAAAGGCTAAAGGTGGTGCTTCATTGCGTAATAAGAAAGATGAATTTTTGTGGGATAACTATTAGGAGAATAAGATGGGGCAAAAGATAGGGAAAATAGCTGGTGGAATAATTGGTGGAGTTGTGGGTTTTTTTACAGGAGGACCAGCTGGCGCTGCTTGGGGGGCTGCGAAAGGTGCTGCTGTAGGAATGTTTGCTGGAAATTCATATGATCAGCAACGCGCCAACAAAAAGGAAATGAAAGCTTATCACCAAAATGCAGAAAACATGTACAACGAACAATCGTCTCAAATCCGTGATGAACAAGCAAGAATAGCTGGTGAATCATCTCGAATCCGTGGTGAACAAGCAAATCAACAACAACGAATAAATAGAAGATTAGCAAGAAGTAATCGCGCTAGACATGGGGCTATTTTTGGTGATGAAAATGATGATAGATTAGGTAATTGATGGCCAAGTACTTGATGTACATATAGTCTGAGATAATTTGACGGCTGATACATTGACAGTCTAACACATTGACAGTCTAATACATTGATATCGAAATACACAAATACCAAGGATGGTAAATGCTGCAAGAACTAGAACAACTCAAACGCAGATACAAAAAAGCGCGCACTAAAGCTGATATGTGGGCTCCATTATTTGAGGCTTGTTATCACTATACTGTACCTTCTCGCAATATGTATTATTGGACCTCGCAATATCAAGGTGCCATCAAAAATGCAAAAGTCTACGATACCACAGGTATAGCAGGTTTACGCAATTTTGTTTCCAAGATGCAAGCTGGATTATGTCCCACACAATCACGTTGGTTTTTGTTTGAGTCTGGTGAAACGGTTCCCCAAGAAGCAAAAGAAGAACTAAATAAAGCTTTGCAGAAATATTCTGAGACCATCTACTATTACCTCCGCAAAAGTAATTTTGATGTATGTGTGGCAGAGTCATTCTTTGACTTAGGTATTGGTACAGGTTGCTTGATTTGCAATCCTGGAAAAAATGACGACGATCCATTGGAATTCTACAGTGTTCCGTTGGCTAGAGTTGCAATAGAAGAAACCATCACCAATACACTTGAGACTAATTTTCGTTGGTGGGATGAAGTACGTATGGAAGACGTATTCGAGTTGTGGCCAACAGCAAAATTTACTTCCACTATGTTGGCTCAGTATGAAGAAGACAATAATGCTGTAGTGAAGACCTTAGTTGAAGGCACAATATATTTCCCAAATAACCCCCCTAAGAAAAAATACCGATATATAGTTTTCTCTGAGAACGACAGTAGCGAATTTATTGTAGACGATTGGCTAGAGTCATCACCATGGATAGTGTTCCGCTGGAGCAAGATAAATAATGAAACCCATGGAAGGGGGCCGGTAGTTGATGCGTTGCCAGCGATAATGACGCTCAACGAGCTTATGAGGTTGGAGTTTGCGTCAGCTAACTTCAATGTTGCGCGACCTATCATGGCATACTCGGATGGTGTATTCAACCCATTCACTATGCGTTTGGAAGCTAACTCTGTGATACCGGTTGCGCCAAATGCTAATGGACAATGGCCATTGCAACCTTTTCCTGACACATCTCCACCGCAATTCACACAGACGCTAGCATTAGATTTACGCCAGCAGATTAACACAATGTTGTTTGCGAACCCTATTGGGCAGGTGCAAGACAGTCCAAGTCGTACAGCTACTGAGTTAATGTTCCGACAAAAGAATTTAGCTGAGGAAATTGGCAGTGCGTTTACACGTCTACAAAATGAATTTCTCAGTAAAGTGTTGAAACGGGTTGCATATATTTTGGAAACTCGTGGATTGATCGAAAAAATCATGGTTGACAATCGCGTGATCAAGTTGAGCTACAAGTCGCCATTGGTTATTGCGCAGGGCAGTCAAGATGTTCAGTCATTTATTCAGTGGTTTCAGTTGATGCAAGGAGTTCAGGGAGCTGAAAATGCAATAGTGAATTTGAGGCCAGAAAGATTTGCTCATTGGAGCGCAAATAAAATGGGTGTTGATTCAGATCCGATAATACCTGAACAAGAACTAGCTAAATTCTTTGGTGAGCAATCAGAAAAACGTCAAGAGCAAGAAATGATGATGATGGAACAACAGCAAGCACAACAACAGCAAGGAGGCGGTAGTGCATCATAGTAATTGCTGCAAGCAACAAACAGGAAATGCTAATGCACAATAGCGGCGAATATTTCAACCCACTGATCATGCCTGAAGAACCTGAGGCGTACAAATTATATCGCGATAAGGCTAGAGATACACACAAAGAAGCTGAACAATTGCAGTCGCTGTGCTGGGAAGTATTTATTGTATCTCCTGCTGGCAAAAAATTGATGGAAATCTACATGGATAAGTTTGTTATCCCAGCAAAGTTCCTACCTACAGATGTTGGAGCTGAGAGATTAGCTATGTATTGGCATGGCTACAAGGATGCAATTCGAGGCATGAAAGATAATGGACTAGCACATATGAAGCGTATTAGCGGAACTACAATAGCAAAGTAGATACCTAGCAATATAGATATCTAGGTATGTAGATGTCTAGGCGTCTATATATCTAGGTATCTACACGAATAATAATGAAACGATAAATATGTAAACCTATAGTGGACAAAAAGGAGAAGTAATTTATGGAAGACAACTTAGCTAATATCGGACTAGCTGAAGGTAACGTGCCAACCGAAACAACTGCAATTGTGCCAGAAGTTGTAGCGCCGCAGTGGTATGTAGATGAAGGAGTGCCAGGAATGGGTGCCCGCCCTGAATACTTGGAAGAAAAATATGGATATGTGATGGCCAAACAAGCCAAGGCATACAAAGACGCGCAGAAACTACTTGGAACACTTCGCCCAGCCCCTGAGGAATATGATTTCGGCGAGCAGCAAGAATATATCGACAAAGAAAATCATCACATCAAAAATTTTATTCTTTATGCCAAAGAAAACAAAATCCAACAAGAAACATTTGGAAAAGTAATCAACACTCTAGTTGAGTATGATAAATCCAAACAACCAAACACATCTGATGAGATCGCAAAGCTTGGCTCAGATGGCATACAGAAAATCAACACATTGCAAAACTGGATCAAGAACAACCTTACTCCTGAATCAGCAAAAGCATTGGAAAAGCTGCCAGTCAGAGCAGAAGTTGTATTGATGCTTGATGAGGTTCGTCAATTGCACATGAATACGTTAGCTAAGATACCTGCGGATACACAAAAAGGTCCTGCATTTAGTCCAATATCCAAAGCTGAAATTGAAGCTGAAATGTTTGCAAATTATCCAAAATATCAAAATGATCCTGCATATAGAGCTCAGATAACGGCAAAATTTGCTCAACTGATGAGTTCAGGCAAAGAATGAAAAAAGCTGTTGGTATTTGTTTACCTGATGCTGAACGTCAACTATGCGAAGTATATACTCGTGTCATGGGATACATTCGGCTAACAACTGAATTCAACAAAGGTAAACAAGCTGAGTATATTGAAAGAAAATACTACACATTACTGATGCCTGAAACCGATCTCTGAACATGCAAATAAATAATACGGTGAGCATGTTGAATTCCTGAGATCTGCTATACTGAAGTATCACGCATCAAACTATGTGTGGATACTCATGACGAGCAGACCCAAGAGGATTATCTGTATCTAGTATGAAAAGTAGACCCAGGAATGGAAACTCTATCACCAGAAAAATATAGCCCTTGAAGACACTCTGAATTCGATGACCCATGGAAGGGTAGATAGTGAAACAAAATTGCATTAGATAAAATCTAGTGCGGGAAATGTTTTATTTATTTTTTGGCATGGAGGCCAACATCATGAGTATAAGTTTAACAAATGTCCAACAAACAGAGTTCGATGCTCTGGTTAAGGTGGAATATAGATCTCGCGGATTCATGTTGCGCGATACAGTAAGATTGCGCACAGATATCATAGGCAACACTTGTCAATTCAGAAAAGTTGGTCAAGTAATTGCCAACCAAGTTGCATACCAAAACACTATTAGCATTCAAGATGCTACATTTACTGGATATATCGCCACATTGCTTAAATATGCGGCCGGCACTGGGGTAGATTCCATAGAAGATTTGACTGTAAACTTCGATACCAAAAGAGAATTAGCATTAGTTGTAGCTATGGCGATTGGCCGTAGAAGCGATCAAATAATCATTGATGCAATGACAGCTGCTACTACAAATACCAATGTTGATCCAACGTCTCCTACTCCTGATGTGGCAACCGGAAACGCAACAGTTGATGCTGCCAACAATGTGATCATGACCGGAAATAGCAATATGACTTATTCAAAGTTGAGAAATATTGTGCAGTACTTTGATCAAGATGCAGTTCCTGTTGCTGAAAGATTTGTAGCAATGTCTGGCAACAATTTACGTAATTTGTTAAACGATGAAAAAATTATCAGCAGATTCTACACATCTAATGATGCTGTATCTGATGGTTCGTTAAACTACAAAGAGTTGTTAGGGATGAATGTTCGCACATTGCCATCGATGACCGAAGGCGGCTTACCTGTGAATGTGGGGTCTGTGCCAACTGTTTTAGTTAATACCTCCACTTCAGCCGCTCCGTTAGCCAACCAAAGTATTCGTACTTGCTTTGCGTGGCACAAAATGGCTGTTGGTATGGCAATCGGACAAGACATGCGTACCGAGGTTAGCTATCTTCCAAGAGAAACTACCTGGTTCGTTAACGGATTATTCTTTGCTGGAGCTACCGTTGTAGATAATCGTGGTTTCTTCAAGATATTCTGTAATGAATCTGATGTAACCTAATAGTAGATAAATTAACTAAATACAAGGACGTATAGAAATGTCATTCAATGCTCAGGGTTTGAATCTAAGTACATATAGTGCTAACGAGATTGCTCCTAGAATTCACACTTATACTTCGAGTGAAGATACGCTTGATGCTATTACATCAAATGTAAATTACTTTGGGAGTGTTGCGCCCTCACTTTCTGCGAATGACCTTTTCTATATATCTGACAGCACCAAATTACCTAATGGCAAAGGATTATTTTATGTGGTTAGCGTAAGTATATACAGTAAGACAGTTGAATTGAATGCACTAGGCAATACTGCTAGCCCGGTTGCTGCATATATCACTGTTGCATCATTGGCTGCGTCTACCTACCGTATTACTGGATTTGATGCAAGTAACGATACATTGACTGCTGCTATTCCTGCTGCGAATGTAGTAGTTAATGGTATTTATCCAATTTCGTTTGGAGAATCGGGTTTATTGCCAGATACCGACCCAGAAATTTTTAGCATAATCGAAAATACTGTACTTGAGCCAGCACCTGGACTTCCAACTACTGCATTTTATTTCATCAAGATTGTAGCGATAGCTCCTGCGGTAACATTTAGTATATATTCTACACTTGCAGACGCAACAGCTGGCAACAATGTTTATGTTATCATAAATGGTGGTAGTAACGCTGAGATAGTTTTTCCATATCAATTGAACACTGATTATGGTTATTTTGCTACCAATGAAGTTGTGGTTGCTGAGGCTCTTGCGTTTACTTTACCTCCCGCAGCTAACCTCAATATTGGAGATACAATTCATTTCTCTAATGTAAACGGAGGGGGTTGCTATATATTCCAAAATGCAGGACAACGTGTAGCGATAGGGTCTGGTGGATTATTTGACACAACCGGAACCGGGCAGACCACACTTCTTGATGGGGTTGCCACAGCTAATTATCTATACTCAGAGACCGCCGGACAAACATTTGATTTGGTAGTGTTATCCAACATCAATGGACAAACTGTGTTTAATTTAGTTAATGCAGCAAACATAAACAATGAATTACAGATTTTGTGAATAATATTTATTTAGATACAGCAACAAGGATGTTGGCATGGCAATACTCAACGGTTTACTGGGACAAATAGTTGCTGGTAGTGGCATAGGATTTACACAAAATGGTGCTGGAGCAATTGTAGTTTCCACAACTCAATCAGCAACAACTACATCTATAAATGCTGTAGCTACATTTGCTGATACTAGTGGTGCTCTGAAGGATTCAGGCGTTGCAATTGATGCTAGCAACAACATTACTGGTGCAAACAATGTATCTTGTACAGAGTTAATGTTGAACAGCAACAATAGCAATTACGTTTCTTTAGCATCTCCATCAGCATTACCTGCATCAGTTAATTACACTATGCCGGTCACTATAGGTGATGCCGGCAATTTACTTGTGATCAATACTGTCGATGGAAATACTGCTCAGTTGTCGTGGAGTACTGCTGGTGGTGAAGGAATAATCACCACAGTAAATGGAACTACAGGAAGAATTACTGTGAGTGCAGGCGTTGCACCAAACATTGATATTGATGCTGGATATATTGGCCAACCATCAATCACTACAGTTGGCACGATCACATCAGGCACATGGTCGGCAGCCAATCTAAATGAATCCCAAATAACCAATCTAAGCTCTAGTCTTGCATCGTGCGAAAAATTTGCCAACAAAGGTTCAGCCAATGGATATGTTGGGCTAGATGATAATGAATTAGTGCCAGTTGCAAACTTACCTGAATTGCCAGAATCTCAAATAACAAATTTGACTGTCAATCTTGCAGCCTGTGAGAAATCTGCTAACAAAGATGTAGCATCAGGATACTGTCCATTAGATAGCAACGTGCTTGTTCCGATCGCAAACATCCCTGAATTATCTGAATCTCAAATAACCAATTTGACTGCCAATCTTGCATCATGCGAAAAGTCTGCTAACAAAGATGTTGCTTCAGGCTACTGTCCGTTGGATAGCAATGTACTTGTGCCAGTTGCGAATATACCCACACTTGCAGAATCTCAAATAACCAATCTTACATCTAATTTGCTAGCTTGCGAAAAGTCTGCAAACAAAGGTTTAGCTGGAGGATATTGTCCATTAGACAACAGTGAACTTGTACCGGTTGCAAATATACCAAATATTGCCGAATCGAAAATAGTGAATCTAAGCACTGATTTAGCTGCATGCGAAAAATTAGCTAACAAAAATATTGCTTCAGGATATTGCCCATTAGATAGCAATGTACTTGTGCCAGTTGCGAATATACCAAACATTACCGAATCAATGGTGACTAATCTTGTTGGAAATCTCAGCACAATAAACACAAACATCTCTACCATAGATAGCAATATTTCCACAATCAATACAACATTAACCACTAAAGCTGATTTAGTTGGTGGTGTATTGCAAGCATCTGAAATACCAACTTCTGTGCCGTTAACCATTAACGCAAAAACAACAACTAACAATGTAATCACATTAGCTACAACAGATATTGCCAACTGTGAAAGCACTACCAACAAGAATGTTGCTGGTGGATATGCACCATTAGATAGCAGTGGATTTTTGCCATTAGCTAATCTTGGCAATTGTGTTGGCAATACCATTACACTATATGTAGATAACAAATATACTGGGGCAGTAAATGATGGTAGCGTACTGAAACCATACACAACTATCATGGCAGCCATCAACACAATTGGTGGCGCACCAACAAGCAATGCAGATGTAAACTTGATGAATAGATTCATTATACACATCAACGGTGGTCAATACGATGAAGAAGTAACCATACCTGGTTCACGTCACATCACACTACTTGCTGATGGTTTAGTTGTGCTAGGAGATGGTAATTCCGGCGGTTATTCTCAGTATTATGCAACCAGTACCATTGCACGAAACATCAACATACAGTTATTTCGCAACACCAGTCAAACTCACAACTATTACTTGGCTACAACTATACTTACATCGACAGTTCACACTCAGCATGGAGCTGCATATATTCATGAAGGGCTAAAAGGCGGCTGGCAAATATCTGGTGTAATCAATGTTTGTGCATTACCTGGTGGTAGTCAGGGTTCTAGTCTTGCTGACTGTGAAATGCAATTCAATCAAGTTCGCTGCATGGATCAATCTGCCACTGGTTGGTTCATCAACAACACTTCTACTGCAACATCTTGGACAGCAAACATCAATGTCCATTGCGTAGGTTGTAGAGGTAATGGAATAAACTTTGCATATAGCGCAAATTTCAGCAACTTCAATCTATATGAAGTAACAGAATGCTACTTCGTTAATGTACTTAATGTTGCTCGTATGGGCGCAATGAACCACACTACATTCTACG
>Ga0182016_10003957_pt1 | contig 16641 bp, 20 predicted proteins | sample 712S2MmetaG_FD_120491 | JGI IMG/M metagenome (GOLD analysis project Ga0182016, IMG submission 120491) | Permafrost microbial communities from Stordalen Mire, Sweden - 712S2M metaG | ecosystem: Environmental > Terrestrial > Soil > Wetlands > Permafrost | place: Sweden: Stordalen | collected...
CCTTGGCGGGGCTGGAGCAGGCGCGCGTTGAGCGCCGCTTCGTCACTCAAAAGCAACAGCCCTTCCGAATCAGCGTCCAACCGGCCAATCGAATAGACATCCGCGGGAAAATGAAAGTCCGCCAGCGTGCGGTTGGGGGAACCATCCACCGTAAATTGAGAGAGCACGCCAAACGGTTTGTTAAAGGCAATCAACATTCGGTCCGCCGTTGCAAGAGCTAGTTGGCAAGGCAAGGGACAATCTTGCCTGCCCTTGCGGCGGAGATGGCAATTATTTCCGGTCTGCGGGCGTTTGAAAGCGCAAAACGCCAGCTTTGGCCCTTTTTGCCCACTGGCACATTGAGTGCTAATGGGGTGGAGAATTGTAACGATGATCGATGCGCTATTTACAAACTCGGATTACGTGGCGGCGAAAAAAATGCTGGATGTTTCGCTGCTGCGCCACGAGGCCATTGCCAGCAATCTGGCGAACATCGAAACGCCCAACTACAAGCGTTTGGATGTGGCGCCCTCCTTTGAAACGGAATTGGCCCAAGCGGTGGCAAGTAACAATTCCGCGGCCATCTCCCACCTGCAGCCGCAATTGGCGGTCGATACGGGAGCCATTTCCGGGAGAGCGGACGGCAATACGGTCCTGTTGGAGACAGAGATGCTCAAACTGAACCAGAACACGGTGGAAAACAGCTTGGAAACCCAATTAGTCAATACGTCACTCGGACGGTTGCGCATGGCCGTGACCGGCAAAAGCTAATGATTTATGATCAACCTCCTTACCGGCATTGAGAGCAGCGCCTCGGCCTTGGACGCCGAGCGGATGCGCATGGACATCATCTCGCAGAATATCGCCAACGTCAACACGACCAAAGGCGCGGACGGCAAACCCTACCAGCGCCAGGAGGTGGTGTTCGAGAACGTGTTGCAGTCCCAGCAAGCTTTGGACGGCGCCTTGCCGCAATCGATTCGGATTGCGCGGGTGCAAAAAGATACCAGCCCGCCGCGCCTTGTCTATAATCCCGGCCACCCCGACGCGGACGGCAATGGCATGGTCGCTATGCCCAACATTAACATGCACCGGGAGATGGTGGATATGATCGCTTCCTCGCGCTCCTACGAAGCGAATCTCGCGGTCGTCAAAAACGCGCGGACCATTGCCTTGCAGGCCTTGTCCATCGCCAAACATTCCTAGGCCTTGTCCGCTAAATGGATGCTCTTTCCGCATTGAATGTGATGGCAGGCCCCCAAGCTTCGGGGGGCTTGGCCCGCTCCATTCAGGCTGCGGTAACCTCCGCCACCAAAAGCATTCCCTCCGCGGAATTGAGCGCCTTAACGCCCGCGCCCAACTCGGACGCGCCAACGGCCTTGACCTCGACCTCGGCCCCGGCGGGAGCGGGATTTGAAAGTCTTCTGGGTAATTTTGTCGGAGACGTTACGCAAAAGCAGGCGGCGGCGAGCGACGCGGTGGCGGGCTTGTTGAGCGGCAAGAACGTTTCGTTGCACCAAACAATGATTTCGATGGAGGAAGCTAATATTTCGTTCCAAATGATGGTGGAAGTGCGCAATAAGTTGCTCGATTCCTACCAGGAACTGATGCGGATGCAAATTTGATGAGACATCATGAAAAACTTAAAGCAGATCGGAATGCAGTTACTGGGGATTTGGAAGCAACTGGGCTTGAACCAGCGAATCAGCATTGTTTTGGCGACTTGCGTGGTCGGCGCCGGGTTGGTCGCGCTCGTCCTTTGGAGCAGCCGCACGGATTTTTCCCTGCTTTACGGTAGGCTGGAAGAAGCGGAAGCCTCCAAGGTCGTTGCTGCGTTGGACGAGGCTAAAGTGCCCTACGAAATTCGCGGGGCCGGCTCTATTTACGTGCCCGCGGACAAGGTTTACCAGGTGCGCATGCAAATGGCGGGGAAGGGCATCCCCAAAGGGGAAGGGGTGGGTTTTGAAATATTTGACAAGGCCAATTTTGGCATTTCTGATTTCGTACAAAGGGCCAACTATACGCGCGCCATCCAAGGCGAGTTGGCCCGCACCATCAGCCAGTTGGACCAGGTGGAAAACGCCCGGGTCATGATCGTATTGCCGGAGAATCGCCTCGTTTCGGACAGCAGCCGCAAACCCACCGCCTCGGTTTTCATTCGCGTCAAAGGCACCGGCACTTTGCAGGCCTCGGCGGTCAGTTCGATCCGGTTCCTCGTGGCCAACAGCGTGGAAGGGCTGCAAGTCAACAATGTTTCAGTGGTGGACAACCTCGGCAACGTGCTCTCGGCGGATGAGGACAATGATTCGATTGCCGGCCTTTCCAATAACCAATTGAGCGCCCGGCGCAATGTCGAACAGTACCTGACCAAGAAAGCCCAAGGCATGTTGGAAACGGTGCTTGGCCCCGGCCAGGCGGTGGTGCGGGTCTCCGCGGAATTAAACTGGGATACCCTGACCCGCACCGAAGAGAAGTTTGACCCGGACGGCCAGGTGGTCCGCACGAGCACGATCAATGACGAAAGCACTGATGGCGCCTCCCTCTCCACCAGCGGCGGACCACCCGTAACAGGGTCCAATGGCGAGACCAATACGGCGTCCGTTCCTCCGGTCAAGAACCACATGCAGAAGAAGACAACCGAGAGCAAGTACGAGATCAACAACACCAGCAGCAAGCTTGTCCAGGCGGCGGGGGGCATCAAGCGACTCTCGACGGCCGTTTTCATCGCGCAACGTTTTACCGGCACCGGCGCCGAGCGCAAGCCGGACCCGCGCACCCCGGAAGAATTGCAGAAGTTGACCCACATTGTGCAAAGCGCTCTGGGCATTCAGGAAAACGCCGACACCAGCCGCAAGGACGAACTCACTCTGGAAGAAATGCCGTTCAACGGCCAGGAAAGCACCGAACTTTCCCAGCAACTGGAAAAACAGGAGAAGCGCCAGTTCTGGGTGGAAATGGGGCAGAAGACCATTTATCCCGCGCTGGCTCTTGGAGTTATCTTCCTTTTCTGGCGCTTGTGGAAACAGACGGAAGAAATCCCGATTGTTTTGCCCATGAGCAACGGCAATGGCCGGCAGAAAAGCAGCTCGCAGAATCCGGGCGTAGTGACGGTGGAAGTGCTGAACCAATTGATCCGCGAAAATCCCACCAACATGTCCCAGGCGGTGCGGAGTTGGCTCGCCCGCGGCAAACCTGAAGCTTGATTTTTATGGAAGACTCGATCGTGGCCGAACCAACCAAGAAGATGAGCCGCCACCAGCAATTGGCGGCGCTGCTGGTCATTCTCGGGCCGGAAAGCGCGGCGCAATTGCTCAACGGCCTGGACGAGGACGAATTGGAGATTGTCTCGCTGGAAATGGCCGGACTGACGCGGGTCACGGAGGAAATGCGCAGCGAGGTTTTGCAGGAATTCAGCGAGCTGGTGGTGGAAGCCGGGACAGGCATTTGGGGGGGAGTCACTTATACGCGGAGTGTCTTGGAGAAATCCATCGGGGTGGATCGCGCTTCGGAGATCATCAACCGGCTCTCGCCCGCGCCCATGCCGCTCGGTTCCATGCGCCAGATTGTGGAAATGGATTTGGGCCAACTTTACAACCTGCTCAAAGACGAGCCACCGCAGACCATTGCGCTGGTCGCCAGTTATCTGCCACCGAAGAAGACATCCCATTTTTTGACAAGATTTCCAACCGCCAAGCGGGACCAGATTGTCGAGCGCCTGGCCACTTTGGGGCCGACGCCCATTGAGGTGGTTGAATCCGTTGGCCAGGTGTTAGGGCGTAAGACCAATAGCAAATCAACCCGGGCCCTGAACCAAACCGGGGGCCTGAGGAACGCCGCCGATGTGCTCAGCGCGATGGATCGAAACGTGAGTGATCCATTGCTTAGCGACCTGGAGCGCCGCAATCCGGATTTGGCCCAGGCGGTGCGGGGACAAATGTCCGCTTTCCTATGATCCCCATGCGTGACACCCTGACTCTGCCCAAGCGGCTACGGGAGGTTGTTTTAATTGACCCCCAAGCGTCTGCCAAGGTGGAAGCCCGGGCCACTTCGGAAGAGGACCTGCGCGCTAGTTACGAGCGTGGACGGCAAGACGCGGAAAAAGCGATCAGCGAGCAACTTCTTCAGCAACGGGCCGACCTCCACGAAGTCATGCGCGGGGTGGTTACTTCCATGCGCAACGCCATCCCGCAAATGGTGCGGGAGGCTGAGACCACGCTCATTTCTCTCTCTCTGGCCGCGGCGCAAAAGCTGGTGGCTGGCCTGCCCATTTCCACCGCCATGGTGGAAGCGGTCGTGCGTGACGCTTTGGCGCAGGTGGAAGGAGCGGCTCAGTTTACTGTGCGCTTGCACCCGGCGGATTTGGAATTGCTGCAAAAGTCGGATTCCCCGTTGCTCAGGCCTGACGAGCAGGGCGGGGATTTTCGTTTTCTCTCCTCGCCAGAAGTTACGCGTGGCGGCTGCCTCATCCAAACTCATTTTGGCACGGTGGACGCGCGCCGCGAAACGAAATTTGACCTCTTGCAACGGAGTCTTCTCCCATGACCAACGGACACGTCATGACTTTGTCTAATCGCCTCGAAGGCTTGCTCAACCGAGTCCGGGAAACGGAGGTTATTCGCAGTCATGGCCGGGTGGTCCAGTTGATTGGGCTGGTCATTGAATCAGAGGGACCCTTGGCGGCGGTGGGCGAAATTTGCCGCATTGAATCGTCCAGTAATGATGGTTCGACCCTGGCGGAGGTTGTGGGGTTTCGCAACCATCATGTGTTGCTAATGCCGCTGGGGCAACTGCATGGCATTCACCCGGGGGCCGAGGTGATTGCTTTGGGCACCACCTTGCGCATCCCGGTGGGAGACTCCCTGAAAGGCCGGGTCATTGACGGGCTGGGCCAGCCCTTGGATGATTTAGGGCCGATCCACGCTACGGATCGAGTCAACTTGAACATGCAACCACCGCATCCGCTCAAGCGCCAGCGGATTGAGCAGACATTTCGCACCGGTATTAAAGCAATTGACACTTTTGTGCCTTGCGGGCGCGGGCAGCGCTTGGGAATTTTCGCCGGGAGCGGCGTTGGCAAGTCGACCCTCCTGGGCATGATTGCCAGCCAGGCTGAAGCCGATGTCAATGTCATTGCTTTGATTGGCGAACGCGGCCGGGAAGTGCGCGAGTTCCTGGAAAAAGACCTGGACGCGACCGGCCGCGCCAAATCGGTCGTCGTGGTGGCAACCTCCAACCAACCGGCAATCGCGCGCTTGAAGGGCGCCTTTGTCGCCATGGCTGTGGCCGAGCATTTTAGAGATCAGGGAAAAAACGTTCTGCTGATGATGGATTCCGTCACGCGCTTTGCCATGGCCCAGCGGGAAATTGGCCTGGCAGTCGGCGAACCTCCCGCCACCCGCGGTTACACCCCCTCCGTCTTTTCGCTCCTGCCCCAACTCCTGGAGCGGGCTGGCACCGGCCCCAGCGGAACCATCACCGGTCTCTTCACGGTGCTCGTGGAAGCCGACGACATGAACGATCCCATCGCGGATGCCGTCCGTTCCATTCTCGACGGCCATATCGTGCTGACACGTGAATTGGCCACCCAGAATCATTATCCGGCGATCGATGTGTTGGAGAGTGTCAGCCGCTTGACGCGCGACCTGACCAACGGTGATCAACAAAAGCTGACGGCTCGCGCCCGGGAAAATATGGCGACCTATCGCAAGAACCAGGACTTGATTAATATTGGCGCCTATCCCGCGGGCACCAATCCGGTAATTGACTTGAGCATTCATCTGCATGAGCCAATGAAGAACTTTTTGCGTCAGGCCACAGATCAAGGATTCAGCACGGAACAAAGTTGGGCGCTCCTGGCCGAAACGATGGCCACCACTTTGCCGGCAAAGCCGGCCGCGCCCGTTCCAGTTAAACGCCTATGAGAGCTTTTCGATTTACCCTTGAAGCCGCCCGCACCGTTCGGCAGCGCAAAGAGAACGATGCCCTGGAGGAGTACGCGCGCGCCTTGGCGGCGCGCCAGCAAGTCGTCAGCTTGCTCGAATTGATCGACACCCGCATCCACGCGGACTGGGCGCATATTCGCCGGTTATTGGCCAGTGGCTGCAGCGCCTCCCAGGCGGCCCAAGCCCATTCATTTCACCGTTCATTGGAAACGAATCGCAATGAGTGTGTCGCCTCGCTGGGCCAGGCTGAACGGCGGGTGCAGATGGCCTCACGGGTCATGCTGGCGGCCCATCAGCAGCGGGAGATTGTCGATATCTTCCGGGAGAAACAATTTGCCTGCCACCAAAAGGCGGAAGCGCGCGAGGAGCAGAAGATGCTCGATGAATTTGCCGTGCGCCGGCCCTCGTTGGCGCAGGCAAGCCAACTTCATTCTATAGATGATTAAATTACTTGAAAACAGTTGGATCAGCGCTCTGGTGGGCGCGATTCTTTATCTGGCTTGCACGGTTCTTTTCTGGGAAAAGCCCAAACTTCCACCCAAGACCGATGCGGCCCCCGCGATGCGGGAGGTTGGTCCTTCCTGGGATTTTAATAATCCGGAAGCGGACCAATTGATCACGGAACTGAAGATCGAAAAGAAATCCGTGGAAGACCGCGAAAAGCAACTTAATGAATTGGCCGCGCGTTTGGCAAGCGAACGGGCTGAACTTAATCAAGTCACTCAATCGGTCCATCTCATGCAAACCGAATTTGATAAATCCGTCCTGCGCATCAAAGACCAGGAAATCGCCAATTTGAAAAAACTCGCCAAAGTCTATGCGGACATGGCGCCGGAAACGGCCGCGACGGTTATGGCGGAAATGGATAACGAGGCCATCGTCAAAATTCTCCTTTATCTCAAAGACAGCGACACCGCAGCCATCCTGGAAGCAATGGCCAAGAAGGGGCAGGCGCAGGCGCGCCGCACCGCGGAAATCTCCGAGACTGTTCGCCTTTCTCTCCACAACACCGCAACCACAAACTCAACCAAATGACCGCCCATCCCCCCGCCGCCAAAGCCAGCGGCGTTTCACCGCCGCTGGCTTTCCTTTCCTCCCTGCAGCCCGTCCTCTCGCCCCTGGAACCGCCCTTGGTCCTACAAGATTTTTCTGACGTCATTTCAGAAGCGCTTTTACCCAAGGACCCGCCAGCAGAGACAGATGCCCTGCCGAAGATGGCCACTTCCGGGAAACAGGCCGAGACCCTACAGGCAACAAGTGACTCCGCTAATCTGCTCCTGGCTTTGCTGGCTCGTTCACTTTCCGTTTCGCAACCGCCGCCTGACCCGCCAGACGCGCGGGTGTCTCAGGTTGCTGTCAAGGCTGATGCCAACGTCTCCGCCAGGAATGGACTGCAACCTGTGGTTGAGACTCCTGGTTGGACCGCGGGGCTGGCCAACATCACAGCCGACGCTGGAGATGGAAAGATCACCCCTGGCTTGGGCATGGCTGGCCCAAAACTTATCCAAAACAGTTCAGATTTGGGCGTTATCGAAAAAAAGCCGGAATCTATTTCCTCCGCCGGTGCGAGGCGGTCAAGCCGAACTGGAGCGCTCGTGGACCGCTGGCAGGGACCACCATTGCCCATTCTGCAAGTCGGGAAAATCAGGCCAGACGAAACGACCAATGGCGAGGCGAACAGGAAGCCCGATGGCACACCGGCGACAATGGCTCCGACCCAAATCCAATCCAGTTCCGCTTTAAGCGAGGCTGAATGGAAATCGGAACCTAGTTCCTCCGCCAGCGCGGTGCCGCCAAGCCAGGCTGACTTGCCCACGGAGGGCCCAGAATTGCCGCCATTGCCGATCCTGCAAGACTGGACAATAAGTTCAGAAGAACCGGCGCATGGCGAGACGAACGGAAAGCCCGCAGTCGCAGCGGCGCCAACGACTGCGACACAAGTCCTGACCGATTCCGCTCTGAGCGTGGCTGATTGGAAGCCGGAACGCGTTTCCTCCGCCAGCGCGCTGCGGCCAAGTCAGGCCGAAGCGCCCACGGACGGCCCGGAAGCACCGCCATTGCCGATCCTGGAAGACTGGACAATTAGTTCAGACGAACTGACCCGCGGCGAGACGAACAGGAAGCCCGTAGCCGCTCCGACGACAACCGCTCCGACCCAATTCCAATCCAGCTCCGCTCTGAGCGAAGCCGAAAGAAAACCGCAACCGATTTCCGGTGCCATAGTTGCGCCGCTACCAGAGCCAGCCTTGCCGGCGGACGACGCCAAGGCACCCGTCCATGCGGGCCAAGCCGCAGGCGCGGCTGGACCGGCAATAATTGGCACGCCCGTTGCTCAGACTAATCAGCGAATGAACTTTAGTGCCGAAAGAAATGATTTTGCCGGTCAGACAGAGCAAAAAGTGCCGCCCGGGGCGGTCCCTGCCATAGCCGTCGCGGGAGTCGATTCGGTTAGCGCGCCACGCGACCGGAAGACCAAACCGCGGCTGCAATTTGACTGGCACGATACGCCCGCGCAGGTCTTGACCATCATGGATCCTTCTGGAAAAGCCGTGCAAAACGCGCGGGAACTGGAAGGAACCCGCACTCATCCGGCGGCAACCGGGGCGGTGAACCGGATCGAAATGTTCATTACGAGCGAGGCCGTCAACATCCGGCAAAAAGGGGCCGAGAGGGTGGGCGTTTCCCTGAAAGTTGATGCCAACACCGAATTATTTCTGCAATTGACGAACAAGGATGGACAAGTCCAGGCGGCGCTGCGTTGCGAGCGGGGAGATTTTTCCGCCTTGGAGAGCCAATGGACGCAATTGCAGCAATCGTTGGCGCGGCAGAATGTGCAATTATTGCCGCTGGGCAGCGGCTTAAGTTCCAATTCTCAGCAACCCTCGGAACGTCAGCCGGGCCATCTGCCCCAAAGGGAGGAAGGGCTGGGGAGCAGCCCGTTAGTCGAAACCAAACAAACCCGCGCCCCCAAACCGCAAGCCCGAGCCCGCCACGGCTGGGAATCGTGGGCTTAACACTGTAAAACTATGCCAAGCTCTAGTCCCACTGTAACGGCGCCCAATCAAACTCTCAATCAAGCGGATTTCTTGAATTTGCTGGTCACGCAAATGAGTTCGCAGGATCCGCTCAATCCGGAAAGCGACACGGATTTCGCGGCGCAATTGGCCCAATTCAGCGCCCTGCAGACGGCGCAAAATACGCAATCAGACTTGCAAAGCATGCAAGCCGTCTCGCTCATTGGGCAAAACGTCACGCTCCTGCCTTCCGCCGGCGCTTCTGAAGTTTCCGGCACCGTCAGCGGCATGACCATCAGTTCAGGCACGCCGCAACTTGTTGTCAACAATCAAACCTATGCGTTAAACCAGTTGGCTGCGGTGACGCCAGCCGCGGGCTCGAATTCGAACTCCAACCAAGCGCAGTAACCCTAACCGAAACGAACAAAATATGCTTACTTCTCTCAACTCTGCCGTCAGCGGTCTGGACGCCTTCCAGCAGCAGATGGATATCATCGGCAATAACATTGCCAACCTCAACACGACCGGTTTCAAATCGGCCAACGGCAATTTGGTGGATTCTTTTAGCAACACCCTTCAAGCCGCCACCACCACGGGCAATTCGACGACCAACGCGATGCAAATTGGGACGGGTGTAACGACTGGCTCGATCACCAACGATTGGGCGCAAGGCACGATCAACCCTACAGGAGTCACCAGCAACCTGGCCATCAGTGGCAATGGATTCTTCATCGTGCAAGACCCCAACAACACCGCCGCCCAATACGTTACCCAGGATGGCACGTTTACCGTGAATTCCGCGGGGTATCTGGTCAATTCCGCCGGCATGCAGGTGATCGGATACAACACGGCCAGCAATGGTGCCGTCAGCACCAGTTCGACTGGCCCCATTTCCATCAACATCAGCGGCTCAACTTCCACGGCGGCCATGACCGGTTACACCATCAACTCCCAAGGTGTTATCACCGTCACGCAAGCGGACGGCACGACGTCGAACTGCGGTCAGATTTTGCTCCAGAATTTCAGCAACCCCCAGGCTTTGATGAATGTGGGGAACAATATGTTTTCCAACCAGGCCAACGCCGGCGGCTTGGCCACTCCCAGCACGCCCGGTTCGACCACCACGGGCGTGGGCACAATCCAATCCGGCGCTCTGGAACTGTCCAATGTGGACCTTTCCGCTCAAATGGCCAATCTCATCATTGCCCAACGCGGCTTTGAAGCGAACTCCAAGATCATCACGACCAGCGACGAGATCCTGCAAACTGTGGACAACATGAAACATTAACCTTTTCTCTTTATGGCCGAACGAACAGCAGAATCACGCAACGGCGGCGCCCGCACGGCTCCATCCGAAGAGGCGAGCCCCGCGGGCGCGGCGGCCAAGTCACAGGCTTCCGGCAAGCCGTGGCTGCCTTTGCTCATCACGGTTTTGACCATGCCCGCGCTGGCCTTTGCCATGACCAAATTCGTCCTGGTGCCACAGATGAAGCACGCCTTGGCCCTGCCGGATGCTCCAGCCGCGGCGGCCGCGGCCGCTCCCGCCAAACCCGGGAGCGCGGAAGCAGCCAAGTCCACTGATGGCAAATTCAAGGTCACGGTGCCGCTGGGCAGCAAGATCCTGGTCAATGTGGCCGGGACCATGGGCACCCGTTACCTGATGACCAGTATCACCCTGGCTGGCACCGACCCGGAAATGAAGGCCAAGATCGAACAAAACAAAGACCAGCTCATGGATTTGGCCACCAGCACCCTTTGCACCAAAACCATTGCGGACTTGGAAAAACCCGGCGCCCGCAATGTCATCCGCAATGAACTCATGACCGTGTTCAACAACGCTATGGGCGCGCCGATTATCAAGGAAATTTACATTACGGAATTGGCCATTCAATGAGCGCGGCCTTCGCATCAACCTTGGCCGACGCCTCGCCGGAATGCCAAAAGCCTCCAGTTCCGCTGGTGGTCCAGCCTTTGGACTTGCGTGGTTCCTCCCTGCTTTCCTTGCGGCAATTGCGCAAGCTGCGGATGCATGAGCAGCAGTTTCTGTCCGCGGCCAGCGCGCGGCTCGCGCTCTTTTTGCGCGCGGACTTTTCCCTCAAACTGCAATCCATCCAAGTCGTCTCTTACCAAAAATTGACGGAAGCCTGGACGGCGCCGGCCCACCTGGTTCTTTTCAAGACGGAGCCATTTCGAGGCGTGTCGATTCTCGACATTGAACCCCCCCTGGCTTTATGCATCGCGGATCGTCTCATGGGCGGCTCCGGTCAAGCGGAGGACCCGGGGCGGGCGTTGAGCGAAATCGAGCGGGCTTTGCTCGATCAAATCGTCCAGATTTTTTTAGAAGAGTGGTGCGACAACTGGGCTTCCTTCCGCCCGGTCAAACCGTCGATTTTAGGCTGCGAAACGGACGGCCGGTTCTTGCAGACGGCGGCGCCCGAGGCCAGCATGCTGACCCTTTCAATCGAAGCCCAATTGGATCAGCGACTTGGCCGGATGCAACTGGTCTTTCCGTATCTCATGCTGGAACCGTTGTTGCGGCAGCTCTGCCCGGTGACTGAGCCGCAGGTGGAATCGCCCGCGGCGGCGCTACCAGCTTCCCCCAAATGGAACCGCGGCCTGGATGACGTTGCTTTGGGCGTCACGGCCGAGTGGCAAGAGTTGGATCTCTCCGCCCGCGAAGTGCTGCATTTGCAGGTGGGCGACATTCTGCAAGTCGGCTCGCACCAGCAACGGCCGGTGAGCTTGCGCTTCGGCGAGCAGAGCAAATTTGCCGGTCGCTTAGGGACCTTGGGAGGAAATTGGGCGGTGGAAATTTTGCAAACGATCAATCCCTGATATTATGGACGTGAAACCTAGTCCGGCGATCAACCTGGAATTACTCTTGGACGTGCGAGTCAAATTGACCATTGAATTGGGCTCCTGCCAGATGCCTTTGCGCGAAGTCCTGCAATTGGCCCCAGGGTCGGTCGTCAAGCTGGACCAGGCTGCGCAACATCCGGTCAACCTCTACGCGAACCAAAAACAAATCGCCCGAGGCGAAGTGGTCGTGGTCAACGACTGCTACGGCATCAAAATTACCGAGCTTTTTGGGACGGCGGCATGAACAATGTCCACGCCATCGGGAGTGGTTTGCCGGACATGGGGGCCTCGCTGCTGCGGGTGCTGGGAGCGATGGCATTGGTCATAGCTCTTTTTCTGGCGGGTGTTTGGCTTTACCGGAACTGGCAGCGTCTGGCGATGCGCCAGGGCGCTTCGCCGAAGCTTAGCGTGCTCGAATTCAAATCCCTGGGCCAACGCCAGGCGATTTACGTTGTCGGCTATGAGCAGCAGCGGATGCTCATCGGCGCGTCGGCCAATGGTCTGACGCTGCTCAGTCATTTGCCGTCAGCGGACGGAGTTCCTCCGCAAGAAGCGCCGAAATTAAGTTTCGCCGACGCTTTTCAACAAGTCCTGGCGCGAAAAACATGAACGCCCTCGTTCGTCAAGTCCTTGGTCGCGCGTGGCGGATGTCATCAAGTCGTTGGTTTCTCGCGTGCTGGTTGTTCCTGGGAGGAATCGCCGGGGCCCACGCTCAAACCAATAGCGACTCCCTCAGTTTGAACATAGGGCTCAACGGCGTCAGCCAGCCGGTGGATGTCGATAACGCGGTCAAGGTGCTGGCGATCATGACGCTGCTCACCCTGGCGCCTTCGATCATTCTGCTCATGACTTGCTTTACGCGCATTGTCATCGTTTTGTCATTCATCCGCACGGCGATTGGCCTGCAAGGAGCCCCATCCAATCAAATTCTGGTCGGCCTTTCTCTATTCTTGACATTCTTCATCATGGCCCCTGTCTGGGAGCAAATAGACCAGCAGGCGCTGGAGCCCTATCGCGAGAAAACGATCAGCAGCCAGAAGGCGCTGGAACTGGCGTCGGGTCCCTTGCGCACTTTCATGTTAAAACAGGCGCGGCCCAAAGATGTGGAGTTGTTCGCGGCGCTGGCGCGGTTGGGTCCGACGGCGCCGGACCAATTGCCGCTGAAGGTGGTCATTCCAGGATTTGTCATTAGCGAGCTCCGCACGGCTTTTCAAATGGGGTTCCTGCTTTTTCTGCCCTTTATTTTGATTGACCTGATTGTCGCGACCGTGCTCATGAGCATGGGGATGATGATGATGCCGCCGATGACGATCTCATTGCCGCTCAAAATCCTGCTTTTTGTCCTGGTGGACGGCTGGCACCTGGTCATCAGTTCCATCATCAAGAGTTTTGCCACCTAATAATATGAACGCCGCTGTTGCCGCTGATTTGCTGAAAACATTAATTCTGGAAGCCGTGACCCTGGCCACACCCATTCTCGTTACGGCCATGGCCATTGGCCTGGCCATCAGCCTTTTTCAATCGGTCACCTCGATCCAGGAACAGACCCTGACCTTTGTCCCCAAGGCTTTGGCCATTGTGACTTTGATTATCGTGCTGCTGCCGTGGATGCTGCGTTCCTTGGTGGAATTTGCCGCGGCCATGATCGAAAAAATGCCTCAAATGACGCAATGAGCCGCCATGATCGATCTGACCAACTGGTTAATGGTTTTTTTGCGGGCCAGTTCTATGCTGGCCGTGTTCCCGGTTTTTTCGGCGCGTAATTTCCCTGTCCAATTACGACTGGCCTTAGGGGGCTTGTTGGCGCTGATGGTCGGTTCCGCCATGCCGGCCAACGCCATTCCGGCGACGGATCTGTGGGGACTGGTGGGCCTCATGACGGTTGAAATCGGCATCGGTTTGACGATTGGTTTTGTCAGTCGCATGGTTTTTTTTATGTTGGACATTGCCGGTGGCTTGATCAGCACCGAAATTGGCCTTTCCATTCCGCCCGGTTTGAACCCCATGGCTGACATGCCGCTGAATATGCCGGCCTCGATCCTTTATTACCTGGCCGCTTTGCTTTGGCTCACTTTGGACATGCATCATTGGATGATGATTGCGTTTCAAAAGACTTACACTTATCTGCCCATTGGTGGAGCGCATATTTCCGAGGCGTTTATTAATCATCTCGTGAGTCAGACGAGCGGCATTTTCGTCATCGCGTTGGAATTGGCGGCTCCGCTCCTGGCTGTCTCGTTCATTATTTCCCTTGTTTTCTCCGTCATGGGCCGGGCGGTGCCACAGATGAACGTTTTTACCGAGAGTTTCGCGGTGCGTCCGCTGGTGGGTTTAAGTGTTTTTGGGATGGTTTTGGATTTGATGGCTGAGCACATCATGAATTACCTGCATCATTTACCGGAGGACATGCTTCGGGTTTGCCAGTTGCTCCATTGAGCCGGGGGATACCATGAGCGAAAGTGGCGAGAAGACAGAGAAACCGACAGCAAAGCGGCTGGAGGAGGCCATTAACAAGGGGCAAATCGCTCGCAGTGCCGAAGTGCAAACGGTCTTTGTCCTGGGAGGAGGCATGCTGGCCTTGGTTTTTTCGGGCGGAGAAATGTGGCATCACATGGGTGAGACGCTCAGCAAAACGCTGGGCCATTTGCATGAGACCGAGATTTCAATCAAATCGATGCAAGGTTGCGCCGCCAGCGCGGTGTTGACCATCGGCCAATGCGTTTGGCCGGTGGTGGCTGGGACCATGACGGGAGGCCTTTTGGCGGGGGCCATTCAAAGCCGCTTTCACACAGCTTCTGAGGCGCTGGGTTTTAATTGGGAGAGGCTCAATCCCATCCAGGGTTTGCAGCGACTATTTTCCATGCGGTCCTCCGTCGCCACGGGCCTGGGCATCGTCAAGCTCTCCGTGGTAGTGACACTCTGTTACGGGGTGATCAAGAGCATTTTGGACGACCCCATTTTTCATACCAGGGTCGATGTGGCAAGGATTGCCGCCTTTATGGCACAATCTTCCTTTCGACTGGTTTTGCAGGTGGGCGTGGCGCTGACGGTCATCGCCGGCACCGATTATGCCTACAAAATTTGGCAATCGACCAAGGACCTCATGATGACCAAGGAAGAGGTGAAGGAAGAAACAAAAAACGCCGAAGGCAACCCGCAAGTTAAGAACCAGCGCCGCCGCCGCCGCCTCTCCATGAGCAAACGCAAGATGCTTGCGCAAGTGCCTAAGGCGGATGTGGTTGTAACCAACCCAACTCGCATCGCCATCGCCCTCCAATACGACCGGAAAACGATGAAAGCTCCGCGCATTGTGGCCAAAGGCATCCGTTTAAACGCCTTGCAAATCCGCGAAATCGCCAAGCAGCATCAGATCCCAATCGTCGAGAACAAGCCCCTGGCGCAGCTCATGTTTAAATATGGACGCGTAGGTGGCGAGATTCCTGCTCAGTTGTACGCGGCGGTGGCCGAAATCCTGGCATGGGTTTATAGGGTCAACGCTTATCGCTATTATCGCGAACAAAGCATGTAACCGGCAGGTAACCAATGGCACAGGCACCGACAAAAAAGACCAACGTGGGACGGCTGTTTAAGAACGGCGATCTTCTCCTCATTGCCGGGCTGTTTGTGACCGTGTTGGTGATGATTCTGCCCGTTTATCCGTTCCTGCTCGACACTTTCCTGGCGGTCAGCATCGCGCTCTCCCTGCTCATCCTGCTGTCGATATTATACGTCAAAGACCCGGCGGATTTTACGGGCTTTCCCACCCTGCTTTTGTTTGTCACGCTTTTCCGGCTTTCGCTCAACATCGCCTCCACGCGCCTGATCCTGCTCAACGGATTTGCCGGACATATCATCGAAACGTTTGGCAATTTTGTTGTGCGCGGCAATTACGTGGTTGGTTTGGTCATCTTTTTAATTCTCGTTCTCATCAATTTCATCGTGATCACCAAGGGTGCCGGCCGTATCGCGGAAGTGGCGGCGCGCTTCACTTTGGACGCGATGCCGGGCAAGCAAATGGCGATCGACGCGGAACTCAATGCTGGCATGATCAATGAGGCCGAGGCGCGCAACCGCCGGCGCAAGGTGGAGCAAGAGGCCGATTTTTATGGCGCGATGGACGGCGCCAGCAAGTTTGTCCGAGGCGACGCTATTGCCGCTATTCTCATTACGCTCATTAACGTGTTAGGCGGCTTTGCCATCGGCATCGCGCAAAAGGGCATGACGGTCAATGAAGCCTTGCAGCGTTTCACCCTCCTCTCCATTGGCGATGGTTTGGTTTCTCAGATTCCAGCCCTGATCACCTCTACCGCGGCTGGTATCCTGGTGACCCGAGCCGCGGCCAAGGAGGAATTGGGCAACGAGCTGGCCAGGCAATTACTCTCCTATCCGAAGGTCATGGCGATTCTGACGGTCATGCTCGTGGTTTTTGGCTTGGTGCCAGGGCTGCCGATGTTTCCGTTTATGTTTTTGGCCGCCTGCACCGGCTTTTTGGCCTTTAATTTGACAGGTGCGGAATCAACCGCCCCGGCTGGAGCCAGTCCCGGAACCGACACCGCCGGAACGCCGGCTGGCAAAGGCGCCGCCGCCAATCCGGAGAAACTGGAAAACCTTCTTTCCTTGGATGCTCTCCAAATTGAATTGGGCTACGGCTTGATCAACTTGGCCGATGCGCGCAAAGGCGGTGATTTGCTCGAACGCGTCACGGGCGTGCGCAAGACCTTTGCCCAGGAAATGGGAGTCATCATCCCGCCGATCCGCCTGCGCGACAATTTGCAGTTGGAGGCCAATCAGTATCGTTTTCTTTTGAAGGGCAATTCGATTGTGCAAGGCGAATTGTTACCAGGCCA